>JACDJA010002798.1_pt1 | contig 11954 bp, 11 predicted proteins | sample 7449241 | NCBI WGS metagenome assembly JACDJA01 (sample SAMN14253289, study PRJNA609438) | sludge metagenome | isolation source: initial anaerobic sludge | collected 2018-12-20 | reverse complement strand
CACAAAACGAACCGTGTTTCTTTGGCCAATCCCCGTCCCTAAAGTGGCACATTTTGGGCCGAAATCGGTGGCACAAACAACTCCGAAATCAGTGGCACAAATCAAACCAAAATATCCAAAGATGTGGCAAAGCCAATAAAACCATTCACGCCCATTGTCTCGGGGGCGCCTTTGGGCACACTCAGGGCAGGCTGTCCAGCTCATCTTCAGAAGGACAACCGGGATAAGTCATCGGATGAGGTTCAGGCAACTGCCGGAGACCTTGGGGTCAATCTATCTGACGGAGCCCTCTAGAATGGCAATCTCTTCTTCGGTCAGGTCGTAAAGTTCAGAAACCAACCTATCAATTTTTGTTTCCCAGTCGATTGTATTTGAATCAATTTTCTTTAGCTCTATGATTCTTGTTGAAAGTTCAGATATTTCATTTTCTATGTTTGCATTTACTATTGGTATTGGAAGTTTTTTATGGAACATGCTTGAAAACCTTCTTTTGTAAGTTCCTTAATTCCTATGTATTTGGTTGGCTTTAAAAAATTAATGTGCTGGATGAGTAAAGCTTCCACAACAGCATCTTCAAAAAGAAGAATTGGGAAGTTGGCAATTATTCGGTCATGTGTTTTTTATACATCCACTTTATCTTTAGGTTTTCTTTGTCTCATTTTTGCTTTCTTTGAACGTATATAATCACTAATCGCTTTTTCTTCCTCTTTTGTCAATTTAGATGGGTGAGTACCAAAATAAATCAACATCCAATTCAACTCTCTTATTTTTCATGTTTATTCACATTCATATACAAACATACAAAATCCTATTCTCATTACATAAGAAATGAAGCATGGTTATGGGGGAGGGTAGCATTAACGAGCAGCGGTATTGAATTTTACAATCAAGAGCTCACTCCGAACAGGCTAAAAAAATTTGCCACGAAGTCACAAAGGCACCAGGAATTATAAGAAATTGAAAATTAGCAATCCATGACTCGTGAAATCTCGTGTCTTAGAGCCTTGGTGGCAAGAATATAGTGTTCGGGGTGGACTCAATCAATCGGTAATCGTTTCCTTTTGCTTCTCCGGGGGCTGAAAGCCGGAGCCGCTCGGCTCTGCCGCTTGGTTTTTCACCAAGAATCTCCGGCATGAGTAGTCACCACCCATTTTAATTGGGCATAATAAGGAGATGACAGTTCCCGGAGTAAACCCTCTTTCGGCCTGGAACGCCCGCCTTCCGGAGGGCAGACAGGGAGAAATTTGTTTCTCCCAAAAACTCTGTTTTTGAGATAGAAACTGTATCTTTCGTCCATCACGATTCCTTCACCCCTAATCCATTACCGCCATGAAACCACTCCTCCTCCTCACCATTTCCCTCCTTCTCTCCTTCACTGTTCAGGCACAGCGAACCACCATCTCTCTCGAAAAAGAGTGGAGGTTTACCCGGGAAGATAACAGCGGCGCTTTTAAAATAGATTTTGACGACACTCGATGGCAAATCGTCACCGTGCCTCACGATTGGGCAATATATGGTCCGTTCGATAAGGAGATTGACAAACAGGTAGTTGCCATTGTTCAGAACAACGAGGAGGTGGCCGGCGAAAAGACGGGCAGGACCGGCGCTTTGCCCTACATTGGGGTGGGATGGTACCGGAACAAATTTCAATTACCCGGATTTTCGGAAGGCCGGAAAGTACTTCTCACGTTCGATGGCGCCATGAGTGAAGCACAGGTATATGTGAATGGTAAAAAGGTTGGTCACCGGCCTTATGGGTACAGCTATTTTTATTTCGACATTTCGGATTATCTGATTCAGGGTGGGGAGAACGTGCTGGCGGTACGCCTGGAGAACCAGGGGAAATCTTCGAGGTGGTATCCCGGCGCCGGACTGTACCGGAAAGTTCAGATTATTGTAAAAGATGAGGTGAGCTTTAACCATTGGGGTACCTTTATTACCACCCCTTTCATTTCAAAAGAGGTGGCAAAAGTGAAGGTGAAAACAGAGGTGAGCGGGATTGATTTAAAGTTTGTAGCTGAAATTATGGATGCTGAGGGGAACTCTGTTGCTCAAAACGGTACCACACAGATGTTTGGCAATACGATGGAGCAAAACATCGCCGTTCCCAATCCCAGGTTATGGAGTCCGGAATCACCCTATTTGTACCGGACCGTATTAAAGTTGTATCAGGGTGATCAATTAAAAGACGAGTTGCATATCCGCTTTGGCGTTCGTGAAATAGCCTATGAGGCAGGTAAAGGTTTTGTGTTAAATGGCAAGGTCACTAAATTTAAAGGGGTTTGTTTGCACCACGATTTGGGGCCCATTGGAGCGGCGGTGAATACCGCTGCCCTTAAACGTCAGTTGGTTATTCTTAAGGATATGGGGTGCAACGCCGTGCGCTCCTCTCACAACATGCCCTCGCTGGAGCAGTTGGAGCTTTGCGACGAAATGGGGTTTCTCTTTTTAGCCGAAAGTTTTGATGAATGGGCCAAACCCAAAGTGGAGAACGGCTACCATCGCTTTTTTGACGAATGGGCCGAAAAAGACGTGGTGAACCTGGTGCGCGCCACACGCAACCACCCTTGCATCGTGATGTGGAGCGCCGGAAATGAGGTGCCCGACCAGTTTGGAAGCCAGGGTGTAAAAAGAGCCAAATGGCTGCAGGACATCTTCCACCGCGAAGACCCCACACGGCCCGTCACCGTTGGGATGGACCAGGTGAAGGCCGTCATGGAGAGTGGATTTGGTGCATTGCTTGACATCCCCGGACTTAATTATCGCCTGCCATTGTATGAAGAGGCCTATGAAAAATTCCCACAGGGCTTCATTTTAGGTTCGGAGACTGCCTCTACGGTAAGCTCACGCGGAATTTATAAGTTTCCGGTTAAGGAAGGGAAGAATGTGCAATACGACGATGGGCAGTGCTCATCCTATGATTTGGAGGCCTGCATCTGGTCCAATGTACCCGACGATGATTTTGTACTGCAGGACGATAAGGAGTGGGTGATGGGCGAATTTGTGTGGACCGGATTTGACTATTTGGGAGAGCCAACGCCCTACGACGACTATTGGCCATCCCGGAGTTCCTACTTTGGGATATGTGATCTGGCCGGGTTGCCAAAAGACCGGTTTTACCTGTATCGGAGCCGTTGGAATACCAATGAGGAGACCCTGCATATTCTTCCCCACTGGAACTGGAAAGGTCGTGAAGGTGAAACTACCCCTGTTTTTGTCTATACAAATCACGACAGTGCCGAGCTTTTTGTAAACGGTAAGAGCCAGGGTGTCCAAACAAAAAACCGGGCAACCCATCAAAGTCGCTACCGCCTGATGTGGATGGATGTTAAATATGAGCCGGGAACCTTAAAAGTGGTGGCATTTGACAAACAGGGAGATCCGGTGGCCGAAAAGGAGATGCATACCGCCGGGAAACCGCACCATCTTGAACTATCGGCTGACAGAAACATCATCAGCGCCGATGGTAAAGACCTCTGTTATGTTACCGTTTCCGTGGTGGACAGGGATGGGAATCCATGTCCCCATGCAACCAACACTCTTTCCTTTAAAGTGACGGGTGAGGGCACCTACCGGGCAGCCTGTAACGGAGATGCCACCTCGCTGGAGATGTTTCATCTGCCCCGGATGAAAGCCTTTAGTGGCAAGCTGGTGGTGTTGGTGCAACCCTCCGAAAAACCGGGTTACATTCAGCTCGAAGTCAGCGGCAAGGGATTGAAGAAGGGAGTGATATCCATTGCTTCAAAAAAATAATACTTCGTCCCGGAGTTATAAAAAACACCTGTGTCTATTTGACGCACTGCCCTCTTTTATTCCTGTCATTTTGTCGTTTTATCCCGCCTGGCAAGCCAATTGATGCCTTTTTCGTGATAGAATAAAAATACAGAGATTATGAACTTGAATCAATTTACCATAAAGGCTCAGGAGGCTGTGCAGCAGGCTTTTCAGATAGCCGCCGGTTATCAGCATCAGGCCATTGAAACAGGACACTTATTAAAAGGTGTTTTTGAGACGGGTGAAAACGTGACCCGCTTTTTACTCAATAAAATCGGTGCACAACGGGTGTTGCCGGTACTCAATAAGATGATCGAGTCCTATCCAAAAGTGAGTGGAGGCGAGCCATATCTTAGCCGAAATGCCAGTGATGCTTTACAGAAAGCTACCAATGCCGCCCAAAAGATGGGTGATCAGTTCACCAGCATTGAGCACATGCTGTTGGGCCTTCTGCAGAGTGGCGATCAGGTATCCACCATGTTGAAGGATGCCGGGGTTACCGAAAAAAGCTTAAAGGCAGCCATAGCCGAGTTGCGCAAAGGCCAAAAAGTGGACAGCCAGACAGCCGAAGATACCTATGATGCGTTGGGTCGGTTTGCCATTAACCTCAATGAGCAGGCCCGCAACGGTAAGCTCGACCCGGTGATTGGCCGCGATGAAGAGATCCGCCGCATCCTGCAAATACTCTCCCGCCGTACCAAAAACAATCCCATACTCATTGGTGAGCCCGGTGTGGGTAAAACAGCCATTGCCGAAGGCCTGGCGCACCGCATCATTGATGGCGATGTGCCCGAAAATTTAAAGAGCAAACAAATCTACTCGCTCGACATGGGCGCCCTTATTGCCGGGGCCAAATATAAAGGCGAGTTTGAAGAGCGGCTTAAATCGGTGGTGAGAGAGGTGGCAGGAAGCGATGGAGAGGTCATACTTTTTATCGACGAGATACATACTCTGGTGGGTGCCGGCAAAAGCGAAGGCGCCATGGATGCCGCCAACATTCTGAAACCCGCCCTGGCACGCGGTGAGTTGAGAGCCGTGGGTGCCACCACCCTGGGGGAATACCAGAAATACTTCGAAAAGGACAAAGCGCTGGAGCGTCGTTTCCAGATAGTGATGGTGGACGAACCCGACATGCCCTCAGCCATCTCGATACTGCGTGGTCTCAAGGAGCGTTATGAGACCCATCACAAGGTGCGCATCCGCGACGAGGCCATCATTGCCGCCGTGGAGCTCTCCAAGCGTTATATCTCCGACCGGTTTTTGCCCGATAAGGCCATCGACCTGATTGATGAGGCAGCAGCGAAACTTCGGCTGGAGATGAACTCGGTGCCCGAAGAGATCGATGAGATAGAGCGTCGCATTCAGCAGCTGGAGATTGAGCGCGAGGCCATTCGCCGCGAAGGTGACTCAAAAAAACTGGAGGAGTTGAACAAGGAGATTGCCAATCTAAAAGAGACACGTGGCTCGTTGCGCGCCAGGTGGGAGGAGGAAAAATCAATTGTAGAGCAGATTCAAAAGAATAAGGAGAACATTGAGCAATTCAAATTTGAGGCGCAAAAAGCCGAGCGGGAGGGGCTGTACGAGAAAGTGGCCGAGCTGCGCTATGGTCGCATTAAGGAAGCCGACCGAAAGATTGAGGAGCTTCAGCAACAGTTGATTGAGCGCCAGGCCGACCACGCTTTGATTAAGGAAGAGGTAGATGCCGAGGATGTGGCACAGGTGGTGAGCCGCTGGACGGGTATTCCCGTAACCCGTATGCTAAAGAGTGAGCGCCAGAAACTGCTTACCCTCGAGGACGAACTGCACAAACGCGTAGTGGGGCAGGATGAGGCCATCACCATCGTAGCCGATGCCGTGCGGCGCAGCCGTGCCGGATTGCAGGATATGAAGCGACCCATCGGCTCCTTCATATTCCTTGGGATGACCGGGGTAGGTAAAACCGAACTGGCCAGAGCGCTGGCCGAATTCCTCTTCGACGACGAGGAGCTGATGACCCGCATCGACATGTCGGAATACCAGGAGCGGCATTCGGTGTCGCGACTCATTGGCGCCCCTCCGGGCTACGTGGGATACGACGAGGGCGGCCAGCTTACCGAGTCGGTCAGGCGCAAGCCTTACTCGGTGGTGTTGCTCGACGAGATTGAGAAGGCCCATCCCGATGTGTTTAACATTTTGCTGCAGGTGCTAGATGATGGCAGGCTAACCGACAATAAGGGGCGGGTGGCCGACTTTAAAAACACCATCATTGTTATGACCTCCAACGTGGGGTCACATCTTATCCAGCAAAACTACGAGAAAGCAGGTAAAGATGGATTTAACGATCAGCTGGCCGACCAAACGCGCCGGCAGGTGATGGATTTGCTGAGGCAAACCATTCGCCCCGAGTTTTTGAACCGGATTGACGACATCATCATGTTTACCCCGCTTACCCGCGAGGAAATAAGGGATATTGTGATGCTCCAATTCAGCCGGGTGGTTACTTTGCTGAAAGCACAGGGTGTGCAATTGGCCATCACACCAAAAGCCGTAGATCATTTGATGGATGTGGGCTTTGACCCTCTGTTTGGTGCGCGACCCGTAAAGCGGGCCATTCAAAGATTCGTGCTTAATGAGCTGTCGAAGAAGTTATTGGCCGATGAGGTGAACAAAGAAAAGCCCATCACCATTGATTATGATGGTGATGAGTTGGTGTTTAAAAATTAAAAGAAAGATGACTTACGCGGTATAAAAATCAAATACCTGATCCAATTTCATCAGTTTAAGCAAACTCATCACATCCGTTTGAACATTGGCGAGCAGAAAACTTCCGTTGTTCTGGCGTGAAGTTTTCAACGCCGAAATGAGAACCCCGATACCTGTGCTGTCGATGAACCGGATGTTCTGGAGGTTTAAGATAAATTCGGTGCCGGGTTTATTCAATAAGCTGTTGAGTTCCTCTTTTACCCCGGGTGCTACCGAAGCATTCAGCCGATCGGTATCTTCCAGAGTACCCATCTGCATGTTGTTTTGTGACGCTAACTTCAGCATGATTTTCATTTTTCAATTTCAGATTGTAGTTCCTTTGAAGCCTCGGTACAAATATCCCCGAATTTACTAATAAGTTTTGATATGGCAGCTTCAGATGTATTATTAAGTATCCAGTCTTGCCGTTCTATAGGATAACTCTTCAGATTTTTTTCCAACTGATCTTTTTCTGCCCTTTCCTCAGGAGTACTCAAATTATTATCTGTTATCTCTCTCACACGCATCTGTTTAGCCAGCAGTTCCAGGTTCTTTAAATCTTCGTTGCCCAGCTCTTCCATCCCCATGGCCAGCACCGACGATTTTGCTTTGTGTGCAATGGCCGCGATTTTACGCCACCTCTTTTCGCGAAAGTTTTTATCCAAATCTTCGTTGAATTCGGGTATCTGATCTAAAAAAATAGTGATCAGTTCCTCCATTATTTCCCTGTCTTCTCCTGAGACACTCTCGAGGTAGGAGAGGTCTATCCATCGATATTTGTTTGGCATATTTCAAGGATTAAAATGTGATGCCTATTGTACAAAGCTATAAAAAATTATTTTGATTAAAAACTCCCTGATTAAACTTTAAGGACTATTTGGCGTTTTTTTTGACTGAATTTCGCGTGGATTGTTATATTTAGCTAATGAAAACTTGCCTGATCAATCTTAAGAATTAATTTTGTGCCTACCTTTGGTCGGCAGATAATTTCTGGTGACTTTTTGTCTTCGGCTCAAAACAATAAAATTATGCAAAAAACAGTCTTTAATCAGTATCACAATCAGTTAGGCGCAAAGATGGTGCCTTTTGCAGGGTTTGAAATGCCTGTGGAATATTCCGGCATTAACAATGAGCACCTGGCGGTGCGTAATGCTGCAGGTCTGTTTGATGTATCGCACATGGGCGAGTTTTGGGTAAAAGGACCCAATGCCCTGTCGTTTCTTCAGAAAATTACGACCAATAATGTGGCCGATCTCAAAACTGGTAAAATTCAATACACCTGCATGCCTAACGAAAAGGGTGGTATTGTCGACGACCTGTTGGTGTATCGTTACGGAGACGACCAATATTTGATGGTGGTAAATGCCGCCAATATCCAAAAAGACTGGGAGTGGTGCGAACGCCACAACACCATGGGTGCTGAGCTCGAAAATGCCAGTGATGCCATTTCCTTGCTGGCTGTTCAGGGCCCCTACGCGACCTCTATCTTGCAGAAACTCACCTCTGTTGATTTAAAATCTGTCCCATTCTACTCTTTTGTGGCAGGCGATTTTGCGGGGGTAAAGCAGGTAATTATTTCGAATACCGGTTACACCGGTGCAGGCGGCTTTGAACTTTATATGTACAACAACGATGGCCCCGCAATATGGGAAGCGATTATGGAGGCAGGTGCCGATAAGGGGTTGCTCCCGGCCGGGCTGGGTGCCCGCGATACGCTCAGGCTGGAGATGGGGTTCTGCCTCTACGGCAACGACATCGACGATACCACCTCTCCCATAGAGGCCGGACTGGGTTGGATTACCAAATTTGCAGAGGGAAAAGATTTTATCGGTCGTTCAATATTTGAAAAGCAGAAGCTCGAAGGGGTTGAGCGCCGGCTAAAGGCTTTTGTGATGGAAGAGCGCGGCATACCCCGTAAAGGTTACGAGATAATAAGTGTGGAGGGCGAGGTGATTGGAGAAGTCACCTCGGGTACCATGTCGCCTGTTTTGAAACAAGGCATTGGCATGGGATACGTGAAAAGCGGATTTGGAAAACCCGGCACAGAAATTTTTGTGCGGGTGCGCAATCGCGATTTAAAAGCGCGCATCGCGAAAGTGCCATTTATTAAAGGAGCTTAATGCCTGGTGATGATATTACTATGAAGTTTCAATTAGAGGTTTGCTTATCACCCGCTTTATATACCCTGTATCACAAAAACGAATCGGTAGTGGTAGTGGTAGATATCCTGCGCGCCACTTCAGCCATCTGTGCTGCTTTTATGAACGGCGCCCGTCATATCATTCCGGTAGAGAACAGCGCCGAAGCCCGTCGTTATAAAGATAAGGGATACCTTGTGGCCGCCGAACGCGATGGTCTGGTACTCGAATTTGCCGACTTTGGCAATTCACCTTTTAATTTTACCCCTGAGCGTATTCACAATAGGGACATTGTTTACAGCACCACCAACGGTACCCGAACCATTCACATGGCCTCGGGAGCTCATGCCGTGGCGATAGGTTCCTATCTTAACCTGTCGGCCCTGGTAGAGTGGCTCACGCTGCAGAAACGAGATGTGGTGGTATTGTGTGCCGGATGGAAAAATAAATTCAGCCTGGAGGATGCACTCTTTGCCGGGGCATTGTCACACGAACTGATGAAAACCAGTCGATTTCTCACCATCTGCGACTCGGTAACCGGTGTGTCTGACCTTTGGGAAATGGCCCGCTCCAATCCCTACCATTACATTTTAAAGGCTGCCCAAAAACAGCGCCTGGCTAAACACGGACTGGACGATGTGATCGAGTTTTGTCACACCATCGACCAAACCAATATAGTGCCCGTGCTCGAAAATGACAGGTTGGTAGGCAAAATCTTGCCCCGGGCCATTGTCGGGATAGAAAAATCGAATTTTCCACTTAAATCTGATATCTCATGAAGAAACACAACTTTTATGCAGGCCCCTCTATTTTGTCTGAATATACTGTTAAGAAGACCGCAGAGGCCGTTATCGACTTTGCCGGCACCGGCCTTTCGGTGATGGAGGTGTCGCATCGCGGCAAAGAGTTCGTGGCTGTGATGGAACAGGCACAAGCGCTTTTTAAGGAGTTACTCGATATTCCCTCCGGGTACGAGGTGCTTTTCCTGGGCGGGGGAGCCAGCATGCAGTTTTGCATGGTGCCCTATAACCTGATGAGCAAAAAATCGGCCTATCTCAATACCGGTGCCTGGGCTTCCAAGGCATTAAAAGAGGCCCAATTTTTTGGTGAAGTGGTGGAGGTGGCCTCTTCCAAAGATGCCAACTTCACTTACATACCTAAGAATTATGAGGTGCCTGCTGATGCCGATTATTTTCACATCACCACCAACAATACCATCTATGGTACCGAAATAAAAAAAGACCTGGATGTGAAGATTCCTCTGGTGGCCGATATGTCATCCGATATATTTTCGCGGCCTGTGGATGTATCTAAATATGCCCTCATCTATGGCGGGGCACAAAAAAATCTGGCCCCTGCCGGCGTGGCGTTCGTAGTGGTTAAAACCGACGTGCTTGGTAAGGTTGACCGCGCCATCCCCTCCATGCTCAACTATCAAACACATGTGAGCAAGGGGTCGATGTTCAATACCCCTCCGGTACTCCCGGTTTTTTCTGCCTTAAAAACCCTCGAATGGCTCAGAGACCAGGGAGGTGTGGCAGCTATGCAAAAGCGCAATCAGGAGAAGGCCGGATGGTTGTACGACGAGATTGACCGCAACAAGCTTTTCAAGGCCACCGTGCAGGAGCATGAGGACCGCTCGCTGATGAACATATGCTTCGTAATGGAAGAAAAATACATCGATTTGGAGAAGGATTTTCTCGATTTTGCCACGCAAAAGGGGATGATCGGCATTAAAGGTCACCGCGATGTGGGCGGATTCAGGGCATCTACCTACAATGCACTGGCTCCCGAAAGCGTGAAGGCACTGGTGGAAACGATGAAGGAGTTCGAGAGAAAATATTAGGACGCCCTAACCTGGATAAACCCCCGATTAAAATACGGGGCAGGCAGAAATAACAAATGACAAATAACAAATAACAAATAACTGATAAGAATACTTATGCCCGAAGGGCAATTAATCTGTGAAAATCTGTGCAATCTGTGGATAAAAACCAGTCGCGAAGCAACCGCGCCCGACGGGCGCAAAAAAAGTTATCCACAGATTGCTCAGATTTTCACAGATTTATCCTGCCTGCCGCCTGCCTGCCTGCGGGTATATTTTAATCTCTCGGCCGCCATAGGAAGGCGCTGCGGGAGTTTTTTGGGTGGATGGCCCCGGGTCACGACAACCTTATGATAATCGTTAAGAATAGAAACATAACCCATAATTAGCTTTATATGAAAAGAATTTTAATTGCAACCGAAAAACCATTTGCTCCCGCTGCTTTAGACCAAATAAGGCCCATAATTGAAGAGGCGGGTCATGAATTGGTTCTTCTTGAGAATTACACCTCTGATACTCAGTTACTTTCGGCCGTAGCCGATGCCGATGCCCTGATCGTACGCTCCGACAAGGTGACCTGCAACGTAATAGAGGCGGCTTCCAAACTCCGCATCGTGGTGCGGGCAGGCGCAGGTTACGATAATCTCGATCTGGAGGCTTGTACCCGAAAAGGCATAGTAGCTATGAATACGCCCGGCCAAAACTCCAACGCCGTGGCCGAGCTGGTTTTTGGGATGATGATTTATCAGGTACGCAATCGCTTTAATGGTTCGGTGGGAACCGAGTTGAGAGGGAAAATGCTGGGTATTCATGGCTATGGAAACGTGGGTTTTTATGTAGCTAAAATTGCCCAGGGCTTTGGGATGGAAGTGTATGCTTTCGACCCTTATGTGGAAGACGAAAAGATGCTGGCCGAAGGGGTGAAACCGCTGCCTGATGTGCAGACGCTCTATTCCACTTGTCAGTATGTCTCCCTGCATATCCCTGCCAATGCCAAAACGCACAGAGCGATTAACTACAATCTCCTCTCTAAAATGCCTAAAGAAGCTTTACTGATTAACACCGCCCGCAAGGAGGAGATAGATGAGGAGGGAATCATACAACTGATGGAGGAGAGAGACGACTTCAGGTATCTTTCCGACATCACACCCGACAACAAGATGGTGTTTGAAGAAAAATTCCCGGGCCGTTTCCTCTTTACCGCAAAAAAGATGGGTGCCCAGACCTCGGAGGCCAATATCAATGCCGGAGTGGCGGCTGCCAAACAAATTATACGTTTCTTCAAGGATGGAGACGAGAGCTACCGGGTTAATAATTAGAGATTTAGGAATCTGGTTAAATCTCTAATTGCAAAATTAAATGATTTGCGATTTCAGATTTGCGACGTGCGATATCAGATTTTCATTAGATTTGATGGGTCCAATTAAATCTTAAATCGCCAATTGCACATCTCAAATTGCAAATTATAAGATGAGAGGATTTGCGATATCAGATTT
>JACDJA010002797.1_pt1 | contig 11954 bp, 10 predicted proteins | sample 7449241 | NCBI WGS metagenome assembly JACDJA01 (sample SAMN14253289, study PRJNA609438) | sludge metagenome | isolation source: initial anaerobic sludge | collected 2018-12-20 | reverse complement strand
TACATGTTTATAGAAAAACAGCTCGCTATGGAATCTTCACCCCGTAGGGGTGATATATGGGGGTAGCAAAGTGTGGAGATTAGCCGCAAAAGGTAAGGAACAAGAAAGGAAACGCGATGCAATCGCGCACCAGCGGGGGGGGTTAACCCCTCCGCGCCCCCCGCAAGAACCCTTCAACTCCCAACCCGCAACAAGCATCCATCCGAAATCCCAATAAAAAGTAACAATAACAATAAACAAACCTGTCCGGCGAAGGCACGATCCCCAATTAACCAATTAACCAATCCCCAAATTCCAAGCACCAAATTCCAAAACCCAAGCAACAACCCTCAATTAACCAATTCCCCAATCCCCAATCAACCAATCCCCAATTAACCATTCCCCAATCCCCAATTAACCATTCCCCAATTAACAAACCTGTCCGGCGAAGGCACGATCCCCAATTAACCAATTAACCAATCCCCAAATTCCAAGCACCAAGCACCAAATTCCAAACAATAAACAATAAAAAATCCTCCGTGGTCTTTGTGCCTCCTCCGTGTCCTCTGTGGTTAACCCCCCCGCGCCCCCCGCAAGAACCCCACCCCCCAACATTTAACCCCACTTTAACCCAAAAATCCACCCGTTTATCGATTAAGCTTCCCTATCTTTGCACCTTCAAAAAAATACAGAGCGCTTTTTTCTCCCCGAAGCACCCAACAATTTGAAAACTATCATATTACATTAAACCACAGAGAATGCACATGACGTACGCCCCCAAAACGGAGAAGCCGCAACCCACGGCACCAACAGAAACCCAAACCATTAAAATCGGTATCATCGGACTAGGTTATGTCGGCCTGCCCTTGGCCCGATTGCTCGCTACCAAGCACCCCGTGGTCGGCTTCGACATCAACCGCCACAGAGTAGACGATCTACAAAACGGCATCGATACCACCCGCGAAGTGGACCAGACCACCCTCAAGGCAACCATCCTACAGCACAACCCGCTGGTTCCCTTGCCCGCCCTTGTAACTGACGTTTCACAAAACGGCGGCCCCACACTTAAAACAGGCCTTTTTTGCTCCCCAGATATAATGGACATACAGAGTTGTAACCACTATATTATAACAGTACCTACACCTATCGACAAAAACAACCGTCCCGACCTGCGGCCCCTATATGCCGCCAGCGAAACCGTGGGCAGAGTGTTGAAAAAGGGCGATACGGTTATCTATGAATCCACCGTTTACCCCGGTGCTACCGAGGAGGAATGTGTTCCGGTGCTGGAGAGGGTCAGCGGACTTAAATTCAACGCCGACTTCTTCGTAGGCTACTCCCCGGAGCGTATCAACCCAGGCGACAAGAAACACACCGTCGATAAAATATTAAAGATCACCTCCGGCTCCACGCCCGAAGCTGCCCAGCGCATCGACAGGCTGTATGCCGAAGTGATCACTGCAGGCACCTATATGGCGCCCTCCATCAAAGTGGCGGAAGCGGCCAAGGTCATTGAAAACTCACAGCGCGATATCAACATTGCCTTCGTCAACGAACTGGCAAAAATCTTTAACCTATTGGAAATCGACACCCAGGAGGTGTTAAAGGCTGCAGGTACCAAATGGAACTTCCTTCCTTTTACCCCCGGTTTGGTCGGTGGCCATTGCATAGGCGTGGACCCGTATTATTTGGCGCAAAAAGCCCAACAACACGGCTACCATCCCGAGATTATTCTGGCGGGTAGGCGTATGAACGACTCCATGGGCGAATACGTGGCCTCCCAAGTGGTCAAGTGTATGATCAAAAAAGGAATCGCCATCGGCGGCGCCGAGGTCTTGATGCTGGGCATTACCTTTAAGGAAAATTGCCCCGACGTGCGCAATACCAAAATAGTGGACGTTATTCACGCCCTCCAGGACTACGGCATCAAAGTAACCACCTTCGACCCCTGGGCCACCCCAGAGGAAGTAAAACGCGAATACAACATTGAAACCTCCAATACCATCCCCCAAAACACCTTCGACGCCATCGTTTTAGGTGTGGCACATAATGAGTTTTTAAGCTAGGATTTGGAGCCCTTGAAGAAAGAGCAGGCGGTGGTTTATGATGTGAAGGGGGTTCTTGAAAACACGACGGGGACGCTGTAGTCGATTGGATAGGAGTTAGCTGCGCCTCTGTGTCCTTCGTGACTCTGTGGTGAATTAATCCTCATCTTATACTTTCACTTGTTCTGTATGTAGACGAGGGACAATCGAAGTGCTTATTAACTATAGAATACTGATTAAACCCATGAATCTGGATCAATTTAAATCTCTAAAGAACAAAAAAATCCTCGTAACAGGAGGAGGCGGCTTTATTGGCTCCAACCTATGCGAAGCCCTTTTAGAAATAGGAGGGAAGGTTACTTGCCTGGATAACTTTGCCACTGGACACCGTCATAACATAGCACCTTTTTTGCCCCACAAGAATTTTGCACTAATTGAAGGCGATATCCGCAATTTGGATACTTGTAAACAAGCCTGCCTAAATCAGGACTATGTGCTTCATCAAGCCGCCTTGGGTTCTGTTCCACGTTCTATTAACGACCCTATTACCTCCAACGATGTGAATGTCGGGGGATTTCTAAATATGTTGGTGGCTGCGCGGGATGCAAATGTTATACGTTTTATATACGCTGCCAGTTCTTCAACCTATGGAGACCATCAGGCCCTTCCTAAAGTAGAAGAAACTATTGGAAAGCCTTTGTCACCCTATGCTATTACAAAATATGTAAATGAATTATACGCCGATAACTTTTTTACCACATATGGTTTAAATAATATCGGCCTACGCTATTTCAATGTTTTTGGTAGACGCCAAGACCCAAATGGGGCTTATGCTGCTGTAATTCCCTTATTCGTAAAACAATTTATGAATCACGAGAGCCCTGTGATAAATGGAGATGGAACTTATTCACGCGATTTTACGTATATAGATAATGTGGTGCAAATGAACTTGCTGGCTATCACCACTGAAAAAAAGGCTGCCCTAAACCAAGTGTATAACACCGCAGTTGGCGACCGTACTACTTTAGTGCAATTAACCGATTTACTTAAGAAGCACCTAACAAAGTACGATCCTAAAATAGCAGAAGTGAACGTGGTACACGGCCCCAACCGCAAAGGAGACATCCCGCACTCCCTGGCATCTGTGGAAAAAGCGGAAAAACTCTTGGGTTATAAACCTACTCATGTTATTGATGCTGGGATTGAAGAGGCGGTGGAATGGTATTGGGGGAATCTAAAATAGAAAGGAAACGGCTAAATTTTGATGTTTTATGATTATAGTCTTTCGAAGTCATTGAAGTCAGAAGACTGCATATTCCAATACAACATTATCTTCATCAAAAGGAATATTATTGAAAGTTATGGAATTAATATTAAGTTTTGTATCCAAGTAAATAAAGTAAAACGTTAAGTTTAAAAGGAAGAGCAAAATTTTTTAAAAATGATAAAAACCTTAAAAGCCTTCGGTCTTTTTGCCATTCTAATACAGTCTTGTTCCTTATTAGCATTCTTTTATGTTGGATTCAATAATTCAATGGGCAATTATGCCTTTTTGAGTGCCCTGCCCTTATCTTACTTTGTCCTTTTCACCTTTTTCATAAAGAAATTTTTTTATTATAAGAAAGCTACAATTTTCTTGCTCGTATTTACATTAATTTCTTTTTTCCGATTTGTTATATTACCAATAACAATGGTTATAGCAAATTATTCAGGAGGTCGATCATTAGTTACTCCTAGGGATTCGAGTTTTGACATTGCCGTTATTTTAATGATTTTTGAACTTTTAGTATCCTTTCTATTAATCCGGATTATGGAAAGACGAATTCATTTGAAGAACTTAAATCAAAAAAAATTAGAATTGAAGTTAGGAGGTAGAAGAAATTTGATCTTTATTCTTTTTATTGTCCTGTCTCTAATATTTTTATTATTTGATAATCGCTGGCTATTAGTAATTAATTTTTTCCAAGCACAACCGCTTATATGGGGTGATGATTTACCCATTGAAGCCATGTTTGGGAGCTATTTATTTATGATTGTAAAGCAAATGTTATTTGTTTTTGGCATCTTTTATTTTTTTAAAAGTTACCAGAAGAACAAATCACCTGTATTTTTGGTGCTTGCAATTACAATAACCGTTTTGAATATCGGTATTTTTATGGGAACTAATAGAGCTGATGTTTTGGTTGGGTCTTTTGCGGCTTTATTATTGTTGTTTTTTCTTTTTCCTTTAAAAAACATTAAAATTATTGCAGTTGCAATGGTAATAGGAATAATGGGACTATTAACTCAAATAAGCGAGACAAGAAACTTTTCAGCATATTCTGCTGGTAAAAGTAATTCATTAATTATGGCTGATAATCTTCAAGCATATTTAGGTGGACCTTACAACGTTGCTATTGCAATAGAAACCAAGTCTAATTATCCTCAGGCATCAAATATTGAGGTTTTGTTTTTTGACATTTTTAGGCCGATGTTGGGAGTTAATTTTTTAGTAAGAGATTTGCCCTTGGAGTATAGCAATATTTATTTTAATAGGAGGATGTTTTTAGCGGATCATCCAAGATCTCAAATTATTCCAATGATTGGTCAGGGGAATTTATTTTTTGGATATTTTTTTTCTCCTTTGTTTAATGTCATTTTCATCCTATTAGCATACTGGTTTACTTCTTTGGCCTTAAAACGCGGGAATTTGATGTTGTTTTATTTTCTGATTTTGACAGTTATTAGAATGAGTTTTATGATGGGTCAAAATACTATGAATTTAATTAATGATATGAGTTTTAACTTATTTCTTTTCATAATCATATTTCACTTAAATAAAATAGTATCCATAAATAATTAATTAAAATATCCGAAGTACGATTGATAGGCTTTTAATTCTGTCCATTCTTTCTAATGCAAATGAGCCTCTAAAATAGTTGCAGTCTAATTAAAATAAAAGAGCTCCATATAGTAATGAGAATAACAAATAAAATTTTTAAAAATAGCTTTGTTCTAAATGGGATAAAGAAGTTGGTAACTATAATTTCAGGGCTGATATTTTTAATTTTAATGACGCGGTATTTGGGAGTGGAGTTAAGAGGGGAATATGCCGTAATTATGAATTACATAAATATATGTGCAACCTTTCTTAATTTGGGTATTTCGTTAGTAATTCCTTCTTTTTTTAGAAATCGAAAGGATTTTACAACTGACGATTTTTTATCTATTTCTTTTTATCAGTTTATAATTTATCTATCAATATCATTAATTCTATTTCTAATAACCGGAAATTTTCAGTTGTTCTTGATTGCTTCCCTAACTAGCCTTTCAATTCTTACTATGCAAATAGGAAATATTGGATTAGTAATTAATGTAAAACATCAGGCTATCAGTACAATAATGTCGAGCATAATTAATATTATAGGGATTTGCGCCTTATTTTTCTATTCGAGTTCCCAGAATTTATTATATGTTCTAATCGTTTTTATGTTAAAAAATTTGACGATCGTTATTGTTAATTCCGCCTATTTAAACTTTCATTTGATGCGACCCAAAATGAAATGGTTAGAGATTATCAAATTAGGGCTTCTCCCGATGATAGTAACAGGGTTAATTGCTCTAAATTTTCAAATTGATGTCTTAATGTTAGAGTTTAAAAAAATCGATCATGTTATGATTGGTTTATTTGCTACAGGTGTTGCATTAGCAGAATATAGTTGGGTAATTCCTGATGTTTTTAAAGAAGTAATGTTGAATAAGAATGCACGCAAAGATGATCTTTTCAACTTAAATCTTTCATTACGTTTTGCATTCAGTTTTGTGATATTATTTGCCATAATATTTTTAATATTTGGAAAATCTATCTTATACATCGCTTTTGGTGCGGAATTTATTCCTTCTTATTGGGTGACATTGTTAATGTTTTTTGCCGTACCCTTTATGGTTTTTGTTAAACTAATCGGAACTTTATTTATCGCTCAATCAAAATGGTTTTTATATTTCAGGATCTTATCCTTAACGGTATTTATAAATGTAATTTTAAATTATTTTTTAATCGATTTATATGGGATTAGTGGAGCAGCATACGCATCAATTTGTTCTTATTCATTTTGCGGTATGTCGTGTTTAATCTGGTATTCTAAAAAATATTCATTCCCTATTAGGGATCTATTTATAATCAAATCTAGAGATATACAATTCATTACTCAGCATTTCACCAAATAACGGGAAACTTTCAATTATTACGAGTTATTAATAACACGAATTAGTTGTAAAATTTAATCTTTAAAACTGTCTGTTTATGAAGTTATTATTTATTCACGACCATCCTTTTTTCAAGGAGTTAGAAGACACCTATAGCGGAGGTTCATTCCCCGCATCGATATGGTCGAATTATATTATTAATTTTGATGAAATCGCTGTATTTGGTCGAAGAGCAAATTCTATAAATTCAAAGGTTGTTTTGTCGTCTGGTAATGGAAACGTAACCTTTCATTTAACTTCAAATTACTCATCCGTTTTGGGCCTATTTAAGAATTATTTCAAACTCAAAAAGGAAATGTCATTATTAATGAGGAACGTTGACATTGTACTTGTTCGATTGCCAAGCATATTGGGGTTTGTAGGTGCATCAGTTGCTCGACAAATGAATAAGAAATTGTGGATAGAAGTGGTTGGAAATGCCAAGGAGTCTATGATTAGTCAGGGTTCTTTAATGGGTGTGATAGGAGCTCCAATTTTGGAGAATCTTGCAAAGAGTAACATTAGAAATGCCCATTATGTAAGTTATGTAACAGAATCAAAATTACAGAAGGATTACCCTTCAAACCTTCAAGCAATTAACGTTTCCTTGTCTAATGTAATAATTCCAAAAATAATAAAATCTACCGAGATTAATTTTGATAGATTTAAACTTAATCCTTTTAAAATTGCACTAATTGGAGGTTTTAATGTGCGTTATAAAGGCCAAGATATACTCTTAAAAGCTATAAGTCTATTGCCAGAAAGTATTAAGAAACATATTGAGCTTTATTTCATAGGAATTGGTGATCCTCATTGGATATATACTAAAGCCAGAAGTCTTAACGTCGAGGATAATATAAAGTTTATTGGAACCAAGGAATCGGGTGGCCATCTATTATCTTATTTAAAAGATATGACTCTATATATTCAACCGTCTTTAACGGAAGGAATGCCTCGCGCATTACTTGAGGCTATGAGCGTGGGATGCCCAGTTATGGGAAGTAAGGTTGGGGGTATACCCGATGTGGTAAATCCAGATTTGCAACATGAGAAAGGGGATTATAAAACAATAGCCAACCAAATTAAACGTCTATTTCAAAACAGAAGAATTCTTCAAGAAGAAGCACAAAGAAGCATTGAAATTGTACGTCCATTTCTTAAAACCACCTTGGATGATAGAAGAAGGGAGTTTTATACAAAAATGAACAACGATTTGGTGAAAAAGGACCGATAATTGGAAGAGTTTATTTAGATTCTGTGCCCAACTTCAACTTAATATGAGAAGTCAAATAAATAACAAATTAATTAGGATAACTACGGTCCCAGAATCCTTGGGCCTTTTCCGTGGACAGCCCGCTTTTATGTCATCTGATTTCGATGTCATTTGCGTTTCTAGTCCTGGACATTTGATTATGGCAACAAAAATAGAGGAACAAGTAGAGGTTCGGGAGGTCTTAATGTCAAGAAAAATAACTCCGTTTCGAGATTTAATATCCGTCTGGAAACTGTATGTTTTATTTAAAAAGGAAAAACCCTTAATTGTTCATTCTCATACCCCTAAAGCGGGAACGCTATCGATGATTGCTTCCAAACTAGCCGGTGTTCCCTATAGATTACATACAGTAGCCGGAATGCCTCTTTTGGTGGAGAAGGGGATGAAAAGGAGAATTTTGGACATAGTTGAAAAGCTAACCTATTATTGTGCAACCCGAGTTTATCCAAATTCTTTTGGACTGGCAGATATTATTATAAATCAAAAATACGCGAGCCATAAAAAGATTAAAGTATTAGGAAATGGAAGCACTAACGGAATAGATACAGATTATTTTGACCCTAAATCAATAGATAAGGATGCGATTAATAGTTTGAAGACAAAACTCGCTATCTCTGACACTGATTTCGTCTTCATCTTTTTGGGAAGATTAGTCACGGACAAAGGCATTAATGAATTAATATCCGCCTTTAAAAAATTGAACACTACAATTAATAATATCAAGTTGATTTTGTTGGGATATGAGGAACCAATTTTGGATCCTTTAAAACCGGAAACTATTGCAGAAATTAAAAGCAACGGAAACATTTTATCGCTTGGTTTTCAAAAAGACGTTCGTCCTTATTTAAAAATCGCGAATGTCTTAACTTTTCCGAGTTATAGAGAGGGTTTTCCAAATGTGGTAATGCAAGCTGGAGCTATGGGATTGCCAAGCATTGTAACCGATATCAACGGATGCAATGAAATAATAAAGGAAAATGAAAACGGAATAATTATTCCAGTTAAAGATGCGGAATCTTTAAAATTAAACATGTTTTTATTATATAGTAACAATGAATTGCGTCATCGTTTAGGAATAAATGCGAGGCAAATGATTGTATCAAGATATAATCAAAAAGATTTATGGGCAGAAATACTAAAAGAATATCAAACCTTAGAGAATGTATCAAAAAGTTCTTAAACCCGTCATAGATTTCATCGTGGCTTTAGTCATTCTTTTACTATTGAGTCCTTTATTTATAATAGTGCTTATAGGATTGACCATTGCTAATAAAGGCAAACCTTTTTTCTTCCAAAAGAGACCGGGCAAGGACGAACATCTATTTAATATAATCAAATTTAAAACAATGAACGATTCTAAAGATGAATACGGAAATCTATTAAGCGATTCTCACCGTCTTACTTCGTTAGGAAGCTTTGTGCGTAAAACATCCCTCGATGAGATTCCTCAATTAATAAATATCTTGAAAGGTGATATGAGTTTAATTGGCCCACGTCCATTATTGCCACGTTATTTACCTTATTATAGTAAAAGAGAAAAATTACGGCATTCCGTGAGACCTGGAATTACCGGATGGGCTCAAGTAAATGGAAGAAATACATTAGATTGGGATAGTAGATTAGCACTAGACGTGTATTATGTTGAGAATTTAAGTTTATCCTTAGACTATAATATTTTTATAAAAACCCTTAGCAAGGTTATTAAAAGAGATAATGTGATAACAGATCCAACGTCAATATTAAAAGATTTAGATGAAGAGCGAAAAATTGAAAATTGAAAAATATAATCGGAGAGATCCTAGTATAAACATTGTCGAATTACATCAATCCATTTTCAAGGAGACTGAATTTGAGGATAACCTAATATATTTTGACCCTAACTTTGGTTCTTATCTTGAGCGGTTATTTGATTGCCCTGACCATTATTTCTATGTTATAAAAAACGAAGGTTTTATTGAAGGGTTTATACACGTACGTTTTATTTCTGATTTTCTGATATTAAATAATATTGCTGTCAGTAATGCTTATGCAAATCAAGGTTTAGGTAAAAAATTGCTGATGTTCGCTTTAAATGATCTACTAAAATATTATACAGCGGATACGGTATTCAAATTGGATGTTTTTAAATCGAATAATTTGGCGATGAATTGGTATAAAAGGTTGGGATTTGAGTTTGAGGTTGAAACAAAATGGTTTGAATTAATGAACTTGCCACCTTTGGATAATCAAAGCGCGAAAATTACTGAGAGGAGAGATGAAAATAACTTCTTGAGCTTGTATTGTGAAAATGAAAAAATAGCCACAATTATAAATGGCAATTTAGTTTTGCATCGCAGTAATATGATAAACAAAGTTGATTTAACAACTTATAAAAAGATAATTACTAATGATGTGGGATTTGAAGATGTTTTATCTACAGACCAATTGAAAAACTCAACCCAGTTAATTGATATATCCGTAAGAATGAGAACTGGAATATTAAGTTTAATTAAAAAACTTAATTAAGGTAATTAATGCTCCGTAAATAAATTAAAATGATTGAAATATTAAAATTAGATAAAGAGTCAGATAGAGAGGCATACACTGCGATTCTTAAAACTTTAAATTTAAAAGACCCATATAATAGTTTAGAATTCATAAATAGTTTTTCCGATGGATTTTCAAATCTTGTTTGCTTAAAAGTAACAAAGGATTCACATATAGTTTTATTACCAGGGTATTCCAATGAAATTGAAGGAACAGAAAAAAAAGATTTTTTATCACCCTATGGTTATTCTGGATTGATTTATAGTCCTTCAACCCCTGGAGGAATAGTTGATGCAGCATGGATAGAGATTAAAGAATATCTTGATCAACATTTTGTTTCCACTTTTATAAGGTTTTCTTTGGACACTGATTATTCTTTCTTTAAAGAAGGCGTGAAACCGATTATGAAAAATATTCGAGGGGTAATTTTAGATTATGATACACAATGGTCCAATTTTGAAAATAAAGTTAGAAAGAATGTCCGTAGAGCAAAGCGTGAAAATCTGCGTGCTGAAATAATAGACGGGAGTGACCTATCAATTGAGCAATTAAGAGTCTTCTATGATATATATGTCGATACGATGAAAAGAAATAATGCCGAAGACAAATATTATTTTTCATTTGAGCAATTTTCCAGTTTTTCAAGCTCAAGAGGGGATCTATGCGCTTTTTGTTTCATTTATGATGAAAATAAGGTGGTATCGGTAGAAATGGTTTTAAAAAGTCATGACTCCATCTTCTCATTTCTTGGCGGTACCTTAGCCGAAGCATTTAGTAAACGTCCTAATGACTTCCTTAAATATGAGTTAATAAACTGGGCTCGGAATGAAGGTTTAAAATATTTTGTGTTAGGTGGGGGATACGGTGCTGAAGATGGAATTTATAATTATAAAAAATCATTTTTTCCAAATGATGTCGTTGATTATTGTGTAGGAAAATTTATACATAATGAAAATGATTATAAAACATTGTCCGAAAAAGCCAAAGAAAATTATATTGCGAATAAAGATAAAACAGAGGAAGATTTTTATTCGTTAACATTCTTTCCGTTATACCGCGCCACTTAATATTTTTGCTTAAAAAAACGATCACATAAACACCCATGCCCCATAACCCCCAAATAGCCTCCAACCCCAGCAAACTGCATCTATTTCCCGATTCCGAGCAGGCGTCCCTATATGTGGCCCAGCAGATCGCCGCGCTTATACGCCAGCGGCAAGACCAGGGCAAGTCTGCGGTTTTGGGCTTGGCCACCGGCAATACCCCTAAGTTGGTCTATAAGGAACTGGTGCGTATGCACCAACGAGAAGGCCTGAGCTTCTCCAATGTCATCAGTTTTAACCTCGATGAGTACTATCCAATTATCCCAGCTGACAAGCACAGCTACATCTACTTTATGCAAAAGTATTTGTTTAAGCATGGTTATTCCAGAGCAAGTTGACCCCTTTGGGAACACTACTAAAATCAGTAGTGTTTCCCCAACCATTTAAATCTGTCGTTCCGGCGGATGCTGACTTCCTAAAAATATATAAAAGAGCGTTCAGGTAAACAAACCGGTATCTTCATCAAAAAAATCCTATCTTTAGTCCTTATCACCTAACCATTTATAGACCTTCCCGCCGCATGAAAAAATTACTCCTTCTTCTTCTATTTCTCTCCATCTCCCTAAGTCCCACTTTTTCTGGCACACCGGTTTCACAGCCGGTAGCCCATGTGCACCCGGTGCAAGAGGTGGTGTATGTTACCAAGACCGGCACAAAATACCACAGGGGCAGTTGCCACCATTTAAAAAAGAGCAAGATCAAGACCACCAAGGCCGATGCCAGGAGTGCGGGGTATACGGCGTGCAAGGTTTGTAAGCCGTAGGGGAAGGCGGTTATTTGATACATCAAACTGTAGTTTGTACC
>JACDJA010002796.1_pt1 | contig 11956 bp, 9 predicted proteins | sample 7449241 | NCBI WGS metagenome assembly JACDJA01 (sample SAMN14253289, study PRJNA609438) | sludge metagenome | isolation source: initial anaerobic sludge | collected 2018-12-20 | reverse complement strand
CAATGAGCTTCATTCTTTCTGCGCTGAAGATAAGGGGCGGATTACCCGGCCCATAGGGTGCGAGCAAGTCGAGCGACCGGGCGAGTTCGAGCGTGACGTCCGCAGGATAGATGGACTGGTCGATCAAGAGAACGTCCTCAACTTCATTCCGGGCGATTGTTTCGCTCACAGTATCACCCAGTCCGCGTACAAGGGCAGCAAGGTTTTCTTCCAGGAGTGATAAACCTGCAGCCATTGGGTGTCCGCCATAACTGAGCAGGTGAGATTCGTTGCGATAAAGGGCGGCGGTGATATCAACTCCTGCGATCGAACGTGCTGATCCGCGCAGCGGTTGTGAGGGAGCGCCGGTGAGTAGAATGACGGGTCTGTGGTAGATCTCTACCAGGCGGCTGGCGACAATACCGATGATCCCGGCCGGCCAGTCCGGATGGTGAAGCAGCAACACAGGGTGATCGAGGTACCCCGGGTTTTGTTCGATCAACGACCTGGCGCCGGAAAAAACCTGGTCGCATAATAATTTTCTTTTGCTGTTAAGCCCCTCAATTTGGTTTACTCTTACCGCGATCTCGCTCGCATCCTCGCTGAGCAAAAATTCCACGATGGGATTGGCATCGGAGAGTCTACCGACAGCGTTCAGGCGAGGTGCGATCATAAAAGAGATCTGTTCTTCGGAGACCGTGAGTGGATCAACTTCAGCAGACTCAAGCATTGCAGCGAGCGCAGGACGGGGAGAGGAGCGGAGCAGCGAGATACCGGATTGGACGAGATAGCGCGAATCACCATACAGTTCTGCCAGGTCGGCAATGATTCCCAGCGCTGCCAGGTCGCGTAAATTGGCAGCACTCTCTTTCAGTTGAAACTTATCAAGCAGAGCTTCGGCGAATTTGTAAGCAGTACCCGCGCCAGGTAAGGTGGATAGCGGATGCCCTTTAGGCAGGCGCTGGGGATTAATTATAGCGAACGCGAGCGGGAGAAACTCAGGCAGCTGATGGTGATCGGTTACAACAACATCAATTTCCTTAGATTGCGCGTAGGCAATTGACTCGTTGGCTGAGCTGCCGGTATCGCAGGTGAGGATGACGTCAACGCCCTCTGTGAGGAATTTTTCAAGAGCGGGTTTACTGATGCCGTGACTTTCAGGACCGCGAATCGGTATATGGTAGGTGTGGCGCGCGCCAATCTCCCGCAGGGCAGAGACGAGAATCGCTGTGGAGGTTTGTCCATCTACGTCGAAATCACCCCATACGCCGATCTTTTCACCAGATTGGATCGCTTTGTAGATGCGGTTGATCCCAATCTCCATATCTGGCAGCTCGTAGGAATTTACGGGTTCATACCTGTTATGGTCCAAAAAACTGAGTGCCTTGGCAGGGGTAGAGAACCCGCGACGGACAAGTGTTTGCAGGATCACTTCTGGTAATAGCAATTGATCACGGAGTTCGGCGGAGATCGATGGCGTCTCTTGAAAATCCCACTTGCGTTCGAAATGCGTAATTTTATACATAACAGGAAGGTATTCTACAGTGAGTCAAAGTCGATGTCAAAAGCGGATTCATCGAGTAACATATCTTCGTCCGGAGCAATTTGACCGGCGCTGATTCCGCGCTCACAAAGAGAGCGGTAACGGCAGAATTTGCAATTATCAATTTCAGGTGTTTTTGTAAACCATTCCTCATCGTTCGTGCAGATCTGGTTGATGATCCCTGCCAGGAAATCCTGATCTTCTTTAGCATGTGTTGAAGAATAGGTGAAACGGACAGGTTCTGATGGATGTGCTGTAAACCAGTAGACCATCTCGATCGAGAATGAGGATGTGTCCGTTTCCTGCAGGTTTGATAAAGTTGAGTGGAGAACGAAAGGATAAACGATCGTTTGCATTCGTTTCGCAAGCTTTGGACGGGAAGGAAGATATTGTGACGTTTTCCAGTCATAGATCGTGAATTTACCGCCCTCCTGCTCAATCAACAAGTCGTATTTGGCGACCAGGCGATGGTTGGAAAATGGGATTGTGAGGATTTTTTCAGCTGTTTTTTGACCTGCGAATTCGATAAGGTTTAACGAGGTAAAGGATAACCACCATTCACTAAGTATTTCATCCTGGATGGTCGACGCGAGTAGATTCTGATCAATACCTGCGAAATATTGCTGTACAATGCGGTGAAACTGCTGCCCAAGTTCCATCCGGGCTTCCTGCAACAAGACCGGTTCGCTTTCCACCGCCGGCCATGCAAGGTTGCGGATGTATTTGAGCAAAAAACGATATCTACAGGTGAGGTAATCCTGCAAATTCTGCTGCGAAAAAGAAAAATTCTCAGGCAGTTTCATCCAGTCCTTTCCAAACGGCGTGCAATGCTTCGAGCGCCAGCGCCATTTTCTGTTCCTTGCTGCGACCATGATTCCAGGTTATCACCAACGACTCCCGCGCACGGGTGATGCCTACGAAGAGCAAGCGAAGCCGTTCACTGGCGTACTCCAGGCGGGCGCGCATGGTAGCGTCACCTGGGTGGGCTTGGATCATGTCATCCTGATCCTTCAATAACCCGGTCAATCGGTCAAGCGTTTCAGCGTGAGGATTAAAGTCCTCACGAATAAACCACTTTTCACTGATGTACGTGTCAAATTCCTGCGCTGCAGGAAAGTCATAATTGTTTACTGACATCAAATACACACGGTCCCACTCGAGTCCTTTGGCTTTATGGTAGGTTGAAACAAACACTTTTCCTTTGTGATCATCCGGGTTGAAGCGCAGTTCTTCATCGCTGAAGCCGCTGTACTTGCGGAAATTGCCGGAAATTTGCGACAACTCGAGAGCGAATTCAGCCAAACCATAATCCGGATGCAGAGAAGCGCTGAATTCAAGCAAGAGAGCAAATTTGTGCGCCAAAGCCAGATCTGCTGGCGATGTGAAAACGTCCTGTGCGATGGTTAGAACCAATTGGTCGATGGGCAGGCTTACCGCCTGATGCCAGCGGGTGAAATTGTCGCGGGTTTTGTGCAACGCTTCCCGCAAATCGGTTTGAAAACTTGAAAGGTCAACGATCTCGTCAATTTCAACACCGGGTTGAGGATAATAAAATTCCTCCATACGATGGTATTTTCGTATTGCTGCAACCATTCCTGGAATCAGTTCCTGTTGTTCAAGATCCAGATCCTCTTTTGTGATGATCAAAGAAAAAGCTTTCGCAAATTTACCGGAATTGGAAGGGTCATTCAGGGTGATCAATACATTTTCAATGACCCCGGCAACTTTTCGTGTCGATTCCGTGCTCTTTAAGAGCTCAACCACGGGAATTTCTGCTGCGTGGAGCGCTTCAGCCACTTGTTCGCCATACCAGCCGATAGGGCAGAGCACCGCAACTGTTTTATCGTTGTTTTCCTGCAGCCAGCGCTTCACATTTTTGACGACCAGTTTGATCTCTTCCTCAGGCGATGACTTCTGATTCCTGATGTAAACGGCATGCGGATGGTCCGCGGGGTTGGGCTGGGGATCGCCTGCTGGCGTAGGTTCGATCAGTGGATAATCCAGTGAGGAGCGCAGGTCAATTACGGGGTGGTTGAATTTTGTCCAGTTGATCAATGTATTCGCGAGATCAAGAATGCTCAGGTTCGACCGGCCGGAATGGGGCAGGCTCATCGCGCTGACACCCAGTTCATTAAGAAACTCGCGCAAAAATTTGGGGCTGGCAGTGGTAAACGTTTCATAGATTGCCTGGTTGGGGTCACCAACCCTTACCCAGTTGCCATCCTTTCCTACGATCAGGCGCAGCATCTTCTCCTGGCTGGCAGAGGAATCCTGGGCTTCGTCTTCGAGTATGTATGGCCAACGGTAACGCAACCGTTCGAGGTACGCGGGGTCGCTCTCAAGCACCCTGTAAGCCAACCGGATGAGATCTGGAAAATCCAGCGCATTGCGATAGTGCAAACCCCTCTGGTATTGTTGATAAACTTCTACGCCCATTTCAAGCAGGGGGTCCGAGTATTTATGCTGCTCCATTTTTAAAAGGATATCTTCCGGTTCTGCTTGAAGATCTTTTGCTTTTTGAATGAAGTTCTGGTTGATGGTTGTAATCAGGTCCGGCCAGCCATTACGCAATCGGCTGACCTCGGCTAGGTCAACACCCGGTTTGAGAAGGAAGTCAGCCAGTTCAGAATGTTCGCGAAGATATCCCTCACAAATGCGCTCGATCATGCGGGAGGATTCAATCTCATCAATGATTGAGAATTGCGTCGATAACCCCGCCAGGTCGGGGCGTTCAAGGATGATATCGTGGGCCAGACCGTGCAGCGTGCGCACACGATACCCCACGCTTTCAAGCAATCCAAAAGATTTAACGAAATCGCCGATGCGATTGGTGAAGTTGTCGACCGCGGAATTTACGAGTGTTACGATCAGAATTTCCTGGTCGGAATCGAGCTTACCCTCCAGGATCAATTTTGCCGCCAGGTAAGAGAGCGTGTGCGTTTTACCGCTGCCGGGTACAGCGGATATACCCATACGACCCTGCTCATAAGCGAGGATCTGCGCCTGGTTGAGTCGGGGTTTAAACATCTTTCTCCCCATTCTGCAAAGCTTGCAGGCGTCGGATCGTCTGGAGCGCCAGTAATAACTGCCCGCGTTCCTCCAATCCCCGTTCGTTGATAGAAATGCTGCAGAGGTAAGCGTGTTCCCGGCAGCGGTGAAGTAATCCGTTGGTTATTCTGGCAAGTGTTCGCTGGTTTGTTTCATATTCCTCTACATCGGTCCATTGTTGACCTTGCTGCCAGTTTCGGTTGAGCACATAGGGCTGGGTAAGCGGTTGATCGAGACGTGACCACCATCCCTGCGAACCGATGTCGAGCCAGAATTGATATGCGACTGGTCTATTGCGCATCAAAAAAGAAAAAGCCGGAGCCAGAAATACTGCTTCTGCTGCTTCTTGTTCTGAATGGGCGGAATACGATTGCGCAGCCAGGATACCTTTCTCAAGTACACGGATGTACTCCTGTCCCGGGTTGACATCAGAATCCGTTTTAATGGGCAGGAAGATGGAGCGGAATTTCCGGCAGGACTCGATCAGGTGAGAGATCGCTGCTGCGGCATCGAAATCGTCGTGAAAGCCGTATCCTTTTTGCGATAGTAAATCACCATACAATCGGCTGATCCAATGGTCAAGCTCACCATCGCCGGTTTCCTGGTTATTTTGCAGCCAGTTGCGGATTGATTCGTAGAATTCTCCCACAGTGAATGTGATGCGCTCCTGCATTTCAGGGATCAACTGGTCAAATGGGTTCATAACCCATTGCTGGTTGCTAATGCGCACCAGGCTTCGGGCGATCAGGTCGGCGCGAGCGTAATCACAGCCACTAATTGAATGCGCAAAGGCTGTGCGGATTTCGTGCGGACTGGATTGCAATCCCCATGATGGGTGGGCAAGCTTGACCAGTGTCAGCATGGTTTTAACCGCAGGTTCATCGTACAAGGAGCGGGATGGACGGTGAGTTGTGAAAGGAATTTCACTCTTATCGAAACGGGTGGAAAATGAAAACCGCAGTGAATCACTGAGATAGGGGGTCAAGACGGCGATCTCGCCAGGGGGGACATTTTTCTCATCAATCAGAGAATGGATTTCGGATATAACCCAGTCGATTGCCTCGGGATAAAAACGGAAACCTCGCACGGAATGGCTGTGATGAGATACTCTTTTCTCTTTAACGTTTAAATGTCGATGGAGGATGCTTTCATTCAGGATCTGTTGAAACTCCTGGATTCCGGATGATGTCACCAGTGATCGCGCAAAGATCAATTTACCCTTGCATTCCACCGCCAGGTTGCTGGCGCTGTTTGGATCAGCGCCCAGGAAGGAACGCAAACCACCATCAGTATCCTGAATCAACAGCGCTGATTCGAGATCGGGCATCAAGTCACGGACGAAATCGTGCGCGACCGGGTAGTCTTCTTCAATGTTGTCATAGATCAAGTGTTGATAATTCTTGCGGATGTACTCTTTGCAGATCAACGATGGCCATAAATGGCGTGTAAAAAGGGTTAGCTGCAAAGAAAAGTCGAGGAAATTGTGCGCGAGACAAAACTCACGGAATTTCAGCGCGCAATCCTGAGCCTGCTGGTAAATATTCGCCTGAGCCGGCTTCCCGATCCAAGCACGGGTGAGCCTGTCTGCAATCTCGGAGGGATGAAAGCCGACGATCGCGGATTTGTTCAAATTATCCAGAATCTGGCTGTATAACCGGTTTGGGTCGATCGTAAGGCTCTCGAAATAACCCTGGGTGCGCAGTGGTTCCACTAACTCCGCGAGGTGATATTGAGCCGTTTCAATGGTCAGAAATTTAAAAGGTTTTTTTGCGGATTTAAAACCTCCGGCATCTGCGATGAGCGGCCAGAAAAGGGTAATCATCCGTTGTGCAAGACCGTTGAATGTCAGGATGGCGGGCTGACCACCGGGTGGAAACTCAGATGAAAGTACTTGCTTGTAGTATTGGCTCGCCAGGCTGCGTTGGGGTACTAAAACCATTATCGATTCACCTGGAATCCCCATTTCTACCATTTTTTGCACACGAAGAGATGCCGCGGTCGTTTTACCAGTCCCAGCAGAACCGGTGAGCAAAAGATTGCTATTAATTGGAGCGTTTATGAGGTCTGACTGATCTTGTGTGAGGGTCATCAGCGCTTAGAAGGTGTCTATTCGCTCCTGGTATGGAATTCCGGCGATTGAATGCAATACTGCGCGAGTCAGGAGTGCGTCAGCGGTTGAGCGATGGGCGTTCGGTAAAGAGATGTTGAAATGACGTCCGGCTTCAGCAAGCTTAAAATAGCGATAGGAGCGGCGAACGGGGTCATATTCTCCAATGTAATCAGAATACAACTTCAATACATCAACAAAACTGAGACTTTCACGCCAGGGCAGGTTGTACTTTTGATAGGACTGTTCCATCATGCGGGAGTCAAACTCAACATTGTAAGCAGCGATCAACCTGCCATAAAGAATTGTGCGAATTCGCGGCCATTGGATCGGCCAGGCTGGAGCGGTCGCAGCCATCTGATCGCTAATGCCGTGCACCCGGCGCGCTTCGGCAGGTATCTTTTGACTCGGCTTGACTAGACTCGAGTACAACTCGGTTCCATCATGATCAACGATCGAAAACTCGACAATCTCATCTGTTCGCGTGAGACCAGTGGTCTCAGTATCGATGTAAACAGGTTTTTTTGCGATTATCTCGCGGGCTTTAAGTGCTATTTGTTCCTGTCGCGGGTTAGTATTAGGCATAAAACTTCACTTCCTCTTATGGCAATGTCCACATTTTTAGCTCTTCCATATGGACTGTAAAGTTTGGGTCTTCTTTGGCAGAGGAAAAAGCGCCAATATAACCCTTGGCGGTGATTCCATCATCTTCCAGCTCTCTAACCAGCTTGCCATTCACATACAGACGAATCGTTTTTCCGTTAGCCATGATCCCCAGGCGGTTCGTCTGGTTGGAGCCGGCATAAAGATTCGAATCAGTGGTCAGGTTGACGATCGATTTTTGCCCGCCAGCATCCCAGCGCATCAGATAATATTGTCCTCCGCACGTGGCTCCGAAATAATACCCGATGCCATCTGAGTAGGTTGGCGCGCGCATCACTATACCGTATTGATCCACTCCGGAGCAGTTCAGGGTTTTAAATGTCCCTTCGAGGTACAGATTAAGTGGGTCACGGGAAGTCAGACGCCAGCGCATTCCCCTGTTGATATTTAGGCTCCTGAAGACCATTGCGCCGTTTTTTACTTCTATCTTCACCGCATCGTCCTCGTAAGGTTCTGCCAGACCAAAAGATGTGCCTGAAGAGAAGGTTTCGTAGAAACCGGGATCGCCGAGTGTTAGAGACGGGTCTCCGGCTGGAGACGTGGCAGTGTGAGTCGATGTCGTGGTCAAAGAAGGTTCAATTGTGGGGGTTTCAGAAGGGGGTTGAGGGGTCTCAACGATGACCTGGGGGGTCATGGTGGGAGCAGATTGGGTTTGTGCAGCAGAAAGAGTGGCTGCGACTTTTGTCGAAACCAGGTTCATATCAGGGGTTGCCCGCATCAATGGAAAATTACAGGATGTTAAAAGGAAGGCAAGGAGTACTAATGTGATTATTGATTTTTTCATTTTTACCTCTCTTGTCGCATCTATTATAGCCTTTGTAGCGATGGAAAAACAGCAAACCTGGCTTGATCATGCAATCCTGTATAATTCGTTATATTTATGAAAACTGTGATCATAAACATAGAGCCTTCTGACGATTACACGTCGATTAGGGATAAGATTATTTGGAGCCATTCTCCACGGGTCCTGCTGGTAATTCCACGCAGGGTGCGAGAATTTCCTGCTGATCGCGATCTGGTATTGCTGCACCGCGCTGCGCTTGCAACCGGTGCTCAGTTTGCAATTGTAACGAGGTATTTCGCGAGGCGGGAGTTTGCACAACGCATCGGGATTGAGGTTTTTCATTCGGTTGCGCAGGCCGAAAGAGAAGCATGGGGAGAGAGAGTAGATCAAGAAACGATTCAGCAAAGTCCCGGGGTAGCGTCATTGCTCGAGCAAAGAAAACGCTTGCCGAAATCCGTTAAGAATCCTATGAGTGTGCCTCTAAACAAGCGATTTCTATGGGGAGGGCTGGGGTTTATAGCTTTTATCATTTTAATAATTACCCTTCCATCCGCCAAGGTGATTGTTTACCCAATAACCCGCAGCCAGGAACTCACAATGGAAGTCAGAGCGCAGGCTGGGATTAGCCAAACCAGTCTTACAGGTGTCATTCCTGCGGTAAAGGAAACCATAACCGTCACGGGTGAGAAAACTGCGATCAGCAGCAGCAGCGTACCAGTTGGTATCACCAGGGCTGATGGAGAAGTTCAGGTGCAAAACCTGACCCGGCAATCGTTTATGTTGCCTGAAGGAAGTGTATTTTCCACTGGCGGTATTAGTCCGGTAAAGTTTGTCTCACTTCGCGAGATAGAAATACCTGCAGACGACACACAAGTAGTAATACCAGTTGAGGCAGTGGAAGAAGGTGAAGACAGTAATATAAAAAGCGGAATGATCAAACAGCTCGAAGGAATTTTTGGTTCGTCCATAATTGTTACCAATGAAGCAGCTTTTACCGGAGGTAGTTCTGATCTATTCCCCGCTCCTGATGATGAGGATTACAATCGTTTATATGGCAACCTTATCAATGATCTACGCGAGAGGGTTGAACAGGAAAATCTTTTTGCCGGTTCAACAAACCTGGTGCCTGTTCCGGAAAGTCTTCAACTGGAAGAGATTATCGACGAGACCAGGCACAATCCAATTGCAGAAGCCTCAGATACCTTGTCGATGACGATAACCGCGCGCTTCAGCTTTCTTTATTATGATCCAACGGACTTGAATGGGCTTGTGACTGATGTCATGGATGTTTCGCTGGATGAGGGGTTTACCGCTGATGGAGCAGGAATTCTTATACAAAACAAAGGACCTGTTGAAAAGATTAGCACAAATGAGGTCGCCTGGATAGTGGATGCCCGGCGCCTGATTTACAAAAGTTTTTCACTCCAATTGATAAAGAACCAGGTCCGGGGCAAAAACATCCAGGAAGCTGTTAAACTAATTGATACACAAATACCGCACTATCGATCAGCAGAGATAATACCTTTTGTCGAATGGTGGCCGTACGTTCCGGTATTGACAAATCGTATTGAGTTGGAGGAAAGGCTGAGAAATGACGGGTAGGATACTCGCGGTTGATCCCGGTTCGATCCGCATAGGAATTGCAATTAGTGATCCGATGGCGATGATCGCATCACCGTTGACGATGATCCGGCACACCAGCATGGAACAAGACTGCCGGGTAATCAGTGATCTGTGCAGTCAGCACGATGTTGCGCTGCTTATCATCGGTCAACCCCTCGGTCCGAATGGCGAAAGTACACCCCAAAGCAGACACGCGCAGAAAATTGCGGAAATTTTGGTCAAGATGGTGGACTTACCGGTCGAATTATGGGATGAGAGCGGCAGCACGCAAAAGGCAAAGCGGATAAAAGTTGAGATGGGAGTCAGTCGCAAGAAACGCTCCGGGCACCTTGATGCTCACGCCGCAGCAGTGATTCTGCAGGATTACCTGGATGCTTCCGGAAACAGGAGGAGCGATGAGCCGGAAGAATAAGCGCTCGATTTTTTTGCCGGTCTCAATCTTGTTCATGCTAACAGTGACTGTGCTATTTGTTGCTTGGTTTGCCATCCCATATCTCGCAAAATTACATTTTGGTGAACCCGCAAGCAACTTGAGTGGGTTTAACCGGTTCAACTTCAGCGCACAGGTTCTTGCCGGTAGGGCGGATTTGGAAAGCGCAGCGAATGCACAAGGTAAAGAACAAAGATTTATCATTGAAAGTGGTGAGGGGGTTAGTAGTGTTGCGAAACGATTGGAAGAGGAAGGTTTGATCAATGACGCGGGGGCTTTTCGAGCGTATCTTGTGTATAAGGGTTTAGATTCACAGATTAAAGCGGGGAAGTTTAGATTGAGCCCGGCGTTCACCAGCTTTGAGATCATCGAGCAGATTCAATCCGTTTACTCGCCAGTTGTGCAGTTTTATATCTACCCGGGTTGGCGCGCGGAGGAGATAGCAGCCGCGCTGCCAAGTTCAGGAATCGAGGTTGAGCCTGAAGAGTTTTTGCGAATCGTACACCAGCCAACTTTACTGATCGGATCAACATCTTACGCTGATTTTCCGTCTCTGGATGGATTTCTGTTTCCCGGATCATATGAGATTGAGCGTAAAACGACTGCGCAGGAACTGGTTTCGACATTTTTAGCGAGGTTTAACGAGCGAGTTAATCAAGAGACCATCACTTCAATTGAAAATCGTGGATTGACCTTATACGAAGGGGTCACGCTGGCTTCGATCATACAGAGAGAAACTTTTATGGATGACGAACGTGCGCTGATGGCTTCAGTTTTTTACAATCGGCTGAGTATTGGCATGAAACTTGAGACGGATCCGACCGTGCAGTACGCGTTGGGGTATTCAAGTGAATGGGGAAACTGGTGGAAAACACCCTTAAAAACAAAGGATTTGACTGTAACATCCAATTACAACACCTATAACATTTATGGCCTGCCGCCTACTCCAATATCAAACCCTGATCTGGCTTCGATCCTGGCCGTGGCTTATCCTGAAGATTCTCCCTATTATTATTTCAGGGCGAAGTGTGATGACTCAGGGTATCACGATTTTTCGATCACGTTTGAAGAACACCTGCAAAAAGAATGTAAATAAAGAGGAGGTCATTGACCTCCTCTTGTGTCAGTTTAATGCTCTACTACGCGTTGTAACCCGGACCTGATTTGAAGAAATCAGTATTTGCATCGAGGCAGAATGTGAGATTGACAGTCTCTCCTGCTTCAAGTGTACGGGTAGCTGTAAGGTGAACTGCATCACCATCGCGGTTAGTACCATCGTATTCTTCAGTGAATCCCTCAGTACCCACGGGCATTGAGAGCCTTTCGCCGCCTTTGGCTTTGTAAGCGGAGGGCAGTTCCACATCCGGGAAAATAGCACCATAGGGGCATTCCGCTTCGCAGGCGCCGCAATCAATACAGGTGTCAGCATCGATGTAGTACCACGGATATTTATCCTCTGGTTTTCCTGGTACGATGCACTCAACCGGGCAGACTGTCGCGCAGCCGCCTTCACGCATACACAAACTGGTAATGACTCGTGGCATAGATTTCCTCCGTTTTATAAAATTGATATTCTTTATTTTATCGCATTATAGCGATTTTCGACTTCTTTCCAATCAATTATATTCCAAAAATTACCCAGGTATTCTGCGCGCCGATTTTGATACTTGAGGTAATATGCGTGCTCCCAAACATCCACAACCAGCAGGGGAATCAATCCCTCCTGCACTGGAGAATCCTGGTTTGGCGTTGAATGCAGGACAAGCGCACCATCAGGCT
>JACDJA010002793.1_pt1 | contig 11967 bp, 9 predicted proteins | sample 7449241 | NCBI WGS metagenome assembly JACDJA01 (sample SAMN14253289, study PRJNA609438) | sludge metagenome | isolation source: initial anaerobic sludge | collected 2018-12-20 | reverse complement strand
TTCCGTACCGGTCTTGCGAATCTGTTATAATACCAACAGTTTCACCTGCAATCAAATCAGATAGGTAATCCTTCGACTTTATGCCAAAATCCTGACTCTTTTCAGGTGCATCAATCCCATAAATACGATATTTAATTTCTATCTTTTCTTCTTTTGTTAACCCCTTGAATGTATCCCCATCTGTTATGCTAATAACCCTAATTTGATAATCGTAAGGACTTTTATTTTTTTCTGAATCATCATTATAATTAACTTCTGTTTTCTCATTTTTGGTCTTTCCAGCACCATTATTGTTGTGTTTGAAGCTCCCACTTCCTGACTTTCGTTCACACGATGATAATAGGGCAAAAACTAAAAGTAAATGAATGAATTTTTTCATTTGTAATATTATTCCTCAAATATGATTTCACCTTTGTTGTAATCAATGGATATTTTGCCAAATTTATTTAAAACAGATTGCCCTAAAAGTAGAGGTGCTTGCAAATTATGTACAACTGATGCTTGCACATTATACAATTTACGGTTTCCAATTTCAACTGTTTTTAATTTAACAATGGTACCCTCCTCAACATTCCCATTTGCTATTTGGTATTGTTGAGTTCCAATGAAATCTGAATCGGTTAAAGTTTTTTGTTTATAAAGAAATAAAGCCTCGGTCAGCGACATTGTAATATCTGATGCTCCGGTATCAAAAATGAATTCCATTTCACTCCCGTTGATTTTACATGGAATAAAATAAACGCCGCTACGCTTTGTCATTCTAATTGTAGTCCTCCCCTTAGATTCTTTAGATGCTATTCTCCTTTGTTCTATCGGAATATTCTTTTGGTAAGGTTGTATGTTTCTGCGACCTGATTTTCTTTCGCACGACGAAAAGAAAACAATTATTATAAAGAAAACATTAATGATGATTGAATGATATTTCATGGCTTATTTTGTTTACTTGCTTCAATAATTCCAGGTTTTGGTACAATATGAATTAAAAAACGTTGGTTCAATTCTTCTACATTCTCTCTCATAGTTCCTCCAGTACCGCTACCTGAAATCAGCACTTCACAATTATTGCCGAAATCAATACCCTTCTCATCCCATATTCTTTTAAGTGTTAAGGCACGTTTATAACTCAATTCATAGTTATGAGTATCACTTGCATGGTCTTTCGACGCTTGTCCTTCTATTATTAATAAATATTGAATTTCTGAAAATCGCTTAGTTATCGATTCAATTGAATCTTTAATTGAATAGCCCGCTTTTTCAAGGTCATTTTTTGTAGTGTTATCAATGTCATATTCGGAAAATCTGTCAGTTTTAAAATTTGCCTGGATTTTGAGTATGTGCTTTTTGTATTCTTCCCTATATTCAAAATAATTTGTGTCAATTCTATTAGTGGCTTCTTCAATTTCTTTTATCTTGTCTATTTGAGTTTGAGTTGCTTTTCTTTCATTTTCAATATCTCCCATTCTTTTGTGCAATAAAGCTATTGTTAGCACAAAAAGCACCAGCATGACAAAAAACATGCTTGTCATCAGGTCTGAAAAACTTGTCCAGAAATAGGATTCTTTTTTGGGTTTTGACATCAGAATATCCAATTAATCAAGTTTGAAATCCATTCGATAAGCAAAGGGATGATAAAAAACAAGCATGCAATAGCAAAAAGACTACTTCCAGAAATAATCAGAATTTTAATCCACTTTGGCAATGTGATTTCCTGTTTAATGGTGCCACCCTCAATTTTTGCTTTAGCTAATGCCCGAATTTCTTTTGCCAGTTCATCAATTTTTTGATTCTGCTGATTAGTTGCAGCTTTAAAATCCTTTATTCCTTCTTTAATATGTGTTAGATTTTTTAGTTCTTCTACAAGTTTTGAGGTTTCCTGAAGTTTTTCTTTAAAAGCATTTTGTTGGTCTGAGATTGCTTTCTCAAAAGCCTGCTGTGTTTTTGAATAAGATTCAGATACAATTTCAGTTGTTAATGTTAATGACTCCTGCAACTTTTCTTGTTGCCGTTGCATGATGTCATCAAGACTCAATATCTGCCCATTCAGTGACTCCTGTAATTTTGTTAAAGATTCACCAGTATTATCTTTAAACCTTGTTATTGCGGCTTTAACCTCCAAATTTGCAGTATCAAAATTTTCAGCAAGCCACTTTTCGTTTTTTGTGAAAAAATTACCCGCGTTTTCGATTACCTGCGTTCTTCTTTCATACTCATCAAGTTTCTGGTTTAAACCTTGGATTGCATGCAGATATTCATTGGTTTTTTGCAGATATTGTGCAAATATGCCTACTTCATTTGTGCTGTTCTTTAGTTTATCGTAAACTTCAATATTTGCTGATGCAATATCTTCAATTTTTAAACGACTTATCGCTTTAATTAGATCGACCTGCGAATTATAGGAGTCATTAACTTTTGAGAGTGTACCTTTTAAATTTTTAGTGTTTGTCGCGAAAACACTATTAAAATTTGAAAGGTTCTCCGTCATTCTTACAAGTGCACCAGAGGTGTCACTCGATATGTTTGGTAATAACTTTTCTTGAATCCAACTCAGAAAGGTGTTTTTATTCCTCTCCACATCAGCTTTTGCATTTCTATTGCTGTATGAACCAAAGATGATGAGAAGAATCCCACAAATACTTGAAATCATCGCCAATGCTACTCCTCCCAAGAGCGTTTCTATTCCTTCCGCACCGGAGCCATAACCTGAATTTAATAACTCCTTGAGTCCACCTCCAAAAACTAAGAATCCGACACCTATTAATATCCCTAACATTGTTCCAGCTAACCCTAAATAGAGAGGGATAGGAATTTGAGTATGAATCTCTTCTTCTTTTGCATCACAATTTCTGTCAACAATATCTTTCATGAGATGAAAATCACTAACAGCACCTTTGTTGTTAATCAGATATTTATTCAAAGAAGCAATAATAATGTCCAGGATGTAATTTTTATGGCTGGTCTTTATTCCCAGAACATAATTGGTTGTTTCATCCTGAACTAATTCAAAATTGTTTTGGGTGTCTGGGAAAATATTTTTAAAAGACAACAACTTCTTTTGATTACTTAAAAAACTCCTGATTTGCCAGATTCCAATTCCCACAATTGTTGTTATAATGATAAAATAGTGCATGGTTTTAGGTTAATTTAATTTGAACAGGTTCTATCACTTCCCATTGTCCGCCAATGCGTTTAATTATTTCGTAATTAATTGCATTAGAAGAGTGAATATCTGGGGAACTTTCCAAAATATTTGTGTAATGCATTCTTATCCAAATTTTATTTTTGCCGGAATTGTTACTATCCATCTATTATTACTGTCTTTTTTAACAATGCCCGGAGTGGTGGTATCAATTTTTGTTTTGTTGGGAATTTCTTGCGGATTATTTACAAATTCAACTATTTCCCCAAACCAATCCGGATTTTGAACTCCTCCGCAGTACACAAACTTCGCCTCGTTATCTCTGATATTGAAAACTTTAAAAACAGCACCACTTTCATTGCTTACTTCTTCAAGTAATATCCTCCCTTGTTTGGACCCGAAGAATCTAATATCCAAATTCTCTTTCGATTGAGAACATTCTGGCTGTGCACTGTCGCTATACGATATTTTTGCCAAAATTTCTTGCTTTTGCAACTTATCAACATCAGATTTTAACGCGCCCAATCTTCTTTCCAGCTGTTGCAATTTGTCTACATACATAGAAATACTCTCACCTGTGCTGTTTTCACGAACTTGTAAAATTGTATTTTTGAGTTTAGCACAGCGATTCCATAAACGAAGCAAAAAATATGCAAATACGGTTAAAACGATAGCAACAAATGCAGTAGATATTATCAATATTTCATTCATAATCAGTTCTTTTTATTTATTTCGTTACTGATTTCGTTTAACAGACTTGCAATCGGGTAAAAGAAAAATGTTTCTTCTATTTGTGTGCTGGCAGTATCGCTGATTGTTTCAATTTTTCGTTGTATTCCATTTTTTGTAAAAGTTGCAATATCTTCATCTTTGGTGCAAACTTCTTTGGCGACTTGCAAGGACCGCTGATTGAGGTTCAGAGCTTTCACAAATGTTTCTGCTACAACTCCTTTTGTGTATTTCTGCTTTAGTAAATCGTTGAGCACATAATTGATAAATGCCTTAACCTGCTTGTTGGTTTTTGGTACACTATCTTCAACTTGTACTGTTGAATAAGTATCGCTGTCTGTTGTGAAATAACTATCGTCAACTCCAAGTAAAACTATCGGCTCAAAAGGCGACTGTAAATAATCTTTGTCAGCTGCTTTAATGCCACCTTTACAGGTAACTTCTTTCGGATTTTTCGTATTCTGAATAATATCCAAGCCACTACTTCCATATGTTTGCCCGAAAACTTTCTCAAAAATACATTTTGAAAGTTCTGCTAGCACTTCCTTTTCTCCAACTATATTTACAATTCTGGAGCCGTTGCCACTAAATGTAATGTGGCGCGGCAGTTGCAAATGTTTTGCTTTCATTATTTGAGCAGTATGGTAAATTATGGCTGTATAAAACAGCACAAAAACCAATTTTTGGTTATTGTCTCTCTTCAACATCGAATTGAAATTGACTTCAATATTTTTCAATATTTCATTATCCGATAGTGAAAAAAAGAACGAGGCAAGGTCGCCGGAAGGAGAACCGGTTATGCTTTTGAGAATGTTCCGCAACTTGAATTGCGGGTCATTATTCTCAATAATCTTCTCAATATTTGACTGGTATTTTGAAACAACAGGGGTAATATGTTCGCCCAATCCAAAGACTGAATTAGCTGCAAAACGGAATGAGGTTACATATTCCGCATTTTTACCATCTTTGATAAATACAATGTCGGTAGTCCCCCCACCAATATCAATAGAAACAAGATTATTAATAGCATCACGGTATTTACCCTCATCTTTATAGCATAAAAATGGGGCAACCGATTCGGGTAATTCAATAATATTTTTTTTCAGGATTTCTTTCGCACTTTCATCCAAATCATTAATATTTGAAACAGAACAACCAAGAAAATATTTAGCGTATGCCAGTTTCCACTTCTCGGCAATTATTTTTGAACGAGACCCCGCCATACTAAGCGGATAAAACCACACAATTTTAGTCTCGGCTAAATTACCATCGTGCAACACAACTTTGTTCCTCAATATAAAACATAGTGAGTCAATGAAATAGCCCATTTCATCTTCCGTTGAATCCCATTTTAGTTGTGTTAATACCTTGTTATAAATTGGTACTAATCGTTTTTCATAAGGAACAACAACATTTGCCTGTACGAAAGGAAAAACTTTTGTTTCCTTTTCTTTGCCTTTCATTATTGACAAGGCTGTGCGAATTGGGAACTTAAACCTTTCATTTTCACCAACTAATGAAGGTATAAAATCAATATCGGCAACCAATGTATTAGCTTCATTTTTACCAAGAAGGAAATGAGTTTGCGTGTTCTCTTCGAGAATATCAAAAGGTCTGATTGTAATGTCTGAACTTGTTTTGTATTCGATGTGCGTATTCGTTGTGCCGAAATCTACAGCAAAAGTGAAATTTTCAGCTATTCCATGCTCTTGCAAACTTGGCAACAAAACGCCATTCACATCTTTGTAACTGATTTTAATCCGGTCAAAATTCTTCTGATTTAGCGAATAGGTTTTGCTAATTGGATTTTCGGCATCGTTTGTATTACGAATAACTGGTTTTTCTAATTCAACCATATTATTTTCTGCATAAAAATCAACCGAATATTTTTCGATGCTGTTTTTTTGAGTAAATGGTAAAAACAATCCAAAACGATAGTAAGAATCTTTCTCTTGTTCAAACTTCACGTTTGGGAACAACATGCAGTCGAAGCCATTGTCAAATTTGAGCATTGAATCACTTTCCTTGTAAATCTTTTTGATTTCCTGTGGTAACCGGGGGATTTCCAACTTAACTTCTACATTTGTGCCAACTTCGGTTATCCGTATCCATTTTTTTAAATCGGCAACTGAATAATATTTGAAGAAAGTATCGCTAACTGGTAAAAAATAAGAATACTGACTTGAGTCATTCAAATTACCATCAAAGAAACTGCCTTTTTGAATTTTATATGGTAAACGAATAATTTTGTCCTCCAAAATATCATTTGCTGTAATGCTTTCAATTCCGATTACTTTACTTTGATAAAGAGTTTTGCCAAGAATTTCAACGTCAGGAGCTCTTAATTCTTTATAAGATGTTTGCAATTCACTTGAAGCATTATTCGTAACCACATCAATTTCTTCATTTCTTCCAATCTTTGTTTTTTGTTTTTCGAGATATTTTGCAAACTCGTGAAAAATTGATGTAGCCGCTTTACCATCAATATTGTTTCTATTTTCATTATATGTTGCAATCCAGGCATAAAGATATTTTTGAAAGTCCCAACTTCGCTTGTACAAAGGAACAATTTCCTTAAACGCCTTATGTGTATTGCTTAATGGAATATCAACATCATCAAAATTATTTGCAGAACTGAAAAATAATGTACATGGAGAGGTGGCACCAATTATATTACCTGTTTTTTTATGTTTAAGCATGTATATACACTTCATTTTATCGAAGTTGTAGGCTTGGGCATCATTCTCTAAGAATGTTTTTAGTGTTTTATAGAGTTGAAGGTGTCCTGATTTTAACATTTCCAAATCTTCATTTCTATCCCATTTTAGTATCTCAATTTTACTTCTCCATTTATCGTACGTGAAAAATATTTCTGCAATATCAAGGCTATCCGATACAATTTTTTGATACGATGCCAACGCTTTAGTCCCGTATGCCGCAACTTCGCCGAAAGCAGTTTTCACTAAGGCTATCCGGGCAAAAGGTGATGGAATTGAAGTAGGCTGATTTAAAGAAGTTTTATTTGAACTTTCAATGGCATTTACTTGCTTGTCATCGAACATTCGTGAAACATCCCAGTGCTTAAGCGTATTTTGTAAATCGTGTTGCCCCTTTTTTTCATTCTGTAAACGAAAAACAAATGTGGTGTCAGTATTTTGGTTTGGCATGATTTTCTAATTTTTATAATTGATTAACTTCTCGGTGGTGCAGTAAAAAAGTTCGATAAAACGTTCTTCGTTTTTTAAGGCCTTATCTGTTTTTCCAATTTGAGCATTTAGTTCATCATCTACCTTTGCCCAATTCCTGTATGAGAAAGTTTCTGATTTGCCTGTGTTTACGTTGCCTTTTATAAAGTCAAAGGCGGATGATGAAGTAAGGTTAAAAGGAGAAAACTTCCGGTTTTGATTCTCCATTTCCCGCAACCAATTGAAAAAATAAGCATGAACAGCTTCAAGCTTTTTAATGGTTTCTTTTTTTCGGAAATCGTTGTTGAAACGTTTTCGCGCGTATGGTTGGTATTTGCTTTCTTTTTCAAAAACCTTATCCATATAATTCCGAAACAACATAAAACGGGAAAGCGGATTTATAAGTAACTTTTTGGTTTCATCAGCCAAATCGTTAAAGTTAATTTCCGTTGCATCTGTATTTATCCCAAACTCCTTGTATGTAGTGTATTCAATTTTTCTCTCATTATTTCGATGAAAGTTGATGTTTTTCTTTTCGGGATTAACAAAGTCTAAAACAGCCAAAGCCGATGCTAATTCAACAAAATGGGCGTGATTCTTTTGTTCATCTCCACCTTTGTGATGCTCATATGTTGTGGCACGTTTATCAGCTATGTAGTACAAGGTGTCCAGCTTTTTGTCCTCTGTTTTATAATAAGATAATGCCGCTCTTGATTTATCAATAAATGTATCTGAATTCACCAAACTATTATCGGATGCCGAACCCACGACAAAGTACGGCAAAACGGAAATTGCTCCTGCTAACGCATCATTTACCAATCCCCAGTTCGGCAAGTCCTGTCCATCCGCACCTTTTACATTTGGAGTTTGCAATAGCTTTCGTAATAGCGGAAAACCACTGGCACCAGTTCCTCCAAATATGGAACTTATTATAAAAATTTTATCCCCTTCATTAAAGTCCGTGGCAAATGCTTTAAAAATATCATTATTGTCGAATTGATTTAATACAACACTGCCAATGTTTGGATTGCCTTGAAACCCGGCAGTCATGTCCAAATTCAATGTTTCTTCTGAAAAAAGCATTTCAACCAAAGCCTGATTTTCACGGCTCATTGTACTTTTCCCAATGAAATCATCAAATTTCTGAGTGTTGTCTTTTAATTGCAAACAAAGCTCATTATTTAACAATTCAATTTTCGTTTTAAAGAATTTGTTCTTTCCTTTTGTAGCAGCAATTTCATTGACATCGATATAATCTTCAATCAATAATTTTGTTCGTGACAGGTCTTTATTCGACATATCTCTATCAATAATTATTGGCACAATTGTATCTGCTCCACAATCTACCCCCGCGGCCAACAGCATGGTGAGTGATTTAAGAACACGTGCACCAGTGCCACCGATTCCGAAAATATATAGTTTACTCATGATTATTCGTTTTACAGATTAACAATTGATTAAATTGGAGAGTATTTACAATTACGGCTTCCCCATTTTAGGATTACTGACCATGCAATAAAAAATATAGTAGAAATGAAAAAATTGCTTAGCCCAAAAAGCCAACAGTCATTTTTATGTATCAATTGCGAGACTATATTACCTTCAGCGTCCCTTGTGAACATTAAACAGTCACCAATGTTTCCGTTAAGAAAATCATTAATCGTCCAGCCATAGGCAAGAAAGAAATTTGCAACACCTGCAATGATTAAAATTATCAACCAGTTCCACCACCTGTTTGAGCGGGGATGGTTAAACAATATGAGTGGCAAATAATAATATGCCACCACAAATACAAGAGATATTCCAATAGTAAGTATCCCTATGGAATTAAAAAGGTTTCTTCCATCGTACACTTGTGTTTGGCAGTTGTACCCCCAAAGATGTTCAGCAAGATATTGTCCAAATAGCGATTCGAACCAACAATACATATTTCCTAACAGTTCTTCCATGGTTAATTGATATAGATTTTTATTTCAGTATAAAAGTCGTTGTAAAATGTATACGCTTCATAGATTCCGTGTATTTGGTATTTTAAACCATAAGTTTTTCCCATTAACGGTCTTGAACCATCGTCATCATTTACTTGCTCAACCCATTGCGGGATCTGGTTTTTCAATTTAACAGAGACCTCCCCTTTGTGGACGTTTTGTGAAGAGAAGTTAAGCTGGTGCGTGTATCCAAAGGAATTTGAAACAGCTTCACTAATTGAAAAATTAAAATCTTTACTGCTTAAATCGTAATTAGCATTATCGTTTATATAGCTTTCATCAAGAAGTAATCCCGACAAATCAACATTAACAGAAAACCTCGCAGAATTTTTTTTCCCCCGGGTATCTTTTTTAAGTTTCTTGATAGTATTTTTCGGTGACTTTTTATCCAGTTTAAATTTCCCGGACCCCATTTTCACAGCATAATTTGTTTCTTTGTCACCCATAATTATTGAAAAGGAGTTTTGAACTCCGCTTCCTTTAAATTTACTATCGGGTACTGTTGTTCGCAAATTATCTAAATGTTCTACCGGTCCGATTAACCAAATAAAATATGGTCGTTGCGATTTTATATATGTTTTGGAATCTTCATGATTATAATAGAACCCATCAAATTGAGAAGAAAGTTTATACAATATAACTGCCGTATTTGGATACAGTTTTAAATATTCAGCCATTGAGTTTTTTATTCCTATCTGTTGATTGATAAGATACTGAGAGGCACTCTTCCCTTTGCCAGGAGAAAAAATACCATCCGTTACTAAAATGGCAATTTCGTTTTCTTGTGTTTCAGATAAAACAGATTTTAAAACATTTGCTATATCCGATGTACCAAGGTCTCCACCTTTTTTTTGAAAACTCTGTGGTTCAAGTTTTAATATAAAATCTTCAATATCTGAGCCTTGTGGAATTACCTCGCTGTTAATATAAAATAGATTTAGACTATCAGAGATTCCAGATATTTTTATATCTGTCAAATAGTTATAGACAGCTTGTTCAAACTCGGTTACGCCTTTAACATACCCGTTCATACTGCCAGAGTTTTCTACATAAACATTAATAACAGGTTTTGTGGTTGATTCTGTTACAGGTTCTGAAGGAGTAACCATGGGTGAGGCCGTTCCCTTTCCACTTTTTTTATTATTTCCACATGCAGCAAGAAATAATGCAATTGAGAATAAAATGATGGATACTTTTTTCATCTTTATAGTTAATGGTATTTTAGTAAAAAATAGGATAAAAGCTTGATTAGTTTAGTGAGATAATATGGGCTCTTTTTGTTTTACGCAGTTTTTCGAAGGATTGTTTTCTTCTTTAAGTATTTATCTCCGTTTCCGGTTACTTCATCCGCTTTCCCAAAGCTATAATTTATGTTTTACATTCCCTCTAATATTTGAAAAATATTGGCTAATGAGGCTGTTTTAAGTGCCAGTGGCCCAAATTTATTGATTAAGCTGAAGGTGTCTTGGCCTTCCTGATTGTCAGGTGCATGCATGTTTACACAAAGCCAGGCAAACGCTCCAATAAATCTTTCGTACAACCGTTATTAACTTCTTAATTTGCCTGACACAAATATACAATGCAAATGAAAAAATTACTTTTATCGGTATTGCTTATTCTTTCCAGGGTGGCAGAGGGTTACCGGCAAACATGGTTCCCGGCACAAACGCCGTGGTATTCCATTCACCGGGTCAAGCACCCGTAACGGCCACAACGGAACCAGGTTAAATCCGGTATGTTTTTTTAACTATCCGGGCGAGGTGCCCATACTCGACTGCCAACACCTGGATATGACCGGGCGCAGGTTTAATGGCGTCATATTTTTGTTAGACAGTCACTTTCTCCATATCAAAGGCTTACATGTTACTAATGTTTTGCAACCTGCCAGTGGCGAACTTGTCAGTGGACTGGGGGCCTCACTGTGCAGCAATCTTACCATCGAAAATGTGGAAGTTAGCAATGTGTGTGGAAGAGGCATGAGTTACTGGGGCATTGCCGGTCACCCTGAAGCCGCGCATATTGAATACGATACGACCCGATATATCAATTGCGATGTTTTTAATTGCGGGGTTCTGTTAAGCGAAGTCCCCGGTAATGGTTCCGATGCCTGGAAGCTGGATAACGAATCGGCAGGGTACTTGTACTTTTCCGGCTGCAGGGCCTGGGGTTGTGGCCACGGCGGCTTTGATATAAGCGGCTCGGGAGTTACGGTTTTTGACCATTGCTGGTCGTTCGATCAAAACTTTTCCGGTGCCCTGGAAGGCAACGGGCTTAAATTTTATGGAAACCGGGGCGATGATGCCCGCATCGGACCCGATGGCCAATTCATATTGGGCACCCAGGTGGAGGGGGTTCGGAAAGTCGTGAAGAATTGTATAGCCGTAAATAATGTTGGGATCGGGTTTTACGATTTGGGTTATAAGCCTTATTATCCCAATAACGCGAGAGTTTATAATAACTCATTGTACAAAAATGGTATAGGGATCCAGATGGCCATCAACGGCGAATATCCGGGTCAAAACCCGGGGGGTTACCGAAACAACATCATTTTTGGAACCAGGGAAACCGACGCCCCCGGGCGGCCCTACCACCTTTGTGTGACATATGTTTATATAGAAAGTAATAATACCTGGAATTATGCCGATGTCTCTATTGTAGGCAGCATTCCGTGGTGGCAACCCTTTGATGAGCTACCCGTTACCGATGAAGATTTTCTGTCTCTGGATTGGTCGCAGTTATCCAGGCCCAGAAAAGCAGACGGATACTTACCCGACATCACTTTTGTGAAGCTCGCTCCCTCATCCGGTTTAATTGATGCCGGAACAGACGTAGGCATTTCTTTTTTGGGTCTCGCACCGGATATAGGTGCTTTTGAATATGACCCTAAAGAGATCGTTGTAACAGACCCTTCTGATGAAAGAGATTTTGG
>JACDJA010002790.1_pt1 | contig 11984 bp, 12 predicted proteins | sample 7449241 | NCBI WGS metagenome assembly JACDJA01 (sample SAMN14253289, study PRJNA609438) | sludge metagenome | isolation source: initial anaerobic sludge | collected 2018-12-20 | reverse complement strand
GGCGTCATCAACCCGCTCCCGTCAGGATCCGCCGTGACTGGGGGGTCATGGCTTCGAGCATGACACGCACAAAATCTTCCTCGAGTTGATAGGACTGCGCCTCATCCGCCGAAATGGTCGAAACCCGAATCACGAGCCCATAGGGAATTTTGCCGGTCAGGCCGTATTTCAGCCTTGCGAGGTGTTGTTCCCAGTTGCCGCGCACGGCCGCCTCGCCCATCATCACCCAGTAGGTGATGGGTTCGATTCGCGCTCCGAGGCTTGCGACCATTCGGATCACGGGCAGCTCGGTCTCGCCAAAATGGAACGAGCCCCTGGACAGGTGCTTGATCTCGAAGCCCTGTGCCGGATAGCACATCTCGGGTCGGTGCACCTGCATGGAATAGCTCTGATCGCTGCCATAGGCGATGGACAACATGATCCGTTCTCCCCGGCCGCTCACGTAGACGCGGGTCAGGGTCTGGTTGTAGATTTTGTTCAGCAGCGCCTGGACGTCGGGACTGACGACGAGTGAAGCAATCGTTCCTTGCTCCGTCCATTCACCGAACTGTCGGGGAATCATGCTTTCCAGATCGACCATCGGCCCCTGGTCGGCCAGCTTGAGGCGCGGCGTCAGCGCCAGCGCAAGGCCGGCGGCGGCGAGCATGGCAAGGCCGACAAGCAGATAAGGGAAACGGACGGGTTTCATGTCATGGCGTCACGGCGCAGGAGGACGCGTCGGGAGTTTCCGCCTGGCAAACGGGCATGGGGGGTGTTGCCACCCACGGCCATGAACCCTGCCTCGGCCCGTTTCCCTCTCCCCATCCCTCTCCCGCAAGCGGGCGAGGGGGACACGGAATCGAGCGGCATTGCCCTGCCGTGTATCGAAGACCCTGCACCGAGCGAGCACTGACCCCAGCATGGCACTCGACAGCGTGCGCCGTTCCCGTCAGCCGGAAGCCTTGGCGCCGGCGCGGCGACGCCAAGGCCGCAGCACCCGCCCGAAACCGGCACGAACTTCTGCGATCCGGGGTGCGGTCTCGGCGGCCTGCTCCGCATTGCTCAGGGCTCGACGCACGAATACATAGATCAGCAGCAGCACACCGCTCGCCAGCCAGGCAACGAAGCCGACAATCACCTTGCGGGCGTTCGCCTTGCGCTCCGGCGGCACGGCAATGTCCACGATCTGGATGACGGCGCCTTCCCGGAGCTCATCGAGCCTGGCCAGTTCGTATTGCTTCGACATCTGCTCGAAAAGCGCTTCGTTGTACTTGAAATCCCGATACAGGCGGATGTACTCGGCATTTTCATCGGTCGGCTGGGTATTCTCGATCTTGCCCAGCTGCGCACGCAGGGTGGACAGTTCCTGTTGAACGCGGCGGAAATCCGGACTGTTTTCCGTGAGCGAGCCGCGCATGCTCGCCAGCGTCAATTCCCTCGCCATGATCTGGGCCTCGATCGCCGCAACACCCTGGCCGATCGCTGCCGGATTGAATTTCAGTGTCTTCTCGCTCACCCCGGCGTTGCTCAAGGCGACTTCGGACTTCGCCAGGCTGTCCTTGATTTTTGCAAGTTCCTTTTCCAGGAAGTGACGTCGGGTCTGCGCCTCGGTCACGGCGAGACGATCGTTGAGCAGCGACAGTTCCTTGACGTATGCATTGGCCATCGCGGCGGACAGGCGCGGGACTTTCGAGAGGATCTGGAGCGTGATGAGGCCATCCCGGCCCACCGAGATGCGGGTCACCCGTTCGAGAACGTCGCGCGCATCTTCGCGGGTCTCGACGTTCGGAAGCTTCATCAGGCTGAATTGATCGATCAGCCGGTCGGCGATGGTCCGGCTCTTGAGCAGGCCGACGTAGAGATTGGCCGACCCCGTTCCCGCACCACCGCCTCCCGCGCCCGCCATACCCGCCAATGCGCCAAACTGGGCCATCAGCGCCGCAGCGGCACCGCCGGACTGTTGCTGCGGGGGCATGAAGCGGGTCTCGGCTTCGTACACGGGCTTGAACAGGAACGCGAGGCCCACGGCAGCCAGGGCGAGGACGATGGGCCCATAGACGAGCAGGCGCGCGTTTTCGGCCAGGGTCTGCAGGATGTCCAGCAGGCTGATGCCGTCGTCTTCGGGCAGCTCGGTGGGGTGGTCGTTCATGCCGGCGGCCTCATTCCAGGACCTTCCACGCGGCGACGCCCAGGCCCAACTGGTAGAGCACCTGCGTCCAGTCCTTGAGCCCGGTGACGAACTTGGTCCAGTTGGTGCGGCGATCGAGCTTGGCGGGAACGACCACGGTATCGCCCGGCATCAATTCGAGGCTCTCGAACCCGCCGAGCGTGAACAGGCCGCCGACATCGCGCGCGGCCTTGACGCTGCCGTCGGCGCGCAGCACGAACGCGTAGCGCAGTTCGGCATTGTCGCTCACCCCGGCGCTTTCCAGAACATCACCGACGGTTCGGCCCGCCCGGTAGATGATGGCGTTTTCGTTGTACACCTCGCCGACCGCGGTGACAAAACCCGGACGGCTGGGAATGTGAATGGCATCGCCGTCCTCCAATGGCAGCGATGGCAGCGCCTCCACCGCCATCTGGTTGGGCGGCAGTTCCAGGCTGACGCGCCCGCTGCTCTTGAAGGTCTTCATGCGTTCGAGCTGCTGCTGCTGCGCGAGGAGTTGATCCTGCGCCTCCATCTTGGCATTGGCGTCCGACAATTGCTTGCCGATCTCGGCCTGCAGTTGCGCTTCCAGCTTGCGGATCACCGAGTCGAGGTTTTTCTGCTGCTGCTGGCGCACCGACTCGCGGGTGAATTCGGCACCGTAAAGATACGCGTTGCCGGTGACGCCACCGAGGCGTGCGAGCAACTGCGGCAGGGTTTCGCCCACCTTGACCTGGTAGATGCCCGGTGCCGCCACTTCGCCTTCCACGCGCACCAGGCGCGTCTGGCGATCCTGCGGCACGCGCAGATCATTCTTCGACAGAATGGTCACGATGTCGCCGGGCTGCAATTCCAGGTTGTGCTGGTCGTCCGCTTCGTTCACCGCGCGCCCGAGGTTGAACGGGATCAGGCGCGTGGTCAGGCTGTCGCGGTCCAGGCGTTCGATGACGGCGTATTCCCAGTTGACCTCGTCCAGAAGCTTGCGCACGCCCGACTCGACGTCGGCCGCCTTGGTCTTGTCGGACAGCACCAGGAGGTTCTTGCGCCGATAGTAGTCGGGCGTGATCAGCGCGTCGCGGCTGGGGACGAGGTCGCGCACCCGCATGCCGGGCGTGTAGGGGTAACGCAGCGGTTCGGCGACGTTGCCGCGCAGGGTGACCGCGTTGGCGAACTGCGGGCTGATCTCGAACAGGGTCAGGATGTCGCCGTCGCGCAGCCGATGCTGCAGGCCGGCCGGGTCGAGCGCAAAATCCTCGACGCGGCGCGCGGTCTCGGTGGCCGGATCGATCCGCTCGAGGAGCGCCTTGCCCGATTTGGCCAGCACCGACAGCCCGCCCCCCAGCGCCAGCACGTCGCCGACGCTGCCGGCGCCCTTGAGCTCGTAGATCGCCGGCTGCTCGAACGCACCCAGCACGGCGACCCGAGGACCGACCGGCGGGATGACGATGACGTCGCCGGGCCGCAGCGCGGCGTCGCCGCTGCGGTCGCCGTGCGCGATGAAATCGTAGAGATCGAGCGTACCGACGATGCGGCCGTCGCGCTTCAACTGGATGTTGCGCATCGAACCCGTGCCGCTCGGCCCACCCACTTCGAACAGCGCATTGATCAGGGTCGACAGGCTGGAAACGGTGTAGGTGCCCGGTTGCAGCGCGTGGCCGACGACGTAGATCTGGACGCTGCGCAGCCGGCCCACGGTCGCGTTGAGGTCGAAGTTCTTGAAGATGCGGCCGATCTTGCTGCGCAGCACCGCCTCCAGATCACCCGCGCGCACGCCGGTGAGATTGATCGCCCCCACCTTGGGCAGGTAGATCTGCCCGCTGCGGTCGATCACGAGGCGCTTGTCGGCGTCGACGCTGCCCCACACCTGCAGGCGGATCTCGTCCCCCGGTCCGAGGAGGTAATCGTTGGGCGCCGGCGCCTGGGTGATGGGCACATAGCCCGCCGGCATGTTGAACAACTGCTGGCCGTAGACGGGCAGCATGCGGCCGGTGGCCTGCTGCACGAAACGCTGGAAGTTGCTCGGTTGCGGCTCCACGCGCGGACGCTCGACGCGTGGCGGTTGCGGTTCCGCTGGCGGCACGGGGTACATGGGGTACATGCCGGGGTACATGCCCGGAACCGGCTGATCGGCGGCGTCCGCCCCCAGCGACAGACTCCTTGTGAGATCGAGTGCCGGGGCGGCGGGCATCGCCTGCACGGCTTGTCCGGCCGGCATCGCGGCGGCGCCGAACACGTCGGGGGGCACCTGCGCCGAGGCCGCCAGGCTGGCGGCCCACAAGATCGATGCCAGCACGGCACCGCGTCGATACAAAGCCTTCATCGTCTCCCCTGCACTGCGTCGTGACGGATCAGCCACCCCGATCCCCGATGCAAAATCCGCTCCAGCATCCTGCGTTCGCGGACGCGGTACCTCTTATTCGTATCCATGGCCCAATTCGGGTCGGCTGAATTCATACATCAGTCCAAGCCCGAGCACGTTGCTGTCGAGCTTTCCTTCGAGCGCTTTCAACCTGCCCGCTTCGAGACGGGCCGCGAACTGCGGGTTGAAACGCCAGGCCAGCCCCAGCATCGGCTGCATGATGCCGCCGCCACCGACGTCGACCCCGCCGCCGCCGGCCGCCCCCATTGCAAATTCCGCATTGAAACTCAAACGACCGTCCGCACGCAAGGGGAATTCCCAGCCCACGCCGATCAGGCCGGCCGCATACCCGCCCGCATCGCCCGCGTAGGCGCCGTGCGCCTGGCCGGCGAGGTAGATCGAATCGCCGAGAAATTTCTCGACCTTCAGACCGACGAGGCTCAGATCCTGGTCGCTGACGTTCTTGCGGGCAGCGTCGAGGTCGGTGTGGTGGACACCGGCGAGCCGCCATTTCGCCAGCCGCACGCCCTTGGTTTCCGGCCAGCGCTGCCCGCGCTCGCCGGTGCCGGCTTCGCCGAGCCGATAGCCAAGCTTGAGCGCGTAGAAGTTGGCGTCGAAGCTGCCGCTGCTTGCGAGGCGCCCGCCTTCGAGTTCGAGCTTCAGCGCGGGCGTCAGATCGTATTCGAACGCCACACGCGCCTTGCCCACCAGTCCGCCGCCGGTGTCGACCTCGCCCCCGCCCGCACCGCCCACGGCGACGCTGGCCAGCACATGCAGACGCCGACCGAGCAAAGGCAGGCGGTAGCCGGCGCCGGCCAGCAATTCGGCAAAACCGTCGGACGCGCCCCCGGTCGCGCCCGCGGTTTCGATCGAAAGATAGCGATGTTCGTCGAGATGGCTGCGGTACTCGAAGCCGACCCGCGTGAGCGAGGACGCCATGGCCGCGCCGGTGGTGGTCCGCGTGCGGTTGCCGGGACGATATTCACCGACCGTGGCGAGCCATTCGGAATGTTTCAGCCTGAGCCCGGACAGATCTCTGCGCTGCACCGTCTTGCCGGCGTCGCGAGCGCGGGCGTAATGGACGTCGAAAGGAATGCCGAGGGTAAGCCCGAGTTGCGTGCTAGCGATGTCGCCGTCGGGAAATTCGACGTAGGACAGGTGCGCGCCCAGCATCACGCCGCCGACATCCCGGCTGATCCCCACGTGGGGCCGCAGCATCAGCCCGCTGCCTTGCGGCGCCGAGCCCCCGCCCCCGCCGCCGACGAAAACTCCCGCATCCACCATCCAGCGCGAGGCAAACCGCCTGCCGGTGCCGAGCGTGAAGCCGCCGGTGAAGAACCCCCCATGTTCGCCCTGCAGCGCGCCAAAGCCGGACGCACCCAGGTACCAGTCGGGATGGACGTTGACGAGGTAATGCACACCCGCCAGCCCCATGTCTTTCGAAGTCCCGATGTCGAGTACTTCGTAGCTGAGGCGCAGGAGGGCGGGCGTGCTGCGCAGGAGCGGCGCCTCATCGCTGCTCGCATGCGCCAGCCCGCTGCAGAGCACCGAGCCCAGGCACAGCCCGAGCGAAGCAGGCCGCAGCCGGCGCATCAGCACGCCACCGCATGGATCTGCTGGCCGATCTGTCCGAAGCGCCGTTCCCGCTGCGCGAACCAGGCCAGCGCCCGTTCCATCTGTGCCGCGTCGAAATCCGGCCAGAGCGTATCCGTGAAGTACAGCTCGGCATAGGCACTCTGCCACAACAGAAAATTGCTGATGCGCTGCTCGCCGCCGGTACGAATCAGCAGTTCCGGATCGGGCGCATACGCCATCGACAAATAGGGCTTGAGGTCGATGTCTTCCGGAGCGGGGAGGATCGCCGAGTCGGCATCCGCACGCCGGGTCTGCATCCATTTGCCAAACGCCTGGCGGATGTCCCACTGGCCGCCGTAGTTGGCGGCAACCGTGAGCGTCAGGCGCTCGTTGGCGGCGGTGCGCGTTTCAACGGACGTGATCAGTTCCTGCAGGCGTGGACTGAAATGCTGCAGATCGCCGATGACGCGCAGGCGCACACCATTCCTGCAAAGCCTGGTGACCTCGCCTTCCAGCGCACTCACGAACAGGCTCAGCAGATGGCTGACCTCATCCTCGGGGCGCCTCCAGTTCTCGGTGCTGAAGGCAAACAGAGTGAGATAGGGAATGCCGCGCTCGATGCAGAACGCCGCGATGTCACGGACCCGTCTGACCCCACGCGCGTGGCCCGCCATCCGCGGGAGGTGCCGCGCCTTCGCCCAGCGGCCATTGCCGTCCATGATCATGGCAATGTGTTTCGGTACTGCCAATTTCCTTCCCCCATTCCTGGATTTTCTTGTTCTTGATTATTTTGTGTCTCGCCAGCGTCTCCGCGCCGGCTGTCAAGGTACCACAATCCGGAGTGCGGCGCCCCGATTCCGCAAGGTTTCATCGCTTGCCATGGCTCCCCTCTGTCGGCCACAAGCTTCGCATGACAAAGTCATCGCTTGTGCGGTCGCAAGGCAATGGCCGGCCGTGCCCGCCGTGTGGAAGCGACCGTTGTGCCGGGCAACCACGACATCCATCTCCCGTCGATCCACCGCGAGCGGCGGTTCCCGCATCACTTCGGCTCATTTCTGCGCAGCGACCTGCCGCAATACGCCATCGACCTGCCTGCTGGCCGCTTCCCATGCGTGAAGCTGCACGGCCCCACGGCAATCATCGCGCTGTCGAGCGCGGTGCCGCGGCCGCCCTTCGTCTCGGCGGGCTATCTCGGTGCGCAGCAGCTGGATGCGCTTGCGGCGCCGCTCGCAGATCCCGAGGTCAGGCGCCGCCTGCCGGTCGTGCTCGTACACTACCCGCCGGTCGGTACGGGGCTGCGCATCGCACACCTGCGCGACGGGCTCGTCGATCGGGCGGCGTTACGGCGCAAACTGGGCGGCCTCGGGCGCGGCCTGCTGCTGTTCGGCCACATCCATCGGCGCGTGCGTTGGTCCTTACCCACGGATGCGGGGTCGATCGACGTGATTGCTGCGAGCGGCGCGGCGCTCGATCATCCAGACGAGGCCGTCCGCGCCGGTTTCAACCTGTACGATATCGACGACGATGGTCGCATCACTGGCATCGCGGCACATATCGCCGATGCCGACGGACGTGCACTGCGACAGCTGCCGATATCAGGTATGCAGTAGAATATTGGATTGGGGACGACCCCAGCCTGCGGGCCAATTTATCGTCCGGGACGACCCGGCTCTTTGTCATAGGAGAGCCGTATGGCTTGGATTTTTTTGGTCGTTGCCGGTCTGCTGGAGGTTGTCTGGGCTTATACGATGAAGCTCTCGGACGGCTTCACCCGGCTGAACTATTCCTCCATCACCATCGTCGCCATGATCGCCAGCTTCGGGCTGCTGTCAGTGGCGATGAAATCCCTCCCCCTGGGCACGGCCTACACGATCTGGACAGGCATCGGCGCCGTGGGTGCCTTTGTCGTCGGCATCTTTGTGTTGGGTGAAGTCGCCAGTCCCATGCGCATTCTGGCGGCTGTTCTGATTGTCGGCGGCTTGGTGCTGATGAAGCTCTCCTCCTGAGCGAATCCCGCTGGGTTGTCTCTTGTAATTGGTGAGGAACAGATATGAGCCTCCACAGCTCCCCTCTAATGCAGCTCATGGCCCATAAAAAATGGATGGACAAATGAGCCGCGCACAGATGTTGATGCACCTGGCCAGTCATGGCCTCTATCACATCAGCGTGACGACCCACGAACTGTCCCGCCAAGGGCTGCCCACGCCCCCGCTTCTGCTAACAACCTGCCTGGGCCAAGAGGCGGCAAGGAAAGCAGGCAAGGGAATCGCGCCATGAAGGCAATGCCGCCGAGGCGCGGCTTCCGTCACTACGGAATTGGTAGGAGAAGCTGAGATGCCCGAAGGTCATGTCATTCACGGCATTGCTGCCACCCTGACTGGACTCTTGCAGGGCGAGGTTGTTCAGGCTTCATCGCCGCAAGGGCGGTTCAGCATTGGGGCCGCGTTGATAGATGGTTGCACCTTCCTTGGAGCGACCGCTCACGGCAAGCACCTTTTCGCCTCCTTTGATCCGGGTGGACAAGCCCTACAGATTCTCCATGTCCATCTTGGCCTCTACGGGGGTTGGAGCTTTGCACTCGCGGCGGAGCATCCTTTGGTTCCGCATCGAAACCCGCTGCTGACAGCCGCAGGCGAAGGTACGCAACCCAAAGTCATTGGGGAGGGCCGAAGCTTTGCCGTGCCAGCTCCGCGAGGTGCGGTTCGCCTCCGGCTGGTCGGAAAACAGGCGGTCGCAGACCTCAATGGCCCATCGCAGTGCGAGGTACTGACCGCGGCCGAGGTCGAGGCCTTGCATGCCCGCTTAGGCCCCGATCCACTGCTCGGCGATGCAGATCCAAGCGCTTTCATCCGGGCCGTTCTGTCATCCCGTCGTGCGATCGGGGAACTGCTCATGGATCAAAGCGTCATTTCCGGGGTCGGCAACATCTATCGGGCTGAATTGCTCTTTAGGCGCCGCATCCATCCGACGACTCCCGGCCAGCGGGTGAGCATCCGCAAGCTCCAGCAACTTTGGACGGATGCGGTCGCCCTGTTGGCGGACGGGAAACGCTTGGGCGTGGTCGTCACGGTCGATGAAGGTCAACTCAAGGAGCCACTTACCGGCTGGACGAAGCCCGCTGAACGCGCTTCCAATGACGAGGCTGATTTGCGCTGGTAGCCTTTTCTCACACCCCGAGCTTCTCACATCAAACGAGACTTTGAACAGGCTCTAAGAAGCAACGTGCCGCGCTGACCGCGGAACTGGACGCCATGGGCGCCGACGTGCCCCGCGTGCTGCTGGCCACCGGCAGACTGGTCGGTGAGGGATTCGACCACCCGCCACTCGACACCCTGGTGCTGGCCATGCCGATCTCGTGGAAGGGCACGCTGCAGCAGTATGCCGGCCGCCTGCACCGCGCACAGGCCGGCAAGCACCATGTGCGCATCATCGACTTCATCGATGCCGGCCACCCCGCGCTATTGTGCATGTGGGAACGCCGCAGGCGCGGCTATCAGGCCATGGGCTACCGGATTTCGGCGGATGCCGTAAGCGATGCGCTGGCCTTTGATATGGCCGCACCTCAAGAAGGGGAGGTGCCACCATATCTTTCCGCACGCTGATTTCGTGTGGATCTGCGGCAAGGGGGCTATCGTATGAGTGCTTGGCCCCTCGCACCCCACCAACTGGCTGATAGAATCCAAAGCACGCGCCTACACCGGCCCGCCCGTCTCGTCAGTGCGCATCCCGTCCCACAACAGCCCAGACACCCTGTGGGGTAAATCGTGGGGGAAAGGGTGGCTGCTCGGCAAGATTTCCTATAGAAATCAACCCATTGCAGCGCACCTCACATTTCAGGTGCAGAATATTGAATAAACTTACTCTATGAGAAACAGTTGAACCACAGAGACACAGAGAACAGCGAGGAAAAACGAGTGCTTGCATTTCTTCTGCGGTTCACCCGATGGATGGGTGGGGAAAGCACGGAGAATCCCTGTCTTTCGGGTTTCTCTGTGCCTCTGCGTCTCTGTGGTGCGGAATGATCGTTGACGTGTTGACAGGACAACCATGACCTCAAATTCCAGCGATGGCATCCTCTTCGTCGTCAGTGCGCCCTCGGGCGCGGGCAAGACCAGCCTCGTCAAGGCCTTGCTGAAGGCCGATCCGGCAATCCGCCTCTCGGTGTCGTACACGACGCGCCCCCCGCGTCCGGGCGAGACCGACGGCCGCGACTATCATTTCGTCAGCCATGCCGAGTTCGGCAAGCTTCTCGCCGAAGGCGAGTTTCTCGAACACGCCGAGGTCTATGGCAATTTCTACGGCACGTCGAAGTCGGTCATCTCACGCGAACTGTATGCCGGGCGCGACCTGCTGCTGGAAATCGACTGGCAGGGCGCCGCACAGGTGCGCGACCACTTCCCCGGCTGCGCGTCGATCTTCATTCTGCCGCCATCGTTCGGCGCGCTGCGTACCCGGCTCGCGGGGCGCGGCCAGGACAGCGACGAAGTCATCGAGCGCCGGCTCGCCGCCGCGGCCCACGACGTCGCCCATGCGGACGCGTTCGATTATATAATCGTGAATGATGATTTCGACCACGCCCTGCAGGATCTGGTCGCCGTCACCCGCAGCATTCGCCTCGAAGCGGCGCGCCAGCTGAAGCGGCACGCCGCCCTGTTCGAGGAATTCCGTCGCGTCTGAAAACGCCTGAAGCAGGAGCATCCGCATGGCCCGCATCACTGTCGATGATTGCATCGAATACATTCCCAACCGCTTCGAGCTCACCCTTGCGGTGACCTACCGCGCCCGCCAGTTGGCGCAGGGTTCGCAACCCATGGTCGAAAGCCGCGACAAGCCCATCGTCACCGCCTTGCGTGAAATCGCCGCCGGCAAGGTTGGCCGTGAAATCCTCAACCGGGGCCGCGCCTGATTCCGTCCGACTCCATTCGTCGGCGCTCGCCAGCCGCGCGCCGGCGATGACGCACGAATTCGAGTCGCTGCGTCCCCTGCTGGCCTATCTGTCCGAAGGTGAAATCGAACAGATCGAGCATGCCTACGATTTCAGCCGCCACGCCCACGAGGGGCAGTTCCGCAAGAGCGGCGAACCCTATATCTCCCACCCGCTTGCCGTAGCCGGCATTCTCGCCGGCTGGCATCTGGACGCGCAGACGCTCTGCGCCGCACTGCTGCACGACGTCGTCGAGGACACGCACGCCACCGCGAACGATATCGGGATGCTCTTCGGCAAGCCCATTGCACTGCTGGTCGAAGGCGTCTCCAAGCTCGACCGGCTGTCGTTCGAATCGGACCAGCACGCGCAGGCGGAAAACTTCCGCAAGATGCTGCTGGCGATGGCGCAGGACGTGCGCGTGATCCTGGTCAAGCTGGCCGACCGTCTGCACAACATGCACACCATGGGTGCGATGCCGGCGGAAAAACGCAAACGCATCGCCCGGGAAACGCTGGAAATCTACGCCCCCATCGCCAACCGCCTGGGGCTGCATTCGGCATACCAGGAACTCGAAGACCTCGGCTTCCGCTTTTTGCATCCGAACCGCTATCAGGTGCTGACCAAAGCCGTGAAGGCCGCGCGCGGCAACCGCCGCGAACTGGTGGAGAAGGTGAAGATCGCCATCCAGGAAAGGCTCGAGCACTGCAAGATCGAGGCGAACATCAGCGGCCGCGAAAAGCACCTCTACAGCATCTACCGCAAGATGCAGGAAAAAAACCTGGCGTTCTCCGAGGTATTCGACATCTACGGTTTTCGCGTCGTGGTACACGACCAGCCTTCCTGCTATCTCGCGCTCGGCGCGCTGCACGCACTGTACAAGCCGATTCCCGGCAAGTTCAAGGGCTACATCGCCATCCCCAAGGCCAACGGCTACCAGTCGCTGCACTCGATCCTGTTCGGCCCCAACGGCACGCCGATCGAAGTGCAGATCCGCACCG
>JACDJA010002789.1_pt1 | contig 11986 bp, 8 predicted proteins | sample 7449241 | NCBI WGS metagenome assembly JACDJA01 (sample SAMN14253289, study PRJNA609438) | sludge metagenome | isolation source: initial anaerobic sludge | collected 2018-12-20 | reverse complement strand
GCTCGAGCGGGTGCTTGAAGGCGGGATCATGGATCTTTCCCCGCGGGGAATACGTACGCAACTTGGTCTTAACCGTCCCATCTATGCGCGCACGGCGGCCTACGGCCATTTCGGTCGCGCGCCCGAGCCCGACGGCGGCTTTTCCTGGGAGCGCACTGACCTGGTGGACGCGCTGCGCGACGCCCTGCAGGCCGGATGAGCGAGCCGCCGCGCGCATCCTGGCGCAACTTCTACGGCCGGACGCATGGCAAGTCCCTGCGCCCCGGCCAGAAGCGCGCGCTGGCCGAGGAATTGGGCCCGCTGAGCCTGGCCGGTGTGTCGCGGGAGGATAATCCCGAACGGCACAAGCTTGATCTTGGCGCGCTGTTCGGGAGTCGGCCGGTCTGGCTCGAGATTGGCTTTGGCGGCGGCGAGCATCTGGTGCATCAGGCCAGCACTCACCCCGATGTGGCGCTGGTCGGGGCCGAGCCGTTCATCAATGGCGTTGCCATGCTGCTGAGCCGCATCCGTCGCGCGGGTGTGGAGAATGTCGCGATTCATGCGGGCGATGTGCGCGACTTGTTCGACGTGCTGCCCGATCACGGCATCGCGCGGGCGTTTCTCAACTATCCCGACCCCTGGCCCAAGGCGCGGCACCATCGGCGCCGCTTTGTCACGCCGGAATATCTGGAGCCCCTGCATCGGGTCATGGCGCCCGGGTCGGAATTTCGGGTCGCGACCGACATTCCCGATTATGTGCGCCAGACCCTGGAAGAGGTGCCACGCGCCGGTTTCGAGCGGGTGGAGCATCCGCTCGACAGGGCCTGGCCGGACTGGCCCTCGACCCGCTACGAGGCCAAGGCACTGCGCGAGGGCCGCGCGCCCCTGTACCTGACCTTCAGGGCGTAAGCGGCCGGTTCAGGCCCGCCGCTGCTGTTGCCGGTGCGGGCTTTTCGCGCGGCGGGCGATCATCGCCTGACGGCGCGGGCCGCGCGTCCATGGCATGAGGGTCCTGTCTGCCGTGGTCTCGGCCAGCGCGGCGCGCATCCAGCGTCTCTTAACCATGTTTCGCCCCTTCTTGTGCCTTTGACGCAGGTTGGCGGATGGGGTTGGCGGAACTGTGGCGCTTGCGAGGCTAAAGGCGGATGATCGAGATGAGGCGGCCGAAATCGGCCTCGCCCGCATGGGCGGCACGGCGGCAGGAGAAGAAACGCGCGGGATCGCCATAGGTGCAATGCCCGCTCCAGAATGCCTGTTCCACCCCGGCACGGCGCAGGCGGTCGAGCCCGTAGCCGGGCAGGTCGAATCGTGCGTGGCCGTCGCGGTCATGGACAAAGAAGCGTTCGGAATCAGGGTCTTGCTGTGTGAAGTTCGCTTGAAATTCGGGGCCGATCTCATAGGCGGCCTGGCTGATTGTCGGGCCGATAACGGCCTTGATCCGGGAGGCGCGGGCGCCCAGCGCCACCATTGCGGCGACGGTGGCTTCGAGCACGCCCGCGAGCGCGCCCTTCCAGCCTGCATGTGCGGCGCCGATGACGGCGGCTTCGGTATCGGCGAACAGAACCGGCTGGCAGTCGGCGGTGAGCACGGCGAGGCCGATGCCGGGGCGGTCGGTGACGAGCGCATCGGCCTCGGGGCGCTGGGCGGCATCGGCGGTGACCACGCGCGCGGAATGCACCTGGCGCAACCCGGCGAGCGCGTCGGGACCGATCCCCAGTGCCGCGGCGGCGCGGGCGCGGTTGAGGAGGACGACCTCGTCCTGGTCGGAAGATGACAGACCGCAGTTCAGCCCCGCGAACACCCCCGAGGAGGCACCCCCCGCGCGGCCGAAGAAGCCGTGCCGCAAGGGGGCGAGCGCGGGATGGGTGATGCGGTCGAGGGTCATGGCGCGAACCCCGGCAGCGGAGGCGAAACATGAGGTGAGAGGCCGATCACCTTGAAAAGGCGGCCCATTTCATCCGGATGCACGAGGCGGCGATGGGCGGCCACATGGTTATCGAGCGCTTCACCCGACAGGCGCGCGGCCAGTGTCCTTGCGCGGGCCGTGATGCCGAGACGTTCGAGGAACACGCCCTGTTCCACTACCGCGCTTGCCCGGGCGGGCGGCGCTGCGCGGGCGATGGCCGCGAAATCGACATGGGCGGTGAGATCGGCGCGACCGGGCTCGGCCAGCGGGTCTGCCGGTGCATGGGCGCGCATGGCCTGCAAAGTGTCGCCGGTCCCGTCTTCGTCCCCGTAGTCGATGAAGAGTGCGGCACCGCCATCGCGTGCGATTCGTGCGCCGGTTTCGGCGACGATGCCGGGCAGAGCGGGGCAATATTCGATCATCGTGCCCGGCGGCGGATTGCGCAGCATCACGGCCCTGGGCGGTGCGCTGCGCGCCAGTGCAAAGGCGAGCCGGTCGTCGTTGGTTGTGATGACACGCTCGGCCCAGCCGCCGGATTCGCGCAGGAACTGGCGGATGGGCAGGGCGTCGAGAAATTCGTTGGCCACAAGGAAAAGCGGGCCGTCCGGCAGGGTGTGGATGCTGTTGTGGAATCTGGCGTCGGGCAGGCGTTGCGCCTGTGCCTGTCGCAGCTTGGGCGAGGTCTCGACCAGATGGACCGAAGCCGCATCGTGAAATCCTGCGACACCGCGTGTCGCGCGCAGGATATCGGCCATCAGCGTGCCGCGCCCCGGTCCGAGTTCGGCAAGCACCAGCGGCGCGGGCGCGCCCTGATCGTGCCAGACCTGGGCAAGCCAGAGCCCGATGAGTTCGCCGAACATCTGGCTGATCTCGGGGGCGGTGATGAAGTCTCCGGCGCGTCCGAAAGGATCACGGTTCGCGTAATAGCCGTGTTCGGGGTCCATGAGGGCCGCGCCCATGTAATCGGCAAGGCTGATGGGACCATGGGCGCGGATTCGCGCGCGCAGCCGTTCAGCCAGCTCGGTCACCGCCGCGCCGACCAGACGATCAGCGCCAGTCCCGCAAGGATCATCGGCAGCGACAGCGCCTGCCCCATGGTGAGGCCCCAGCCGTGCCAGTGGAACGCCAGTCCAAGCGGATTGCCGGGCGAGACGAATTGCGCGTCGGGCTGACGGACGAATTCCACGAGGAAGCGCGCGATCCCGTATCCCGCGAAGAAAGTGCCCGCGATGGTCCATGGCCGCTTGAACGCGCCGCGCCGAAAGGCGAGCCACAGCAGCAGCGCCCCCAGGATCAGCCCCTCGAGCGCGGCTTCGTAAAGCTGGCTGGGATGGCGCGCGCAGAGTCTGGCTGCGAGATAGCCGCATTCCTGCGCCTCGACGCCCGGAAAGATCACGCCCCAGGGCAGATCGGTCGGGCGTCCCCAGAGTTCGGCATTCACGAAATTTGCAAGCCGCCCGAGCAGCAGGCCCGGCGGCGTTGCCATGGCAAGGAGATCGGCGGCCGGTCCGATGGCGATTCCTTCCCGGCGGAAGAAGATGAAGGCGGCGATCACCACACCCGCAAAGCCGCCATGGAAGGACATGCCGCCTTGCCAGACTTTCACGATCGACAGCGGGTCCGAGAGATACTGTCCCGGCTGATAGAAGAGGACATAGCCCAGCCTGCCGCCGATGATGATGCCGAGGATCAGCCAGGTCATCAGCGCCTCGAGCTGGGACGTGGTCATCGGCGGGGTATCGGCAGGCCAGATGCCGGGCCGGCGCAGTGCCGCCCGCGCGAGCCACCAGCCGATGAGAATGCCGGCGATATAGGCCAGGGCATACCAGCGCAGGGCCAGATGGAAGCCACCCAGATCGATGCTGAACACATCGGGCGAGATCGCGGGAAAGGGGATGCCATTCATGGGTTCTGCGTAAGCGCGCGGGACGGAAAGTCAATCGGGGAAGGTGGGCCGGGAAGGTGGGGAAGGTGGGTTGCGCGGCCCGACGTCCCGGGTCGCCTGCGCGGCCCGGATGTGATCCATATCCCGGCTGCGCACTGATTGCATGCCCGGGGCTTTCTTCATATCGTGATTGCCATGCCCCGGATGGCCCCGGTTTGTGCCGTCGGATGGGAGGCATGGTCGCTCATGCGACCGGGCAACGAGCGAGGAGGAAAAGGATGAAGGATCATACCACCGTTACGGGGGGGCATCCGCCATCGGCCGAATTCACGGCCAACGCGCATGTGAAACCACAGGGTTATGTCGAGACCTACGCCCATTCGATCGCCGATCCGGGTGATTACTGGGGGCGCGAGGCAAAGCGTCTGGACTGGATCCGGCCGTTCACGAAGGTGAAGGACACCGATTTCACGCTGGGTCAGGTCAAGGTGAGCTGGTTCGGCGACGGCACGCTGAATGTTGCCGCGAACTGCATCGACCGTCATCTTGCGACGCGCGGCGACCAGACCGCAATCATCTGGGAGCCGGATGATCCCGAGGCGCAGCCGCGCCATATCACCTATGCCGAGCTGCACGACCAGGTGTCGCGGCTGGCCAATGTGCTCAAGGCGCATGGGGTGGGCAAGGGCGACCGGGTGGTGATCTACCTGCCGATGATCCCCGAGGCCGCCTATACCATGCTGGCCTGCGCGCGGATCGGGGCGATTCATTCGGTGGTCTTTGCGGGGTTCTCGCCCGAGGCGCTGTCGAACCGCATCATCGACAGCCAGGCCAAGGTGCTGGTCACCGCCGACCAGGCACCGCGCGGCGGGCGCAAGACCGCGCTGAAGGACAATGCCGACAAGGCGCTGGCAAAGGTGGATGCCAGGGTTGACTGTCTTGTCGTCAAGCGCACTGGCGATGCGACCGACTGGGAAGAGGGCCGCGACTTTGACCTGCTGGAGGAGATGGCGCAGGCCTCGCCCGACTGTCCGCCCGAGGAGATGGGCGCGGATGATCCGCTGTTCATCCTCTATACATCGGGCTCGACCGGCAAGCCGAAGGGGGTGGTCCATTCCACCGGTGGCTATCTGGTGCAGGCAGCGCTGACCCACGAGATCACCTTCGACTACCATGATGGCGACATCTTCTGGTGTACGGCGGATGTGGGCTGGGTGACGGGGCACAGCTATATCGTCTACGGGCCGCTGGCCAATGGCGCCACCACGCTGATGTTCGAGGGCACGCCGACCTATCCCGACCCGGGACGGTTCTGGGCCGTCTGTGCGCGGCACGGGGTGAACCAGTTCTACACCGCGCCCACCGCGATCCGCGCGCTGATGGCGCAGGGGCCGGAATGGGCCGCCAGGCATGACCTGTCATCGCTGAAGCTGCTGGGGACGGTGGGCGAGCCCATCAACCCCGAGGCCTGGCTGTGGTATGACGAGACGGTCGGCAAGGGCCGGCTGCCCATTGTCGACACCTGGTGGCAGACCGAGACCGGCGCCCATATGATCAACCCGCTGCCCGGCGCCATGCCCACCAAGCCGGGTGCGGCGACGCTGCCGCTCTTTGGCATCCAGCCTGCGATCATGGACCCGACCACCGGAAAAGAGCTGACCGGCAACGGCGTCGAGGGGGTGCTGGCGTTCAAGGATGCCTGGCCGTCACTGATGCGCACCGTCTGGGGCGATCACGAGCGGTTCGAGGATACCTATTTCAAGGATTTCCCCGGCTATTACTTCACCGGCGACGGCTGCCGACGCGACGAGGACGGCTATTACTGGATCACCGGGCGGGTCGATGATGTCATCAACGTCTCGGGGCACCGGATGGGCACGGCCGAGATCGAATCGGCGCTGGTTGCGCATGACAAGGTGGCCGAGGCGGCGGTGGTGGGCTATCCGCATCCGATCAAGGGGCAGGGCATCTATGCCTATGTGACCCTGATGAAAGGCGAGCAGCCCTCGGACGAACTGCGCAAGGAGCTTGAGGCCTTCGTGCGCACCGAGATCGGCCCGATCGCAAAGCCCGACCTGCTGCAGTTCGCGGTTGACCTTCCCAAGACGCGCTCGGGCAAGATCATGCGGCGCATCCTGCGCAAGATCGCCGAGGATGATGCCGATAACCTGGGCGATATCTCGACGCTGGCCGATCCTTCGGTGGTGGCGGTCATCCTTGCCAACCGTCTGAACCATCACGACTGAGCATGTGAGCATGGACCGCCCCCCCGACAACGGGGGCGGTCTGCCGGTCGAGGCGGCGCTGCCGGCGCTGCTGGAGGCGCTGCGGGCACGGGGCCGGGCCGTGCTGCAGGCGCCGCCCGGGGCCGGGAAGTCGACGCGGGTGCCGCTGGCGCTGCTTGAGGCGGGGCTGGCAGGCGGGCGGATCGTCATGCTCGAGCCGCGCCGCCTGGCCGCGCGCGCGACGGCGCGGCGCATGGCCGAGGCGCTGGGCGAGCGTGTCGGCGCCACCGTGGGCTACCGGATTCGCGGCGATGCGCGCGTGACCGAGGGCACGCGGATCGAGGTCGTCACCGAAGGTATCCTGACCCGCATGATCCAGTCCGACCCGGAACTGAACGGCGTGGGCGCGGTGATCTTTGACGAATTTCACGAACGCTCGCTGCAGGGCGACCTGGGACTTGCGCTCACGCTCGATCTTTCGGCCTTGCGGTCCGATCTGCTGATTCTGGTGATGTCGGCCACGCTTGACGCCGCGCCGGTCGCCTTGCTGCTGGGCGAGGCGCCGGTGGTGACGGCCGAGGGGCGCAGTTTTCCGGTGACCATCCGTCATCTACCGCGTCCGGCCCCGCGAGGGGCCGCCATCGAGGGCCTGATGGCGGGGCTGATCCTGGATGCGCTGCCGCAGACGCGGGGCGCGGTGCTGGCCTTCCTGCCGGGCGAGCGAGAGATTCACCGGCTTGCCGGGTTGCTGGCGCCCGATCTGCCCCAAGGTCACGTGATCCGCCCGCTTTACGGCGCGCTGCCTGCCGCCGCCCAGGACCGGGCACTGAGCCCCGAGCCGGGGATGCGGCGTATCGTGCTGGCCACGAATATCGCCGAGACTTCGCTGACCATCTCCGATGTCGAGGTCGTGGTGGATTCCGGCCTTGTGCGGCGTGCGCGGTTCGATCCGGGCAGCGGTATGGCGCGGCTGGTGACGGAACGGGCGAGCCGGGCCGAGGCGGCGCAGCGTGCGGGGCGTGCCGGGCGGGTGGCGGCGGGGCTGTGCCTGCAGGCCTGGGCCGCCGCCGAGGAGGGGGCGCATCCGGCCTTTGCCGAGCCCGAGATCACGCGCGGCGACCTTGCGCCCCTGGCGCTGGAGCTTGCGCTCTGGGGGGAGGCGCAACTGCCGTTCCTGACCGAGCCGCCAGAAGCGGCGATGGCCTCGGCAAGGGCGCTGCTGCGCGATCTGGGGGCGCTTGATGACGCGAATCGCATCACCGCGCATGGGCGGAGGCTGGCGACGATGCCGACCCATCCGCGGATTGCGCATATGTTGGCGCTGGCCGGGGCGCAGGCGGCGGGGTTGGCGGCGCTGATGCAGGAGCGCGATCCGCTGGCGGGGGCGGGCGTGGACCTGGGGCCGCGGCTTGACGCGCTGGCCGGGCGGCGGGCAGGGGATGAGGCCGCGCTGGCGCGCATCCGCGCCGAGGCGCGCCGTCTGGCGCGTGGGCTGCCCAGGGGAGAGGAGATGAGTCCCGGGGCCATGGCTGCGCTGGCCTTTCCCGACAGGGTCGCGCAGCGGCGCGGGGGCGAGACCGCGCGCTATCTTGCCACCGGCGGCAAGGGCATGGTGTTGCCTGCGGGCGATGGGCTGTCGCAGGCGCTCTGGCTGGTGGCGGTCGAGACGGACGGCAATCCGCGCGAAGCGGTGATCCGGCGCGCGCTGCCGGTGACCGAGGGCGAGGTCCGCGCGGTGCAGGCCGGCCGCATCCGTGTCGAGCGGCGTGTCGAATGGTCGGCGCGCGAGGGGCGGGTGGTGGCGCGCGAGGCCGAGATGCTGGGGGCCGTGTCGCTGGTGGAGCGCCCTTGGCGTGACCCGCCCGAAGATGCGGTGCAGGCGGCGATGCTGGAGGGAATCGCGAGGGCCGGGTTGCATCTGTCACCGGCTGCCGCGCGATTGCAGGCGCGCGCACTACTTGCGCGGGGGCAGGATGCGACGCTGCCCGACCTGTCGGATGCGGCACTGATGGCGACACTGGAGCACTGGCTTGCCCCCTGGATTGGCACCATGCGCAGCCTTGGCGAATGGCAGCGTCTTGACGTGCTGCCCGCCTTGCGGGCGCTGTTCGATCATGGGGCGCAGATCCGTCTCGACCGCCTTTGCCCGCCGGATTTCGTTACGCCGCTGGGGCGCCGGATCCCGATCGATTATGCGGGCGACAGGCCGGCCATTGCACTGCGCCTGCAGGAGATGCTGGGCGTCACGCACCACCCCGAGGCCGCAGGTGTGCCGCTTCGGGTCACGCTGCTGTCGCCTGCGCAACGGCCAATCCAGGTGACAACCGATATTCCGGGATTCTGGGACACATCCTATGCCGAAATCCGCAAGGAGATGCGCGGCCGCTATCCGCGCCACCACTGGCCCGAAGACCCGCGCGAGGCCATGCCCACATTGCGCGCGCGGCCGCGCGGCGGGGCTGCGTAACGCCCTATCCGGACAGGCACTTCGCTGCTAGAACGGCGGCTGGACGAGGAGGGCGCGAATGATCGGGGTCATGCAGAGTTCCTGGGCGCTGCTTCTGGGCGTCTTCATGCTGATGATCGGCAACGGCCTGCAAGGACCGCTTCTGGGCCTGAGGGGTGAGGCGTCGGGATTCACCACGCTCGATATCTCGATGGTGATGTCGGCTTATTATGTGGGGTTCCTGTTCGCGTCGCGGGGGGCACCCGCGCTCTTGCGCCGGGTGGGACATGTGCGGGTGTTCTCGGCGCTGGCGTCGCTGATCTCGGCGATCCTGATATTGTATCCGACCATTACCGCGCCCTGGGCCTGGATCGGGATGCGGATCGTGATCGGTTTCTGTTTCTGCGGCGTCTATATCACCGCGGAAAGCTGGCTGAACGATCTGGCCACCAACCAGAATCGCGGCAAGGCGCTGTCGCTTTACATGATGGCGCAGCTGGCCGGCATCGTGATCGCGCAATATCTGCTGGCGAGCGCGGATATTGATGGCTTCGTCATCTTCATCATTCCGGCTGTGCTGGTGTCCCTGTCCTTCGCGCCCATCCTGCTGTCGGTGACCAGCCATACCCCTGCCTATGGCGAGACCAAGCCCATGCCGCTGATGCAGCTCATGGAAGCATCGCCACTGGCGGTGACCGGGATGTTCCTTGTGGGCGCGCTGTTTTCCGCCTTCATGGGGATGGTGGCGATCTATGGCGCGCGGGTCGGCATGACCGTGCCGCAGATCTCGATTCTGATTGCCGTCGCCTATGCGGTGCCCTTCTTCGTGCAATATCCGCTGGGCTGGCTGTCGGATGTGATGGATCGGCGGATTCTGGTCATCATCCTGGCGGGCACGGGGGCCGCGGGGGCGATGCTGGCCACGGTGATCACCGGCTCGTTCTGGATCGCCTGCGTATCGGCGGCGCTGGTGGGTGGGACGGGGAATGCGCTTTACCCGCTGCTCAGTGCCCACGCGAATGACTATCTGGAACGCAGCGACATGGCGGCGGCGGCTGGCGGGTTCCAGTTCGTGAGCGGCCTTGGTGCGATCACGGGGCCGTTCGCCATCGGCTGGGCCATGGACGGAATCGGCCCGCGCGGGTTCTGGGCGGTGCTGGTCGTGCTGTTGACCGGGACGGCGATCTTTGCCTTGTGGCGCCACAAGGCGGCCCCCGACCGCGAGTTCGTGGGCGACCGGGCAGCCTTTGCGCCGGTCATGGCCGAGGCGACCGCACTCGCGGCTGGTGCCCTGCAGGAGGCGGCGGCCGATGCCGCGCTTGAGGCGGAGGAGGAATCCGGGGACAAGACCCGAGACGAGACGGGGGACGAGACCCCGGATGATGAATGGGAGACGATCATGGATACGGCAGATGTAACGCCCGAGAAGGTTGTGGATTTCTGGCTCAACGAGATCGGCGAGGAGGGCTGGTATCAGGGCGGCGAGGAAGTCGACGCGAAGTGCCGGGCCCATTTTGCCGAGGCCTGGGCAGTGGCGCGCGACAGCGGTTTCCGCGACTGGCTGGAGGATGCGCAGGGGACGCTGGCCTATCTTATCCTGACCGACCAGTTGCCGCGCAACATGTTCCGTGGCCACGGCGACAGTTTCGCCACCGATGCGCTGGCGCTCGCCGCAGCGAAAGAGGCGGTGGCGCGTGGCTTCGACCTGGAAATCGAGCCACCAGCGCGGCAGTTCTTCTATCTGCCATTCGAGCATTCGGAGAACGCCGACGACCAGGCACGCGCGGTGCAGTTGATCGACGACCGCCTGCCCGGCGACCTGCAACTGAGCCATGCGCGCGCGCATCAGGCGGTGATCGAGCGCTTTGGCCGCTTTCCGAACCGCAACGTGGCGCTGGGCCGCGAGAGTACCGAGGAAGAGCGCGAATGGCTGGCAAAGGGCGGCTACATGGCCTTTGCGCGGGCCATGCGGGAGGGTGATCCGTTGTTCTGAATAGGGTTCACCCTTTCTTCAGCCGCTGCGGTCAGTCTGCCCCCGCATGGCCGGAGGGGTGATGACCGGGCGGGAACAGGATGGTGCGGCGGCCGTGATCGAGCGGCAGGTGATCGACGTGATGGAGCAGGGCGTCATCGCCTGGTCCGCAGAAGGGGATTGCCTGCTATTCAACGCCCGCGTCCATTCGATGCTCGAGATCGACGACGCTTTCCTCTCTAGCACAACCACGCGGACCGAGTTTCGCGCGCGCTCGTTGGCCCGGGGCGAGATCACCGAGGCCAATCTCGACCAGATCGAGCGGATGACAGCGACAGGCCAGCCCTATGCCTATGACCGGCTCCTGCCTTCGGGGCGGGTGGTGCTGACCACCGGGCGGCCGATGCGCGGCGGCGGCACCGTCGTCACCCTGACCGATGTAACCGATGCCCGAAGGGCGCAGGCGGAACTGGTCCGCGCCAAATCCGTTGCCGAGGATGCCGAGCGCCGCACCCGCGATATCCTTGCACAGGAACGCGCCCGCCAACATGAGGCGCGGCTTCTGGGCGAGCTGAATGAATGGCTGCAAAGCTGCAAGTCGCTGGACGAGCTTTACACTGTCGTCGAACGATTCATGCCGCAGCTGCTGCCCGAGGCGAAGGGAGAGCTCTATATCTACTCCAACTCGCGCGATGTGCTGGAGGGCGAGGTGAAATGGAACACCGAGCGGCTGCATTCGACCATCGCCGCCGATTCGTGCTGGGCGCTGCGCCGGGGCCGCAGCTATGAACATCGCGAGGGCGGGCTGTGCCTGTGCTGCGACCATGTCGTTGCCCATGGCCATACCAGCGCGCTGCGCGAATATATCTGCATCCCCATTGTTGCCCATGGCGATACCGTGGGCCTGCTGCATATCCGCCTCGACCCCGAGTCCGGTCACGGCATCGATGCACTGGGCGGGTTCGCGATGCGATGCGGGGAACAGATTTCGATGGCGATTGCCAATGCCAGGCTGCGCGACGAATTGCGCGACCAGTCGATCCGCGATCCGCTGACCGGGCTGTATAACCGGCGTCATTTCGTTGATTCGCTGTGGCGGCAACTGGCGATCAATGCGCGGCGCGGGGCCGAGTTCGGGCTGGTGTCCTTTGACGTGGACCGCTTCAAGACCTTCAACGACAATCATGGCCACGACGCCGGCGATCTGGTGCTGCGCGCCATTGGCACCTGGCTGGACGAGAACCTGACCGGAGACGAGATCGCCTGCCGCTATGGCGGAGAGGAATTCATGGTTCTCGCCCCCGGCGCCACCCGGGGGGCGGCGCGGGAGCTGGCTGAACGGCTTCGCGACGGTATCTCGGGGCTGCGCGTCCGGCATCTGCGCGACCTGCTGCCGCCGGTTACCATTTCCTGCGGTGTGGCCGGGTTCCCCGCGAACGGTACCGAGGCCGGGGTGCTGCTGCGGCAGGTCGATGCCGCGCTCTATGACGCCAAGCGGGCGGGGCGCGACACGGTCTGCACCGCCGAAGGGGTGACAGGTGGGGAATGAGGTGCTGCACTCTCTGCCGAAGGG
>JACDJA010002788.1_pt1 | contig 11986 bp, 8 predicted proteins | sample 7449241 | NCBI WGS metagenome assembly JACDJA01 (sample SAMN14253289, study PRJNA609438) | sludge metagenome | isolation source: initial anaerobic sludge | collected 2018-12-20 | reverse complement strand
TCGGGATTGCGCACCACACGAATTCCGGGAACGCCGGCCAGCCCATCGAGCAGTTCACGCACGGCAGGCTCCGTACTGGCGTCATCGATGATCAGCAGCCGATTGACGTCGCCCAGGCGTGTGTGGCGCTGCACGGCTCGGATGCCATCGTGCGCTTCGGCACAGGCGTTGTATATCGGCATGATGATCGTGGTTTTTACCCACCGGCCGTCGACGATGCGAGCTACCGGCGCATGTGCCGGCGTGGCGAAGACGGTTTGCCGCCCTTCGGCGACGCCCTGGCTCAGGTAATGTTGCAACGGCGTTTTCGTCGACTGGGCAGCGTCGGCGTAACGAGCAAGATAGAACGCACCGTCGAATTGCGCTGATGTGGCCGCGCTGCGCTGCTGCGGATGCTTCAGGTAATGGATCAACGGGTTGGTGCCATCGGATTCCGCCTGGCAGGTGGCGCGGTACCGGCGCGTGGAAAACCAAGCATTGGGCTGGCGGCCCTCCTTCGCCCCGTACCTGACAAAATGCAGCAGCGGATCCATGCCGCGCTTTTTCACGTCAGGGTTGGTGCGCAGGTAGTAGTCCTCGTCAAACAAGCCGCTGGCACGGATGCATTGCATGTCCTCACGCAAGGAATTTTGCCCACCGCCCTGGGAGGCTGGCGAGGGACGCACGGCAAAGCTGGGCCGTCCCTCGGCCTGTCCGGTACGCAGGAAATGTAGCAAGGGATTTTCGCCGCTGATGGCAACGTCGGGGTTGGCCTCTACATACAATTGTGTGCTGAAGGATGGGCCGGGGTCGCGAAGCAGGGCAGCACCGAGACGAAGGTAGTGTTCGGCAGCACTCAGACCCAGCAGCTCCACGTCCGGGTACCGCTGCCGGTACCACTCGCCATCGAAAAGCGGTGAGGCCTCGATCTGCGCCATCTCCTGTTTGACCGCACTCATGCTTGCCTCGATTCAACTTCTTGTGGAACGAATACGGGTACATCATTCGGGTTTGGCTGGATGCCATGCCACTGGCCGGGAACGCTTCTCGGTACGAGGCTGAATCCATCAGCCCCGCTTTCGAAAGCATGAAAGGAAGCTGGTGATCCGCTTGGTCCAGGCGCCATCATCGTTGCCTTCGGTTTGCGGAAATCCGGCCCAGTTCCAGCCCATCGACGAAGTCGGACAGCCGCCGCTCCCAGCTGTTCTGCGCCACGTAGGCACGAAACAGATCGGTGGATGGCCGCCCTTGCTTCAATACGGCAGCCACTTCATCCAGAAACTGCTCGTGGCTGACAGCGATCCGTACCAAGCCGGTGTCCCGTGGGATATTGCATATATCGGTCGATACCACCGGTACGCCGGATGACAGATAAGCGAAAACCTTCTGCGGATTCATGCTGCGCGTGAGTCCGGTGAGCCGGTGCGGCACCAGGCCTACATCGAACTTGCGCAACCAGGCATCCACCTCCGGATAAGGGACCACTCCCGGCATGCGGACGTTCGGATGGCGGGCGAGCTCGAATGCTGCCGGGTTGGCGTGCGTCGAACCGAGCAGCACGACCTGGCAATCATGGAAGCGCTCGGCGATCTTGTGCATCAACGCGACATCGATCTTCGATTCCAGATTGCCGACAAAGCCGATCGTCCTGCCCGGAAAGCCGACAAACTCATCGAACGCCGCGTTATGTGCTGGAACTACCCGCGGCGGACTCGCGTCGCAAGCATTGGGCACCAGCCTGATGTCCGGGAAAAAGCCGCACATGGCCTCACGCAGCGATTCGCTATTGGTCATGGCCGCATCAGCAGCCACCAATACATCGTGATAGTTCTTTGTCATCCACTCCCTGGCTGCCTCGGACACACCCGGCCACTCGCGCTGGTCGTCTTCCACGTCGGCGACTACACGCGCGGGTCGGAACTGCCGGATCAGGTGCGGCGCGTGGAAATTCGTCGGGTAGAACCAGAACAGTGCTTGCTGGGAATCGACGCCCTTCGCCGCGAAGACCTGCGCCAGGTAGTCGACGTAGCCCTCGATGAAGCGCGGGCGGGCGCTACCGTCCTCGCGAAAACGATACCTCTCCAGCGGACAGACGTATACGTGATACGACACCTTGCCGCTGTCGCACGCACCACTCACCTTCTTCATGATGCCGGCATGGACAAGCTGATTCTGTGTCGGAGTAGGCGTAGCCCGGGCGAGCCTCGCGAGGTTGGCATCGCCAATGGGCGCATCCACCACGATCACACGCCGCACGTCGGCACGGGAGGCCAGGTAGCGGATGATCATGTCGCTTCGACGACCATACAAGCCGGTATCGTTCTGCTTCCAGAACAGGACGATATCCGCAGCCCCCGCCGTAACCCGCGCCCCATGCGAGGCGGCAGAGGCCGTCGTATTGGTTTTCAGCCAGCTCCAGAACGGCGTGAAAAGAACGGCGAAGTAATCCTCATCACGGGCCGCCACAGATATAGGTTGGCCTGAACCGGCGTCCGCAACCATGGGAATGCCAAGCCGCTCGGCCTCCCGCTGTAACCAGCAATTACGGGGTGCCTGCACCGACAGCCCATACCACGCTGCCAGCCAGAGCAGACCGGAAGTAGCGTGTTGGTAGGCCACGCTGTCGTAATTCAGGCACAGTACGTCGACCGAGCCCAGCGCGGCCTTGAGCTGCTCATCGGTCCAGAATCCCTGATGGATTTCCACCCGTTCGTGCCCTTCAGCAAGACGCGCAAGCTTGTCGACGATATCGCGTGCCGTCTTGTTGCGCACGGCGACGAATTGGACGATCAGCCGAGTGTCCGCCGCCGTCGTGCGCAACAGGTGCTCCAACATGCGCGGCAGCCGAAGAAACCCCTTCTGCTGCTTGATCTCGCCAGCGTAAAGCAGAATCGTGCGACCCGCGCCGCTGCGCAAGGATCGAGGCTTTTCCCGCCAATCACCCAAAAAACAGGGATGAACAGCAAGCGGCTGCTTGTGCTCCAGCAGCTTCGCATAAGCGGTAGCATATTCACTGCAGCCGGCATACAGGCTGACACCTTGCTCGCGATCCAGCGCGTGGAAGGCCAGTCGAAAGTGGAGCGCCTTTTCGTGATCATAGATCCTGCCTGCATAATCCACGCCCGGCGAAAACATCAGGAACGCGAGATGCCGCAGACGGCCAGCCCTTGCGTCGCCCAACCTGATAGCCAGCGCCAGCGCGCTGGCATGTTCCCAGGACAAGGTGTGGTGAATCACGTGCACGATGCCCTGCGGCCAGCGCTCCAGCACTTGCTGGAACGCATGCGCATACTGACAAGCCAGGCGATACACCCAGTCCCAATGCTCGGCGACGCCCCCGGTCGACTTTTCCATGAGCTGATAGAAGTCGATATCGAACGCTGGCACCACCGTGGCGCCGCAGGAAGCAAGCTCCCCGCGTAGCTCCGGCTCAATGGCGCTGTTGCACCACACACCGAGCTCGTCCCGCTTCGCGCCCTGGCGCGCCAGCAGCGTCGCAAACCCCCGGTTGTGCGCACCGGTACGCCCCAAGGCGGGATCGACAATAGCTATCTGCGGCATCGTTATTCGATCCTGTTCGCGACCAACTCAGTGCAGAACGCACTCATTCGTCAACACGAATACTCCGGTGAAGATCACACAGCACATCACCATCCGGCGACTTCACCAGAGTCATGGCGGCGTAAGAGCCTGGCTCCACGTCGGACAGAGTGCTGCTGATTGCGAAGCCCGCCTTGGTCGCTGCAGGATTGCCTACGGCTTTGGCGACATCAGGCCGGATGCCGCCCGTACGGCCCTGTAGCGCATACGACAAGCCTGATTCAGACTTGAGAACCAGTGCAAACGTCGCAGGTGCTGCTTTCTGGCGGTCCACGACCCAGCCCACGATCCGGTTGCTTTCGCCACGCTTGATGTCGAAACCGTGCTTGTCGCGCTTGCCGTTGACCAGGTCCAGGTAGCAGCTGCGTGACACCGGCTGGGCCGCGGCCAGCTCGGAAGCAGCCATCGGCGCTGCGATGGTATCAACGCCAACGTGAGATGTGGCAGCCGCACTGCTGGCAGCGGCAAGCGTCGCCGGTTGCTCCGAACCGGACTTGCCACAACCGGCCAATACCATGACGATGCCTGTGCAGGATGTACAGAGCAAGTGGGACCATCGATTCATTCGGATACTCCATATTTGATTCGGTGAGGGACCATTGTGTGGTAGCTGTCCTGCTTCGACAACGCAAAACTGGCGTTGGACAACCGGCCTCACCTCAAAAATCCCAGCTGCCATCATTTCCGCCCAAGGAAAGCTCGAAAAATCCGGTTTTCTCGGGAGCTCGATGAGATGTCCCGAAACCGTTTGAAGCGGCAATGACGTACAAAACAACGGTTATGGGATATTCCCAACGGGAATACACACTTTGCGCGACATGCTCTCAGCCGATGCAGGGAAACTGGCGGCAGCACGGTCAACTCGTATCCCGACCATTCGCGACAAGCAGGCTTTCCTTGATCGACGTACTGGAAATATCCTCGGTACGCGACATGTACCTCACCTCGCAAAACTCACCCAGAAAATCAAACTCACCTTTCCAGTCATCCCCAATCACGAAGGTGTCCACCTGGTACTTCTGCACGTCGGCAATTTTCTGCTCCCAGCTCTCTTCCGGGATCACCAAGTCGACATACCGCATGGCCTCCAGCACCACTTTGCGATTGGCATAATCCAGCAGCGCCGTCTTGTGCTTCATGCGGTTGAACTCATCGGTGGACAGCCCCACGATCAACCGATCACCCAGTGCGCGCGCACGACGCAACAGGTTGATGTGGCCGACATGCAGGATGTCGAAGGTGCCATAGGTGATTATGGTCCGCATCACAATCTCCAATCCGTTTCCACGTCATCGCGGACATACAACTGCTTCACCTTCCGCGCCACGCGCCAGGCGTTGCCGTCGTCGAGATGGTCGAAGAACACCTTGCGCTTCCAGCGGTAGCTGGATTCATCGAGTAAGCCTGCCGGTTCAAACACCTGTTCCAACCCCGCCATGAGCCTGGCGAAATCCCGACATACCGGGCCCGGAAACACATGTTCCATGTCGTAGAAAAGTCCGCGCTCGGTACTCGCATAGTTGTCATAATCGTATGCAAAGCTGAGCATGGGTCGGCCTGTCAGCATGAAATCGATAAAACAGCTTGAATAGTCGGTCACCAAGGCAGAAGCCCGTCGATACAGCATCTCGACGTTCGGGTAATGTCGGTCCGACAAGTCAATGGTGTCTTTTCCACGTAACTGAGTGTAGTAAGTGCGCGCCTGATCGGCCATGTGCTCGCGCACGCCGAGCACGGCATTGTTCCGCTGCAACCAGGCATGCAGTGTGGCAAGCTCATCGACGGAGAAGCGGTAATAGGCAGCCTCCTGACCAGCCTTGAAAGTAGGAACGTACAGGACCAGGCGCCGCCCGGCACACAAGGCCTCCAGTCGCGCATACTCCTCGCGCAGGTCTGCAGGAAGACGATCGAAATCCCTCGTGATGAAATCATTGCGCGGCAGACCGGTGCACCAGACTTCGTTGTAGCTCAGCGGATAGAACGCCGCGGCCATGGCCATCCTGTCAATGCTGGACGAGCTGATCACGGCCCGGTACCTGGCGTGCTCGGCACCCAGCGCATCGAGCTTGTCCTGCATGTCCAGCGACGCATAGCCAATCCGCTTCAACGGAATGCCATGCCACAGGTTGATCAGGTTGTGCAACTCGGAAGATACGGGAAAAACCAGGTTGCGCGTCGGGCTGTGTTTGATGAATATCTGCCGCGCACGCAACAGGTAGTACTGGCCGTCCGGACTACTCAATGGCACGACCACGACATTCTCACCGTCGATGTCGATGTGCTTCTTGCGCGTCAAAACGATCTTCTTGATCGACGGGTCGTAGCGCACTTCCTCGAACAGTGCGCGTTCATTGCCGGCAAAGTTGCTGTTGAACGCGCATGCTGGAAAGACCCACCAGTGATCGAATTTCGGTGTCGTCTGGTCCGCAGCAATGAACTCGCCGGTATCCAGCAACTTGGGCACGATCACTTTACCCGCTTGGTCCGTAATGATGGCGTAGCTGCGCAGCAACTTGTCGTGATCGGCGACGCGAAGCAGGTTGCGTTCGATCATGTCCAGCGGAGCATCGGGGACGAGTGTGCCGACGGTTTGCTTCCATTGCGCGAGATCGGGCGTGTCGTAATGGTTCTCGCTGAGAAAGTAGCGCTTGAGGAGCGGATAGCCCTTGCGGATCAAGTCGAAGTGGCAAGCCGTATAGATCGGGTGGAACGGATAGAGCTCGTCGATGTATGTGTCGAACGCATACTGTCGACCGATCAGGTAATGGGTGAAGCCGATTTCGTACTTCTGGATGATGCGCAACTTGGATTTTTGCGTATGCACGGCATTGTATTGACGACGGAAGCCCTCGTCGCACAGGACACTCCGGCGGTAAACCACGAAATACGAACCAATGTGGAAATCGTATATACCATCGCTCTCGTAGCTGTCGAGTAGCCGCGACTTCACTTGGGCCATCGGGATCGGCTGTGTGAACTGGTTCGCGGGATTTCCGCGTGTGCACGCGAGCCCTTTGGTCCCCTGCAGGCCCCACCAGTCGCAGGGCCGCGCGTCCATTTTCTCGAAAACCTGGTCCAGGCTGCGCAGCAGGTAGCTGCTGTCGTTCACCTGGATCATCTCGTCGTATTGCCCGATGGCATCCCAACCAATGTAGTCGCGGGCCAATGCCGACCACGAACCAAAGTCGTAGGCCCCTTGGCGGCAGGCCCAGCGGCCAGCGGTATAGGGTCGCAATTTGTCCAGCTCGCCATCCTGCATGGCGCAGTCCGCCAAATAATAGACGTCGGCGAATCGGCTCAGTTCGCGCACGAAAGCGACGACATAGTCATCAACGATCCCATCGGGATCATAGCCGGCGAAAAGGCAGATGCGGCGAACCGGTTGGCCAACTGCGTAAGCAACGCCAATGCCCGGCGCAAAGGCCGCCGGACGTGAGGAAAAGCCAGCGGAGCGGCCGAACCGGATGTAGTGGACAAGCGGATTGACGTCTTCTCCCGCAGGATCCAGGTAATTCATCCAGTACCACCAGACGTCGAAGCTCTGGCTCGGCTTGCGCAATTCGCGCCACCCGTACTCGCAGAAATGCCTCAGCGGATCGATGCTATTACGTGCTACATCGGGATTGTTTTCCAGATAGTAGGCTGCGTCGAACAGCCCACTGCCCGACAACAAATCAATTTCATCTTGCAATCGATTCCGCTCGGTCAGCGCGTCCTCGCCCGGCCCGTGGGGCGAATCGTGATAAGGGATAGCGCTGACGCCCTTCATTCTTGGGTGTACTGCGACTCATGCAACAACGGGTTTATACCGATTTCGGCGACCTTTGGATGCCTGCTCAAATAGTCCGCCACATCAAAGTTCGGGCCTGGGTTGCGCGCCTCTGCGAAGCCTGCGTGAAGAAAATGGCTTGCAGGATGAATACCTGCCTCGGCGACATCGAGGTTCTGCTGCAGATACCATCCCGCATCAAATTGCGGTGAGGCCTCGATCAGGCGGACCTGAGCTTGTTCTTCCGCCTCGGCCTGCGACTGCCGCGTGCCGAACGTTTTCCTCAGCCACGGCCAACGCGAACCGATGAACTGCCGCCATCCAATGCGCCGGAGCGTTTGCCGATCGTCCCAGAACTTTGTCGACAAATGCTTGGCCAAGGCTTTGGCAAGCTGCTCAGCCGTCGCCACCGCCTCATCGCGTTCGCGCTGCAATCGGCTGCACTGCTCCTGCAGCGGCTCTTGCACCTCGCGCACCTGAGCCAGTTCGCGTTGATACAGCACCACCGCCTCAGACAACTTGATGATCTCGCGCTGCATGGTGTCCACGTCGTTTTGCAATTGCATTCTCCCATGTGGAGCGCCGCTCCGATCACGCTTGCCGCCACGATGCCGGCTTGTGCAGCGTCGCCCCACCCATATCACCAAATGCAGGGGCAACTAGTCGGTCGCTTTCTTGCGGCCTTCCAATGCCAGGGTAACTGGCTGCGTCATGCGCAACGGCTGTCCCGAGGCAAACGTCACTGAGAAGCCTCGCTTGCCCAGATCCGCAACGCTGAGCAAGCCAGGCGCGACCAGGCTGATGCAGAATCCCAGCTTTGGATGTGATAATTCAAGATGCCGCTGTACATCCCTGCGCTCCTGCACCCGGCCCACATCCAGGAATGTGCGTTCTGGTCCAATACCTACCACCAGTTGCGCCGGCACGTTGTCGCCGTCTTCTACCGCCCAACCACGCACGGTGACCCGGCCATCCTCGACCCTCACCTCATCTACGTAGCCGGCACCGCGACCCGGTGCAGCATTCTGTGCAGCAATGGCCGACGGCGCACCCTCGAAAGAAAGGCTGCGCTCAAACGCACGAGCGCGTTCATCCAACGACTCAAGCGGCAACAGGCCCGGAGCAACGCGTTCCCAACGTAGCGTCACCGGCAGGTAGCCCGCCGCGGCCAACTGACGTTCTACCTCGGCTTGATGCTTGAAGGGAACGAAACCATCAAGCGCAAAGTCGTGCTGATCGACCTGCGCAATCCAAATGTCGATCAGTTCCTGACCAGCCTTCTTGTCGAAGATCCGCTGGATGGTCTTGTCGATGGCGAAGGGCGAATAGTCCTTGTCAACAATGGCTTGTAGACGCGCAGAGGCCGGCACATCCCGGCGCGCAATCCGCTGGATAGTCTGGTCGCCGGAAACGATGTGGACATGGGCCGGTGAAAACAGCCGCGCAGCAATACTGCTCTTGCCATAGGCCGGTGGCTGCATCAGCAGGTAGGCGATCGGCCGGCGCGCTGACACATGCACGACATGACGCGCCACCGGATCACCGGCCTGATTGACGCTGGCACCAATCCATTTCCACGCATAGTCGACCAGCGTCTCCTTGAGCTGCGCCATACTTGGAAAATAGCGCTCGTCGATGCCACGTTGCACCTTGACCCATTCTGCTTTCGTGGATGAGACGATGCCCATCTCAAGAATCAACACGCCATCGGGTGTAAGCCTGTCAACGAGGCGCTTGATCAGCGCTGGCTGGTCGTCAGCATAATGAAGTGCCGACGCGAGGAGAATCACATCGAACTGGCCGTCTGGAAGGTATTCCCAATCCTGCGCGTAAAATTCACAGTCCGGAAACCGCGTCTTGGCGCGATAGATAAACTCGGCGGAACGATCTATACCGATCGACCGCGCGGCGCCCATGAATTTAGCGAATCCGCAGAAAAACCCCTCGTTACAACCAACATCAAGAAAAACCTTGCCCTCCAGCGCCGGCAACCCCAGCGCCTTGAGCTTGTCAAGCGTGCGAGAGTCACCTGCCGCATCGGGGAAAGACTGATATTGAGGCATAAACAGACGAATCCTGGAAATCCGGGGCCAACGTCAAGCGCGAGGTGATCGCTGCAAGGCAGCCTTCACGGCGGGAGCCAAACGCAACGGAGCAGACGCCAATTCCGTGTTGGTGCCACCAAATACTTGCAGACCCACTGTCCCCAGCACATCAAGGGACTTCAGTTTCGGAACGACAAAACTGGCTCGAAAACCGCACAAATCCTGGCTCAGGCCCAAATGCTCAACCACATCTGGCCGGTTGTAACGCTCGATCTTGCGCATCGCAAAACGCGCACCATCGACCTCGACGACCAGATGCCTGGGGGGCGGCCCATCGGTACTGGCCAGCCAGCCCGTCAGGTGCAACACGCCCATTTCCAGCGTCGTGTTTTCAACACATCCGTAAATGCTCTGGCTTGAACCATCGACGGAACCTGGCAGCCCTTGCACTGCCTGCTCCCGCAACCTGGCCAGATGCTCGTGATAAAACTTCAAGCTCTCGGTGATATTGCCGGTATGGATGATCCGTCCCTGCTCCAGCACAATGGCCCTTGTACACATCGCCCGGAGCAGCCCCGAGCTATGGCTGGCCAGCACCACGATGGTGTCGCCGCTCATCTGGCCAAGCAAACGTTCCTTGGCCTTGGCCATGAAGTTGTCGTCACCAGAGCCCACCCATTCGTCCATCATGATCACGTCATGCTGTACGCACGTGGAGACGGCGAAGCCCAGCCGCATTGTTTGCCCGGTGGACAAGGTGTGAAGACGATGATTGGCCTTTTCCAGCAAGTCGGCGAATTCCAGAATGGGCACGATTTGTTCGCGTACGAATCCGGTAGTCAGACCCATGGCGGTGCCACGTAAAAAAATATTTTCACGTACTGTCGCTTCACCACTGAAGCCTAACGATATGTTCAGCATCGCCGAACGTGAACCGTTGACCTCCACACTACCGCATGTTGGGGAATAAACGCCGTTGAGCAATCTCAGCAGAGTGGATTTGCCAGCCCCGTTGCGCCCAAGTATTGCCAGACGCTCGCCCGCCTTGACCTCGAAACTGAGATCGTCGAGCAAGCGCGCAAACCTCCGGCGCGGTGGGTCGAACAAGGCACCAAGGAAAACCGAACCCCAATTGCGAGCCTGGCGTTCCGGCTGCAGATAGATAGGTACGGATAGTGATGCTCGATCCACTTTGATGAAAGCTGCCACGAACTACCCTCTAGATCCAGATCGGAACGAATCGCGACCAGCGCCTGTACGCCAGTATGGCAACCGTCCAGCCAACAACTGCCATCACGCAACATATGTACAAGGAATTCATGTGGTAGGACTGGCCCATGATCGGGGCACGCACAATCTCGATCAGGTGGTAGAACGGATTATAGATGACCAACTTCGAACGGATGCTGCCTGGCGGCACGCTGTCGGCTGACCAGATGATCGGTGTCAGCAAGAACATGAACATGAAGATATTGCCGATCAGTTGGCTCAAATCGGGGAGCCTGGCGCCAACCAATGAGAAGACCACCCCGATCCACAACATATTCACCAGCACCAACGGAAACGCCAATAGACCCAGTACCAGACCGTGCAGACTGAATGCGGGAAAGACCCACAGTGCGATGGCCGCGGCAGGCATGGACATCAGGAATGCGAATAGGGCCTTGGCGATGGCGCGCAGTACAAAATCGGAGAGCCGCATATGGCCGTCCATAATGAAAGACTTGGCACCAAGGTAGACAGTCGTCGAATCCGTAATCACGGTCGTCATCAAGCGAAATATCACTGTTCCGATGGCAATATAGGCTGCGAACGAGGGGATGCTGTGCCCTTGCAGCAGGGCAAAAAAGCTGCCCACACCCCAGATGTACAACATAGACGGCATCAGCAGCCACAGCACGCCCAATCGCGACATGCGGTATTTCGCCACGATGTCCAGCCAAGCCGAAAACGCCCAGAACTGGGGGTGTCTGAATCCTTCAAGCAAATCACGAAGCAGTGATTTCATACAAAGCGGCATGCTTCAGGTGAGACCACACCGGCAGCGACTTTATGTCCTGGCAGCAGTACATCCGACGAGTCGCCCATGCGTCGCCGGCAAGAATCAGGCAAACGCATGGGCAAGTTCATCCCTCAGGTCCTCGACATCCTCCACCCCCACCGACAACCTTATGAGCCCATCACTGATCCCCAGCCGCTTGCGGTTGGCCGCCGGCACCGAGGCGTGGGTCATGATGGCCGGATGCTCGATCAGGCTTTCGACGCCGCCCAGGGATTCAGCCAGCGCAAACAACTCGCAACGCTCGAGCATTCGGCGGGCTTTCTTCAGGCCACCTTTCACCTCGATCGTGACGATGCCGCCGAAGCCGTGCATCTGGCGTTTGGCCAGTGCATGCTGCGGGTGGCTCTTCAGGCCGGGGTAGATCACCCGCTCGACGGCGGGATGCTTTTCCAGCCACTTGGCCAGCTCCAGTGCGCTGGCGCAGTGCTGGCGCATGCGCAGGTGCAGGGTCTTCAGGCCGCGCATGGCGAGGAAGGCGTCGAACGGGCCGGCCACGGCGCCGACGGAGTTCTGCAGGAAGCCCATCGGCTC
>JACDJA010002780.1_pt1 | contig 12020 bp, 11 predicted proteins | sample 7449241 | NCBI WGS metagenome assembly JACDJA01 (sample SAMN14253289, study PRJNA609438) | sludge metagenome | isolation source: initial anaerobic sludge | collected 2018-12-20 | reverse complement strand
ACCCTGCCGCCCCAGCGGCGTGATGCGCGTCAGCGGCGATGGCGCCGCGCCGGCCGCCTGGATGGCGGCAGCCTGTGCATCGGTGGTGGCGGTCGCAATGTCGCCGGGGGCGATTGCGTTCACTCGAATTCCCCAGGGCGCCCATTCGATGGCCATGCTGCGGGCCAGCGAATCGAGCCCGGCCTTGGCGGCGCAATATGCGGCCGCATTGGTCTGGGCGGCGGACCCTCCGACCGATGAGACATGCACGATCACGCCCCCGCCGCCCGCGCGCATGAGATGGGCGGCCGATTGCGACCATGCGAAGGATGCGGTCAGGTTCACCTCGATGACGCGGCGAAAGTGTTCGAGGCTCATGTCGATCGCCGGTGCCGAGGCGGCCTGCCCCAGGATCGCCGCCGAATTGACCAGCGCGGCAACCCGCCCGCCCTGCGCCTTGATCTCCGCGAAGAACGCCGCGCGCGCAATGTCATCCGTCACGTCAAGCAGGGTCGCGGTCGCCTGGCCGCCCGCCTCGGTGATCTCGGCCGCGGTCGCGCGCAAACCGTCTTCGCCCAGCCCGACGGCATGGATGTGATGGCCCGCGCGGGCGAGCCTGCGCGCCGTGGCCGCCCCGATCCCCGAGGCGGCGCCGGTGACGATGGCGAGCGGCGCGGTCACGTGTGACGCCCGGCCAGGGCCGCCGGGATGTCATCCCCCGCGATGAGCCTCGCGCCCGGGTTGGCCCCCATTCGCTGCATGGTCCGGGGATCCTTGAAGCCGTGGCCGGTCAGGATGCAGACGACAGGCCCGCTGCGCGCGATCTCGCCGCGTTCGGCGGCGGCAAGGGCACCGGCAACGGCGGTGGCGCCAGCCGGTTCGACAAGAATCCCCTCCTCGCGGGCCAGCATGGCCTGCACCTCGCGGATGCGGTCCTCGTCCAGTGAATGGCCCGTGCCGCCGCTTGCGCGCGCGAGGGCCAATGCATCATGGCCGTCCAGGATATAGCCTACACCAAGGCCGCTGATCGTCGTCGCCGTATCGACCGGCCGCGCCCGCAGCGCGCCTTCGCGCAGCGGCGTGGCGATTGTGTCATTCCCCTCGGGCTGGACGAGATGCATCTGTGGTCGCGGCCCCGTCTCCAGCGCCAGGAACCCGCGGGCGATCGCCGTGAACAGCCCCGCGCCCCCTGCCGGGACGAAGACCTGCGCCACGTCGGGCACCTGTTCGGTCAGTTCGAAAGCGATGGTCTTGATGCCCTCCATCGGCTCGGGACAGATGGCGAAGGCAGTCGTGTGCAGCCTCAGGCCCATGGCGCCCGCTGATTGTGCCAGGATCTGTCCCACCCGCTCGCTTTCCGCCGGGTCGATGGTGTAGCCGTGCACGCGAAAGACCTCGGCCCCATAGGCGAGCATCTGGGCAATCTTTCCCTCGGGCGCATTCTCGGAGACGAAAAGCGCACAACGCATCCCCGCCGCAGCGGCGAAGGCCGCCAGCGCCGCGCCCGTATTGCCCGAAGAGGTCGCGATGAGGCGATCATGTCCGGCGGCGCGATCAAGCCCGACGGCAAGCCCGGCATAGCGGTCCTTGTAGCTGCCGGTCGGGTTCAGGGTCTCGAGCTTGAAGCGCAGGTCGCCGATCCCGTGGCGCGGACCGATCCTGCGGCTGCGCACCAGCGGCGTATCCCCCTGCCCCAGGTCAAGCGGCCCCGCACCAGATACCTTTGGAAGCAGATGGGAGAAGCGCGCATAGATTCCGCCCATGATGCGGCCTCCGCACGGGTTTCGTTGCCCTGTAACGCTATTGTGTCACATGCTGAAATGCAAGTTCCGCATGGTGAGTGATCAGCCGGTCCGGTTGCTGGAAAACGTCAGGTCAAGCGCCCGCAATGCCTCGCTCATTTCCTGCCCGAGCGCGTCGCTGTAGCGGCTGACCGGCACGGAAAGCGAGAGGGCGGCCACGACATTGCCATCAAGAAAGACCGGATAACCCACGCAGATGACGCCGACGTCGTTTTCCTCGCTGTCGATGGCCGTTCCCGTGGCTGCCACATCGTCAAGGATGTCGCGCAAGGCGTCCACCGTCATCACCGTCCGCGCGGTTCTTGACTGCAGCCGGGTCTGCGCAAGCAGCGATTCCCGCTGCTCGGGCGACATGTGAGCGACGATGGCGCGGCCCAGCGCGGTTGCATAATAGACGTCACGCGATCCGGTCTCGACCTTCCAGGACAGGTTCCGCCGCGCCTCGAGGACAGACAGATAGTAAACATGAGTTCCTTCAAGGATGCCCAGATTTACCGTCTCGTTGAAGCGTTCGGATAGCTGCCGCATATGCGGCGCGACAAGTTGCTTCAGGTCCTCGTGCCGCGCGTTGCGGCCCAGAAAGGACAGGCGGCTGGTCAGGTGGTAATATCCATTCTTGGGGTTCTGCGCGATATACCCCAGCGAGACGAGCGTCTGAAGGATGCGAAAGAGCGTCCCCTTCGGCAGCCCGGCGGCGGCGGCGATGTCGCGCAGGGGGGCGGGCGCCTCGATCACGGCCATGACTTCGAGAACATTGAACGCCTTGACCAGCACGTTGATTTGCCCGGATTCACGCGGCGCGGGCTTGTCGTCGCGCGGCGCTTCTACAGTCGGAATGTCGTCCATCACATCCTTCCCGGTGAACTGCGCTCATGCTAGCAGTGCATGGGCACGGCCGCAATTATGGTTCCGCAATGTGAAACAGACCGGCAGGAGATGAAGGCAGAACGCATCACCGCGCAGCGCGCCGAACTTGGCGAGGGTCCGCTGTGGGATGCCGCCAGCGGTCGGCTGATGTGGGTGGACATCACCGGCCAGGCGATCCTGTCCACCGATCCCGTCACCGGCGCGACCACGGCGCGCACAACCCCCGGCCCGCCCAGCGCGCTGACCCGTTCGACCCGCGGCCTGGCCGTCGCCATGGGGCAGGAGATGGTTCTGGCCCGCGACTTCACCCCGCTTGCCCGGTTGCCGCCCGGCAGCCCCGGGCGGATGAACGACGGCAAGACCGATCCGCAGGGCCGGTTCTGGGTTGGCACCGCCAGTGCCCGGGAGCGGCCGGACTGCACGCTCTGGCGGTTTGACGAGACCACGCCCGAAGCCGTCCTTGACGGAATCATGATGTCGAACGGGCTGGGCTGGTCGCCGGACGGGCGCAGCATGGTCTATGTCGACTCGAGCAGGCGGCAGCTCTGGCGCTTTGACTTTGACGGCGACAGCGGCGCGCTTTCCGCGCGGCGAGTGATCCACGAAGTGCCCGCACCCGTCCTGCCCGACGGCCTTGCCGTCGATTCAGCGGGGGATATCTGGCTTGCCGTCTGGGGGATGGGCGCGGTGTTGCATCTTTCGCCAGACGGGGACGAGAAAGGCCGTATCGATCTGCCGACCCCCTGCCCCAGCTGCTGCGCCTTTGGGGGCGAGGACATGAAGACGCTTTTCATCACGACCGCAATCGACGAGAGCGCGCCGCGCGACGATCACGCGGGTGCCCTGTTCGCGGTGCGGCCGGGCGTCAGCGGCCAGGAGTCGTTCGTCTGGCGGCTCTGACGCCTGCACGCTGTTTCAGGCCGCTTTCGACCGTCAGGACCGCATCGACCAGCGCCTGCGTCGCCTCGGCGCGCGGCTGCGTGAAGAGTTCGAGCGGCGCGCCACGCTCGACGATCCGGCCATCAGCCATGACGGCGACACGACCCGTCGTATAGGCGACAACCGACAGGTCATGCGCGATCAGTACCAGGCTCAGCCCCAGATCGGCCACGAGATCCTTGAGAAGGTTGAGCACCTGCGCCTGGATCGAGACATCGAGTGCCGAGACCGGCTCATCCGCGATCAGCACGCTGGGCCCCGGCATGAGCGCCCGAGCAATGGCAATGCGCTGAAGCTGCCCGCCCGAAAATTCATGAGGAAACCGTTCAAAGGATTCTTCGGGCAGGCCGACCTTGGCCACGACCTCGCGCATCCGGGCCAGGTGATCCCCGGCAATTCCCAGCGCCCGCATCGGCTCGAGCAGGGCGGTGCCGACGCGCATCCGGGGATCCAGCGACGAGCGCGGGTTCTGCAAGACTACCTGCACCGTCTGCCGGAACTTGCGCAGATGATGGTCGCGCGCCTCCCACAGGTCCTGTCCATGAAACAGGATCTGCCCGGCCGAAGGGCGCTCGACGGCGGTGAGGACACGGGTCAGGGTCGTCTTGCCCGCCCCCGATTCCCCCACGATTCCCAGCGCTTCGCCGGGGACGAGGGACATGTCGATTCCTTCGAGCACGCGCAGCACCGGCCGCGGCATGAACGGCGCGGGGCGGGCAAGGCGATATCCCTGCTCGACGCCCCGTAATTCGATGATCGGCACGCTCATGTCCCGCGCACCGCAATCGTGTCGGCGTCATCGCGCGAGACAGGGTGAAAACAGGCCACCTGCCGCCCCTCGCCCGCCATCTGCGGCACAAGATGGCGGCAGACATCGGTCGCGCGCAGGCAGCGGGGATGAAAGGCGCAGCCCGGTGGCAGATCGTGCAGCGCCGGGACCATGCCGGGGATGGACGGCAGCCGCGCCGAGCCGTCGAGCGAAATGTTGTCCAGCGTGGGCTGCGACTCGAGCAGGCCGCGCGTATAGGGGTGACGCGGATCAAGGAAGACTTCGGCCACGGGCCCGACCTCGACGATACGGCCGGCATACATCACCGCCACCTCGTCGCAGATCGCGGCGATGATCGGCAGGTTGTGGGTGATCATCAGGAGGGCCGAGCCCCGCTCGTCCACGGCCTGATCCAGCAAGTGCAGCACCTGTTTCTGCACAGTGACATCGAGCGCGGTCGTCGGCTCGTCGGCGATGATGAGCTGCGGATAGCAGGCCAGCGCGATGGCGATCATGATGCGCTGGCGCTGCCCGCCAGACAGTTCGTGCGGATAGGCCCGAAGGATCGCCTCGGGCCGGGGCAGGTTCATGCCGCGCAGCAGGTCCAGCGCATGGTCGCGCGCCTCGGCCCGGCTCAGCCTTGTGTGCCGGCGGATCGTGGCAAGGATCTGGGTGCCGACGCGCCGCACCGGATCAAGCGCCGTGAGCGGGTCCTGGAACACCATGGACAGGGTGCGCCCGCGCCGGTGCGACAACTGCCGGTCGCTCTGGCCGATCAGGTCTTCGCCATCATGGAGCACTTCGCCCTCGGCACTCCAGCCGGTGGGCAGCAGGCCCATGAGGGCCAGCGCTGTCATCGTCTTGCCCGAGCCGGATTCACCCACGAGCCCCATGCGGCCACCTGCGGGAATCGTCAGGTCGATGCCGTGGATGGCCGTGATCCGTCCGCTGCGCACCACAAGGCCGCGCACATCAATGGCCGGTGTGTTCATCCCCGCCTCCGCGCCAGCGTCGGGTCGAGCATGTCGCGCAATCCGTCGCCCAGGAGGTTCAGCCCCAGCACCACCAGAACGATCGACAGGCCGGGCCAGATCGCGAGCGGGGATGAGACACCGACTGTATTCTGGGCCTCCGACAGCATGAGGCCCCATGAAATTCCGGGCCGGTTCACCCCGACGCCAAGGAAGGAGAGCGCTGCCTCGGTCAGGATCCCCGCCGCGAAATAGAGCGTGAACTGGACGATGAGCACGCTGGAGATATTGGGCAGGACATGGCGGAAAAGGATGAATGCCGTGCTGCGACCATAGAGCCGGGCCGAGGTGATATAGTCTTCCTTCATCACCGCCATGGCCGCCGAGCGGCTGACCCGAACGAAGGAGGGGATGAAAAACGCCGTGAGCGCGATCACCGTGGTCCCGACGCCCGACCCTATCGCCGCCGCCAGCACTAGCGCGGTCACCACCCCTGGAATGGCCAGCATGATGTCGGCCCCGCGCGAGATCAGCTCGTCCCCCCATCGCCCCGATGCCGCCGCCACGAGGCCGGCGGTCGTGCCGATAAGCAGCGCAATGGCCGAGGAGCCCGCCCCGACGATGATCGAGGTCTGGGAGCCCTTCATGATCTGGGCGATGACGTCGCGCCCGAGCTTGTCCGTGCCCAGCCAGTGTCCGGGCGTGCCGGGCGGCAGGAGCCTTTCGGGGATGCGCGGGAGGTTCGGATCATAGGGAAGCCAGAACCACGAAAGCACCGCGACTGCGAGAAAGACCAGCGTTATCAGCGCGCCCGCAAGGAACGAGGCATTGATCCGCCCCCTGAGCGCAGCCAGCTGCAATCTTGTCCCCGACAGTGTCATCGCCGCGTCCTTACGCGCGGATCAAGCACGCCGTAAAGCATGTCGACGATGAAATTCACGCCGACGACAAAGACGATGATGAGCATGACCGTCGATTGCACGACGATCACCTCGCGCGCGGAGACATTGGCAAGGATCATCCGCGCCAGGCCGGGAAGCGAGAAGACGGTCTCGACGATGACCGTGCCGCCGACCAGTTCGGCCATCTGCAGGCCGATGACGGTGATGATCGGCAGCGCGGCGTTGCGCAGGCCGACACGCAGGAGGGCGTCTCCGCTGGTCATCCCGCTGGCGCGGGCGGTGCGCACATAGTCTTGGTTCATCACCTCGAGCAGCGCCGAGCGCACATAGCGGATCAGGACCGCCCCAAGAATGAGGCCCAGCGCCAGCACCGGAAGGATGAGCGACCGGACCGACTGGACCCAGTTCTCGCTCCAGCTGGTCCAGCCCCCCGTGGGCAACCAGCCCAGCCGGACCCCGAAAAGCAGGGACAGCAGGATTCCGGCCCAGAACACCGGAACGGCGATGCCGATCTGGCTGAACAGGCCGACGAGCATTCCCGAGGTCTTGCCCGCATTGCGCGCGGCAAAGGTCCCCAGCGGCACCGCGATGAGGATGCCCAGCAGCAGCCCGGACAGCGCGAGCGGAATCGAGACCGGCAGGCGGATGAGAACGAGCGAGGCCACGCTTTCCTTGGTGCGGAACGAGCGGCCGAGGTCGCCCTGGAGCATGTTCCCGATCCAGTCGAGATATTGCACGATATAGGGCCGGTCGAGCCCGTATTCCGTGACAAGCGCATTGATCGCCTCGGGGGTGGCGTCCTTGCCAAGGACGATGGCGGCGACATTCCCGCCCGCGCCCCGGATCATGAGAAAGATCGCGACAGAGGCGACGAAGACAGCCAGAAGCAGAAAGATACTGCGTCTGAGGATGTAGTTTACCATTGCCGCCGTTGCTCACAGCCGTGGCCCGGCGCGCAATATTCGGCGCGCGCCGGGCCTGTGTCATGGTCCTGTCTCACTCCCAGTGGAAATTGGCGAATTCGATCGCCACACCGACACGGGGATGGCTGAAGCCCTGCAGGTCGTGATGGTAGATGCCGACCGCCAGCTTGGCCAGGATTGGCACGATGACCGCGTCCTCACGCAGGACGGCGGCGGCGTCCTGCATGGCGGCCTCGTAATCGGCGTCCGTGGTCGCCTGGTCGGCGCGGGCCATCGCTTCCGCATAGGCGGCGCTGCAATAGGTGGACCAGCCGGCCCGTTCCTCGTCGGTGCAGACCCACTGATTGGGGTTGGCATCGCCCGCCATGATGGTGACGTCGAACTGCGGCGGCCGCCCCTGGAAGACGATCTGCGAGTAGCGCGCGAGATCCATGGCGTTGCGCGTGACGTTGAAGCCCGCAGCCTGCATCATCGGAATCATGATGTCCGCGGGCAGTGACAGGTCCGGCACATCCGAGAGCGAGACATATTCAAGCTCGATATCCCCATAGCCGTTTTCCTGCACAAGGCGCGTCGCCTCATCGAAATCGTAGGGATAGGGGCAGCTTTCCGGGCTTTCGGCGGCATACCAGCTCTGGTGCGGGAGCGCGAAAGTGCAGGTGTTCTCGGCCCCCCATGGCGCACCGAAGGCTTCGTTGAAGGACTGCCGGTCGAGCGTGCGCGCGATTGCCTGCCGCATGCCGGGGTCGAGCTTCTGGTTCAGCACCGCATAGGTCGGCTCGCCCGCCTGGGGAAAGGTCTCGAGCGAGGCGGACTGATCGAGCCCGCGGTCGATGATCTGTTCCCACAGGTCGATGGTGTTGATGGGGCTCGCGTCGATATCAACCGCCTCCATCGCGTTGAGACCCGCTGTCCCGTCGGTGATGATACGCACGGTCACATCGTCGATGGCCGGCGCGTCGCCCCAGTATTCGGGATTGGCTGCAAAGCGGATATGGCTGTTCGAGACATAGTCTACCAGCATGTAGGGCCCCGATCCGATCGGATTGGTCGCCCGGCCGTCAGCACCGGAACGCGGCTGCACGAGCCCGGACATGCCGCCCATGCCGCGCCAGAAATTCTGGCTTGGTCGGGTCAGCGAGACCTTCACCGTCCGCTCGTCGACCGCCTCGATCGTGTCGACGGCGGTGAAGGCGGCCGCGTTGTCCACGACGGGGCTGTTACGCATCTCCTCGAGCGAGAAGACGACATCATCCGCCGTCACCGCATCGCCGGTCGAGAATTTCGCGTCGCGGATGTGGAACAGATATTCGAGACCATCGTCGCTGATCTCCCAGCTTTCAGCGACGCCGGGATGAACCGAGCCATCCTCGTCAAAGACCACGAGAGGCTCGACGACATTTGCCGGAATCCACAGCCTGACCGCCGTGAGATTCGAGATGACATAGTCGAGCGTCCCCGGATCCTGCCGCGCGGAAAGGATCATCGCGCCCTGGTCGGCACGCGGCGAGTCGGGAATATCGGCAAGGACGGCGCTTGCGCCCAGCATTGCAATTCCCATCGCCCCTGCCGCCACGGCGCTTCGAAGCTGGGCCTGGCCTGTTGTCGGTCTGATCTTCATCTTGTCCTCCCTGGATATGTCGTTCAAGGACCGAGGCGTTCTTGTGTTCCACAATGCAAAACGAACGTCCTGTAGCTGCGAACGACGCTAGGCGGAAAGCCTGCAATCTGTCAATCGAAACGATGCCATGGTGCCATGCGATTCATGCGCTGAAAGCCCCCATCCGGGCCGGCTGCCGGGCCGGGTGCACCGCTTTGCGGCTGCATCATCCTTTGCCAAGTTGAACTACCTGCCATTATCCGCTTGATATGATAACAGGCCAACCAGCGCGAGGGCGCCATGACTGCCCGAATTGTCCCGATCACTGCCGCACGGCCACCGTGCGACGTCGCCCTTTGGGGGCGCGTCAACGTCGCAGGCCGCAATCCCGCCCACCACCGGGTGGCGACATGAAGGGGGGCGATCCGGACCATTCGCGGATTCCACGCCATCTGCAACTGCGCCGGAATCTCCTGCGGCGCTGGAAGGCCGCCGGCCTGCGGCCGGGCGATCGAATCGAATCCCAGAACGAGATCACCCGATGCTACGACTTCTCGCTCATCACGGTGGTCAAGACATTGCGCGACCTCGAGTCCGAGGGGGTGATCCGGCGCGAGGTTGGCAAGGGGTCCTACCTGCAAAAGGCGCCCTGGGCGGCGCCATGGCACCGGATCGCGTTCTTCTACAACCGCGATGTTGTCGGCGGCGGGATCTTTCGCAACCCGTTCTATACGGCGCTGGTCATGGCATTCGAGCAAAAGGTCATCGCCGACGGCCATTCCTTCACGCTCTCGAGCTTTACCGACGAAGGCGCGAGACTGTCGGATATCGACGCGCCCGATGCTGCGGCCCTTGCGGCTGTGCGACGCGGCACGAATCTCGGCTTCATCGACCGGGCGACATCGCGCATCGTGCTGCTCGACCAGGTGATCGACCATCCGTCCGTCCTGTGCTTTCGCATAGATTGCGGCCCCGCGTTCATGGAGATGGCGAGGGCATTGCCGAAGGCGCCGCAGCGGCTGCTCTATCTCGATACGGTGATCGACTCGAGCGAGCGCGACTTTCGCCTCGAAGGTGTCCGCCATGCTGCGAATGCCGCCCCGGAGGGCAGTCGCCTCGAGGTCCTGCGCGTCAACCCCGAGATCGGCGGCAGTGCCGGCGCGGCGCCGGTGCTGGAGGCGCTGGAGCGCAACGGGGCGGATGTCGTCTTCGGCCATATGTCCCATGACTGGCTCGAACCCGTAAGCAGCCTTGCGCCGGCGGCAAGGCTGTATCCCATCGCCCCGCCCCAGGGGGTGCCGGGCCTGCATGTCGATATGACGGCCTGGATGGCCGAGATGCTGCCCGCGATCTATGCGGGGATCGACGACCGCAGCCTGCCCGGGCGCGTCCACAGCTTCAGCGCAACCTTCCAACCCTGACAGGAGAATCCCGCATGTTCAGGCTCATCACCGGCGGTGCCCGTTCGTCCCGCCCCTTCAGCCCCGGCCTTGTCGTCGGTGACGTGTTGCATGTTTCCGGCCAGGCGTCGGTCGATCCCGATGGCGGGCGCATCATCCCCGACACGTTCGAGGGTGAGATGCGCCGCTCGATCGAGAATCTGGCGGCGATCCTGGATGCGGCCGGACTCACGCTCGATCACGTCTTTTCGGTGCGCTGCTATCTGGGCGACGGAGTCGACGGCGCCGAGCACAACCGGATCTATGCCGAATATTTCACCCCGCCCTATCCGGTGCGCTCGACCCTCGTGAATGTCCTGGGCAGCGACCTGAAATACGAACTCGACGCCTTGGCCCACACGCGCTTGACCCGCGCCCAGGCCAGGACAGACTGAGAAGCCGGGCCTAGAGAGAGTCGAGGATTTCAAGGCCCGTCAGGCCCCGCGCGTCGCGCAGCGCGCGGAAGCGCGCCTTCAGCGCCTCGCGCGCGGCATCGTCGAGATTGTCATGCGGCGCGCGCGCCCACCCGGCATCGGCCCCCGCCCAGCCCATCATCGCCTTCATCGAGGCGAGCGGCGCCTCTTTCAGCGTCTCGAATATCACGGCATTGGCCGTGCGCTGCAGCGCCTGCGCCCGGGCCAGATCACCCAGCGTCATCGCCGACATGAGGTCCAGATAGAGTTCGGGGACAAGGTTGTAGAACGAGCCGATGATCCCGTCGGCACCAAAGGCAAGGCCGGATATCGCCATCTCGTCCGCACCGGAAAAGACCAGAAAATCGGGCCCGACATCCTCTTTCAGGCGCATGATGTCGAAATGCGTGGTTGCGGTATATTTGACCCCGGCCATCCCCTTGATCTGCGCCAGCCGCAGAAGAAGGTCATAGCCCAGCGAGGCCATGGGCACATTGTAGGCGATCATCGGCAGATCGGTCGACGCCGTCAGTTCGGCATAATAGGCAAAGATCTGGTCGGCCGTGAACTGCCAGTAGATCGGCGGGACCGAAGAAATCCCGTCCGCACCTGCGGCCTGCGCATGGCGGGCCAGCCCGGCCGAGACATGGGTCGAGATGGCGCCGACATGGACGACTATCGGGACGGCACCCGCCGCTTCGTCGATGACGGTCTCGACGACCTGCTCGCGTTCGTCGGGGCTCATCATGAAACCTTCACCGGTCGAGCCGGTCAGATAGAGGCCGTGCACGCCCCGGGCAAGAAGGTGGCGCGTGATGTTGCGCAGCCGGGGAAGGTCGAGCGCACCATCCTGTGCAAAGGGCGTGAGAAGCGCGGGGACCACGCCGCAGAAGCTGGTGAGTTCATGGCGCGACATGGCATTCTCCATTCCTGGACGAGGCATCCACCTCGGGTTGATCGACATGGTGGCAGGCGGCGACATGCATGCCGCCGTCAAGGGCGCGAAAGCGGCGCAGCTTCGGCTCCTGCTTGCGGCAGATCCCGGTCGCCTTGCGGCAGCGCGGGTGGAACGGGCAGCCCGAGGGCGGGTTGACCGGGCTGGGCACATCGCCGGGCAGGATGATGCGGCTGGTCTGCCGGTCAAGATCGGCAACGGGGATCGCGGACAGCAGGGCCTCGGAATAGGGATGCAATGTGTTGGCGTAAAGTTCGTCGGCATCGCACAATTCGACGATCCGGCCCAGATACATCACCGCGATGCGGTCGCAGAGATATTCGGTCACCGACAGGTCATGGGTGATGAAGACATAGGTGAGATTGCGTTCGCGCCTGAGGCGGGACAGCAGTTCCAGCACCTGCGCCTGAATCGACACGTCCAGTGCCGACACCGCCTCGTCACAGACGATCAGTTCGGGT
>JACDJA010002778.1_pt1 | contig 12026 bp, 11 predicted proteins | sample 7449241 | NCBI WGS metagenome assembly JACDJA01 (sample SAMN14253289, study PRJNA609438) | sludge metagenome | isolation source: initial anaerobic sludge | collected 2018-12-20 | reverse complement strand
TACGGCATTGACCAGATACATACGATGCTTTGGTTGCCGGTCGATAACGTGACAGTAACGTTGGCCAGGGGACCGATAGGCGCCTATCGGTACACGCTGCACCACGAGCGCACCGGGCACGAAGTGCTCGGCGAGTACCTGGGCAGGTAGGGGCACCTGGCTTTCTGCCGGGTGGAGCGGAGCCACTACCACCGGACTTGAGCAGGCGCGAGGAACTCGACGCGCGCGCCTGATAGGCTCGAGGAGCAGCGATTAGCCACTCGATCGAGGAGCGCCATGGATTCCCTAGTCGACCTGGTCTACACTCCGCCCGAGGCCTGGGAGGAAGCGGCGCGGCCCGCGTTCGCCGGCTCCCTCGCTCCGCGTTACTACCGCGTGGCCGAAGACGCTCTGCTCGACCCTCGCGGAGAAGGCGAGCGGCGCTTCCAACTGCGGATCAACGCCTCAACACAAGGCACCAACGTGCCGTTCGCGGCGTTGATCGGCCCGGATCAGGAGCGCTCCGGCCCGTACGGCGGCATGAGCTTCGTCATGTTCCCCGACAAAGAGGCGGGCGCCCCGGCGCTGATTGGCATGGTGGTCGGCACGAACGGCCTGGCTCCGGACGAGGAGATCTTGGGTCGGCCGGGCCACGCGCGCAAGGTGAAGGCCATAAGCACCTGGCTGCGGTCACGCGGCGCTAAGCACGCGTGGGCGAAGCAGGATCCGGTCCGTATCGACGTACCGCTGCCCGCCTCGCTGAGCGGAACTCTGGCACCGTGGAAAGCGGCAACCGACCGTTACGGGCGAGTGCTCTACGCGGCCTTCGCACCCCCGTCCGAACGCAGCGCGGCGGGTGACGAGCTAGTGCGCGACGCGTTGACGGCGTTCATCGACTTGTTCTTCGCGGAGCGGGGCATCGAGGTGCTCACGGCGGCGCGGCAGGATAGCGAGCGGATTCGTCGCGCTTGGCTCGCGACCACACTGCCAGATATCACAGGTCAAGAGGTCGCCGAGATCCTCGAACGCCGCAAGTACGCCGTGCTGGAGGGCCCACCCGGGACGGGCAAGACCGAGCTTGCGGCCAACTTGCTGCGGGAGCATTACGCAGGCAATGGCCGCGTCATCCAGTTCCATCCCGGCGCCACTTACGAGAGCTTCATCGGCGGCCTCGCGCCCCGCGACGGCGGGGCGATGGGCTTCACCTTCGCACCGGCCGCCGGACACTTGATGGAGGCGGCCATTGCCGCAGGCAGGAGTAACGCGCCCTACTTGCTGGTGGTGGACGAGATCAATCGCGCGGACCTTGCCAAGGTCCTGGGAGAAGCGATCTACCTGTTCGAACCGGGCCGACACGAGCGGGAGGTGACGCTTGCGCACGAGTTCGACGGCGTGGGCCGCACCCTGCGGTTGCCGCCCAACTTACATCTGCTCGGCACCATGAACAGCGCTGATCGCAGCATTGCGATTTTGGACCTTGCCGTACGCCGCCGCTTCGCGTTCCTTCAGCTGTGGCCGCAGTTACGGGTGGTTGAGGAGCACGCCGGCACGCAGCTGCAGCGGGCATTTCACGACCTGCTGATGGTGTTTCTGGAGCACGCCTCCGAGGACGCTTTCACCCTCATGCCCGGCCACGCCTACTTCCTGGCGAAGGATGGAGCGGCCGGTCGCGCACGCCTGCAGACCGAGATCATCCCCCTGCTGCGCGAGTATCTCCGCCAGGGTTACGTGGCCGGTTTTGCCGATGAGATCCAGGCCTGGATAGATTCATATGAGGAGTCCGCCGCTTGAGGCGAGCCCAACGGGCAAAGCTGCGCGTCTACGAGCGGCGCCGCATCGCCAGGTCCGTAAGCGGCACCCGTGAGTTGCGTGACTCCTCGCGCCAGTTCATTCCCGCACTCGACTGGTTAGGAGGCAGCGGCAGCGACGCACGCGGCAACGCGGAACGCCGCGCTGAAGACCTCGTGCGCCTCAACCGCGGTCTCCTCCAACACTTGCGGGTCGACGCGGAGGTGGGCCGGGTGCGCGGCGAGCCCGGCCTGCACTTGAGCACCGGAGTCCGTGTGGGCGCCATCCCGCTCCGGTCGCCCGTTACCGGCCGCGCCGATTTCGGGTTGATAATCAACCCCCGATTCCCCTGGTCCGGCCTGGGGGATGTCCTCGCGCATACGGGCTTCAGGATCGTGCCGGACCTGCTACCGCTGCCCGAACTGCCGCACTCCGAACGGCGCATCCCGCCGTGGGTGTTGACGTCCGTCGTGCTGCAGCGCCTCGAACGGTTGCTAGAGGCCACCGCTCGCCGCTTCGAGACTGTCGAAGCCGACCTGCGCGCGCCGCGTGGCACCGTCGATTGGGCGGCTTACGCGACCCGGCGCTTCCCAGTAGGGCGAGCCCTCGATGTCCCGTGCAGCTTCCCGGACTTGCGCGACGACGAGCAGCTTCGCTCCGCCATCCATTGGACCGTCCGGCGCCACCGCGATGCGCTACTGGCGGCACCCGCCGGTGGGCTGGTAGTGCAACAGCTCCTCGCCGTCTGCGAACGCTTGCTCGCCCGTCTGGCCGGCAGCCCACCGCAACCCCCCGACGCGAGACTCCGCGCCGCCTGGCACCGCCTGCCCTTCTCCCCGGCGGCATTCAAGGAGGGCCTCGACGCCATCGACTGGACGGTCGACGAGCGCGGCTTGGCCGGCCTATCGGACCTAGCCGGTCTCTCGTGGCGCTTGGACATGGATGTCTTCTTCGAAGCGTGGCTGGAGACGGCCGCCGCATGGGCGGCGACCCGGACGGGCGCAACTCTACGTAGCGGCCGCATGGAGCAGACGCGCGTGCCGCTCGACTGGTCACCACCCGGCGCGGGTTCGCAACGCTCGCTCCTGCCCGACGTGGTGTTGTCGAGGCCAGACGTGGTCGTCGTGCTCGACGCGAAGTACAAGCAGCACGCCGAGGAGATCGACCGACTCGGCTGGCGCGCCGCCAGCGACCGCCTGCGCGAGCAGCACCGTGACGACCTACTACAGGCGCTGGCCTACTCGACCCTGTTCGACGCGCCGCGCGTGGTCACGCTGCTCGCCTACCCGTGCGGAATGGACCGGTGGCGCCGGCTTGCGGAGCGTGGCCGGGAACTGGTCCGCGCCCGGGTGCGGACCTCCCCTCGGAACGTAGAAGTGGGGTTGTTAGCCGTGCCGCTCGGGGGAGATCCGGGAGTGGCAGGCCGGGTGGTGGAGGGCGTCGTGAGGGAAAGCGCGGCGTGATGAGGAACCACATGGGATTTCCCGTTCCCTGATCGGTTGTGCCGATGAGCCACGCTTGCTTGGCGCCAATGTCTTACGGCGTAAGACGCCTGACGTGCTGGAGGATGCGAGGGTGGGGACGTCCGCCGAGGCTGGCAAGTTGGCCGGTGACGCCAGGTCGGTGTCCGAAGAGGATAACGACCCGACTGTTTATCGGTTCGAGTTCGAGACCGCCGTTCACGCGGTAGAGAACCGCGCCGCCTGGTTCGAGGGCTGCTGAGGTGGTAATCATGCCCTGGCTGCCCGCGTTGCGGAGGCGTTTGGCTTCGGCTCGGCACTCAGCGTAGGTTCGCATTCCTCCGGTGAGAACGCCTTCCTCGAGATTGGGGGCGTCGAGGTGAACGTCGTCGACGTGCACGACCCACATGGCTTGCTCGGTCAGGCCCTCGAGGTCTTCCGGGCTGGTTATCTCCTCATGACGCAGTAGCTCGGCCCAAGCTCCCTCGGGTGTGGTGGCGAAGTAGTGGACGGGCCCCTCTCCGACATCGTGCCACCGTGCGGGCGGTTGTTCGTCACTTTCCCACAGGAAGGAGTAGGCGGGGTGCGTGAGGCGGTATAGGATCAAGTAGCGGGCATCCCGATGAGCGCTTTAGCTAGTTGTTCTACCTGCCGAGCACCGTCACTTTCAGAGGTCCAAGCCTTGTCGGCTAGGAGCGCGTCCTTCGGGCCCTTGCCGTCGAGTGCTGTGCGGGGCCGCTCGAACCAGCGACGCACGCCGAACTCGTTGTAGGTGCCGGTGAGGTATCCGACGACTAGGGCGAGCCAATGGATGCGGTCCACCACGGGTTCGGGAGGATTGCGTTCGCCCCTCGCGTAGCGCTGGACGCTGCTCGGGGAGATCTGCAGAAGCTCCGTCAGCTGTTCGTTGTCGAAGTACTTGAGTAGTGCGTTGATCTCCCGGCGGGGCGCCGGGTTCTGGCCCAGAGCGTCGTAGACCGCTTCGAGGTAGGCGCCGACGCCCGGACGCTCTCCAGGGGGGCTTTCCAAGGCGCGGTTGAGGGCGGTGATCGCTGTCGAGCCTATGTCCTCTTGCCGGAGGGACTCGAGGAGGATCTCGAGGCCCTTCTCGATATCCGGCTCCCGTTGCGGCACGAATCCCATGGCCTCCCCTCGGTGCAGCGTGCGTAGAGCTACCGGAATCTCCTCTAGACGGAGCGTCGCGCGCTTACTGGGTGCTTCCTGGATAATTGGCACGACCCATAATACTCCCGTTCTAGGTCCGACGAACTGCCGCGCCCACGGGTTCCCCGAAGAGTCACGGCTTTTGGAATCCGGAAGCATCTCCGGGCCGCGGTCGGACCGACGGGAGCGCTGATACCCACATTGTAACTAACAAGCCCCCTCCCTCACCGCACCTCGAACGACAGGTGGAACGCGGGCAGCTCCTCCCCCGGGTGATCCTGCCAGTTGAGCATGGGGAGCTGCAAGAAGGTGCTGTTCGCCCCGGGCAGCAAGGAGGCGTCTTGACCCGGCTCGAGCCGTGGGGGTGGTGGCGCTCCGGGCGCCGTGACCACCCCACGGTAGATCGACGGGTAGATGTCCAAGAAGTGAGTGCCCACCCGGCCGGGCGCCTTCAGGTGGACAGTCACGTCCCCGTGGCTGTTCACCCCGCAGCCGTAGCCGAGGTAGCCGTTGTTCATGACGAACGCGTAGATGTTGGCGGTATCGCTCCAGCCGACTCCCTTGACCGTAACGGTGATGTCGCCTCCGGGAGCGACCACGCTGGGGCTCACCGCCGTCACGCTCGGGGTGATCGTGTAAGACGCCACCGCCTTGGTGTCGCCCTGCGTCGCTTCAATCGTGTGATGCCCACCCAGATCGTCCGGGGTCGGAATCACCGTATCGAAGGTGCCGTCGTCCCCCACCTGCACCGAGCCGAGGTCAACGGTGGCCGTGACCAGGCCGGAGATGATGTCGTTCCCGCGCGTGGTCGTCCAAGTCAACAGCGCGTTGCCGCCGGCCGAGAAGCCCGAACCGTGTAGCTTTATGAGGCTCCCGACCGTGCCGGAGGAGTAGTCGAGGCTCAGTGTCGGACCCTCGGAACTGCTTCCTTGACCCGATTGCTCTCGGGGCAACGATTGTGCGCTCACATCGCGAGGCGTGACGGCGGGCCCAGGCGTGATCTCGAACGTTTCCCCCATGACGGTAGGGATCTGTGGGTTATAGATGGGCGCCTGCTGCTGGTTGAGATACGGAACCGGATGCGTTCCCGACAAGACTTGCAGCGTGTGGAGGCCGATAGCGCCCGAGGCCGGGACCACGGCCACGGAAGTGCCCTTAGTTGATACGGCGGACATCCAACCGGTGTGAGAATCGTCGTAAAGCAAGTGCCAGACAGCCTCCCAGAACCCGTAGCCAACGCCCGTCAACGTGACGGTGATCGGCGTGCCGACCGGCCCCGAGGTCGGCTCGATGCTCAACTCGGGCACCACTGTGAAGCCCTGCCGTGCAACCTTGGCGCCGCCTGAGAGCACGAACACGTTGTGCATGTAACCGAAGTCCTCCGGCACCGTGAAGGCGAAGGTGGCGCCGCCGTCAGCACCTATCACTGCCTCGCCGAGCGTGGTGAGCGTCGCCTCTGCAGTAATGCCCAAGAAGCGACCGTCCGGATCGACATTCCACTGCGCAGCCGCGCTCTCCCAGGCGAGGGTGACGGTAGTTCCCGGCTCGAGCCCTGTCGCCACCGCCGTAACGTGCGTGCCGACGGAACCGTCGACGGGGTCGAAGTTGAGCTTGCCCTGCGCGAACGCGAGGCTCGATCCCATGAGCAACAGGCAGCAGAGCGCGAACAGGCGGTTCGCTGCAGCACGACAGTTTTTTCCCATGCGTGGATGATAGAGGGAAGGAGGTTGGGCACGCTAGAGGGCCGTCACATCCGTCCTTACGTGTCCTTTCAATTTGTCCCTACTCGCGCGGGCAGTCCGGTAGCGGGCCGTGTGCTTGTCGAGCACGAGCCAACCTGTTCCTACTCTCGCGGGTAGTTCAGGGCCGCGGGACACGGAGTCTCTCTCGGCGGCGGCCAGACTTCCGGTGTCGGGAGGAGACGACGCTCCACTCCTACACCGCAATGAGCTCGGCAGGAGGACCGCGAAACGGCAATTAATGTGGTTGGGGGCGCAGCCGCGACAACCACCCAGGGCAATGCTCGGCAACGAAATCCGAGATCTCATCGGCGGTCGTCCCGAGACCCGTCACGCGGGACCAATCGCCTACCAACAGTTCGAAGAACTGACCAGGCGCGTCCTCGACGTAATCCTTGAACGGCGTCGATGACGCACCGGCAGAATCGTGCATTAGGTCCATGCGCGTTGGCCAGTCCTTTGCGGATAACCCGGACCCCTCCAACTCAAGAACGCTAGCCAACTCGTGCCCGTGGAGGAAGCCGTCGAGAAGCTCGACGAGAACCGAGCACAACGACGACCGAGGACACAGCGCAACCCCTCGACGTGCCCCAAGACCAGGTAACGAGTTCTATCGCGTAACCTCCGGAAGTCGCTGAGGCTCACGCTCTACTCGGTCCAAGGCGTCCGCCTTCGCGAGGCCAGCCGCCAAGTAGTACACGACGAGTTGATTCTGCGAGACACCCTCCCCAGCTGCCCGCCGCGCCAGTTGCGCGTGCAAGGAGCGAGGAAGCCGAACGCGGAACTCACCGCTGGGAAGTTCCTCATCAGGGACCCCCTCTGGCGCCGGCAAGGGCCAGCCCTCATCAAGGTACGTCTCAACTGCAAGCTCAAGAGCGATCCGCACCTCTGCGATGGCCTCCTCACGGGTATCGCCGAACGCCGACACGCCTGGAAACTCCGGACACACGGCGAGGAACGTGCCGTCCTGCTCGTCAGCGAAGAGATGGATGCTGTATCGGTCGATCTGATCCACGGCTACCCGTCCTGTCCTCATTGCACATCGATGTGTTTCAACACCTGCCGTACTTGGTAAGCCTTCGCCTTCCCGTTCGACATGGGCTGAAGGTTCACCGTCTCCTGAACACCCGGCGCCCTGTAGATACGGTGGCTACCCCTCGTCCGGGCCAATGCGAAGCCGAAGCACTCGGCGAGACGGCAAAGCTCCTTGAACGTGACGCTAGCTTGGGAGTTTCGTGCCTTGTCAAGCAGCTTGTCGCATTTCGCCATGCTCTCCCCATCACGTCGTGAGGTTGATGGTACCGCATCCGGTACCATCCGACAACCCTTCCCACCCACCCCGGGTACGAAAGACTAATGAGTCAACCACCCCAACCCCGGTACGATTTACTTTTGAGATGACTCGCCCTTGTTGCTACGCCTCGACTGAACACCCAACGCTCACCGCAGCAGGCCTCCAACAGTGAAACAGAGTGGCACTGCTGGTTCTTGCGCACTTGCGTCAAATGAAGGGGAATCGATAGAATCGCACAACACAAAATTCGAGGAGGATAGACCGTTGTCCAGATTTCCTGTTCTTACGGCCGTGTCGAACATCTTGCGTTTCGTTGGCTGGGTTCTCGTAGGCCTGGGCGTGATCGCCGCTTTCGCGGGTGGATTTTCGCCCGGCCTACGCTTCGGCTTCCTCGGAGGTTTCGAAACCCTGATCTTCAGCCTTGTCATCGTTCTCAACGGTCTTTTTATTGTGGCCGCCGGCGAGAGCATCGGGGTCCTCTTCGCCATTGAAGCCAACACGCGTAAGGCGGCGCAGCAAGTTACCGAGTAGCTGTCGGCACTGCCCGTTCCGGCGGCGGCTCGATGCGGCGTGCATTTGGTTCGAGCGGCCGATTTGTCTCGAGACTTGGTGCTACCCGCACCAACTGCCGCACGATCGCCACGCCGCACAACCGGGGTAGCATCGCCAGCAGGAAGAAAACGACATGCTACGCCTTCGGGCGCTCTGCCTTGGCAGCGGAGCCACTTAGCGCAACAGACCGAGCACGCCCAACGCCGCCGCCAACCGGTCGAAGTCCTCCACGCCCACGTACGCTTGCACGGAGATGCGCGCGTACAGTTGCCCGCGCAGCGAGGTTATCGCCACCTCGACGCCCATCTCCCGCAGCCGGCCGGCCAGCTCCGCCGCCTCTGCGTCACCACCGCTCCGGTTGAGGGACACCGTCCGCAGTGGCAGACCCGTCGCTACCGGCATGGGCGAACCCAGCGCGTCTGCCAGCCGGCCGGCGCCGAGCTCGAGCACCGCCGAGTTACGCTCCCGCAGCCGGTTGAACGTCATCCCAAGATGCGCGGTCGGGAAGTCGAGGGAAGTCGGGAGCGCGAGGTAGGCCGTGGCGTCCTGCGTACCCAAGTAGCTGAACGACGCAGGGAAACCGCGCGCCGCGCCTGCGCTGGCCACGAGCGGCCGTACCCGCTCGCGCCACTGCGGCGCCACCACGAGCGCGGCCGCGGTCCGCGCCGCGAACGCCCACTTGTGGAGGTTGCCGAGCCAGAAGGCCGCGCCGGCGGGCACGGGCGCGTCGATGAGGCCGGGGGCGTGCGCGCCGTCGATGAGGATGGGAACCCGGTCACACAGTTCGGCGCACACGGCCTCCACCGGCAACTTCAGGGCCGAAGCCGAAGTGATCTGGTCGATAGCCACCAAAGCCGTGCGCTCGCTCAGCGCTCCCTCGAGCGCGGCGACGAGCGCAGAGGCGAACTCGGGCTCCGTCAGGCCGTTCGGGTCCGGTAACTCGACGCACCGCGGCACGGCGCCACGGTCTGCACACTCGCGAGCGATCGCCGCCTTGACCCAGGCATAGGCGTGGTCCGTGTAAACGACTTCGGATCCCGGGGGCAACCGCAAACTCGAGAGCGCCACCTGCACCGCCTCCGTAGCGTTCTGCACCAGCACGAGGCCGTCTGGGTCGGTCTTGAGCCACTCGGCCACGAGGCGCCTGACGGCGTCGATCTGGACCGCCAGCTCGGTGCGGTAGAACCGCTAGGGGCTGCGCTCCACGGCCTCGGCCGCGTGGCGCTGCGCCGCCAGAACAGGCGTGGGCACCGCGCCGTACGAACCGTGGTTCAGATGCACGACCTCAGGATCGAGCAGCCACAGCTCCGGCTTTATCGCCTGGGTGACGAGGTCATCGGACGCGGGTTGGCCTCCGCGTGAACTATGCGGCATGAGGGTCAGTATGACGCAGAGAGGCGGGGCCTCTCCGAGGCCGGCGATTACCAGGGCCTGTGATCACGGGACTTGAGAGTGGGAGATTCATAGGTGCTCCCTCCCAAGGCTTGGTCGCAAACGCCGACAGCTTCGGTGACTACGCCGCTACGCTCGTTTAGCCTTCAGCCTGAAGCCCCTGGCCCACAGCAAGGCCGGCACCACCGGCCGGGACGGCACCACGTCCGACAGGAGAGTCCATCCGTTTGGCGTTCACGCGGTGGTTTCACCCGACCAGCTCGCAAGGATCGACATCGTGGCTGCGTCATGCAGGCCTTGATAGAACTTTTCCAGCACCTTGTCGAACACGTTCCCTGGACCTGCAACGGACGCGAAGAGCGTCATGCTCGACCGCAACTTCAAGTCGTCTGGTGAGCCGAAGATCTCTAACGCGGCTAGCCCAGTCGTTGCGAGCAGCAGGTTGGCACACTCAACCAAACGCTCACCGAGTACTGGGTGGTCAAGGAAGGCGCGGGCTTCGGCACTGGACCGGATGGCGTAGAACTCCGAAGTAGGGCTGTGGCCCAGCCCGGCGGCCTGCGGGAAGATGAACCACATCCAGTGAGTGCGCTTATGCCCGGCGGCTAGTTCGGAGACCACCGAACCGTACGTGTCGGCCTGGGCGGCGAGGAAACGATCCAACTTGAACTTATCGTGCACTGGGAGACCCTCTTGTCTTGATACCAGCTCCCCTCTCGCAAGGGAACCAGCGCGCATCTTGGTCACAGCGTGCCATGCTGGCCAGTTCCCCAGGTGGTCGACGGCCGCCCGAACTCCTCACCGTCGAGCGCTTTCGTGGCCGGAGGCGGCCCCCCGGCCGCAGCGGCTCAGACCGCCGCCCCAGGTTGCAGTTCCACCGTGGCCAACAGCCGCGGGACGCGCCGCGCCATCGTCGCCTGCTCGAAGGCGTAGGCGTAACGCAGCACCTGGGCATCGCGCCACGCAGTACTGAAGATGGAGAGGCCCCACGGCAGGCCGTGAACCGTACCCGCCGGCACGGTCGCGTGAGGGTAGCCTGCCACCGCGGCAGGGCCAGCGGCCGAGCCGCCGGGCCGCTTCGGATCGCCGAGTACCTGGTCTATGAGGCTGGCTGGGCCCATCGTCGGGCTGATAAGCGCGTCGAGGCCGTGCTTAGCGAGTAGCCCGTCGATGCCATCCTCGCGGCACATGCGGCGGCCGGTGGTAAGGGCCTCGAGGTAAGTGGACTCCGTGAGGGGTCCCTTCGCCTGCGCCATAATGAGGAGTTCCTGGCCGAACAGGGGCATGGAGCGACCGGAGCTGGCAAGGTTGAACTCTATTAGTTCCTCGAGCGTCCTGGGCTGCCCACTTTCAGGCAGGCCACCCAGGTAGGCGTCGAGGCCGTGCTTGAACTCGTAGAGCAGTACTTCGGTCTCGGCATCACGCCACTCGCCAAGGTGTGGCATGGCTAAGTCGTCGACCAAGTGCGCGCCGGCGGCCCGCAGCACGCCGAGCAGGGCCTCGAACTGCCGCTCTACCTCAGGGTGAGCGATCACGAACCCCCGCAGTATGCCCAGCCGCACGCCCTCTAGCCCGTCGAGCCGCAACACCTCGACCGGATCGATCAGACCGCTAGCCGGAACGTCGGCAGTGGCCGGATCGCGCGGGTCGGACCCCTGCATGGCCGCTAGCAACAGCACAGCGTCTTCCACAGTCCGCGCCATAGGGCCGGCCGTGTCCTGGCTGTGAGCGATGGGGATGATGCCGGCGCGTGAGACCAGTCCGACCGTCGGCTTGAAGCCGACGACCCCGTTCGCCGAGGCGGGCGCCACGATGGAACCGTCGGTCTCGGTACCAACGGCCCCAGAACAAAGGCTGGCGGCCACCGCCGCGCCGGAGCCGCTGGACGAGCCGCTCGGGCTGCGGTCCAGCGCGTAAGGGTTGTGGCACTGACCGCCACGGCCGCTCCAGCCGGAGACGGACCGCGTGGACCGGAAGTTGGCCCACTCCGACATGTTGGCCTTGCCAAGCAGTACCGCACCTGCCGCTCGCAACCGCGCGGCCACGCCGCTGTCTTGCTGGGCGAACGACTCGGCGAGTGCCAAGGAACCGGCGGCGGTGCGGGTAGCATCGGCGGTGTCGATGTTGTCCTTGAGCAGGATGGGTACGCCGTGGAGCGGCCCCCGCGCTCCCTTGGCACGCCGCTCGGCATCCAACTCGCGGGCGACGCCCAGGGCATCGGGATTCGTCTCGATGACGGAGCCCAGGCGCGGGCCGCCTTGGTCCAGCGCTCGGATTCGCTCGAGGTAGGCACTCACGACCGCTTCCGAGGTGAGGTTACCGGCGCCCAGCTCTCTACCGAGCTCGGCGAGCGATCGCTCGAACACTACGCGGCCGAGCTCGCGGGTGGCGCCGTCACCTTCCGCCTCGGGTCCCAACGAAGAACGCGGCATGATCACCGAGTCTACCGTTGCTCGTGAGAGACGGCAGCGCCGCCGAGGTCATCTTCAACCCGCTTCGTTCGACCTTCATCGGGTCACGGCCGGCGCGGGGCGAGATCCGTGCCGGCGCGGGGCGAGGTCCGTGCCGGCGCGGGGCGAGATCCGTGCCGGCGTGGGGCGAAGTCCGTGCCGGCGCGGGGGATCAATCGCTCACGACGGCGCGCTCGCCGCACGTAGC
>JACDJA010002777.1_pt1 | contig 12027 bp, 9 predicted proteins | sample 7449241 | NCBI WGS metagenome assembly JACDJA01 (sample SAMN14253289, study PRJNA609438) | sludge metagenome | isolation source: initial anaerobic sludge | collected 2018-12-20 | reverse complement strand
TGCTGCGAGACGAGGAGATGATTGCCGCCAACCTGCACGGCCTGCGCGAGCTGGGCGTGCGCTCGCTTGTCAGCGGCTTCGGCACGAACGCGGCACCGTTGGCGCGGCTGCGGTCGCTGCCCATCGCCGGGATCAAGGTCGACGCCGTCTTCACGGCCCAGCTTGGCGAGCCGCCCGGTAGGCAGTTGGTAGAGGCCTTCGTGCATCTGGCCAAGAGCCTCGAGGTCGAGGCCATCGCCGAGGCGGTCGAGTCGCGAGTTCAGGACGAGGCCGTTCGCGAACTGGGCTTCGGTGCCGCCCAGGGCAACTGGTACTCGCCCCCGCTGGAAGCGGCGCGGCTGCTTGACTACTTCGCGGCGAGCGCAGGCAAGGGGTGACCATGGCGGACCGCGGAACTCGATGGCGCGTCCGTGCAGGCTCTCTAGGTGATCTGACGCGAACGCAAGAGGCGCCACCAGCACCTGCTTGCGGTCCCTGGCGCTAAGTTCCTCCGCGCACCGACGTGGTTCTTTGCGAGTGACGTCGCACCGCAGAACGCATGCGCGTGCGCCTCTGCCCCTGGCAAAACCCTCTCGCTGCGTGACTGTTCAAATGCCTCGATGAGGGACGCGTGAGAGTGTAGAGTCACGTATAGCGCAGAAGAAGACCGCCAGTGGGGAATCGAAGTAGGAACTCGATGGATGTAGCTATCGGTTCTGGGTCAGACATTGGCCCAATGGGGTGTTCCTGCGCCATAGCCCGTTGCGCAATCAAGGCGCAGGGCATCGGGAGGTCGAATAATGAGGTTCCGTTTCAGAGCCCGCTTCATGCCACTGGTCACGCTGGCCATACTGGGCCTACTCCTGGCGGCCTGTAGCGATCAACCTGCTGCCGTGCAAGCCGTCCCCGTCGAGACTGCCGCCGTTAGTGGCGCGCAGACCGACTTCCTCATCGTTGCCAAGGGGAACCTCAAGAAGGGTCTCGAGGCCGTTGCGGCCGCCAACGGCGACTCGCTGCGAGTCATCTCTCAAGGCGCTGGACTTGCGGCGGTGACTACCGCTAACCCCGATGCCTACGCTAAGTTCGGCAGCGTAGTACGCGACGTGCGCGTGCAGTGGCTCGAACCGGTAGAGAACGTCGCCCTCGAGATCGACGCTGGCAGCCCGCCGTTCAGCGATTCCACTGACACCTACTTCAACCTGCAGTGGGGCCACACGGCCGTCGGCGCAGTTGAGGCCTGGGACGCCGGCGTTCGTGGCGCCGGTGTCACGGTGGCGGTTCTCGACACCGGTTTCGACACTGATCACCCAGACCTGGCTCCGAAAATCTCGCCGTTGAGCGTGGACTTCACGGGCGAGGGCCTTACTTACGCTCTCCCCGACCCGTTCAGCCACGGTACCCATACCGCAGGCACGATCGGCGCGGCGGAGAACGGCCGCGGGACTATCGGTATCGCGCCTGACGTCACCCTCTTGCTCGTCAAGGTGCTCGGCGACGAAGGCAGCGGCAGCTTCGAAGACGTCATGAGCGGCATCATCTACGCTACTGACAACGGTGCGGACATCATCAACATGAGCCTTGGCGCGCTGTTCTACAAGTCGGGCTTCTGGGATGACATGGGCACCGCAGACCCCGCGGACGACGTGTGGGTGAGCGCCCGCGACGTTGCCGAGTTCAAGAACGCCATGACGGCGGCCATCAGGTACGCCACACAGAGGGGCGTATTGGTGGTGGCTTCGGCCGGCAATGACGCTATCAACTTCGATGGTGCTGGCGCACTCATCACGCTGCCTGGCAGCGCCCCTGGTGTGATCACGGTCGGCGCCAGTGCGCCGACGGGCTGGCTTCCGCAGCTCGCGGCAAATCAGGAACCGAAGTTCGACGTTCTCGCTTCGTACTCGAACTACGGGCGCTCGCACCTCGACTTCACCGCCCCCGGTGGCGATACTGCGTACCCAGGCAACGAGACGTGCCGAGTCTCCGGCATCCTCCAGTACTGCTACGTGTTCGACCTCGTCTTCTCGACCGGCAACGGTGGCTACTACTGGTCCGGTGGCACCAGCATGGCTGCGCCGCACGTGGCTGGCGTGGCCGCCCTGATCCTGTCCGAGTACGGCGGGTCGGGCAGCCTCAAACTCGCTAAGCTCGAAGCGCAGCTCCGGTCGCGTGCACTTGACGTTGGCCAGCCTGGCAACGACGCCGAGTTCGGCAAGGGGATGATCCACACCGGTTACTGAGTAGGTGCACGAGTGTCTGGCATCACGTATGCCTGACGCCGGGCGTTGGATGGGGCCAGGGTCGTCTTAAGCGACCCTGGCCCCCTTGATGTGAGCCGCGGCCTCAGAACGAGTTCACTTCTTCCTCGAGGATGCAAGATGCCGCTCGGGCCCCGCTTGCGGCTCGTCCAGCAGCCGCTTGGCACCCTCGGCCGCGTCCTCCAGGCCGCTAGGCAGAACGCGCCCATAGCGCTTCAGGGCCGCGGCCGCTGGCCCGCCGAAAGCGACCTGCACCCCACTCGCCGCCGCCCGCAGGGCCTTGGCTACGGTGGCGGCCGCGGCGGAATCCTCCTCCATGACCACTCCGATTACCGCCAGCCGCGCCCCGTTGCTCGAAACGGCCTCGACCCAGTCGGCGGCGGGAAGATCGCTTCCTACGTAGATTGTCTTCACGCCGAGCCGGCGGAGAGCCACGCCGAAGGCCAGCGCCCCCAACTCGTGGCGCGCGCCGGGCGGCAGGCCCACCACTACGTCGGCCCGCGCTGTGTCGCGGGACGCGGCGTCGTAGCGCTGCCCTAGCCAACGGAGGATCGCGGCGCTGGCCACATGCTCCCCTGCCACCGACACCTCGCCCGCAGCCCAGGCGTCGCCGACGGCCCGCAGTGCAGGGAAGAGCCTGGTCTCGACCGCCACCTCGAACCGGCCGGCGGCGGCGAAGTCGTGCAACAGATCGGACAGCGTCGCGGCGTCCAGACGGGCAGCGGCGTCCACGAACCGCGCCTGGAGCTTCCCACTAGCTTCGGAGGCCGGGGTCGCATCAACGCCGTCAGGTGTTGCGGCCGCGGCCTCCGCAGCGCCTCGAGGTGCCGAGTTGTCCGCGGGTCGTCGCCCTTCCGCTGCCGTCAACACGTGGCCGGCGGCCTCACGCGCGCGCCAGCCGCTGTCGATGAGCTCGCGCATTGCTTCTAGCTGCGCTATGTCTGCTTCGCTGTATAGCCGGTAACCAGAGGGCGAGCGTTGCGGCTGCACCACGCCGTAGCGCTTCTCCCACGCCCTCAGAAGGTCGGGGGTGAGTCCCACGCGGTCGGCTGCCTCCCTGATCGTGAACATCAAGCCCAGTATAGAGGTTAGACAGAGGCTTGACAAGCAACGAGCGCAACGAGTAGACTCTGGACAAACCTTGAACAAGGGTTCTGGGTTTCAAAGCTTGATGGTACGGAAGGGAACACACATGCGCACTCTCAAGTCCATCTCAATGATCCTCGTAATCGTCGGAGCCCTCAACTGGCTACTGGTCGGCCTCTTCGGCTTCGACCTGGTGGCCGCCATCACCGGCAACTCGTTCGGCGAGAAGAACGCTCTGTCGTCGATCATCTACGTTCTCGTCGGCTTGGCAGGGCTCGTAGTACTGCCGTCGGTGTTTGCCACAAAGGAACCGGTCTCGTAAGCTAGCCCGCGCTTGCGAGCACGAGTAGCAGTAACGCCACGTACCTGAGCCGTACTTACGGAAGAAAGAGTGGAATCGAAAATGCGTAAGGTTCGCGGCGTGGTGCCGCTCGTGCTCGTATTGATCTGGATCGCCATCACCGGCTTGGGCGGCCCTTACTTCGGCCGACTGTCGGATGTCATCGAGCAGTCGAGGACCAGCTTCCTGCCGGCCAGTGCCGAATCGACTCGAGTGAGCGAGATCTTGGCGGCCTCCGCCCAGGCCGACAACCCGCCCGCCATCCTCCTGTATCACGCGCCTGGCGGCTTCGACTCCGCCAAGCGCGCAGGCGTAGACGCTCAGTTCGCCCAGATCACGGCGTTGAGCGGCGTCGGTCAGTCGTCGCCCCTCCTGCCTTCGCGTGACACCTCCGCCAACGGGGATCCGTTGGCGCTGCAGGCGTTCGTACTGCTTGAGGGCGATCCGCGCGAGGCGGTCCAGGAGATCCGGGCCATCACCGCCCAACCTCCCGCTGGCGTGGAGGCGTACGTAACCGGCCCGGCCGGGCTCGTTGCCGACCTCTCGGGCGCGTTCGCCGGCATCGACGGGCTGCTGCTCGCCGTCGCCGTGATAGCCGTCCTGATCATCCTGTTCATCGTCTATCGCAGTCCGATCCTCCCTCTCATCGTGCTGCTCAGCGCCGTCGCCGCGTTGGCCTCGTCGATCGTCGCCGTGTATTACATGGCCGCCGCTGGCTGGATAAAGCTGGACGCGCAGGCGCAGGGCATCCTGTTCATCCTGGTGATCGGGGCAGCTACCGATTACGCGCTGCTGCTGGTGTCGCGCTTCCGCGAAGCGCTGCACGACGAGGAGGACCACCGCAAGGCGCTCGTGACCGCGTGGCGCGCCACCTTCGAACCGGTGCTGGCCTCCGGCGGCACCGTCATCGTGGGGCTCCTGTGCCTGCTGTTCTCCGACCTCAACTCCAACAAGGCCGTCGGGCCGGTGGCGGCGTCGGGCATCCTGTTCGCCATGCTGTCGGTGCTCACGTTCCTCCCCGCCGTGTTGGCGTTGTTCGGGCGGCGGGTGTTCTATCCCAACGCACCGCGGGTCGGGAAAGCTGAGCGTAGCGGGATCGGGTTCTGGGCCGCGGTGGCCAAGCTCATCGCCAGCCGACCGCGCGCCACATGGTCGGTCACATTGGTGGCGCTCCTCGCTGCCGCCGCCTTCGTGCCGCAACTACGCGCCACGGGCGTACCCGAGAGCGACTTCGTGCTCGGGTACTCGGAGGCGCGAAGTGGCGAGGCGGTGCGCGAGCGCTACTTCGCAGCCGGCGTCGGTACCCCTGCCATCGTGCTCGGCCGCCCCGAGCTGGCGGAGCAACTCCTGACCACGGTGAAGGGCGTCGAGGGCGTAACGGGCGCGTCGATCACCGTCAGCGCTTCGGTGGTGCCCGGCCGCGCGGACGCCGCCGCTCCGCCGCTTCTCTTCCCTTACGCAGGCAAGGAGTGGATCGAGATCGAAGCCACCCTCGCCTCCGCCGAAGGCAGCGACGCGGCCTCCGAAACGGTCAGGCGCCTGCGCACCGCCGTCCATGCGGTTGACGAGCAGGCGCTGGTGGGCGGTGGCACCGCCGTCGACATCGACACGCGCGACACTGCCCGCGCCGACATCTTCAAGATCATCCCCATCGTCCTCGTGGCGATAACCATCATGCTGATGTTGCTGCTCCGCTCGCTGGTCGCGCCGCTCATCCTGATAGCCACCACCGTCATCTCCTACCTGGCCACTCTCGGTGTGGCGGCGCTGGTGTTCAACCACCTGTTGGAGTTCCCAGGCGCCGATCCGAGCGTGCCGCTCTTCGGCTTCGTGTTCCTCGTGGCGTTGGGCATCGACTACAACATCTTCCTCACCACCCGCATCCGTGAGGAATCCATTGAGAGGGGCACACGCGAGGGCGTGCTGCACGGCCTGCTGGTGACGGGCAACGTCATCACCTCGGCCGGTGTCGTGCTGGCGGCGACCTTCGCGGCCCTCGGGGTTATCCCGATCATGTTCATGCTGCAACTGGCCTTCATCGTGGGCTTCGGCGTGCTGCTCGACACCTTCGTCGTGCGCTCGCTGCTGGTTCCCGGGCTGCTGTACGACGTGGGCAAGCGCGTGTGGTGGCCGTCGAAGCTGTCGCGCTGACCGGCGACGCCCCTCCCGGTTAGGCGGCGAAGCGACGGCCGATCACCGGCAACCACAGGCTGAGCAGGTCGAGCGTCGTGCGTAACGCACGCAACGGTTCTCGACATGGGACGGTGGCGTGTTTCGGTCGCCACCCTAAGCGAAGCCCAGCGAGACCTGACCATTCAGGCCGTTGGCGCCTCTAATATCGAGCCGAAGACCTACTCATCGGGTCCAAGTTCAAGGAGCAGCGCATGAGTGAACCAGCTAGCCAGGCCGAGCGCTCGATACACAAGATGATTCCTTTACCAGGGGCCGTACCAGAGGTGGGCGTGTGGCTGTGGGCCATGGGCGAGGTGAGGCGCAACCTGCTGAACACCCTAGCGCGCATCGAACGGGCGGGCTTCGGCCAGGCGTTCTACGACTGGCGAGGTCCTGACGGCGCCGATAACTCGGTTGGTTCGTTGCTGTATCACGTCGCTGGCGTCGAGCTGGGCTGGCTGTATTTCGACGTGCTCGGCACCGGCCTGCCAGCCGACCTGAAGGAGTTGTTCCCGCTCAACGACCGGACGGAAGACGGCAAGTTGAGGCACGTCAAGGACGTACCCATCGAGGAGCACTTGGCCAGGTTGAAGCGGGCGCGGCAGCGGTTCCTCGAGGTCGTAGGGGCCATGAGCCTTGACGAGTGGAACGACTTGAAGTCACCCGCTGGAGAGGACTACTCGATGACGCCAGCATGGACGGTCTATCACCTGGTGGAGCACGAGTCAGGGCACTTGTACGAGGTCCGGCGGCTGGTGCGGAAGTGGTTGGAGACGCGAGGAGCGGGGTAAGGGCTCCAGCACAGGCCCGGCAGCGACATGGACTCGCTACCCTTAGCGGCGAGAATCCGGCCGTCCTTTACGAAGACTGCCCCAACTACGGTTATGCGCTTCTTCGTGGTTATGGCGCCAGCGGGCGAACTTACCGCCTGGGTGCGGCCCGATCATCGCAGCAAGTGGGTGAGGCGATTGCTGCAGGGCTAGACCCGCTCAGGGGCGCCCCAGCACTTCGTCAAGGTTGGCCAACCTGTACGCGTGCGGAGTGGGGTCTCCACCAAGTAGGCGCGTAAGTTCCGCTCCGGCCTCGAGTAGGGCCGCAGCGAGAACCGGGCGCTCCGCCTCGCCGAAGCGCAGTGCCGGTCCTGCGAGGCTCATTGCGCCAACCAGGCCGCCTTCTGCGTCAAGTACGGGAACCGACATCGCGTTGGTATCGGCGATCGTTCTGCCAGCGATCGAGAGCATCAAGACTTGGTCGCGCATGGCGGCTGCCTTCTCTGCAAAGGGTTCAGACCAGGCCGTTAGGACCTTGCCAGCAGCGCCCGTGTTCGCAGGAAACACGGTGCCCGGACGCAGGTAGTGGAGTATGCGGTGCTGAGTTGCGTGGACGCGGAAGAGGCAGATGCGCTTGTCGCCCTCGCGGGCATAGAACGAGACGCTCTCGCCGGTGACGTCGGCCAAGTGCTGCATGACAGGCATGGCCAGGTCTCGCAGGTCAAACGAGTCGCGGTAAAGAGTCCCTAATCGGAACAGCGTTGGCCCCAGGCGGAACGCGCCGTCTGCTCCTCGCCGAAGCACTCCACCGTTCTCAAGTGAGGCAGCCAGGCGCAGCAGAGTGCTCTTGTAAAGCCCAGTGCGGCGCGCGAGCTCGGCCAAATCCAACTGCTGCGTCCCGTCGTCAAAGGCCGCCAGAATCGACAATGCACGGTCAACTGCGGCCACACCAACTTTGGTGTCGCTATCTCCGTTGTCCTTCACGAATCCCTGCGAGGTTGACAACTTGGCCCTCTCTCCTGACATGATGGCATAGCTCAAGAATAGAATGTCGTTCTGCCTAGCAGAACGCGCACGTACCGGGCACTCACCTGCCCGAGGCAGGAGGACCCCATTCCCGACGTAGCCAACCGAAGTCCACGAGACCTCAGCACCTTCCATCCTGACGCACCAAGCGGGCCCGAAGTTGAGCGCTTCGAGGAGTTGAGTCAGCGGGTTGAAGCACTGCGGCCTCAATTGGAGGCGCTTGCGACAAGCATCCACAACCAGCCCGAGTTGGCGTTCGAAGAGCACCGCACGGTTGCTCGCCTGCTAGAGCCGCTCCAGCGCGCTGGCTTCGAGGTCGTACGTCCGCTTGGTGGGCTCGACACCGCCTTCCGCGCCACCCGGACGTTCGGCAAGGGCGGCCCGCGCATGGCTCTACTCGCCGAGTACGACGCCCTGCCAGAACTCGGCCACGCATGTGGCCACAACCTCATCTGTTCAGCAGCCGTAGGTGCCGCCATAACGGCCGCCGGGTACCTAGAACGCCAGGAAGTTGATTTCACGCTTGAAGTAGTTGGCTGCCCAGCCGAAGAGGGCGGCGGCGGCAAGATCATCCTCATCAACGCAGGCGCATTCGATGGAGTAGATGCGGCGCTCATGTTCCACCCCTCGCACCGCACCATGCCAGTGCGCAGCTCGCTGGCCGCCACGCGCCTGACGTTGAAGTTCTACGGTAAGGCCTCGCACGCCGCCACCAACCCTCATCTGGGCATCAACGCGCTTGACGCCTGCATCCAGACCTTTAACGCCATCAACGCACTAAGGCAGCACTTCCCTGACGAGCACCGCGTACACGGCATCATCAGCCACGGCGGCACCGCACCCAACGTGGTGCCTGACTTCGCCGAAGCGCGCTTTCTAGTGAGGCACCGCCGCCTCGAGCAAGTCATCGAACTGAAGGAACGGGTCGTGCGTGCGGCAGAAGGGGCGGCGATGTCGGTCGGGGCGCGCGTCGAGGTGGACGAGGGCATGATGCTGGCCGACCGCGTCAACAACTTCCCGCTAGCGCAACGCTTCGCTGGCTATCTGGTAGAGCAGAACATAGAGCTGCAGGAGCCGCCAACAGTAGGAGGCGTCGGCTCCTCCGACTTCGGGAACCTGAGCCATGTTCTGCCAGCCATTCATCCGTACGTGAAGATCGCGCCCGAAGGCACCTCCAACCACACCCCAGCTTTCGCTAAGGCAGCTGGTAGCCCAGAAGGACTAGCAGCCATGATCTCCGCAGCCAAAGCGTTAGCAGCCACAACCGTCGACCTGGCACTTGAACCAGAGCTTCTTGAGCGTGCCAAGGCCGACTTCGCAACCGCTGTCACTCAGCCGCTAGGCTCATAGGAGGCCGTATGCCCGACGCACGTAGATCCCGCCGCCGCCCCGTTCTGAAGAGAATGGCGCTGGTGCTGATTGGCTTGGCGCTGGTCGCCTTCGCCGGTGCACAGCGCACTCTGACCGTTGCCCAGACGGTGGACATCCCCGGCTTCGACCCCCACAATCACGGACTAACCGCCGTGGAGGCCGTGATAACCAACGTCTTCGACTACCTACTGTTCCGGGACGCCAACGGCGACATCCAGCCCGCCCTTGCCACGGGTTACGAGCAAGTCGATGACCTCACTTGGCGCTTCACGCTTCGCGATGGCGTTGTGTGGCACGACGGCGAGCCATTCACCGCCACTGACGTCAAGTTCAGCCTCGAGCGCGTAGCTCGAGACTCGTCACTGTTCGAGCACGACAGCTTCCAGCAGATCGCCGAGGTGGAGATCGTCAACGACCACGAGATCCTCATCCACACCACCGGCCCGGACCCCGTGCTCCTCAACCGCGTGAGCCGCAAGGGCGCAGACATCGTTCCTAAGCACGTTATCGACGCGGTCGGCTGGGAGGGCTTCTCCGTCAACCCCGTTGGCACCGGTCCGTTCCGCTTCGTGGAGTGGGTGCGCGACGACCGCGTTGTCCTTGAAGCGTTCCCGGGCCACTGGCGCGGTGCGCCCGCCTGGGACCGCCTCGTGTTCAGAGCCGTTCCAGAGGACGCCACCCGCGTGGGTGAACTGCTGACCGGTAACGTCGATATAGCCGTCAACTTCCCAACGCAAGACGTCGAGCGCACCCGCGGCGCTGGTGCGGCGGACGTCGTGTCACAGCCAACCACCCGGATCATGATGCTGCTCTTCAACACTGCCGACGGTAAGGCCACCAGTGACCCGCGCGTGCGCGAGGCCGTAGAGCTGGCCATCGATAAGGAGCTGCTAGTTGAAGTGGTGGCGGGCGGCTTCGGAGTGCCAGTAGCGGCGCGCGTTTCGCCCGGTGTGGACATGGCGCCAATGAAGTACTACGACCGCAACGACTACAACCCTGAACGTGCCCAGGAACTGTTGGCCGAGGCAGGCTACGGACCCGGCGACTTAACCATCGCGTTGCAAGGTCCGTCCGGACGCTACCCAGGCGATGCCGACACGCTGGCAGTCGTGCAGGTCATGCTCAAGGAAGTCGGCGTCAACTCTACCCTTGAGTCACTGGAGTGGAGCGCGTACAACAGCCGCATCTGGGGTGCAGACAACGTCGAGAACATCGCCCTCATCGGCCTGGCCAACTCGCTCTTTGACGGCTGGTTCGCCCTCCGTTCACTGCCGTGCGACGGTGCTTACGCTAAGCGCACCAACTGGTGCAACCCCGAGTTCGACAAGCTCCTGACGGAGGCCGAGTTCAACCTCGACCTCGACGAACGCGCCAGGCAGATCGAGGCGGCGTTCGATATCGTGGCGGTTGAGCGCCCCATGATCGCGCTATTCCAGATCGACGCGCTGGTCGGTGTTAGCAATCAGATCACCTGGCAGCCGCGCCCCGACGAGATGATCTGGGCATTCGACATCCAGCCTAAGTGAGGTAACTGGGGCCGTCTTCCGGCGGCCCCACCCCTAATCTCATGCTTGCTTATCTAGCTCGTCGCGCTCTGCAGATGGTTCCGATCCTACTTGGGGTCGTGACGATCATCTTCGTGCTGCTCCGCCTATCCGGCGATCCCGTGCGGCTCTACCTGCCGGAAGACGCCACCCACCAGCAGATCGCGCAGGTACGCTCTTCACTCGGCCTCGACCGGCCCATCTATGTCCAGTACGGCATCTATATAGCCCGCCTCGTCAAAGGCGATCTTGGCGAGTCCATCCGTTACCGCAACCAAGACGTGGCGGCCATCGTGATGGAGCGGCTGCCTGCCACCCTCGAGCTGGCGGGCGCCTCACTGCTCGTGGCCATCCTCATCTCGCTGCCGCTTGGCACCCTCGCCGCGCTTAACCGCAACCGCCTGCCCGATCTGCTGTCGTCGGCAGTCGCCATGTTGGGGCGCGCCATGCCCAACTTCTGGGTTGGCATCATGCTGATCTTGTTCTTCGGTATTCGCTTGGAGTGGTTCCCCGTTTCGGGGCGCAACGGCATCGGCAGCCTCGTGCTTCCAGCACTGACGCTCGGTGCCTCCATGGCAGCGCTGCTGATGCGCCTGGTGCGCTCGGGGATGCTCGAGGTAATGAGCCAGGACTACGTGCGCACCGCCAAGGCGAAGGGCTTGCCCTGGCGCACAGTGGTCGTGAAGCACGGCCTCCGCAATGCGCTCATCTCCTACGTAACGGTGTTGGGCCTCGAAGTCGCTGGCCTGATGGCGGGTGCGGTCATTACTGAGCAGGTGTTCGCCTGGCCCGGCATCGGGCGGCTGGCGATTCAAGCGATCAGTTCACTAGACATGTCCATCGTGCAGGCGGTGGTCATCCTGGCGTCCGTGGTGGTGATGGTTGCCAACCTGGTGGTTGACCTCATGTACGCGCTCATCGACCCGCGCGTCAGGTACGCATGAGGGCCGCCACCGGCCGGGTGCGCCGCCGCCTACCAGTTGCGGTCCGCAGCCTGCTGCGCTCGCCAACCGGCACCATCGGCGTTGTGCTGGTGACGCTGTTCGTACTGGCCGCACTGTTCGCGCCTCAGATTGCGCCATTCGACCCGAACGCCACTAATCTGCGCGCCCGCCAGGTACCGCCGGCTTGGGTAGCAGGGGGCGGCACCCAGAACCTCCTGGGAACCGACCAGTTGGGCCGCGACATCCTCTCCCGCCTGATCTTCGGCACGCGCGTGGCACTGATCGTGGGATTGGGAGGCGTAATGCTTACCTCGCTGGTTGGTGTAACGCTCGGGTTGCTTGCCGGCTACTTCCGCGGCCGCACCGACGCCATCATCTCCCGCAGCATCGACACCCTGTTGTCGATACCCAACGTGCTCCTCTACCTGGTGGCCCTCGGCGTCTTTGGGCCCAGCCTAGCCATGCTGATCATCGTCATCGGACTCGTTAACTGGACGACTTTCGCGCGAGTGGTGCGCGGCGAAGTGATAGCCGTGCGCG
>JACDJA010002776.1_pt1 | contig 12033 bp, 11 predicted proteins | sample 7449241 | NCBI WGS metagenome assembly JACDJA01 (sample SAMN14253289, study PRJNA609438) | sludge metagenome | isolation source: initial anaerobic sludge | collected 2018-12-20 | reverse complement strand
GTTCGGGACGACCCAAGAGGCCCCTACTCGGTTGGCGGCAGGCCCTCTGGGTGAGGGTGCTCTTCCGGCTTGCCCCAGAGGAGCGATGCGACGACGCTGATGACGAGAATCGCGACGACAACTCCCAGAGAGACGAGGCTTGGGATATGCAAGACGTCGAGGAGGACCATCTTCGCGCCGATGTAGACGAGGATGATCGCTAGGCCAGTCTTCAGGTAAACGAAGCGGTGAACGACGTGCGCCAGCAGGAAGTACATGGAGCGGAGCCCGAGGACGGCCATGATGCTTGCGGTGAAGACGATGAAGCCGTCCGTAGTGACGGCGAAGATGGCCGGGATGGAATCGACCGCGAAGAGCAAGTCGGTGAACTCGATGACCACTAGGACGAGGAAGAGAGGCGTCGCCAAGCGCACGCCGTTCTTGCGCGTGAAGAACTTCTGCCCGTCGTACTCGCTACTTACCGGCATCAGGCGCCTGACGAGGCGCAGTGCGGGGTTCTTCTCGAGGTCGTTCTCGCCCTCGCCCTTCTGGAGCAGCATCCTGAAGCCGGTGCCCAGCAGGAAGGCCCCGAAGACGTAGAGCACCCAGCTGAACGCCTGGATGAGGGCAACGCCAACTACGATCATGATCCCGCGCAGGACGAGGGCGCCGAGGATGCCCCACAGCAGCACGCGTTGTTGGTATTTGAACGGCGTCTTGAAGTACGTGAAGACGAGCACGAAGATGAAGATGTTGTCGACTGACAGCGACCACTCTAGAACGTAGCCGGTGATGTACTGGATGGCCTTCTCTTGGCCGAGCCAGAAGTGGAACAGCACGCCCAAGAGGAGCGACAGGCTCACCCACGTGACGGTCCACATGGCCGCCTCTTGAGGTTTGACTACGTGCGCTTTGCGTTGGAAGATGCCTAGGTCGATCGCGAGCATCACGATCACGAACCCGATGAATGCGAACCAAGCCCATAGCGGTTCGGTCATGTTGACCTCCCGTTAGGGTCTTGCCTTCGTGTGCGCCACCGGGACGTCTTTGACGTCCGTGTTGACGATGGCGAACTCCCGGGGTGCGGGCGGCTACTCCCCCTCAACGAACGGTAACTGTACCCTACCGCTTCGCTCCGTGTAACCTGGGGCCGGTCGCCCTGAACTAGGCAGCGTGGAACGGTGCACGACCGTACCGTCAGCTCTACCCTTCGCGCGCTCGCCAGTTAGCGGCCAGGAGGCGGATCATGTCGGCAGGCCAGCACGGCGGTCAGCTAAGCATCGAGGAGCTGCGCAAGGACGTGATCGGCGAGGGCGCCGCGTTCGCCACGCCGTTCGGCGTAAGGCGCTTGACCTACGCGGATTACATCGCCTCGGGCCGGCCTTTGCGCTCGGTCGAGGCCACGCTCGAGCGCAGCGTGCTGCCGCTTTACGCCAACACCCATACGGAGGACAGCGCTACCGGCGCGCATACCACTGCCTTGGCAGACAGCGCGCGTGATTACGTGAAGCGCTGCCTCGGTGGCGAGGACACTCACAAGCTCTTCTTCGTCGGCACCGGGGCTACCGGTGCGGTTAAGCGCTTCCAGGAGGTTCTGGGCGTGTCGGTGGCGCCTGAACTACGGCAGATGGTCTTGAGCGACCTACCTACTGCCAACCGCTGGGTCGTGTTCGTTGGCCCTTACGAGCACCATTCGAACGAGGTGTCGTGGCGCGAGTCGTTAGCTGAGGTCGTGGCTATCCCGTTAGCAGCCGACGGCACTCTCGATCTGGCAGCGTTGAAGGCGGCGCTCGAGGATCCGCGCTACCTCGGCAGGCCTAGAGTCGGCTCGTTCTCGGCCGCGAGCAACGTGACTGGCCTCATCACCGACGTGCGCGCCGTCGCCAAGCTGTTGCACGAGCATGACGCCATCGCGGCTTTCGACTTCGCCGCCAGCGCGCCGTACGTCGCCATCGACGTGCAGGAGTCGAGTCCTGGCGCTAACGACGGCATCGACGCCGTAGTGCTAAGCCCTCACAAGTTCCTTGGTGGGCCAGGTTCGCCTGGCGTGCTACTCGTGCGCAAGGAGCTCTATCACCTGACGTCACCTACGACAGCTGGTGGGGGCACCGTTCTGTACGTGAGTCACGTGACGCACCGCTTCGTGAGCGACGTCGAGTCCCGCGAGGACGCGGGCACGCCCGCCATCTTGCAGAAGCTGCGCGCGGCCATGGCTTTCAGGGTCAAGGAGAGGGTAGGGGCAGACTTCATCGCACGGCGCGAGGAGGAGCACATCGGGGTGGCGCTGCGGCGGCTCGCCGCTAACCCGAAGGTGGAGGTGCTTGGCTCGCTTGATGCGCCGCGTCTGGCGGTCCTGTCGTTCCTCGTCAAACCGGCTGGCCGTTACCTCCATCCGCGCTTCGTGGTCCGCTTGCTGTCCGATCTCTTCGGCATTCAGGGCCGGGCAGGGTGCTCTTGTGCTGGGCCGTACGGCCACGACCTCTTGGGTATCGACGGCGAGACGTCGGTGCGCTTCCTGCATGAGATGGAGGCGGGCTTCGAGGGCCTCAAGCCCGGTTGGAGCCGCGTGAGCTTCCACTACCTCTGCGATGAGGCCGAGCTGGAGTTCCTCCTCGCCGCCATCGAGTTCCTGGCCGAGGAGGGCGATGCCTTTCTTCCCCTCTACGACTTCGATTGGCAGACCGGCGCCTGGTGCCACCGCGGCACCCCTCCAGAGACGCGCGTCGACGACTTCGCGCCTGAGGCGTGGGAGGCGATCGCCACCGCTAGCGGCGAGCGGCTGGCCGATTATGCCGCGTACCTGGCAGAGGCGCGGCAGTTGGCGCGAGAGTTGCGCGCTGCGCCGCCGCTAGCGCCTGACCGCAGCACGGCGGCAGACACGCGCTTGGCCAACTTCCAGTACTAGGCGCCGCGCTTCAAGCCGCGGCCAGCTCGCGCACCTCGACACGCACTTGCCACCACAGCCAGGTGACCTGTGCGAGGGTCGCGACGACGAACGCCACCATCGCCGTCGGTAGCGCGGTGAAGCGTTGGGTTATCACGCCTAACGCAAGCAGTCCCGCGCTGACGATGAGGAAGAGGATCATCGAGGCGCTGATGGCGGCCGTGCGCCGGGCGTAAACCGCCACGCCCTGGATGAGGTTGCGGAAGGCGTCGATGGCCGGCCACAGCAGCGCCCAAGCGGATCCGAGGATGGCGAGGGCAGTTAGTTCCGGCCCGAGCCCGGATACCGTGCCGAACCAGAACTGCGCCAACGGCGTGAACGCCACCGCCAACGTGATGACGAGCAGGCTGCCGGCCAACACCATGGTGAAGCGCCTCAGCGCCCGGAAGGCGCCGGGCCGGTCGAGCAGCGCGACGACCACCTCGTTCAGGGCGAAACTCACCGACCTGAGCATGAAGAGCAGTCCGTTGGCCACCGGCCACGCCGCCAACGAGGCGAGGGCGTCTGGCATGCGCGCGATGGCGGCGCTGCCGATGGGTTGCACTAGCAGAGACAGGAGGCCGGTGAGGACCAAGGGCAGGTAGAAGACGAGGAACGGTCGCATGGTGAGTGGTGTGGCGAGCGGAGTGGCGTTCACTAGTCTGACGCGCGTGACCGGTAGCGCGGCCCAGGCGCTGTAGAGCGCTTCGACCGTGACGCCGACGGAGATGGCCGTGGTCGCCGCCACTATGCCGCTGGCCCCGAGCCCGAACCCAACGACCGCGGCAGTGCCGCCGACGCCGATGAGGCGTAGCACCGTGCCGATGCTCACGTGGTGCGAGCGCCCGTAGCGGATGAGGAGACCCTGGTGGAAGCGCCGGTAGCCGATGGCCCACGTCCAAGGGAGCATGATCTTGAGGCCAAGGCGCGCCGGTTCGATGACGGCCTCTGGCGGGCCAAGGAGCGGCACCACCACCGCGTCGAAGAGCGGCGTGAACGCTAGCAGAGCGTGCAGGACCGTCAGGGCGGCGCCGATTACCATCATGAAACGGTAGATGAGCCTGCCAGACGCGGCGTCCTTAGCGAGGGCGACGCTGGCGGCCAAGAGCATGATGACCGGCGCCTCGACGATGAGGGCAACGGGGAAGACGACGCCACCGTATGCGGCCAGGTGGATCTCTGGGTCGGCGAGCCGCGCCATGATCGCGCCGACCAACGGCATCTCGAGGCCCATCACCAGCCAACTGGCCGCCAGTGGCAGCCAAGTCCTCACCACGTCCCGCATGCGTACGGGTGGCTCGCTTACGGGCGTGAGCACCGTGCCCGGCTCGCCGTTGGGGCCGGCATGGTTGAGGCTAGTGGTGGGGGTCACTGGCGAACTCTACCGCCGCCGGCCACTTGGGTGGGCCTTGAGGGGCGTTAGGGTCAGCGCGGCGCGAAAACGCAGGCCGCTTTGCCGTCAGTGATGCACGACAGCTGCTTGACGTCCTCGCCGAGCAGGCCGCGTAGCAGCGCCTGGTCGTAACGGCATACGGCCCTGCTCGAGCGCGCTAGCTGGTGGAACACGCAGTTGACGGCGCGCAGGCGGCCGTTCGCGTCGACGTGGGCTTCGTAGCCCAACTCGGTAAGGATCGACGCTACTTCGAGCAAGCGCTCACGAGGCGTCATGCCTGCGAGGCGCGGTGCGAAGTCGCGGGCAGCGTCGTCTGCCATCTTGGCGAGCATGCGCTCGAGGCCCTCCTCGCCGTATAGCTCCCGCACGGTACGCAGCATGTCGTCAGCTAGGCGGGCGTAGCTGCGGGGGAAGAGTTCGAGGGCGGCGTCTGTCAGCGCGAAAGCCCTGCCCGGCCGGCCACCGGTGCTGCGTTGCCCTGACACGCGCAGGAGCCCGTCGCGTTCGAGCGCAGTGACGTGCTGCTGCACGGCCGTGCGCGACACTTCCAGCGCGTCGGCCAGCTCCTCGACGGTGCACCCGCCTTCGCGATGGCGCATGACCTCCCCCAGCAGCTTGCGGCGCGACTCGGTGAGGTGCGCAGCGCTGGGCATGGGTGCGGTGATTGCGGTGTCTAGGCCGGCCATGGGAAGTGGGGGCCTTTGCCCTCGCGGGGCATCATGGCACGGTGTGTGCCGCTAGATGTGGCGGCGGTTGACGGACAGGAGACTTTAGGTATCGACTGGTGATACGGTTGGGCTGCGCACAGTTGCGGTAGTGCAGGTCGGGTCTCGGGGTCGCCGAGCGCCACGGCCCGTGCCGCGCGCGCGGTTGGCGGGGAAGCGCGATGACGAAACACAGGCTGGCTTATGAGACTCTGCGAGAGGCCATTCTTGACGGCCTCTTGCCACCAGGCACGAGACTCGTGCTGCACGATATCGCGGCGCGCCTCGGCGTCAGCCCCATCCCCTTGAGGGAAGCGTTGCGGTTGCTCGAACGCGATGGCCTTATCGAAGTGCAGCCTCACACCAAGGTCGTGGTCAAGGAGTTCCCCTTCGAAGAGGCTCTGTGGGCCGCGGAGATGCGACTGCTGCTAGAGCCGGCCGCTGCGCGCGACGCGGTGCCGAACTTCACGAGTCGCCATCTGACGGTAACGAGGTTGGCGTTCGAGGAGCTGAGAGCGCATGGATCCGGCGGCGTGTCGCGCGCCTACCTTGAAAGCTACGGCGCGTTCTACGACAGTATCTTCGTCGCGACGCCGAACCAGCGCCTAGTCCGCTCCCTCATGGAGCTGCGCGCGGTGGCGAGGCACTTCAGGTCGGTGTACCTTGGCGACGACATCGTTCAAGGGGCGGAGGCGGACCTAGCGCTCGTCCTTGGCGCGTTGGCGGCAGGTGACGCCGACGGTGTGTACGTAGCAGTACGGTTACACCGCTCGAAGTGCCTGGCGCAACTACAAGGCCTTGCCGGCGAGCGGCCGGAGGGGGTCAGCCCCACCGCGTCCGCTGGCGCCTCGCGTAACCGGAGTGCGCTCATGAACGTCTGGTAGTCTGACGGGCATGTTGCTAGCACGAGAGAAGCGTGTACTACGCGGTGGCCAGGTGCGCTGGCTGGCGGCCTTAGCCGCACTGTTGCTCTTGGCCGCGGGCTGCGCGCCGACGACGGCTGGCACGAGCAGCAGCGCCCCGCTCGTCGTTGGCGCTGGCGGAGACACGGGCGCGCCGGTGCCGCAGGGCGATACCTACTACCTGCGCTTCGATCTCTCGCTCGAGCAGTTCGGGCTAGCGCCACGTGACCTCCAGGCCGCGCTGTGGGTGCCTTCGGGGTACGCCTCCGACGTCGGCGACGTCACGTCGATGTTCGGCCTCAACGATATTCGTGCGGCAGAGAACTGGACCGTCGAACTAGTTCAAGTGAAGGCACAGCGCAGGACCGTCACCACGAGCGCGTCGTTCAACCAAACGCGTGTCGACTACTCGCTGTGGGCGGTGGTCAAGGCGGTCGTGCCGAGCGGCATCGTGCCGGGCCCGTACCGCGTGCGCGGCACCTTGCAGGTGCGCTCCGGCGCTACGGCGCCACTGTCGGCGACCTTGAACATCGCGGCGCCGTAAGCGAACTTACAAGTCGACGCCTTCGCGAGCGATACCGCTCAGGCACCACTCGCCCTTGCGGTCGCCTGACTTGGCGAGAGCGACGGCGAAAACGAACGTCACCTGCCCGTCGGACGTTTGAACGGCGACGGTGCCCCTGGCGCTGTCGCCGATCTCCATCACTTCCACCAACTGGGCCGCTGCGCCGTTCACCAGTGGCGAGTAGCGGTCGTTGCCGATGGCGCGCGCGAACTGCACCTCGTTGCCCATGACGCCGCGCATGCGGTCTGACGCCCGTGCGTAGTACGTGGCTGCGGTGGCCGCGCCCCCGCCAACCGCGGCGGCTAGTTCCGCAAGCAGCTGGTAGCCGGGGCGCTGGTCCCCGCCGTCCCGCTCTGGCGTCACGTCCTCACGCTGGCCCAAGTCCGAGCGAGACGTACTTCGTCTGGAGGTACTCCTGGATGCCCCACGGCCCGCCCTCGCGCCCGATGCCCGACTGCTTGACGCCGCCGAACGGGGCGTACGGCGCGGAGGGTAGCCCGTCGTTCACGCCGACGATGCCGTACTCGAGGGCCTCTGCGACACGGAAGGCGCGCGCCAGGTCGCGCGTGTGAACGTACGCCGCTAGACCGAACGGCGTGTCGTTGGCCATGCGGACGGCGTCTGCGTCTTCGCTGAACGTGACGATGGGCGCCACCGGCCCGAACGTCTCCTCGCTCAGCACGAGAGCGCCCGGTTGCACGCCGGCGAGGACGGTGGGAGCGTAATAGAGCCCGCCGAGTTCGCGACCTCCCGTGACGACCGTGGCGCCGCCTGCCACGGCGTCGGCAACGTGGCGCTCGACCTTGGCTACCGCCTGCGCGTCTACCAGTGGACCGATGTCCGTGTTCGGGTCGAGGGGATCGCCGACGATCAGGCGCTCGGTCGCGGCCGCGAACTGGGCGGTGAACTCGGCGGCGAGCGACTCGTGAACGTAGATGCGGTTAGCGCATACGCACGTCTGGCCGGCGTTGCGGTACTTGCTCGCCATCACTTGGGTAACGGCGGCAGGCACGTCGGCGTCCGCGAAGACTAAGAACGGTGCGTGACCACCTAGTTCCAGCGAGATGCGCTTTACCGTCGCCGCTGCCTGCGCGTACAGGAGCCTGCCGACCTCCGTGGACCCCGTGAAGGTGATCTTGCGGATGCGCGGGTCATCCAACAGCGAGGAAGAGAGCGGCGCCGGGTCGGAAGTTGGCAGCACCTGCAGGGTGCCAGGCGGGCCACCCGCTTCAAGCCACAGGTCGGCGAGGAGGAGGGCCGAAACCGGCGACTGTTCAGCCGGCTTGAGGATGAAGGTGCAACCAGCCGCCAAGGCGGGGGCGGCCTTGCGCGTGACCATCGCCAGCGGGAAGTTCCATGGGGTTATTCCGAACGCCGGTCCAACGGGTTGCGGCACGGCCAGCAGCCGCTTGCTCATGTCCTGGCCGGGGAAGAGGTCGCCGTAGATTCTGGTGGCTTCCTCCGCGTACCAGCGGGCGAAGCCAGCCGCATACCGCACCTCGCCGCGCGACTCCTTCAGCGGCTTGCCCATCTCGCGCGCCATGGTGGTCGCTAGGTTCTCGACGTTCTCGAGCATCAGCGCGTGCCAGCGGTTCAGGATGTCTGCCCGTTCGAACGCGCTCGTGGCGCGCCACTTGAGGAAGGCTTCCCACGCCACGTCTGCTGCCTGCCGCGCTTCGGCAACGCCACAGTCGGCGACGCGCGCCAGCACCCTCTTGGAGGCGGGTTCGACGACCTCGAAGGTACTCGCAGCTGGGCGCCAAGCGTCCGTTAGGTAATGACCAGCGAAGTTCTCTAGGTCCCTCATGGACCGAGTCTAGCGCTGAGCGCCGCCTGGAGGCACTCGCTCAGGGGTCCAGCTCGAGACGCCAGAGGTCAGCCGGCTCCTCGCGGCGGCGCGCCAGCTTCGCCTCGCCAGCCGCGACGGTCACCTCGGCGCCGCGCAGGTGCGACACGTAGTTCGATGCCATGGCGAACCCGTACGCCCCGGCCCTGCCGACGGCAAGCAGGTCGCCTTGCTGCACGGCGGGTAAGCCGACGTCCTGACCGAGACGGTCCGCGTTCTCGCAGAGTGGCCCATCAACGTCCGTGGGGAGAGCGCGCGCGGCTTGAGGCGCCTCGCCGACCAGCCTGATGGGGTGATGAGCGCCGTACAGAGCCGGACGTAGCAGGTCGGCCATGCCGGCGTCCGCGATAACGTGGCGGCGCCCGGACTCCTTGACGTGCAGCACGCGCGTTAGGAGCGTGCCAGCGTCGGCCACGATGAAACGCCCAGGCTCGAGCACGATCTTCACGCCGTGGCGCGCCGCGAACGCGGCGTAGGTCTCCGCGAAGGCGTGCAGCGGCGGGTGCGGAACCGCGAAGCCGCCGCCGAGATCGACGAGCTCGAGGCCGACGAACTCCTGGTAAAGGGGCTCGAGCGCCGCGACCACCAGGCCCGCGACGCTTGGATCGTCGAGCATGGAGCCGGCGTGCACGTGGAACCCGGCGAGCTTGCCTGCTTCGTAGAGCCGGGCGGCGATGGCGCGCGTCGCCTGGAGGGTCTCTCCGAACTTCGAGGTGGCGGCGGCGGTGGCGAGGTGCTCGTGTGTGTGAGGGTCGAACCCCGGGTTCAGGCGCACGACGAAGCGCGTTTGCGGCGCCTGCACCGAACTCCAGATGGCGTACGCGCCCTCCGAGTCGAGGCTGACGAGCCCTACGCCGACTGCGGCAGCGCGGGCCGCTAGGGCGGCGGTGTGCCCTGGGCCGCCGAGGATGATGGTGGCGGGATCGAAACCTGCCCGGAGGGTGCGCTCCAGCTCCCCTTCCGTTAGCGCCTCTGCCCCTATGCCGAGGCCAGCCAAGTGCCGGAGGATCGCGCCGTTGGCGTTGGCCTTGACGGCGTAACGCACGAGCGCGCCTGGGAAAGCTGCTTGGAGGTCGGCGACGCGGGCGCTGATGGCGTCGAGGTCGTACACGTAGGTTGGGGTCCCGTAGCGGGCAGCGACCTCTTGCAAGAGCGCGTCTGTCATGAGTTGCGCGAGCGTAGCACGGGGTCATTCACCGAGGCGGTTACACTTACGGCATGAACCGACAACTGCGCAGGGCGCAGGCGAAACTCGACGAGAAGGCTGACAAGGAGAAGAGCAAGAAGCGCGATGCGCGTCGGGCTCGACTAGCCGCCGTGCGCACGCGGCGCCGCGCTCCAGCTGCGAGCAGTGCCAAGGGTCAGGCTGGCGCGACGGCTGGTCCCGACCTCAAGCAAGTGAACATGGCTTCGCTCACGCCGGAACAGCGCCGCAAGCTGCCCGGTCGTTTCTCCGGGGCGCTGATGATCGCCACGGTCTTCTTCATCGTCTTGCAGGCGGCCGTTCCGTCCACGGAGAGCACGGTGGTTACGAGCCTGACCGGTGCCGGCTTCTTCCTCCTCTTCGGGTACTTCTCCGTGCTCTTCCAGTTGCGCCAGGGCCGCCCCAACGCCCTGACCGTGACTCTGGTCACGGGTCTTGCCTTGACGCTAGGCGTTCTAGCTACGCGCTTCTTCGGCCCGAACGCGGGGCTCGACCTCAACTTCATCATCCTGATCGTGGCTGGCGCCGTTGGCGTGGTCGCTGGTGCTTACCTGGGGCGCCTCGTGTTCTACGTCGCGCCCACGCAGCGCCGCTAAGCCGTGGCGCCTCACGCCGGGCCGCTCACCGCCGTCATCGGCGCCATGCCTGAGGAGGTCGTCAGGCTGCGCGCGGCCCTAGGTTCGCCGCGCGCGGAAAGCGCTGGGCCGTTCACTTGGACGAGCGGCGAGTTGGAGGGTTTGCCTGTTCTCCTGGCGGAATGCGGCATCGGTAAAGTCAACGCCGCCGCCCTCACTCAGGCACTGTTGAGCGCTGGTGCTGGCCGGGTGGTGTTCACCGGCGTCGCGGGCGCCGTCGACCCGTCGTTGGCGGTAGGAGACGTCGTCGTCAGCGTGGACGCGGTGCAGCACGACGTCGACGTAACCGGGCTCGGTTATCCGCTCGGTGAGGTCCCCGGCACGGGGCGCGCCTGGGCGGCGGACGCTGAGCTGCGCACCGCGGCGGCGGCCGCTGCCCGCGAGCTAGGCGGCGTGCGCGTCGTCGAGGGGCGGGTGGCGTCAGGTGACGTCTTCGTCGCCGACCGTGGCAAGGTCGAGTACCTTCGTGAGTCCTTCGGCGCGGCGTGCGCGGAGATGGAGGGAGCCGCCGTCGCCCAGGTGTGCTCCAGGTGGGGGGTGCCGTTCGTGATCGTGCGGAGCATCTCCGACACCGCCGACCATGCGGCTGAGGTTGATTTCAGGGCCTTCACGGAGCTGGCTGCTGGCCGTGCCGAGGCCGTGGTGCGCGGCCTGTTGCGGCGCCTCGCTAGCGCCTGACGCCCGTCGCCCCGACGGGCACCAGCTTGTGGTTAATCGGTTAACCACAAGGTACGTCGCGCGGCTCTGGTTGGCGTAAGATAAGGCGTTGCAGTGAGGCCAGGCACGGCGGCTACCGTCGGCGCACGCGGTCAACCGGCCAGGCCCACTCGAGATAGGCAGAACCCCGACCAATGGCGGGTACCACGGCAAGCGTTCGGCCACAGCCGCGGTCAAGCACCGCGCGCCGGGCACGAGCCGAAAGCGGCACGAGTGCGCGAGAGGACTGAACACATGGCAGACGTCTTGGATCGCTTGCTAGATCTAGACCGTTCACAGCTAGGGCCACAGGAGCTAGCGGCCCTGAACTCGGTTGAACTCAAGGAGTGGCTCGAGTCGCTCGACTACGTGCTCGCTAGCGGCGGCGCCGACAGGGTAGTCGAGATCCTCCAGCGCCTGGAGGCTCACGCTGAGAAGCACGGCATCCGCCTGCCGTTCGAGTCGGACACGTCGTACGTGAACACCATCCACGTAGACGATCAACCCGAGTACCCGGGCGACATCGCCATCGAGCGGCGCATCACCAACCTCATCCGCTGGAACGCCATGGCCATGGTGGTCCAGGCCAACAAGCACTCATCCGGCATCGGCGGGCACATCGCCACCTACGCCTCGGCGGCCATCCTGTACGAGGTCGGCTTCAACCACTTCTTCCGCGGCCCTGGCAAGGGCCCAGACGCGGACTTGGTCTACTTCCAAGGGCACGCCAGCCCGGGCATCTACGCGCGCTCCTATCTAGAGCACCGCTTCGACGACGAGCGCATGCACAACTTCCGCCGCGAACTGCAAGACTCGCCGGGCCTCTCCTCCTACCCGCACCCGTGGCTCATGCCCGACTACTGGAGCTTCCCGACCGTATCGATGGGCCTTGGCCCCATCACGTCCATCTACCAAGCGCGCTTCAGGCGCTACCTGGAGGACCGCGGCCTCTACCCGAAGGGTAGCGGCAAGGTGTGGGCGTTCATCGGCGACGGCGAGACCGACGAGCCGGAGACGCTCGGTGCCATCCGAGTCGCTTCCCGCTCCAAGCTCGACAACCTGATCTGGGTCCTGAACGCCAACCTCCAGCGGCTAGACGGCCCCGTGTTCGGCAACGGCCAGATCATCCAAGAGCTCGAGGGCATCTTCCGCGGCGCAGGCTGGAACGTCATCAAGGTCGCGTGGG
>JACDJA010002775.1_pt1 | contig 12042 bp, 12 predicted proteins | sample 7449241 | NCBI WGS metagenome assembly JACDJA01 (sample SAMN14253289, study PRJNA609438) | sludge metagenome | isolation source: initial anaerobic sludge | collected 2018-12-20 | reverse complement strand
GATGCGAACCCTTGTGCGTTCGGCGTCGGCACCGAACCAGGCCGGAGATGGGCTGGGTTTCAATCGCGTCGAACACCCTCCCATCTTGCCATTTCGGTGCCGCCCTTCAGGCCAAGGAAGCCGACGTCGACCTGCCGCTCGAGTGGCGTGAGCACCTCACGGTGGCAGGGTTCGAGGTTGGCCAGACCGGTACGCCGCCTAATGCCGTTCGAGAGCCCGCGCCTCACACCCCATAGAACTCCCGGTACCACGCCACGAACCGCTTCACGCCCACGTCCAGCGGCGTCTCCGGCTTGAAGCCCACGTCGGCCACCAGGTCGTCGACGTCGGCATAGGTGGCGGGCACGTCCCCCGGCTGCATGGGCAGGAAATTCTTCTCCGCCTCCACCCCCAGCTCCTCCTCGATCAGCGCGATAAGCTCCATTAGCTGCACGGGTTGGTTGTTGCCGATGTTGTAGAGCCGGTAGGGGGCGTTGCTCGTGCCGGGGTCGGGGTCGGCGCCGCTCCACTGCGGGTTCGCGGTGGCCACGTGATCGGCGGTGTGCACGACGCCCTCGACGATGTCGTCGATGTAGGTGAAGTCGCGCTGCATATCGCCGAAGTTGAAGACGTCGATGGGGCGCCCCTCGAGGATGGCCTTGGTGAAGAGGAACATGGCCATGTCGGGGCGGCCCCAGGGGCCGTAAACGGTGAAGAAGCGCAGTCCGGTGGTAGGCAGGCGGTAGAGGTGCGAGTACGTGTGCGCCATCAGCTCGTTGGCCTTCTTGGAGGCGGCGTAGAGGCTGAGTGGATGATCCACGTTGTCGTGCACGCTGAAGGGCACCTTGGTGTTGGCGCCGTACACGGAGCTGGACGAGGCGTAGACGAGGTGCTCCACGTCATGGTGGCGGCACGCTTCCAGGACGTTCACGAACCCGACGAGGTTGCTGTCGACGTAGGCGTGCGGGTTGGTGAGCGAGTAACGCACCCCGGCCTGGGCGGCGAGGTTGACCACCACCTGCGGCCGCGCCTCGTCGAAGACGCGCGTGAGGGCGGCGCGGTCCGCCAGGTCGAGCTTCTCGAAGCGGTGGCCCGGGTGGCGCGCCAGCCGCGCCAAGCGCGCCTCCTTGAGGCTAACGTCGTAGTAATCGTTGACGTTGTCGACTCCCACCACGCTGTCGCCCCTTGCGAGGAGGCGTTCCGCCAAGTGGTAGCCGATGAAACCCGCGGTGCCGGTGACCAGGAAACGCCTGCCCGCCATCACAGGCTCCAGTACTTGAAGCCCGCGGGCAGCTTGGCGCCCTTGAGCACCGACTTGACGTCGGCCACGATGCCGCCCGGCTTGACCAGGCGCGGGAGTTCCTCGAGCACCAAGGTGTCGAAGCCGCGATGCGCCACCGCGATGATGAGGGCGTCGAGGTCTTGGAACTCGCTCAGATCCGCGAGCTCGACGCCGTACTCGCGCCTGGCCTCGGCGGCGTCGGCGATGCCGTCGTGGACCACGGGGGTCACGCCGTACTCCGCCAGCTCCTCAAGGATGTCGGGCACCCGGCTGTTGCGCAAGTCGGGGACGTTCTCCTTGAAGGTGAGGCCGAGCACGCCCACGCGCGCGCCACTGATGCGGCCGCCGGCCGAGGCGAGGAGCTTGATGACCTTCTGCGCCACGAACGCCCCCATGCCGTCGTTTATCCGGCGGCCGGCTAGGATGACCTGCGGGATGTAACCGACTTCCTCGGCCTTGGTGGTGAGGTAGTAGGGGTCCACCCCGATGCAGTGGCCGCCCACCAGGCCCGGGCGGAACGGCAGGAAGTTCCACTTCGTGCCGGCCGCCTCGAGCACCTCCAGGGTGTTGATGTCCAGACGGTCGAAGATCATGGCCAACTCGTTCATGAGGGCGATGTTTAGGTCGCGCTGCGTGTTCTCGATGACCTTGGCCGCCTCCGCCACCTTGATGCTGCTGGCACGGTACACGCCCGCCTCGATGATGGCGCCATACACGCCGGCCACGCGCTCGAGCGTTGGGGCGTCCTGACCGGCAACGACCTTAACGATGCGCCTCAAGGTGTGTTCCTTGTCGCCGGGGTTGATGCGTTCGGGGGAGTAGCCGAGGGTGAAGTCGATTCCGGCCTTCAGCCCCGAGGTCTCTTCGAGGATCGGACCGCAGAACTCCTCGGTCACGCCCGGGTAGACGGTCGACTCGAAGACCACCACCGCGCCCCGCGTGAGGGCCCGCCCGACCACCAGGCTGGCGGACGCCAGGGGCCCAAGGTCGGGGCGCTTCACGGCGTCTATGGGAGTGGGAACGGCGACGACGAAGAACGTGGCACCCTCGAGGTCCGCCTCGTCCGCCGTGAACTCCACGGTGGTGCGCGCCAACTCTTCCGGCGGCGCCTCGCCGGTCGGGTCGTGGCCCGCCCTGAGCCGGGTGATCTTGGCGGCGTCCGTATCGAAACCCACCACGCCCTCGAACGCTTCGCCGAAGGCGAGCGTGACGGGGAGGCCCACGTAACCCTGGCCGATGACGGCTATGCGTTCGGCGGCGTCATGCGTTGTCGACACGAGTAGACCAACTTTCTGCGCGCGGCCGACCCCCGACCGGGCGAACGACACTCTATCGGGGAGTTAGCCCCCGCGTTTGCGCCAAAACTCACGGCCTGAGCGTCCATCGCGGTCGGCTCTTCGATCCAAGCGCAACAAGGCCGAACGAGCCTCACGCGGAGACCCGCCGGCCTACGCACCGGCAACACTAAGCCGCTAACGGCCCTGAGGCAACCAGTCGCCGTTGTCGGCGTGCCACACGCTGAGGCTGCTCGGTTCGAAACGCTCGAGCGCCGAGCTGGCGTCGGCCTGCTTCTCCGTGTTCGTGTACACCGAAACGAACGTGCGGGTGTCGGGCGTGCCGCTCGGGTGCTCGGGGGGCTCGGGGTGCGGGAGCGGACTGTTGAAGATGAAACCCGCCAGCGCGAACGCGAGGCCGAAGACGCCCCCACCGATTACGGCGGCCCAGAAAGGACCCACGGCCTGCGCCTGTTCCTTGCCGAAAAGGTCCACGAGGCCCGAGCCCATCAGGAGGCCCAGGAAACCGCAGCCGAGCATCCCCGCCACGAAACCCAAGACCGCCCCGTTTGCGGGGGGCACCTCGCCGCGTTCTATGACGTTCGGATCGGCCTGGCGCTGGGCGCGCAGCACGTCGTCGGACGCGCCGGCGACCAGGCTGACGTCGTCCGACCCGAAGCCGGCGCCGTAGAGGGCCGCGGCGGCGTCGCGGGCGGCGGACGGGTGGTCGTACTGGGCGGTAACGGTGACGCGCGGCTCGTGGCGGTGACCGCCCGCGCCGGCAGAGGCACTGGTGTGCGAAGTTTCGTCGACCATGGCGCTCCTCTCGCTACCCATGCGCGCCCCGCTGGGCAGCTCGCCGCTGCGGGGGGCCTTGCAGGTCGCGACCATGATAGCGCCATTCACGCGCCGGCGGCGAGCCAGGTGCCGCAGCGGTTGCCGCGCCGCGAGCTGAAGCCACGGGCGACGGCCCCGCACCTCGAGCTGAAGCCACGGGCAACGGCGCCGCGCACTGCCCGCCGCCGGTTCGGCATGATGCGATGATGAGCCACGTGACCGAACGGAAGAGCAGCCGCCGCGGGGCAATGACCCTGATGGTCGGGACCCTCGCGAGCAGCGTGGCGGGGCTCCTCAGGAACTCGCTCCTGGCCCAGTTCTTCCCGACCGCCGTCATCGACGCCTTCGTGACCGCCTTCAAGGTGCCCAACCTGTTCCGCGAACTGCTGGCCGAAGGTGCCCTCACCAACTCCTTCATCCCGGTCTACAAGCGCCTCGAGCCGGAGGAGGGCCGCCGCATGGCCGGGGCGCTCCTCGCGCTGCTGCTCATCGTCAACGGCCTGCTCCTCGTGGGCGCCTACCTCAGCGCGCCTTTCCTGGCGCGTCTGCTCATCTCGGGCGCAGGCAACGTGGACGTCGAGCTGACCACCCGGCTGGTGCGGATCGTCTTCCCGTTCCTGCCCGCGATCTCCCTATCGGCCCTCGCCATGGGCGTGTTGAACGCCGAGGAGCGCTTCCTCGCGCCCGCCTGGGCGCCCGTCGCACTCAACGTGGTGACCGTCACCCTCATGGCCCTGTTCCCGGGCCAGGCCGTCATGTTGGCCGTCGCGCACGTGGTGGGCGGCTTGGCCCAGCTCGTCGTGCAGGTGCCGGTCCTGGCGCGCTCCGGCCTCCTGCCGCGGGTCACCTCTCTGTGGCACCCGGCGTTGGGGTCGGTGCTGCTGCTCATGGTGCCGTTCGCGTTCACGGCCGGCGGCCGTCAGGTGCTCAACGTGGTGGCGTCCAACGTGATAACGAGCATCGACGCCGGCGCGCAGGGCGCCTTCTACCTCGCGGACCTGTTCTTGAGCCTCGCCCTCGGGCTCTTCAGCATCTCTCCCGCGCTGGCCTACTACTCGCGGCTGTCGGAACACGCGGTGAAGGGGCCGGAGCAGTTCGCGGCGACGCTGGCGGAAGGCCTCCGCTTCATCACTTTCCTGACGGTACCCGCGGGCCTGGCCCTCGCCCTGTTGGCCGCGCCGGCCGTGGACGTGGTGTACAACTGGCGCTCGCTGCTGGGCGCCCCCATGGACGCGCAACTGCGCGCGTTCACGATCGCGGCCACCATGCCGCTCGGTTTCGCGGTCTTCCCGATCGGGGTGTTCAACCTGCTCATCCGCACTTTCTACGTGCGTGGCCTGGTGCGAACCCCGGTGCTGTTAGTGCTGTCGTTCCTGAGCGTCCAGGGGTTCTTGTACTGGACCCTCTCGAAGGTGTGGGGCATCGCGGGCGTGGCGTGGGCCACCGCCTTCACGGCGTGGCTGCAGGTGGCGGTCGCGGCGTTGCTCGTGGGTAGGCGCGAGGGCTTCGGCCTGGCCGCGTGGCTCGCTGACTCGGCCAAGGTGTGGCTTGCCGCGGGGGTCGGGGTAGGGGTGGCGGCGCTGACGTTGGCGCTGCTGCCCCTCGGCGCCGATTGGTGGGGCCAACTGGCGCGCGTGGCGCTTGGCGGGGTGGTGCTGCTGGCCACGTTCGCGGTCGTCGGCTACGCGCTGAGGCTGCAGGAAATCGCCGCGCTCGCTAGGAGGCTGCGGCGACCACGGTGATGTGCGAGGTGCGGCTCGGCGTGAGGCCTGACGCGAGGCGCGACACGAGACGCCAGGTGAGGCCTCTGCCGTGAGGCCCGAGGTGCGGCCCGCCGCCTAAACGCGCTTGAAGACGACCGCGGCGTTCTGCCCGCCGAACGCGAAGTTCGTGGAGATGGCAACGTCGACCTGCTGCTGGCGCGCCTCGTTGGGGACGTAGTCGAGGTCGAGCTCGGGGTCCGGGTCGAGGTAGTTGCGCGTAGGCGGGAGCACCCCGTGGAAGAGCGCCTGGACGGTCGCTATGGCCTCGATGCCACCTGCCGCGCCGAGGGTGTGCCCCGTCATCGACTTGGTGGAGGAGGCGGGAGGCACGCTCTCGCGGCCGCCCCAGACGGCCTTGAAGGCCAGGGTCTCGTTGAGGTCGTTAGCGGGCGTGCTGGTTCCGTGGGCGTTGATGTAGCCGACCTGGTCCGCTGACAAGCCGGCATCGGCCAGGCCGCGCTTGATGGCGGCGATGGCGCCCGTGCCGCCCGGGGCGGGTGCCGTGACGTGATACGCGTCGGCGCTCGAGCCGAAGCCGACGACCTCGGCGTAGATGCGGGCGCCACGCTTCACGGCGCGCCCATACTCCTCGAGGATGAGGATGCCGGCGCCCTCGCCCGCCACGAAGCCGTCGCGGCTGGCGGTGAACGGGCGGCTGGCGGTCTCCGGGCTGTCGTTGCGGGTGGAGAGCGCCTTCATGACGGCGAAGCCGCCGATGCCCATGGGTGTAATCGGCGCCTCGGTGCCGCCCGCGAAGACGATTTCGGCCTCGCCACGTTGGACCATCCGGTAGCCCTCGCCGATGTTGTGAGAGCCGGTGGCGCACGCCGTGACGACGCTGGAGCTCGGGCCCGTGAGGTGATAGCGCATGGCGATGTGCCCGCTCGCCATGTTGACTATGAGCATGGGGATGAAGAACGGGCTGATGCGCATGGGAGAGCGCTCGAACCTGACCCTGGACTGGGCCTCCCAGGTATCGAGGCCGCCGATGCCGGAGCCCACGCACGTGCCGCCGATGTCGCCGGTGACGTCCTCGGCAGTCAACCCCGCGTCCTGCAGGGCGAGCTCGGCGGCCACGAGCGCGAACTGGACGAACCGGTCGAGCCTCTTGGCATCCTTGCCGGTGAAGTACTGGTCCATGTCGACGTCGACCTGGCCGGCGAACCTCACGGACAGGTCACTCGCGTCGAACAGCGTGATGGGTCCGATGCCGTTCTTCGCTTCGTGCTGCGCGCTCAAGAAGCCGGCGGCGCCGACGCCGATGGGGGTGACGGGCCCAACTCCTGTGACGACTACTCTTTTCATGGTCACTCCCACGTTAACGCGCGGGGAGTCCCGGACTAGTGACTTGGCCCGCGGGCGCTTTACCCTCGCCGCTCGCGCAAGGTCGCTTGCCGGTGGCGCCTACTGCTTGTCGGAGATGAAGCGGACCGCGTCACCGACGGTGCGGATGCCTTCGGCCTCGTCATCGGAGATCTCGACCCCGAACTCGTCTTCCAGGCCCATGATCAACTCGACGACGTCGAGGGAATCGGCGCCCAGGTCATCCATGAAGCGCGAGGCCTCGGTGATGTCGCCCGGGTCGGCGTCGAGCTTGTCGGCCACGACGTCCTTGATCTTCTCCAGAATTTCGTGCTCGTCCACGGTGTTCCCTCCTCGGCGTCGGCATCGAGCCGCGCCATTGTCGTACTCGTCTTGCGGGAGTCTAGCACGGGTTCTACCGGCGTCTTCCTGTGTTTCTTGCGGCGCCATGGGCCGCGGCCGAGCACTTCCGGGTGGTCCGGGAGCGAGAGGCCTTGCAGATGCTAGTGCATGACCATCCCACCGTCAACCACCAGGGTCTGGCCGTTGATGTACGCGGCCTCGTCGGAGGCCAGGAAAGCCACCGCGTTGGCAACGTCGGCGGGCGTTCCGAAGCGGCCTGCCGGGATCTCCGCGAGGTAGGCGCTCTTCAGCTCCGGTGCCAGGGCCGCCGTCATGTCGGAGTCGATGAACCCCGGAGCCACGGCGTTGACGGTCACGCCCTTGGCGGCGTACTCGCGCGCCAGCGCCTTGGTCAGCCCGATGAGGCCTGCCTTGGCCGCGACGTAGTTGGCCTGGCCCACGTTGCCGCGCAGGCCCACCACCGACGAGACGTTGATCACGCGCCCGAAGCCGGTCCTGAGCATGCCCCGCAACGCCCCACGAGCCAGGTAGAAGGCCGCCGACAGGTTCGTGTCGATCACGCTCTGCCAGTCCTCGTCCTTCATGCGTAGCGCCAGCGTGTCCTTGGTGACGCCGGCGTTGTTCACGAGCACGTCGAGGGCGCCGAAGCGTTCCGTGACCGCCTTGACGAGCTCCTGGCACTGGCCGGGGTCCGCGACGTCGGCCGCGAACGCCTCGGCCTGCCCCCCTGCGGCGCGGATGGCCTCCACGACCTCGTTGGCCGGGCCGGCCGACCTCACGTAATGCACGGCGACGTCAAACTGGCGCCTGCCGAACGTCTCGGCGATGGCGCGGCCCAGCCCACGGCTGGAACCGGTCACGAGTACCACCCGCCTACGCTCCCCGGTCATCCGGCCGCCTCCTCGCCGGCGGGCGCCACGGCGGTGGCCAGAGACTCGGAGTCGGTGACGGCCATGCCGAGCGCGCCGGGAAGGATGCGCTCCAGCAGGCCGGTCAGGACCTTGCCGGAACCGAACTCCACGAAGCGCGTGGCGCCCAGAGCGTGCAACTTCTCCACGCACTCGACCCCGCGCACGGGGGCGGTCACTTGTTCGACGAGCAGGCGCTCCGCCGCGGCGGCTTCAGCGATGGGCTCCGCGGTCACGTTGCTGACGACGGTGATCAACGGTTCGCCGAAGCTCACCTCTGCGAGGTCGACGGCGAGCCTGTTGGCGGCCGGCAGCATGAGGGGCGAGTGGAAGGGCGCGCTCACCTTGAGGGGTATCACGCGGCCACCCCTGGCCTTGAGCGCCTCGGTGGCTCGCGCCACGCCGCGCGCCGTGCCGGAAACGACCGTCTGGCCGGGGGCGTTGAGGTTGGCGATGGCCACGAGGACGCTGCCCGGTTCCTCAGGGCCGACGGGCAGCGCCGCCAGCACCTCGCGGATGTCCTGCTCGCTCAGCTTGAGAACGGCGGCCATGGCGCCCTCGCCCTCGGGGACGGCCTCCTGCATGTACTCGCCGCGCTTTCGGACGAGTTGCACCGCCGTGCCGACGCTCAGGCTGCCCGCGGCGACGAGCGCCGTGTACTCGCCGAGCGAGTGTCCGGCGGCCAGCTGGGGCTCCGCGCCCTCGGCCTCGAGATAGGCGGAGTAAGCGGCGACCCCTGCGGCCACCAGCGCCGGTTGCTGGTTGGCCGTCAACCGCAGTTCCTCGGCGGGGCCTTCCCACATGAGCTGGAGGAGTCCCGGCAGCGCCGCTTCGGCCTCGTCCAGCACGAGTTTCGCCGCCGGCGACGCTTGGTAAAGCTCGCGGGCCATCCCCACCTCCTGGGAGCCCTGGCCGGGGAACAGCGCGGCTACTTTCTGCGTCACGCGGGGCCCCAGGTGAGGACGGACGACGCCCAGGTCAGTCCCGCCCCGAACGACACCAGGAGGAGGTTGTCGCCCACGTTCACCCTGCCGTCGGCGACGGCGTCGCGCAGCGCCAGCGGGATGCTGGCCGTGGAGTTGTTGCCGTACTCGTCCACGGTCACTACGACGCGTTCTCGCGTCAGACCCAACCGCTCGCGCGCGGCCTCGATGATGCGTAGGTTGGCCTGGTGCGGCACGAAGAGCGAGATGTCGTCGACCGTGAGACCCGCCTTCTCCAGCGCCTCGATCGTGGCCGTATCCATCACGCGCACCGCGAACTTGTAGACCTCACGGCCGTTCATGTACAGCGTCTCGGAGAGGGGCGTGCCGCTCGGCAGGCACGGGGCCACGGCGCGCTTGTGGAGCTGATCGGCGCCCGAGCCGTCGGCGCCCATGATGACGCTCTTGATCCCGTACTGCTCGGGCACGGCCTCGATGATCACGGCGCCCGCCCCGTCGCCGAACAGCACGGCGGTCGAGCGGTCGTTCCAATCGATGATCTTGGTCAGCGCCTCGGCGCCGATGGCCAGCACGCGCTTGCACTGCCCGGACTCGACCAGGCCCCTGGCGATCCCGACCGCGTAAAGCCAACCCGGGCAGGCAGCCAACAGGTCGAAGGCGCCGGCAGACAGCTTGAACTTGTCCTGCACGAGCGCCGCCGTGGACGGGAAGAGCGCGTCCGGGGTGTTGGTGGCCAGGATGACCATGTCGACGCCGGCGAGGGCGTCGTCGCCGTGGCGGGCGAGCAGGTCCTCCACGGCCCGGAACGCGAGGTCGGAGGTGAACTCGTCGTCGGCCGCCAGGTGGCGGCGCTTGATGCCCGTCCGCGAGGTGATCCACTCGTCGGAGGTATCCAGCATCGCCTCAAGGTCTTGGTTGGTGACGATCTTGGCGGGCGCATACGCGCCTAGTGCGGTTACGCCCGCCCTGGTCTTCGCTTGGCTCACGCAGCACCTGCTTGTGGCGCGGTCGCGGGCTCAGCAAGGCGACCGGATGACGAAAGGACGGCCGTGGCCGTCCTGGTGGGGCCCCTCGGGGCCTTCGGGCTTTGGCGCAGCAGCCAGTTCGAGCACCGGCCGAGCTGCGGGAACCTCAAGCTTCCGCCACGACCTGACGGCCGGCGTAGCTGCCGCACTCGGGGCAGACCACGTGCGGGGGCTTCATGGCCTTGCACTGGGGGCAGGCCACCAGCGTGGGCTCGCTCAACGCGTGGTGGGAGCGCCGCGAATCGCGGCTCGAGCGCGACGTGCGCTTCTTGGGTACCGGGTGTTTAGCCATCTCGTCTTGACTCCTTCTGGTGGGCTCGCGGTTCGCGCGAGTGGTGAGTGGTGGTGCGGTGGCGGTTCCGTGACGGTCGCGGCGCTGGGCGCGTCCGCGGGCGGCTCAGGCCCGCAAGTCCAGGTCCTTCAGTGCGGCGAACGGTGAGACACCTTCCTCGACCACCTCGGCGTCACGCTCTCGCGCCAGTTCCGGGTGTTCGTTGAGGTTCACGCCGTTCTCGTTCAGACCGAGGCAGTCGGGCCGGCAGAGCACCGTGATGGGCACTTCTATGGCCAGGAGCTCGGTGAGGAACGCGCTGAAGTCCACGGTGGTCGAGCCGAAGACGAGCAGTTCGTCGTCGCCCTCGTCGCCCTCCTCGTCGAGCAGCAGCGGCAGATCCGACGGCCGGTACTCCATGGGGTAGACGAACGAAGCCCTGACCTCCGTATCCACGTCCTCGAGGCAGCGCCGGCACTCCATGACGACCGTGCCCTTCACCGAACCCTCGAGCACGAAGTCGTCGTCGCCTCCGGCGTTTATCGCGGTCAGGCGCCACTCCAGAGGGCCCCTGAGGCGCATGCCGTCGGCCTCCAGCAGGGCCTCCGCGGGCTCCAGCAGCCCCTCGCCACGCACGTCGAGCGGAGCGCCCGGCGCTTGCTGGAGTAGGGGGGCCAAGTTGAGGGTTGCCGAACCGCTAGACTGCATCCCTTGAAAGTATAGGCCGGGGTGGGGGGATGTCAAGGTAAGCGGCCACGAAGGGGCCGCTCCGAGTCAAGGTTATGCTCGGCCGCACATGTTCCTCGTCATCCCGGCAGTCGATATCCAGCAGGGCCGCGCCGTCCGCCTGTTCGAGGGCGATCCCGAGCGCGAGACCGTCTATTTCGAGGACCCCGTGGAGGCGGCGGCCAAGTGGGACGGCCTGGGAGCCGAGTGGATCCACGTGGTCGACCTCGACGCCAGCCTCGGCCGTGGCGACAACACCGGCCTCGTTACGCGCCTGGCCGCGAGCGTGAACGCCAAGGTAGAACTGGGCGGCGGCGTGCGCAGCTTGGAGACGGCGAGGAAGTGGCTGGGGATCCTCGACAGGGTGGTGCTGGGCACGGTGGCCATCACCCGGCCCGAGGTCGTCAGTACGCTCGTGACCGAGTTCGGGCCGGAGCGCGTGTGCGTGTCCATCGACGCCCGCGCCGGCCGCGTGGCCGTTCGCGGCTGGGCCGAGACGACCGAGGTCGACGCCCTCGACCTGGCCCGGCGGGTCACGGCGTTGGGGGTGACGCAGGTCATCTATACCGACGTATCTCGCGATGGCACCATGCTCGGCGTCGACGAGGAGCCCGTAGCGCGCATGCGCGACGCGTTCCAGGGCAGCCTCGTCGCCGGCGGTGGTGTCGCCACCGACGCCGACCTGGCGACTTACGAACGCCTGGGCCTCGAGGGGGCGATCGTCGGCCGGGCCCTGTACGAGGGAAGGATTAGCTATCCCCGAACTGCCTGAGGTAGAAACGGTGCGCCGCGAGCTGGCGCCCTGGCTCACGGGCCGGGAACTGCTGGAGGTGGAGCTACTGGCCCCCCTCGGGCCCAAGTACGTCGGCCTGCCGCGGGCCCTGGGCAGGCGCGTCGAGTCGGTCGGGCGCCGCGGGAAGTTCCTCCTCATGCCGCTGTCGGGCGGCCTCGAACTGGTGGCGCACCTCGGCATGACGGGCGTCATCGCCATGAGCGAGCCCAGCGAGCGTCAGGCCGGCTACGTGCGCGTTCGCGTGCGACTGAGCGGCGACGCGCCGAACGTCCTCTACTTCCTCGACCCCCGCCGCTTCGGCCGCTTCCTGGTCGTCGAGCAGGGGCAGTACGAGACGCTGCCGACGCTGGCGGCGCTCGGGCCCGAGCCGCTCGAGCCGGAGTTCACGGCGGCGGGCTTCGGCGCGGCGTTGGCCCGGTCGCGCATGGCAGTGAAGGCGTACTTGTTGAGCCAGCGGCCCGTTGCCGGCGTGGGCAACATCTACGCCGACGAGGCGCTGTGGCGCGCCCGCGTGCACCCCCTCACCCCTGCCGCCGCGCTAGAGCCGGAGCAAGTGGCGAGGCTGCACCATGCCG
>JACDJA010002774.1_pt1 | contig 12048 bp, 8 predicted proteins | sample 7449241 | NCBI WGS metagenome assembly JACDJA01 (sample SAMN14253289, study PRJNA609438) | sludge metagenome | isolation source: initial anaerobic sludge | collected 2018-12-20 | reverse complement strand
GGCATGATGGCCAGCAACAGGTAGGCGGTGATCAGCCAGGTCCAGCAGAACAGCGGCATCTTCATCAGCGTCATGCCGGGCGCGCGCATGTTCAGCACGGTCACGATGATGTTGATGGCGCCCATGATCGAGGACGCGCCCATGATGTGCATGGCGAAGATGGCCAGGTCCATGCCCGGGCCCATCTGCAGCGACAGCGGCGCGTACAGCGTCCAGCCGGCGGCGGTGGCGCCTCCCGGCACGAAGAACGACGCCGTCAGCATGATCGCGGCCACCGGCAGCAGCCAGAAGCTGAAGTTGTTCATGCGCGCGAAGGCCATATCGGACGCGCCGATCTGCATCGGGATCATCCAGTTGGCGAAGCCCACGAAGGCCGGCATGATGGCGCCGAACACCATGATCAGGCCGTGCATGGTGGTGAACTGGTTGAACAGCTCGGGGCGGAAGAACTGCAGGCCCGGCTCGAACAGCTCGGTACGCAGCAGCAGCGCCAGCGTGCCGCCTTCGAGCAGCATGACGAACGAGAAGATGAGATACATCGTCCCGATGTCTTTGTGATTGGTGGCGAAAAGCCAGCGACGCCAGCCGGTGGGGGTGGCGTGGTGGTGGTCATCGTGACCGTGGCCGTGGCCCGGCGACACGTGGTCTACAGTGACGCTGCTCATGATGGACTCCTTCCTGCTGAGTGCCGGCCCCGTTCCACGGAACCGGCAGGGTATCTCTGACTAAACGGAACCAGCTCTGCGTTGGGAAGCGGGCGCGATCAACGCGCGGCCGCCACGTCCTTCGGCATCACTGTCGGGTCCTGCCCCTTGCCGGCATTGCTCCAGGCATGGCGCGTATAGCTGATGACCGCGGCGATCTCGACATCATTGAGCTGGGGACCGAACGCCGCCATGGCGGTGCCGGGCTTGCCCTTCAGCACGGTGTTGATCTGGACGTCTTTCGGGCCCAGCACAACCTTGTCCCCATCGAGGGCGGGGAAACTGCCCGGGATGCCCTTGCCGTTGGCCTGGTGACAGGCCACGCAATTGGCGGCGAAGACCTTCTCGCCACGGGCAACCAGTTCGGCTTCCGTCCACTCTTTATTGGGATCGTCGGCGTTTGCCGCCATCTTCTTTTTCTGGTCCTCAACCCACTTATCGTAGTCCGCTTGCGCCAGGACTTCCACGACGATGGGCATGAAGGCGTGGTCCTTGCCGCACAGTTCGGCGCACTGGCCACGGTAGATGCCGGGTTTTTCGGCGCGGAACCAGGCATCGCGCAGGAAACCGGGGATCGCATCCTGCTTGACGCCGAAGTCCGGAACCATCCACGAGTGGATGACGTCGGCGGCGGTCAGGACCACGCGCACCTTCTTGTCCACGGGCACCACCATGTGGTTGTCCGTTTCCATCAGGTAGAACTCGCCCTTGGGCTCGCGGCCTTCGATCTGGGCGCGCGGCGTCGACAGGGTGGCGAGGAATTTGACGCCGGCGGCGGGGCCATCGAGGTATTCGTAGCCCCACTTCCACTGGTAGCCGGTGACCTTGACGGTCAGGTCGGCGCTGGAAGTGTCTTTCATGGCGACGACCGTCTTGGTGGCCGGCAACGCCATGGCGATGACGATGATGAAGGGGATGACCGTCCAGGCCACTTCCACGCCGAGGTGCTCGTGGAAGGTCGCGGCCTTGTGTCCGCGCGATTTCCGGTGCGCCCAGATGGAGTAGAACATCACTCCGAAGACGCCGACGAAAATCACGATACAGATCGTGAGCAACAGCCAGTGCAACCACATCACATCACGCGTGATTTGCGTGACGCCTTCATGCAGGTTCAGCTGATTGACCTTCGGGCCGCCGGGCATGTCCTGCACCTGGGCAATGGCCGCGCTGCCAATCAGCAGCGCACAAGCGCCCAGTATCCCTCTCCACTTCTTCATGCTTACCTCGAAACACGGCGCGAGGGCCCTTGTCGCCTAGTGGCACGGATGTCACTGAACAGGACTACGCGCAATTATTAGATGGCAGGGTTAGGCAGGGGGAGATAGAGCGGCCCCCGCGTTCCCACTCGAAATCACAAAGAAACTGGCGGATTATAGCGGACGCGCAAATGGATGTAAGTTTGTGCTCTTGAATTCATACCGGCCGCCCCCATTTGCGCGCGTCCGTTGCGCACCAGGGTAAACAGGGGTGGCATAAAATCGCGGACAGTCTTATTAACAGCGCCTCAAGATGCCCAAACAGCTGTCCGATCTGTATGCCGCCCTGGGCGCCCGCGCCCAGGAACCCGCCCCCGTCGGCGCGCACGCGCTATATATAGCGGGGCGCCGCTGCGGCTGGGCCACGCATGCGGCCTGTGACGCGTTGCAAGGCGCCGCCCACATCCAGGCCGACGCCGACGCGCTGCGCATCGGCGCGGCCCTGGCCCCCGGCGCGGCGCTCGACGCCGTGCTGGAACAGGCCGCGCAACTGTTGCGCCAAGCCAACTGCCTGCGCGGTTGGCGCGATGAATTGCTGGACGTGCTGGACGGCGACACCGCGCTCGGCGTCATCGAGCGCGCCGCGGTGCGGCCGCTGGGCCTGCTGACCAAGGCCGTGCACCTGAACGCCTGGACCCCGGACGGCCGCATCTGGATCGCCCGGCGCGCGCTCAGCAAATCCACCGACCCTGGCATGTGGGACACCCTGGTGGGCGGACTGGCCGGCAGCGGCGAATCCCTGGACGCGGCGCTGGTGCGCGAATGCGGCGAGGAAGCCGGCCTGGACGCGCCGGACCTGGCGCAGCGCTCGCCGCTGCGCACCATCCTGCGTATCCATCGCCGCCTGCCCGAGGGTTACCAGGTCGAGGATGTGCTCACCAGCACCTGCGTGCTGGCGGCCGACGCCCGCCCCGCCAACCGCGACGGCGAAGTCATGGAGATCGCCGCCGCCGACGTCGATACGGTGGTGCGGCGCGTGGCTGAGGGCGAATTCACGCTGGAAGCGGCCCTGGTGATCATCGAAGACATCATGCAGCGCCGCGCGGCCGGCGAAATCTGAGCCGGCGCGCGCGGCCCGCCATCAGGCGCTGGCGCTTCCCGGCGCCGCTTCCGCGTCGCGCGGATCGACTGCGCGCGCCCCGGCCTGGCGCGTCTCGACTTGCTGCGGCATGACCGGCCGCGCATCGGCAGCCTGTGGCGCGGCCGAGGGGGCCGCCGACACGCCCGGCTCGACCGCCCGCAGCGCCTGCACCGCCCGCGTGTCGAGCTCGCTGTCGGCCGTCGCCCCCGCCGCTTCGGCCGCTTCCGCCGCCTGCGCCGGCGATGGCACGGGCGCCTGCGGCGCCGCCGCCGCGTTGTTCGCCTGCGAGAATTGTTTCCAGACCTCGATGGCGCGCAAGCGCTGCTTGGCCACCACCTGGATGCGCTCGCGCAGGTGCTCATCGCGCGCCAACAGGGCATGGAAATCGCGCGATGACAGCATCAACAGCTTGCTGTAACCCAGTGATGTCACCTCGGGCGCGATCTGCTGCTCGCCCAGCAGGCCAAGTTCACCGAAGAACTCGCCGCTGCCCAGCTCGATCATGGTGTTGTCCGGCAGGTGCACCGCCACCGCGCCCGAGGCCACGAAGCACATTTCCTCGCCATGCCGGCCCTTGGTCAGCACACGCTGGTCGGGCAGCGACAGGCGCGGCTTGAGCAGCTTGCTGATGGCGCGCAGCGAATCGGCCGACAGCCCCTCGAACAATGGCACGCGCTTGATCAGGTCGGCCGCGCTCATTTCGATGTCCAGCGGCGGATGGGTGTCGATATGAGCCCAGCGGCTCTCCAATTGCGCCATCAGGTCGGCGTACACTTCGCCGCTGATCAGGAACTGCTCGAGCATGTCGCGGTAGCGGATCCGCTCCAGCTCGCGCGCCACCCGGCCCAGATAGCTCTCCTGCAGCCACTGCGCATACGACGGATACTGCAGGTTCAGCGCCTGCATGGCGTTCTCGATCAGGTCCAGCCGGCGCTGGTGCAGCGCCACGATGCGCTGCGTGGCGGTCTCGCCCAACAACGGTGAAATCTGTTCGCGCGCGAACACGATCAGGCGCTGCGCCACCGACCGCTTGCTCATCAAGTTGGCGAAACGCTGGCCCAGCTCGCGCGCCAGCCAGCCCTGGAAGCCGAACAGGTAGTGCAGCCGCAGGGCCAGCCGGAACGCGGTGGAATAGCGTACATCGGCGACGATGGCGCGCTCGAAGCCCGCCACCCCGCCCATGCGGATCGCATCCTCCAGGCGTTCGGCCCGCGCCAGCAGCGTTTCCGCCATGCGCCAGTCGACGATCTGCGCCTTGAGGATATCGAAGAACATTTCTTCCTCGCGCTGCGCCACGATCGCCAGCCCGACGGCCACGCGCTGTTCGTCGCTCATCTGGCTGACCTGACCATCGTGCACGCTGGTCAGGCTGGCATCGAACACGGCGCGGATGCGATCACGCACTTCCGTGCCGATATGCTCGGTCTTGGCCACCTCGTCGGTCTTGCCCTGCAGGTCTTCCAGCGCCACCGCCAGCGCCTGGTTGCGGATGGTGCGTTCGACCGGCGACAACTGGTTCAACCCCAGCATGCGGATCAGCGGCCGCAGGCTGATGCCATTGACGAACAGCGTCAGCAACACGAAGCCGGTGGTGGCCACGGCGATGAACTGGCGCGCCTCTTCGGGTACACCGGTCTGCTCGGTCACGGCCAGCGCCAACGCCAGCGACACCGCGCCGCGCAGGCCGCCCCACAGCATCACCGCCTTATAGGGATTGCTGACCTTGGTGCCGAGCCGGGTCAGGCCCAGCAGCGGCAGCAGGCCGAATACCACGATGGCGCGCGCCACCAGCGTCGCCACGAACACCACCGCCACCAGCACCAGTTCCTGCCAGTCGGCCGCCGCCATCAGCTTGGGGATCAACATGGCCGCGAACAGAAAGATCAGGGAGTTGGCCCAGAAGCCGAACTGTTCCCAGGCACTCGACAGGTACTCGAAGGTAGTTGGCGACATGCGGGTACGGCCGGTCGACCCGACCACCAGGCCGGCGATCACCGTGGCGACCACGCCCGACACATTGAGGTAGTGCTCGGAGATGAAGAAAGACAGGTAGGCCAGCGTCAGGGTCAGCGTGATCTCGGCAGTGGGAAAGCCGCGCAGCCAGGCAAACAGGAAGCAAGCCAGCCGCCCCATGGCGTAGCCGGCGATGCCGCCGCCGATGAAGTGCACGATGAAGTCATTGAAAATGCCGCTGACACTGAGTTCGCCATGACCACCCAGCACAGCCAGCAGCACCGAATACAGGGCAATGGACGCGGCGTCGTTGAACAGGCTTTCACCTTCCACCAGCGTGGTCAGCCGCTTGGGCGCGCCCACTTCGCGGAAAATGCCGACCACGGCCACCGGGTCGGTCGTGGCCACGATGGCGCCTAGCAGCAGGCACACCACCAGGCCATAGGAAGAAATGGCGTCCAGCGTCACCCCGACCACCACGGTGCATACCACCACCGCCACAATCGCCATCATCAGGATCGGGCCGATATCGTCCATCAGGCGCCGTACGTTCATGGCCAGCGCGGTCTCGAACAGCAGCACCGGCAGGAACACCATCAGGAAGGTCTCGGAGGAAATCTCGAAGCGTTCCAGCGAGTCGAGGAAATCGGCAATCCAGCTGGGCGCCCAGCCATGGAGATGCACGACGATCCCCAGCAGGCAACCGACGATCGCCAGCAGCACCGAATACGGCAGCTTGAGGCGGCCGGCCAGCGGCGGCATGAAGCACACCAGGGTGAGGAGACCGGCCAGGCCGAATACGAGAAACCCTACATCCATGGAAAACGCCCGCGTCCCGATCATGAAGCTTGTGAGAAGTTTCACAAGAATAGCGGGTTTCCGGCCGATTCCGGCGAGCGGCCATGACGGTGCACGTTTCGTTACCCCGATCGCGCCGCCCGATGCGCGCCGGGACGCGTTTTTTCGGTAAGGTAGGAGCCCGTGCACAAACTTCGCAGGAGCCGCACTTGGCACGCGTCCACACCCTGGCCCGCCGCAACGATGCCCCGGCCATGCTCGTCCAATTGACCGATTGCCATCTGTTCGGCGAACCCGACACGGTGATGCTGGGCGTCAACACCGACGCCAGCCTGCGCGCGGTGCTGCGCCAGATCGAAGCCGACGGCAAGCACCCCGACCTGCTGCTGGCGACCGGCGACCTGTCCCAGGACGGCGAGCCCGCGGCCTACCGGCGCCTGGCCGCCATGCTGGGCGCCGCGCCCGCGCTGGAGGGCGCCCGGATCCGCTGCCTGCCCGGCAACCATGACCTGCCCGCCGCCATGCGCCAGGAACTGCCCGACTGGTCGGCCCCGGTCAGCGACGTGGGCGCCTGGCGCGTGGTTTCGCTGGACACCACCGTGCCCGGCTCGAACGCCGGGCACCTGCCCGACAGCCAACTGGATCTGCTGGAAGCCGCGCTGGCCGCAGCGCCCGGCCGGCATACCTTGCTGGCCATGCACCACAACCCCATGCAGATCGACAGTCACTGGCATGACTCGATGATGATCGACAACCCGCAGGCGCTGTTCAAGTTGCTGACGCGCTGGCCGCAAGTGCGCGTGCTGCTGTGGGGCCATGTGCACCATGAATTCGACCGCCGCCGCCACAACCTGCGCATGCTGGCCACGCCGTCCACCTGCTTCCAGTTCAGCATCCGCGACGGCAAGCACGTGGTCGACAACCTGGCGCCCGGCTACCGCTGGATCAAGCTCTACCAGGACGGTTCCATGGCCACCGGCGTGCGGCGCGTGCAGGATGCGCTGTGGCACACGGCCACGCAACCCGATCCGGACAGCATGCGTGCGGCTTGAGCGCCGCACGCTGCGCGCGCGCATAAAAAACGGGGCACCATATGCGTGGTGCCCCGCAAGCATCCGTCTCATAGGGGAGGGGAAAGAGGAGAAGCCGAGACGGATGACAAGACTGCCAACCAAAGTTCGCGGTCTACGTGAAGTTAGGCGGCGCGTGCTCCATTAAGTTTCTGAAAACGCGCGTTAATTCGGGGTGAATTTGTATCAATTTATTGGCTTGACGCCACAACGGCCCCGGCGGCGCCCGTCCCCGGTGCCACGCCTGTGTCACCGCAAAAGAAAAGGGCCGCGATCGCGGCCCTTGGCATGCTTGCAGCGAGGAATCAGGCAGCCAGGCTGCCACGCATCTTCTTCAACGCGGCGGCTTCGATCTGGCGGATACGCTCGGCCGACACGCCGAATTCCTGTGCCAGCTCATGCAGCGTGGCGCCACCGTCATCCTGCAGCCAACGGGCTTCGACGATGCGGCGCGAACGCGGGTCCAGCGCTTCCAGCGCGCTCGACAGCCCCGCGCTCTGCAACTGGTCGCGCGCGGCGCGTTCCAGCACGCGGGTCGGTTCCTGGCGGCCGTCGTCGGACAGGTAGGCGATGGGCGCGAAGCTGTCGTCATCGTCGTCCTGGTTTTCGAGCGACATGTCGCGGCCGGACATGCGCACTTCCATTTCGCTGACGTCTTCGCGGCGCACGTTGAGTTCGCGCGCGATGTGATCGACCTGGTCCGGATCCAGCGTCTGGCCGTCCGGGCGCATGCTGCGCAGATTGAAGAACAGCTTGCGCTGGGCCTTGGTGGTCGCCACCTTGACCAGGCGCCAGTTGCGGATGATGTATTCGTGGATTTCGGCCTTGATCCAGTGCACGGCGAACGACACCAGGCGCACGCCGCGCTCGGGATCGAAGCGCTTGACGGCCTTCATGAGGCCGACATTGCCTTCCTGGATCAGGTCGGCATGGGGCAATCCGTAGCCCAGGTACTGGCGCGCCACCGACACCACCAGGCGCAGGTGCGACAGCACCAGCTCGCGCGCCGCGCCCAGGTCTTCGCTGTCGCGCAGGCGGCGACCGAGTTCGGTTTCACGTTCGGCCGACAACACCGGCAGGCGGTTCACGGCCGAGATGTAGGCATCAATGGTGCCAAGTGCGCCCGGATTGGCGATGGCCAACGCCAGGGCGTTGCCGGAAGTGGCCAACGAGGTACTGGGTTGCTTCATTGCGGCGGTCTCCGGAAAGCGAAGGGGTAAAGACATGGATTCGATGTTAGCACTCTAGCAAAGGGAGTGCTAATTCGACTATTGCGCCGCGTCAAAGTTTCGTTTTTCTGGTGCGTCCCCATTTTAAATCCACACCGGTTGCCGGGCCTGCGCCGGCCGGGAGCTTGCGCCTACCAGCCCAGCCGTTTCAGGCCGGCCGCGGTGGCCTCGCCGTCCGGACGCACGAACAACGCGCCACGGGGATCCATGTAGACCTGGTACTTCGCGCCGTCGAACAGCGGCATATAGGCCGCGCTGCCAAATTGGACATCGACGAACGGGAACCAGTTCGGAAAGCGCTGCTTGAGCGAACCCAGGTCCGGCGCCGGCCAGTCATCCAGCGCATGAACGGATCGGGTGGCCGATGCCTCGCGCGCGGCGTCGCTGTAGCGGCCCGACAGGCGTTCCAGGCGGTACAGCGGCGGCGCGCCGGCCATCAGGGCCGGCAGACGCCAGCGCACCACCCGCGCATCGATCTGCCACTGGTCGCCGTAGAGCACGTACGGCTTGTCGCCCACGCCTGACGCGCTGGCATTGACCAGGAACTGACCCTCGGCCTGCTGGCGCACCTCGATGCGGGCCACGGGTTCGTCGGCGGTCAGGCGGAAGAACTGCACCAGCGACAACGCCAGCAACCCCGACACCCCGCCCAGTAGCAGCAGCATCAGGCCGAACAGGCGCCGCACCGGGCGGAACTGGAAGGTACGCCGACCGCGCTCGTCACGCGGGCCGCCGCGGCCCAACAGCATCGCCAGGCCCGGCAGGAATACGACCACCGCGGCCAGCAGGATCCAGACGAAGGGAGCGATTCCGTTGATCAAATCAGGCGATCCTATGCGGGGAACGCCGTGGTCGGGCCCCGGACGCCAGGCGTCGCGGGCCTGCCACGGCAGGCCGCCCAGTATAGAAGCGAGGCATCAGCCCGCCGGTTTTCCAAGCCGCTCGACGTGAAACCGGATGTGATCCTCGATGAAGGTCGAGATGAAGTAATAGCCATGGTCGTAACCTTCCTGGCGGCGCAGCGCCAGCGGCTGGCCGGCGGCGGCGCAGGCCGCCTCGAATACCTCGGGATACAACTGCTCGGCCAGGAACTGGTCGGCCGTGCCCTGGTCGACCAGGATGCCCGCGGGAAACGGCTGGCGCAGGCCGCGCATCAGCGCCGACGCATCGTAGGCGGCCCAATCGTCGGGCTTGTCACCCAGGTAGGCGCCGAATGCCTTCTTGCCCCAGGGGCATTGGCTGGGCGCGGCGATCGGCGCGAAGGCCGAGACCGACCGGAACTTGCCCGGGTTGCGCAACGCCAGCACCAGGGCGCCATGACCGCCCATCGAATGCCCGAAGATGCCGACCCGCGCCGCATCGCCGGGCAGGACGCCAGTGACGATGGCATGCAGTTCGCGCGTCACGTAGCTGTCCATGCGGTAATGATCGCGCCAGGGGCCGGTGGTGGCATCCAGGTAGAAGCCGGCGCCGGTGCCAAGATCCCAGCTTTCATCCTCGCCGGGCACGTTGGCGCCGCGCGGGCTGGTGTCGGGCGCCACCAGCATGACACCGAGCTCGGCCGCCAGGCGCTGGGCGCCAGCCTTGATCATGAAGGTTTCCTCGGTGCAGGTCAGGCCGGCCAGATAGAACAGTACCGGCACCGGCCCCTGCTCGGCCTGGGGCGGCACGAACACCGAGAACCGCATCGGCAGGCCGATCTCGGCCGAGTCGTGGCGGTAATAGCGCTGCGAGCCGCCGAAACAACGATGCTGGGAAATGAGTTCCAGGGCGGCGGGCATGGCAGGGGTCTCCGGGTCTGAAATAGGAAGAAAAATTCGGGCGGGATTAGGGTATATCCACGGTACGACGATCCGTCGCCGAATGTTAACCTGCCCGAAACGGAGTCCTTCCCACAAAAAGTATCGATTCCGTGCCCATATTGTGCTTACGGGGCTTGACCAGCGTCCACCGTGGCACTATTTATATACGTGAGAGAAGACAACCCGTTCTTCTGGAAGCGCAAGCCCTGACACTATGGCCCGTCTGCCCCGTCTGTACGCCCCTGGGCTGCCCCAACTGGTGCAGGCCAATTTCATCCAGCCGCTGGCGGCGCCGTCGCAGCCCGCCCCGGCCGATATCCTCAACCAGCTCGCCACGTGGCTGGGCGAATCCGCCCAGCGCCATCGCGTCTCAGTGCACGGCTGGCTGCTGGCCAACGATCGCATTCTGCTGCTCGCGACGCCGGCCGACGAAGAGGGGCTGCCGCGCCTGATGCAGACCCTGGGCCGCAACCTGGCCGCGCGCCTGCGTGGCGGGCGGGTGTTTGCCGGCCGCTACCGCTCGGCCTTGCTCGAACCCGGCGCCTGGGTGCTGCCCGCGCTGGTCTGGCTGGAAACCTACCCGGTACGCAGCGGCGCGTCGCAGGATCCCGACTCCTGGCCTTGGTCATCGGCCTCCAGCCACACCGGCAATACAACGGCCGCGCCGGCGCAATGGCAGTCCGACCACGCCGACTACTGGGCCTGCGGCAACACGCCGTTCGACCGCCAGGCCAATTACCGCAAGCGCCTGCAGGATGGCCTGTCGCGCGAGGAATCGCAGCGCATCGACCAGGCCGTCTCCGGCCAATGGGCGCTGGGCGGCCCGAGCTTCATCGCCAGCCTGGCCCATACCGCCAGCCGGCGCGTGGCGCCCGGCCAGCGGGGGCGTCCGCGCAAGAAACCCGCCGCGCCAGCCGGCGCCGATACCGACACGCCCCCGGCCATCACGCCGGCGCCGCCAGCCGGCAACGGCAACGGGCCCGGCCCGGGCGCCGGTTCCAGCTCCGCATCCTGACACAGCGCCTTCGGGCGCTTTTTTCATGCCTGCCCGACCCGCCCGTGGCGGGAGGGCACACCCATCCCGCGCGCCGCGAGGCCGTTCCCGCAGCCAAAAAGCATCACAATAAACAGGGACACATAAAGAGAGAAATAGGGATTCCACCTACCCGGAACCGACCCGGGAGCCCCCATGGGTCTGGACAGCCTTTATTGGCGCGCCAGTTGCTATGTCCCTATATTAATGCCCTATGGCAGTGCGCCTAATTAAATAGGGTCACACCCCGTATGTTTCTGTTGCGCCCTACTGCGCGTGGGGGTATTGTCCGATCCTGCACTGCAACATTAGAACGCAGTCTTTACTGCGGAGCACGCCATGCCCCAAATCCTTCCGAACGATTCCTGTCCCACCCCCAAGGCGACCCCGATCGATGCCAGCCGCATCGGTCTGCCGCCTGCCCAGGGCCTGTACCACCCCAAGAACGAACATGACGCCTGTGGCGTGGGTTTCGTGGCGCATATCAAGGGCAAGAAAAGCCACGCCATCATCCAGCAAGGCCTGAAGATCCTGGAAAACCTGGATCACCGCGGCGCGGTGGGCGCTGACAAGCTGATGGGCGACGGCGCCGGCATCCTGATCCAGATTCCCGATACGCTGTACCGCGACGAGTTCGCGCAGCATGGCGTCACGCTGCCGCCGCCCGGCGAGTATGGCGTGGCGATGGTGTTCCTGCCCAAGGAAACCGCCTCGCGCCTGGCCTGCGAGCAGGAGCTGGAACGCTCGGTGCGCGCCGAAGGCCAGGTTGTGCTGGGTTGGCGCGACGTGCCGGTGGACGTCGACATGCCGATGTCGCCCACCGTGCGCGACTGCGAACCCGTGATCCGCCAGCTGTTCATCGGCCGCGGCGCCGACGTGATGGTGCCGGACGCGCTCGAGCGCAAGCTGTACGTGATCCGCAAGACCGCCAGCCACGCCATCCAGAACATGCACCTGGCGCATGGCAAGGAATACTTCGTGCCCTCGGCCTCGGTGCGCACCGTGGTCTACAAGGGCCTGCTGCTGGCCGACCAGGTCGGCCGCTACTACCGCGACCTGGCCGACCCGCGCACCGTGTCGGCCCTGGCGCTGGTGCACCAACGCTTCTCGACCAACACCTTC
>JACDJA010002772.1_pt1 | contig 12054 bp, 14 predicted proteins | sample 7449241 | NCBI WGS metagenome assembly JACDJA01 (sample SAMN14253289, study PRJNA609438) | sludge metagenome | isolation source: initial anaerobic sludge | collected 2018-12-20 | reverse complement strand
CGCTGCCCGCGGCGCTGTTCCAACCGCAAGCCGAGGCCGTGCTCAAACGGCCCACGAGTTAGCACCAAAGCGCGGGGCGCCTCAAAAGCCGCCAGAGCGCCGTCCCAATACCGACTACCTCTGGAGGGCCGGCATAACCTAGACCCGTGCCGTCATCTACCAAGCACGCGACCCTTGAAAGTGCACCCCTGCCGTGCTGGCATCAGGCGCTCACCAAGCCGCAAGGTTCCTTCCACCGCGCCATCATCGCGGCGTGGCTACTCATGACCGCTTTAGCTCTGGCGGTGGCCCAACCAGTCGCCTACAAAGGCGTGCCGGGCGGCGCCACCTGGCAAGCCGGCGACTTCGCTGCCGCCTACCAAGAGGCCATCCAGGTCGACACCGCGGCGGCCCAGCTGCTCGCGTCGCGTGCGGCCACAGATCAAGCCGTTTACCTCGAGAACGAGTCGGCACCTGCGCTCGCTTGGCTCAACCGCGCCACGGTTGCCGCCCAGCTTAGCTACGACCTCGACCCAACCGGGCCGTTGGCAGCCGCAGCCACCATGGCCGCCGCCCGGGCCAAGGGCGAGGCCGGTTTCCACCAAGGAGCCTTCGCGAAGGCCTTCCTGCCTGGCGAGCTACAGAAGCTGTTCGAGCGGGCGCTCGAACTCGACCCCGACAACGCAGACGCTCTCGTCTCCTACGCGGCCTGGCACTTCGCTTTGACCGAGATCGGCGTTGGGTGGCTGTTCGGCGCCGATCGCAGCCAGGTACTGCCGCTGATGGAACGCGGGGTCGCTGCTGCGCCACGCCAGATCAACTTACGCGTCGAGTACGCCAGGGTGCTGTTCGCATTAGGTCGGCGTGCGGAAGCGCTTGAGCAGGTGGACACCGCGTTGGCTTTGCCCGTGCGCACCGCCGCCGATCGCTTCGAGCAGGCGAGGGCGCGTGACCTACCGTCGTCACCGTGACGGCTCCGCCTCTATATTGGTCTTCCACACGCGGGGGACCGCCTCGCCTACTTTGGACGTTCGCGGAGGGAGAAACCGGCATGAGCATCAACCGCAGCGCAAAGATCTTCCCGCACCTGTGGTACGCGGCGGAGGCCGAGGAGGCCGCCCGCTTCTACACTTCGCTCTTCCCCGACTCCCACGTCGACGCGGTAACTCCGATCCCAAGCGACTCGCCAAGCGGTCCAGCAGGTTCCGCGTCCATCGTCGACTTCACACTGTTCGGGCAACGTCTGCAGGCGATAAGCGCGGGTCCACACCACGAGTTCAACGACGCCATGTCGCTCGTGGTGATGTGCGACGACCAAGAGGAGCTTGACCGCTACTGGAACGCGTTCCTGACGGACGGCGGCCACGAACAAGCGTGCGGCTGGCTGACCGATCGTTTCGGCGTGCGGTGGCAGTTCGTTCCGCGGGTCATCGACGACCTCCAGCGCACGGCCGACCCGCAAGGCTTCAAGCGCATGGCAGACGCCCTGCTGAAGATGGTGAAGCTCGACATCGCGGAACTGCTCGCGGCCTACGAGGGGTGAACCGCCGTCGAAAGCGACGTGCGGCGTGCCGGCAGCTGCGGGCCGCGACTGTTTAGAATCGCGGCATGGGACTCTTGACCTTCGGCCTCAACGTCACCGTGGACGGCTGCGTCGACCATCGGGAGGGCGTCGCCGACGACGAGACGCACGCTTTCTTCACCCGGCTCATGGACGACGCGGGGGCCATGCTGTGGGGTCGCGTGACCTACGAGTTGATGGAGGGCTACTGGCCCGCGGTGGCTCGGGGTGATGAGGAGGCGCCGCCAGCGCTACGCGAATGGGCGGTGAAGCTGGAGGCAAAACCGAAGTACGTGGTGTCGTCCACTAGAAGCGACTACTCGTGGACGAACAGCCATCACCTCACCGGCGACCTGCGCACGGCAGTGCAGCGCCTCAAGGACGCGACCCCAGCTGGCGTGCTCCTCGGCAGCGGCAAGCTCGCCACCGAGTTGGACCGGCTTGACCTGATCGACGAGTACGTCTTCCTCGTCCAGCCCATGATCGCCGGCCACGGTCCCACCCTGTACCAGGGCGGACTGCCCAGCACGCGTAGGCTCGAACTGATCTCCGCGCAGCCGCTCCACAACGGCGCGATCGCCACGCACTACCGCCGCGGGGGCTGAGTCTTACGAATAGCCCCGGCAGCGGCGCTCAGGCCTCGAAGAGGGTCGAATCATGACCTGCCCCTACGTTTGCCACGTCCAATGGTCTAACATGCGCCATGAGGAAAATCGTGGTTCAAGTGTTCATCACCTTGGATGGGGTGATGCAGGCGCCCGGTCGCCCCGACGAGGACCCGAGCAACGGCTTCCCTTACGGCGGTTGGACTGCGGGGTACTTCTCCGCGGCGGACGAGGAGGCGGGCGACTTCATGGCCAGGCACCTGGCGCCGTCTGACCTCCTCCTTGGCCGGAAGACCTATGCGATGTTCGCCGACTACTGGCCGAAGCACGCACAGATGTGGCCTGGCATCCTTGACGTGACCAAGTACGTGGCTAGCACGACGATGGATGAGCAGCAGGTCGCCGGATCCGGCTGGAGGAACTCCGCCCTGCTCACGAACATCGCTGACGTCAAGGCGCTCAAGGAGACCGACGGCACCGACCTCAAGGTCATCGGCAGCAGCGTGCTCGTCCAGTCCCTCTTCGCTCACGACCTAGTCGACGAGTTGGTGCTGATGACCTATCCCGTCGTGCTCGGCACGGGCAAGAAGCTGTTTACCGATGGCGCCACATCTGCGGCCTTCACGCTGTCGGAATGCGTTTTCACGTCCAACGGCGTCCTGCTAGCCCACTACCAGAAGTCCGGCGAGGTCAGGACCGGTATCGTCGGCGAATGAGCCCGTCCGTAACAGGGAGGCCACAAAGCATGAAACTAACCGTTGAGAACACGGTCAAGGCGCCACTCAAAGAGGTGTGGCGGGCATACTCGAACCCAGACGACATCATGCAGTGGAACGCCGCGTCAGACGACTGGCACACGACCTCCTCCACCGTCGACCTGCGCCCTGGCGGGAAGTTCTCGTCGCGCATGGAGGCCAAGGACGGAAGTGCCGGCTTCGACTTCGCTGGCACCTACACGAAGATCGTGGAGAACGAGCTCATCGAGTACTCGTTCGGCGACCGCGAAGCGCGCGTCGACTTCCACGAACTGCCGCAGGGCGTGAAGGTCACCGTTACCTTCGACGCCGAGGCCGAGCATCCCGCCGACATGCAGCGGGCAGGTTGGCAGGCCATCCTCGACAACTTCGCGAGGCACGTCGAGGATGGCCGCCAGTAGCACGGGTCTAGCCGAAGTGGCGACGCCCCCGCACTATCACGTTCTCGACGATGCGGTCGCACCTCTCACCGTCGAACGCGAACGCGTCACTCAACCCGACATCGACCGAGCCTGCGAGTCCCTCGCGTAGGAGCTTGCGGGCGCGGAAGGCGCGGGTGCGCACCGTAGCCACCGGGATGCCGAGGGCGTCGGCCACGTCCCTAGCTGCCAACCCCTCGACGTCCCTGAGCATGAAGACCGTGCGGAAGTCGTCGGGAAGCAGGTCTATCTGCTGCTCGATGACGGCGCGTAGCTGCGCGCGTTGAGTCGACTGCTCTGGGCCGTGGCTGGGCGTGTCGGCTAGCGCCAGCTGCATCTTCGGGTCGGGTGAGGTCATGGCATCATCCAGGGGAATAGTGTGGATCTTGGCGCGGCGCAGGCGCCCTAACGCTTCGTTCGTGACTATCCGGACCAGCCACGTGGAGAGCTTGCTGTCCGCTCGGAACGAGTCGAGCGCCAGCCAGGCACGCAGGAATGCGTCCTGCACGGCCTCCTCTGCCCCTTCGTCGCTCTTGAGGATGCTGCGCGCCGTGCGGAAAAGCAGCTGGTTGTGGCGGCGCATGATCTTCTCGAAAGCGGCCTCGTCACCGGCCACGGCTAGCGCGACCAACTCCCTCTCCGGCTCACTTCCGGCCACCTGCGCTGGCAGCGCTCTGGCCTTGCTAACGTCTGGCATGCTCTCCGTTCGGTCCCTGGCTACGCCGAAGCGCGGCCGCCGCAGCACCACGGTCTGGGCTCTCATTATCAGTCCACGAACCTCTCGGGGAACGCTGCGATGAGACCGTCCGTCAACACGTCAGCCAGCATCATCATGTGCGCTTCGGCCTTGCCGTACTCGGCTATGCCCTCCGCGTGCCTGCCTTCTAGGAGGGCCGTGGCGTACACGAGGGTCGTGTCGATATGCCCCTTGAGCATCTCGCGGACGGTCGCCTGCGACCAGTTGGCGTTGGCGGCAGCCAAGAAGTCGGCTATCTCTTGCGCATTGGCGTAAGCCACTGCGATGGCGAGGTCGGTGGCGGTGCCCTCGCCGGCCTTGGCTGCCCTCACAACCTCGACGGCAGCGGCGATGTGCTCCTGGAGCAGCTTAGCCAGGGCGTCTCCCGCGGCCTCGCCATAGAACGGCTTGATGGCGGCACCGATGTCGACTTGGTTCTGCATGAGTCGCTCCGCGGTGGCCTCGAACGCTGGCGACTCCGTTGCGAACGCGGTCACGGCGGCGTACGTCCACTCCATGTGCTGCGCCCACAGGTCACGCATCGCGTTGTTGAGCGAGAGGGCGCTCACGCTGTTGACGATGCGGTTGGGCTCGTCCGCGTGCGTGTCGTGCTGAGCGAACGCATGCGGGATAACGAAGCTTACGCAGAGCGCGGTGGCCACCAGCGCGCGAACGGCTAGGCGGCGAGCTGAAGGGTGTTGCTGAGTAACGGCGTAGTACATACCGACCTCCGGGGTCGAGGAAGTGCTAGTGAACGAAGGCTAAGCACGCGGCCTAACTGCCCCGTTGCTGCTCGCTCTATTACGTTAGATGCAGTTGTTGGGCCTAGCGTTCCCGGAGGGTCGTTGACTAGCGCATGACGCGGTCGGGCTGCTGCGCCGCCTTCCACGCCTCAAGTTCCGCTAGAGCGTGGCGATAGCCGATCTCGATCAGTTCTGCATGGTTCTGGAAATCCAGCTTGCTGTACGCCTGAACCGGGTGCTCAACCACGATGTCGGCGAGCTTGCGCGCGGTGATGCTCTGGTGCTTCGAGCCAACCGACGTCGCCTCCATCAGGGTCTTGATGATGGTCGGGTAACGAGTTCGGTGCTTGCGCGGCCTGAGGTATTGGGCGAGCGCCCTCCAGCCAGACACGCTGGGGCCGAAGGTGAACGGCTCGCGCCTGGCGCTCTTCGACATGACGCTCGAGGCGACGACCGTGCCTGATCCGACCATGTCGCGCATCAGGTCAACTGGGAAAGCGTTCATGATGGCGCCGTCTACGAGCAGCGCCCCGTCCTGCACGAACGGGGTGAAGATCCCGGGAATCGCGCTGCTGGCGCGAATCGCTTCCCAGATCAAGCCCGTTGTGTGCTCGACGGGCACGGCCTCGAACAGGTTCGCGGACACGCACACGAACGGCATCCACAAGTCCTCGATGCGGCCGCCGCCGAAAACGCTGGTGTACGTGTTGGTGACACCACTAGACTTCGTTAGAGCCACTATCGGAAGGGTCCGGTCGAGGAGGCGTTTCTTGTCACCGAACATCACGGCGGCCCGCTCCACCTCGGCGGAGCTGCCGCTGAATGCGTAGCCCCCGGCGATGAGGGCCCCCATCGACGTGCCGGCCACCATGTCGACCTCGATGCCAAGGTCTTCCACGGCTTTCAACAGGCCAATGTGGGCGTAACCGCGGGCGCCTCCCCCACTGAACACGAGGCCTAGAGCCCGACCCGTCAACCTGCGCACCAAGCGCGGCATCCCGTAACCGTCGCCCGCACGCACGTGGTGCCAGACCGTCGCACGCGTGCTCTCCAACCAGGCCATAGTGCCGCTCGGCGCGGCACTGCCGATCGGGTGCAGCAGCACAAGTTGGGCGGTAGCTGGCGCAGTCGACGTGATGGCGTCTGGCGCCGCCGTCGCGTCCGCGACCACCAGCACGGCGTCCGCCTGGCGCCTGCAGCGATCGATCCAGGCGCGCGCGGAATCGGAGCAGTCATCTGGGTTGCTGTCGCCGATCAAGACGAGGTAACTATGCTCAGCCTCGAGGTTATTGAGCCAATGCGTCAACGCTACGTCGAGCACCGAACCGGAAGCAGGCAGTGCACCGCCGAACACGCTCGTGACGTAAGCCTCGTCGATGAGCAGCGTCGAACCCGAGTCGCTTAGTTGCCGTTCGAGCAGGCCAGCCACTTCCCGCACCGGGGCGTTGGCGTGCGCGGCCATGAGGGCGACTGTCCGCAGGCCGTTGCCGTGAACACCAACATGACGCCTACTGTCGAGCCGCTCCACCGCCGTGCGGGCGATGCGGGCCATGACCGCCGGGTAGGACTCCACCAGAGTCGCTGGTAGCCGCAAGACGTGACTATCGCGCAACGCGCTAACCGTCTCCGTGCGCGTGACGCCGCCAAGCACGCCGAGTTCGCCGACGCTCTCTCCGCGAGAGGCCTGGTATGCGTGCGCCTCCTCGCCACCATCTGGCATCACCTGAAGCCGGCCGCTGGCCACCAGGTACATCCCGTCGGCGGGGTCGCCCGGACGGTAGAGCACGCCGTCACCTGGGATAGCTACGAACTCGGCGGTGTCCTGCAGCTCTTGGATCACTTGCTCGACATCGGCGAGGGCGCCGAACCACCGCTCGAAGATGGCCGCCAGCTCGACTCGCTCAAGCCGGGGCGTGATCGCGGCGATCACCTGCTCACGCAAGCCTGGGGTGCTTGCCGTCAGGTTGTCGAACGCCTCTCTCGTGAAGCACGCTACCGACACCGGTCCGCGTGCGGTCACGGTGGCCGTACGGCGGTTACCGGCCAGCAGGGCCATCTCGCCGATCACGGCACCTGGCTTGAGGCGGTCGACCACGACCGAGCGGCCCTCTTCCGTGGCGCACGTGACTTCTACCTCGCCGCTCGTTATGAAGTAGAGCGCGTCCGCCACGTCGCCTTGGCGAATTAGCACCGCACCGTCGGCTAGTTGCTGCACGTCGAGGGCGGCCGCGAGCCTGTTTAGCAAAGACGCGTCCAGGTCCGCGAAGACCTGGGCTTTGGCCAGCAGCTCCGTAGGCGAGATGGGGCTTAACGACATGGACACCCCGCCTCACTAGGGCGGGTCCCAGCTCCAACCAACCAGGGCGCAATCACAGCTCCACCACGTTGAGACATACTAATCGGTTCTGTTCGCACATAGACGCACGGGCGCCGTCAATCCGACGTGGTGCGCGGGCGTCTGCAGGCAGCCGAAGCGGCCGCGCACCTTGTGGCGACGTAAGCCGTTCTCTCGTTGCGCTACAGTAACCAGCCGTGGAGTCAACTCACCTAGACCTCGAAACCGCCCTCGCCGAGCTCAGCGCTCTTGGAAATGAGTCGGTGCGGGAACGCTACCGCAAGGCGGGCGCGAGCGAGAACATGTTTGGCGTCCTCCTTGGCGACATCCGCAAGGTGGCCGCCAAGCGCAAGAACCAACACGACCTCGGCCTGGCTCTGTGGGCGACGGGGAACCTAGACGCGCGCCTGCTCGGCATACTGCTCCTGAAACCGCGCGACATCGCGCCAGCGGACCTTGACGCCATGGTGCGCGACGCAGATTTCGCACAGCTAGCAGACTGGTTGAACTCGTACATCGTGAAGAACCACCCCTCGCGAGAGTCACTTCGCGAAGCCTGGATGGCGGACGCCAACGGCTGGGTTGCTCGCGCTGGTTGGAGCCTAACGGCCGGGCGTGTTGCCAGAAGCCCAGAAGGCCTCGACTTGGCGGCGCTACTTGACCGTTTGGAGGCGGAGATGCCGGCAGCCGCCCCCCAGACGCAGTGGACCATGAACAACTGTCTCGCAAGCATCGGTATCAACGTGCCGCAGTTGCGCCAACGCGCCATCGCCATAGGCGAGGCATTGGGCATCTACCGCGACTATCCCGTTCCGCGGGGCTGCACCTCACCGTTCGCACCGCTTTGGATCAACGAGATGGTCAGGCGTCAGGAGACTCCCGCCTAGCCAGGCGCGGAGTGTAGAGAGTGACCACTGACCCTTTCAACCTGCAGCGTTTCCTGACTGCCCAGGACGAGGTCTACGACGACGTCTTGGCCGAGCTGACCGCGGGTCACAAAGAGTCGCATTGGATGTGGTTCGTCTTCCCACAAGTTGCCGGCCTAGGGTTCAGTCTCAACGCCGAGTACTATGCCATCGGCTCTAGGAGCGAGGCGGTCGCCTATCTCGAGCATCCCATCCTTGGCGCGCGCTTGCGGGAGTGCGCCGGGTTGCTCCTCGCGGTTGACGGGAAAAGCGCGACAGAGCTCCTCGGCTCGCCAGACGACCTGAAGCTGCGCTCGAGCATGACGCTGTTCGCGCAGGTGGCGGAGCGGGATAACATCTTCACGCGGGTGCTGGAGAAGTATTACAGCGGGGTGCCTGACCCGGCGACCTTAACCGCGCTGGCAGTGTAGTCCCTCGCCCACCTCGTACACCCCCTGGGGGTATACTTCTGACATGGCTACGCTAGAGATCACCACCGAGAACTTCAACTCGACCATCGCAGACAACGACATCGTGTTCCTTGACTTCTGGGCCGCCTGGTGCGGTCCGTGCCGCATGTTCGGACCCATCTTCGAGAAGTCATCTGAGGCCCACCCAGACGTCGTGTTCGGCAAGGTCGACACGGAAGCACAGCAAGAGCTAGCTGCCGCTTTCCAGATCCGCTCCATCCCCACGCTGATGGCATTCCGCGAGAACGTCCTGGTGTTCGCGCAGCCAGGGGCGTTGAACGGTCAGCAGTTGGAAGAGGTCATCGCCGCCGTGCGTGGGCTGGACATGCAAGAGGTGCACGCCGAGGTAGCGGCACAGGCCGAACAGGCACAACAAGCGCCGAGCCCCTCGGCGTAGTCACTCTTTCTGCGGCAGCGTCTTGGCGGCGTTCTGAATGGCGGAGCGGATGGCGTTCCTGACGGCGTAGTCGACGATGGTGGTGCCCGTGCGGCCCACGCGGAGGTTGGCCATCACGTTGGCGAGGTCGACGGTCACGTGACTTTGGGACTCCTCGCTCACGCCGCGCCCGATGGCCATTATCTCGGCGGTGACGGTGTTCACGAAGCGGATCTCCACCGCCACGCGCGCCGTTATCGTTTCGGCCGAACCGCCGAAGATGCCGAGGACCTTTCCCCCACCGCCAGTAGTCTGCACGCCGAACTCGGAAACACTGCCGAGCACGAGCAACTCCGCACCCTCGATTCGTCCGATGGCAGCGGCCGTCTCCGGATTGACGCGGCCCGACTGAGCGAGGTCCTGCTCGAAGAGCACCTTGTCGATCTCGGCGCGCTCCGTAATTCGGAACTGCTGGCTCTCGTACGCCTCCGAGATGAAGATGTCGGCCACGCCCGAGCCGAGCTCCTTATAGAACTCGCCGCCATCCTGCGACAGGTCTACTGAGCCAATGCGAACGCTCCCAGCACCGACCGTGAAGCTCGGCACAGCGATGATCCATCTGTCGCTGCGGTCGCGCGGTTGGAGGGTGAACGCCTCCAGCTGCGGGGCGGCCACCTGCTCGGATGTGGTGGGGGCACAAGCCGCCAGCAGGAGCAGGGCGCAAATGGCGAACGCAAGTCCTCGCTTCACGGCGGCAATGGTAGCGCGTGCCCGGCCCGCTCCCGCAGGCAGGTGCCCGCCCCGCTCCTTGGTTTAGCGCGCTGCGGTCACCACGACTTCGATCAGGACTCCCTCTCCGAGAGTCGCGACCCCTACCGTGGCGCGGCTGGGTAGTTGGTCGGCCGCGAACCACGCCTTCCAGACTTCGTTCATGGCGTCCTTCGCGCCAAAGTCGGAAAGGTAGACGGTGGCGCTTAGGATCTTGGAGGCGTCGCTGCCGGCCCCAACGAGCACGTTCGCGATCTTGTCGAGGACTTGCTTCGTCTGGCCCGCCATCGGTGCGGACAGGTCGTCGGCTACGACGCCGGAGAGGTAGAGCGTCGCTTCGTGCTTCACCACGCGGTGGAAGTAGCTGCCTTGGCCCGTGCGTTCGATCATCGGATTCTCCTTCTTGCCCTCCCGCCAGCTCGTGGCGGCGCCGAGGGTACCGGTTCAGCCTACCCGAGGCGGGTAGCTGTCCTCCTCGGCCATCGAGACGCCAGCGTCGCGCGCGCCCACCGCTATCCAAGACGCGGATATGAGGATGACCTGTGAGACGAGGTTGAACCACACCATCAGCCCGATGAACACGGCGAACGAGGCAAGGAGAGGGTTACCACTCGCCCCTATCAGCAACCGGCCACCCAAGATCTTCAATACTGCGAGGCTCGCGGCGCCTAGCAACACGCCACCGACCAGCCGCCGGAACGGGATACGAATTCCCGCCAGCACGCGGAAGAGGCTGGCCAGAACGGTGGCGTCGAACAGAAACATCACCGCAAGTCCGAGAGCTCGCGCCGCGAATTCTGTGCCAGACGACGTTAGGTAGGGGCGGAAGAGCCCGAGCGCCTGCGTGCCAACCGCGGTGAGGCCCACTGATATCAGCGCGGCCAAGCCGAACCCGACGGCGAGACCCAGGTCCTTCAACTTCAACATGAGCAGATGGGTTTGAGGGTTCTCGAGCTGGAAGATAGTGCGGATGGCAGCGCGACCGGACGCCAACCACCCCAAGGTGGTCATGAGCAGCCCAACGGACGCAGCCGCGCCCGTCCAGCCCAACACTCGCGCCTCTAGCAGTTCGCCGCGGTCTATCACGCCGTTCCCTGCCCCGCTCTCGATCAGGCCAGGCACGTTGCGGTTGATGAACTGAAATACGCCATCGCGCAGGGTCGGGTCCACCTTGATCAGGAGCCCACCAACCGCGAACCCGAGCCACGTGGCCGCGAACATGGCGAACAGCGAGTGAAACGAGAGCCCGGCAGCAAGTAGTGGACCCCTGTTGAGACCGTAGTTTCGGATGACCCGCACCGGACGTAAGCGGAGAAACCAATCCACGACCCGGGTGAGCGGGGAGGCTGCCCTGGCGGCCTCGTCGGCCGCCGCCTGCACAGCGGGGTCGTCATGCGGTGGGCGGGCCATTTTGGTTAGGTTACACGCCAACCGCCCGCCGCCAACCGCCCATGGACGTTGCTCAGCGATTGCGGCGCGCCGGCAACCTAACCCTCACGCGTACCACGTGAAACCCAGAACGGCACTAGGATTGAAGCAGATGCAAGAAGCGGGTCGAGCGAGCTCTCTCGCAAAGAACACGCTAAGAAGGCAGCGCAGAGCAACCACAGTATCAAGTGGTACGGTTGCGGTTCCCGAAGCCGGGACTGTACTAGAGTCTGGCCTCAACTACGCGGCAATCGACGAGTTGGTAGTCCGACCCATCCTTCGGGCCCACCCGCCGCGGTGGTGGGTCCTTGGCTTGGCCATCTCTGGCGCTCTCTTACTACTGTTCCTCGCCGCCGTCATCCGTACTGTCACCGGGGGCATCGGCGTGTTCGGCGACACCATCCCTTCCGCCTGGGGCTTCCCGATCATCAACTTGGTTTGGTGGATCGGCATCGCTCACGCCGGAACGCTCATCTCGGCCATCTTGTTGCTCACCCGTCAAGAGTGGCGCAGCTCCATCAACCGGCTTGCCGAGGCGATGACGCTGTTCGCCGTCGTCTGCGCTGGCCTATACCCCATCTTGCACATGGGTAGGCCGTGGCTCTTCTACTGGCTGGCGCCGTACCCAGACACGGTCGGGCTCTTCCCTCAGTTCCGAAGCCCTCTCGCGTGGGACTTCTTCGCCATTCCAACGTACGCCTTCATTTCGCTCTTGTTCTGGTACGTGGGCCTGATCCCGGACCTCGCCACGCTCCGCGACAGGGTCACGTCGAGCGGCGGCAAGCTCGCCTACGGCCTTCTCGCGCTTGGGTGGTGCGGCTCCGCCAAGCACTGGCAACGGTACCGGCGCTCGTACGTGCTGTTGGCCGCCATCGCCACGGCGCTCGTCGTGTCGGTAGAGAGCACCATCAACTTCGACTTTTCGGTCGCGCTCGTGCCAGGTTGGCACAACACCCTCGGGCCGCCATACTTCG
>JACDJA010002770.1_pt1 | contig 12061 bp, 13 predicted proteins | sample 7449241 | NCBI WGS metagenome assembly JACDJA01 (sample SAMN14253289, study PRJNA609438) | sludge metagenome | isolation source: initial anaerobic sludge | collected 2018-12-20 | reverse complement strand
TGGCTCTGGGTCGTCATTCTCGCGTGCTCTTGGCGGGAATCTGGCGACGTGGCTTGTGTGTTCACTGGAACAGGCGCAAATGGCGCTGGGTTCCCGCCTTCGCGGGAATAACTAGCTGAGCGATAGGGCTAATCAGGTGCGGTCTTCCCCACGCTCGTGAGGGTGTTTCCATCAAAGAAACCCGCTCCATCGCATCGGATAAGTCTTCCCCACGCTCGTGGGGGTGTTTCTCCCAACTTTGCTGCTGTGCGTCGCCCTGCCGAGTCTTCCCCACGCTCGTGGGGGTGTTTCACGTGTCGAACATGAACAGCATGACCAGCCGCGTCAGTACCACCAGCACCCCCGCCACCGCGAACGCCAGCACCGCTACTTTCAAGCTGCCGAACAGCACGAGGATGCAGAACAGCGCGAGCGGCAATTTGTAAAAAAAACCCATCACGTCCATGCAGAAAAGGTAGCGCAGTCGTGGCAGATGTGACACTCAAGCTGGTAGTGGGGTTTGACGGCAAGGCGGCGCGATCGCTGCCGGCAGCCGAGACGTTCGGGCGCAAGGTGATGGCGCTGCCGCCGGAGTGGCGCAAGGCGGCATTGGATGATGCACAAGCCCGACGCGTGGACTGGTTTGCGGATTGGCCCGCGCACGTGCAGGAAATCAACCGGGTACTGCAGCCGCAAGGCGTATCACCCGTGGGCTTCATGACGGAGGAGTTGATCAGTGCGGCAGCGACTGAAGTCAGGAGGCGCGCCGTAGTGCCGGGCCTCGCCCCGCAATCAGCATTGATCGCGGTTGCCGACAGGCAGCTGGCCCATGCGCTGCACGATCTGCCAGAGCCCACTCGCGCCCTGGTTGCACGCGTGCTGGAAGAATTGCCGAATGTAATTGCTGCGCCGGATCGCGTGTATCGGCAAGTGGCGCCGGATCGACTGGTTTACGCCCGCGCCCTGCCGGATGGGCGATACGTTGCGGTGTATGTTCGCATTGACGGCCTGCCCGCTCGTCCCGGCAGGAATCGTGTCCAATCCAACTGGATCGCCACAGCGGAAGTTCGCACCGAAGCCCAGATGGCCGACTACGTGCGGTTGCAATGAACAGGCAAAGAAAAGACCTAGGCGGTGGGAGTCGAACCCACATCAATAGGCCCGCGCCCGAAGCGCTGCCCTCCCGCTGCCACATGCGGTCCCTACCGAGGTCGAAAGAAATCCTACCATGACCGACACCGCCACCATCACGCTGGACGATGCCGCCGTACAGGCCGCATTCGACCGCCTCACCCGGCTCGCGCGCGATGCCAGCCCGATGATGGCCGAGATCGCTGAGCACTTGCTGGAAAGCACACAGCGCCGATTCGACACAGGCACCGGGCCGGATGGCGTGCCCTGGGTGCCGCTGAAGGATGGCAGCGGCCGCACGCCACTGCGGGTGAGCGGCACGTTGCGCGATCAGATTTTTCCTAGCCACGGATCGGACTTTGCCCAGATCACGGCTACGACGAAGTACGCGCGCTGGCATCAGGAAGGCACCGCCTCCTACGTCATCCTTCCGGTCAAGGGGAAGGCGCTGTCCTTCCCTGGGCCGGGCGGCGACAAGATCACCCGCCGCAAGGTCAATCACCCGGGCCTGCCGCCGCGCCCCTACCTCGGCCTGTCCGACCAAGACCGAGCCGACATCGGCGAGATCGCCGGCGCGTACCTGGAAGAGGCCGCAGGCGGGTAACGCAGCCCGCCGATCCCGCCCGCGCCGTCATTACGTCACCCGCAATGAAGTTGCAGTTTCTGTTCGTCGCTGTTCGCCCGTGTTCGACTTTGTTCCCCATTTATCGCGCTCACGGCCCTTCATTTATAAAGCTCGGGGACAGCTGCACCGCGCGCCGCCGGAACATGCGGCGCTGGCAGGACGGTTTCTTGAGGCGATGCGGGACCGGCGCGCCGCCCGGTAATCGACCTACTCCGCCCGCAACGCCGCGATCGGATCGAGCTGGGCGGCTTGGCGCGCCGGGTAGACGCCGAAGGCGAGGCCGATCAGGGCGCACAGGGCGGTAGCGACGAAGATCGGCAGCGGTGCCCAGGCCACCTGCCAGCCGGCGAGGGTGGCGATGAGGTAGGCCACGATCGCGCCGAACACCACGCCGAGAAGGGCACCGAGCACGCAGATGACGAAGGTTTCGCGCAGGAACTGGGCGATCACGTCGCGCTGGCGTGCGCCCAGGGCGCGCAGCAGACCGATCTCGCGGCGGCGCTCCAGCACGTTGGCCAGCATGATATTCATGATGCCGATGCCGCCTACCAGGAGGCTCACGCCGGCGATGGCGGCCATCACGATCTGGAAGATGCGCTGGGTTTCCTGGTGCTGCCGGTAGAGCTGGGCCGGTACGACAAGGCTGGTGTCGTCGATGCCGCCGTGGCGCTGGTCGAGCACGGCCGCGGCCACGCGCGCCGCGTCGGCGATGCGCGCGGGATCGTCGATGCGGATCCAGAACCGGTCCACCTCGTCCTCCATCGGCTGGGTGCGCAGGCGCGCCCGCGCGGTCGACAGCGGCACGAAGGCGCGGTTGCTCTCCAGCCCGAGCTGCACGCCCTCGAACTTGTCGGCGGAGAGATCGCGGTCGGTGAGCACGCCGACCACCTCGAACCAGGCGTGGTTGAGCTTGACCGCCTGGCCCAGCGCGCTGCCGTCGGGAAACAGGTCGCGCGCGGCCTGGTGGCCGAGGACGACCACCGAGGCCAGGCGGGTTTCGTCGGCCTGGGTCAGGGCGCGTCCCTGCTCCGGCACCAGCGCCGCCAGTTCGAAGTAGTCGGGCGTCACGCCGCTGACCTGGGCATCGCCGGCACCGCTGGCGCTGAAGGCGGCGTGGGTCTTGATGCGCTTTTCGGCAGCGAACTGCTGCGCGCCGGGGAGCGATTCGAGCACCGCGCGCGCGTCGGCCACCGTGAGGCCCATGCTGCGGTTGCGGTTCTCGCGCAGGGAGTCCACATCGAAGGTTCTCGCTTCGACGATCAGGTTGTTGAGCCCCAGGCCCTGCACCAGCTTGAGCGCCTCGCGCTTGGAGCCTTCGCCCACCGCCTGCATCGCCACGATGGCACCGATGCCGAAGATCAGACCGAGCAGGGTGAGGCCGGTGCGCAGCTTGCGGCGAGAGAGTTCCTCCAGCGCCTCGCGCCACAGGGCGAGGTTCGCGCGCCAGTTTTTCGAGGTGTTGGATGTCATGGCGCGGCCTCCGCGGTCGTTGCGCCGCCCGCATCCGCGCGCTCCATCGCATCGGGCAGGAGCAGCACCGCATCGCCCGCGGCCAGGCCGGAGACGATGCGGGTGCGCGCCGGGCCGCGCGCGCCGGTTTCCACGTCCCGCCGCTGCGCTTCACCGCGGCGCACCACGTAGACATAGCTCTGCCCGGCATCGGAGCGGAGCGCCACGTTGGGCACGCTCAGCGTCGGCTCGGCGCCGTCGTTGAGGTGCAGCACGGCGCGGAAGGCCTGGCCCGGCACCCAGCCCCAGCGCTGCGCGGCCTCGGCCGGCAGCGGGGCCTTGGCCTTGAGGTAGCGCACCGGGTTGTCGCGCCCGGCCGCCTGCGCGGCGTTGGCGACGAATTCCAGCGCGGTGGTCGTGATCTGCTCCGGATGGCCGAGCGGGTGGACGCTGACCGCCAGCCCCTTTTCCACATCGTGCGCATCCAGCTGCGGTATGGACACCTGCAGCTCCAGCGTGGAGGTGTCGGGCAGGCTGCCCAGTTCGTTCTGCGCCCAGAGCGTCGAGCCCACGGTCGGCTTGTCGCCGCTCCAGTCGGCCTCCAGCACCAGCACGCCGTCGTGCGGGGCGATCAGCTCCAGCGAGGAGAGATCCTCGCGCCGCAGGTTGGCGGTGTGCTGGTAGGTGGCGGCCTGCGCATCGACCACGGCCAGTTCGGCGCTGCCGCGGTCGCTGGCCTGATCCAGCCGCCAGCGCAGGGTGTCGTCCTTGGCATCGAGGAAGGCGCGATCCTGGATCGCATCGAGAATCTGGTTGCGCGCGAACATGGTGAGGTCGGCGTCGGCGTAGCGGCTGGCGATGGCGAGATCCGAATCCACCTGCGCCAGATCCACCTCCAGCCGCCCGACGGTGGAATCCAGGGTTTCCTGCTTGCCGGCGCGGGTCAGGGCGTTGCGCTGGATTTCCAGCAGCGCCTCGGTGAGCTGCAGCTCGCCCTGGGCGGCGGAAAAGCGCGCGATGACCTGGCCCTGTTTCACCGCGCTGCCGTCGGGTGCCAGTTCGGTGAGCTGCTGGCGGGTCCAGTTGCGGCCCGGCACCACCAGCGGGGTGGAGCGCACCGCGCGCACCTGGCCCTGAGTCTCGATGTCCAGCGCCAGCGGCGCGGCGACGAGCACTTCCACCGGCAGCTCCTGAAGCGGAGCCCGGGAGCAGCCGGCGGCAAGCAGCAGGCACGGTGCCAGCGCCAGGATTCGAATCATTCTCATGGGCGGCTGGCCTCCGTGCGGCCGGGCGAAAGTTCCACGCGCACCCCTTGTCCGGGCTTGAGCTTGGCGTCGCTGCGCTCCAGTTCCACGCGCAGGTCGACCACCGGCACCGGCTGCACCCGCGACTTGCTGCGCACCACGCGGCCGATGTCGGCGACGTGCCCATCGAGCACCACGCCGCTGCCTTCGGCCACCACCCGCGCGCGCATGCCCACGGCGACGCGCGCCAGGTCGCGCTCGTCCACCTGGGTGCGCACCGCGAGGGTGTCCATGTCGGGAATCTCGGCCACCGCCTGGCCGCGGAACACGCGCGAGCCGACCGCGAACTTCTCGCCATCCCAGCTGCTGCGGTGGCTCACCATGCCGGCGCGCCGGGCGGTGACGCGCAGCGCGGCCAGCGCGGTTTCCAGCCGGGTGATCTTGTGCTGCAGGACGGCGATTTCCGAGTCGATCAGGCGCAGCTCCTGACGCCGCTGCTCGGCGGCGAGACGCTCGCGCTCGGCCGCCAGCGCCATCAGCTCTTCGGCCTCGCTGCGTTCGATCACCAGCTTGCGGTAGTCGACCCGCCGCACCAGGGTTTCGGGCTGGGTCGCCTTGCGCTGGGCCTTGTCGAGGCTGGCGCGACGCTCCTCGGTGGTGAGGCGCTCGTTGCGCTCGCGCTCGGCCAGCTCCAGCACGAGCTGGCCGCGCTGGGACTCCTTTTCCGCCAGCGCGCTGCGCTGGGTGAGGAGCTGGTTCTGGGTATCGCCGCCGTCGAACACCACCACCATGTCGCCGGCCTGGAGCATCGAGCCGTCCGGAGCCATTTCGGTGATGTTGAGGTTCCAGAGGTTGTCGATGGAAGGCGGGACGATCTGCTCGGTGCTGCGCGCGAACACCTCGCCGTCCAGGCGCAGCGTCTGCGCCGGGGCCAGGGCGGGCAGCAGCAGCAGGAGAGGAACGAGGCGCTTCACGGCGCGACCTGTGCGGCAGCGGGGGAATCGGGCACTTCGGCATCCACGCGCACGCTCATGCCCGAGAGCAGGCGCGGCGAGAGGGCGGCATCGTCGATACCGACGTCCACTTCGAAATAGCGCCCGTCGCCCCACTCCCGCTTGGCCTCCGGTGCGCCCGCGATGCGTTCGATCCGACCGCTCGCGACCACGTCGCCGAGCGCATCGAAGCGCAGCGTGACCGGCTGGCCTTCGCGCAGGCCGGCGCGTTCGGATTCCAGCGCGAAGGCGCGCACGCCCATGGCGCTGTTGCCGGCCACTTCACCGACCTGCGCGCCGGGATAGGCCGACATGCCTTCCGCATAGCGCTGGCCGCTGCGCGAATCGAAGCCGTGCCGCACCGTGCCGGCGCGGGTGGCGCGCTGTTCGGCGGCTTCGACCTGCAGGCGGTGGTAGGCCAGCTGCGCCTCCAGCTTGCGCACCTCCAGCACCGCATCGGCCTGCCGGCGCTGCACCGCGCCCTGCGCGGCGGCCAGCTCGGCGCGCTTCAGGTCATGCTCACGCCGGGCGCGTTCGTACTCGCCGGCGTAGCGGTCGAAATCCAGCGCCGAGAGATGATCGCGCGGGATTTCCGCATCCACCTGGGCCTTGTCGCGCGTGGCGCGCGCCTGGATCAGCGCGATCCGTGCGTCGATGGCCTTCACCTTCAGCTCGGCGAGGTCCTTGTCGCGCCGCGCGCCGGCCTGTTCAATCTGCGCCTCCAGCTCCTGCAGGTTGTTCAGCGAATTGCCCGGATCCAGGCGGATCAGCACGTCGCCCGGCTGCACTTGGGTGCCTTCGGGAATCAGGTAGCGCAGCGTCGCCGGGGCCACGTCGCTTTGCGGCATCAGGATCGGCTCGGCGTCGAGCGCGCGCACCTGGCCGGTGAGCATCAGCGGACCGGCCAGCGCGGGCGCGCTGGACAGCGCCAGCGCCAGCAGGCCGGCGCGCCATGTCCCGCGCTGGCGGATGGAAGATTCAGGCGGCTGTGTCATGTTCGATCTTCCCGTCGCGCAGCCGCACCTGGCGCGGCGCGTGCGCGGCTACGTCGTTGTCGTGGGTCACCATCACCACGGTCTGGCCTTCCTGGTGCACCTCGTCGATCAGCGCCAGCACGTCTTTGGCGCTGCGCGAATCGAGGTTGCCGGTGGGCTCGTCGGCCAGCAGCAGCGCGGGTTTCAATACCAGCGCGCGGGCGATCGCGGCGCGCTGCATCTGTCCGCCGGAAAGTTCGCCGGGGCGATGGCCCATGCGGTCGCCCAGGCCCACGCGCGCGAGCAGGGTCTGCGCGCGGCGCGGGGCCTGCTCATCGGGGTGCTCGGAAAAGCGCATCGGCAGCAGCACGTTTTCCAGCACCGTCAGGCGCGGCAGCAGGTGAAAGCTCTGGAACACGAAGCCGATGCGGCGGTTGCGCACGCGGCTGGCGGCGGTGTCGTCGAGCGTGCGCACCTCGATGCCGTCGAGCCGGTAGCTGCCCGAATCGGGTCGGTCCAGGCAGCCGAGCACGTTGAGCAGGGTGGATTTGCCCGAGCCCGAGGGGCCGGTGAGGGTCACGTATTCGCCGGCGCGGATCGCCAGATCCACGCCGTCGAGCGCGCGCACGGTCTGGCCGCTCATGCGGTAGTGGCGGGTGACCGCGTCCAGCTCGATCATCGGGGGAGGCATCATGGGGATTCCACGCGGAGGACTTGCATGGACCCGCGCCGGGGCGACAGGTTCCGGGGCGCGCATCATATCCGCGGCGGTTCTGCCGCGGCGTGTGCCTTCCGGCACGGTGGCCGGGTGCGTCTAGGCGAGATGGCTACGGCGACGCATACTGCCGGCATCGGGTGATGACCGGGGCACGGCGGATGACGAGGCACTACGAGGGCGAGGCGGAAACCGGCCGCAGCGCGGCGCAGCGGCGCGCCGATGCCATCGCCGGATTCCGCAGCGAGCTGGATCGCCTGGGTGAAGAGGGCCTGCCCGCACCCGATGCGGCCTGGCTTCGCGCGGTGCGCGGCCACCACGATGCGCTCCTGATCGACCTGGCGCGGCGCTATGACATCGACCGCAGCGCCGATGCGCGGCGGCTGTCGCTGGGGATGCGGATCGTCTCCTTCCTCGGCGCGGTGGCGATGGCGGCGGCGGTGTACTTCGTGTTCCAACGCTTCTGGGGGCTCTTGCCCACCGCAGCGCAGGTCATCGTGCTGCTGGGCGCGTCGATCGGATCGCTCATCGGCTGCTGGCTGATCGGCAGGCGCGACGCTTCGGGCTACTTCACCAAACTGGCGGCGCTGGTGGCGTTCGCCTGCTTCGTGCTCAACGTGAGTCTGCTGGGCGAACTGTTCAACATCTCGCCTTCGGACAGGGCGCTGCTGCCCTGGGCCGCGCTGGCGCTGCTGCTGGCCTACGCCTGCGAGCTGCGCCTGCTGCTGGTGGCGGGCATCGCATGCCTGGCGGGGTTCATCGCGGCGCGCACCGGCACCTTCGGCGGGATGTACTGGCTCGACTTCGGCGCGCGGCCGGAAAACTTCTTTCCGGCGGCGCTGCTGTTCTTCCTCGTGCCGCAGTTCCTCGACCAGCGCGCGTACGCCGGCTTTGCCGCGACCTGGCGCATCGCGGGGCTGCTCTGCCTGCTGCTGCCGGTGCTGCTGCTGGCCAACTGGGCCTGGGGCAGCTACCTGCCCGGCAGCGCGCGCAGCATCGAGCGCGTCTACCAGATTGCCGGGTTCGCGTTCAGCGCAGGCGCGATCTGGCTGGGCATCCGGCGCGGCTGGGGCGAGGTGGTCAACACCGGCGTGACCTTCTTCTTCCTCTTTCTCTACACGCGCATCTTCGACTGGTGGTGGGACGCGGTGCCCAAGTATCTGTTCTTCCTGCTCATCGCCGCCACCGCGGTGCTGATGCTTTTCGTGTTCGGGCGGCTGCGCCGCACAATGGCGGGCGCGGCCGGGGTGCGGCCATGAGCCGGCCCGCGCATCCGCGCGCCCTGTTCCTTGCGGGAGCCGCGCTGATCGTGCTGGTCAACGCGGTGATTCTCGCCGGGGCCGCGTGGAATCGCAGCGCCCAGGAGGCGCGCGTGGTTCTCACCCAGCGCGAGCTGCCGCCGGGCTGGGATCAGGGTCTGGAGCGCGAGCGCAGCGGCGTATCCCTGCGACTGGACTGGCGCGTGGCGTCCGGCGTGCCGGACGAGGCGCAGGCATCGGGGTTCTACACCCGCGACGCCGACTGGCTCGACCTGCCGCGCCTGCGCGTGCTCGGGTTCGATCTGCCCGACGCGGTGCCCGGGCGCGAGGACGAGGCGCAGCGCCGACATCTGGAGAGCAACCGCCACCTCTGGCTGGTGCTGGAGCTGGACGGTGCCGCGCACGCGGCCGCGCTGGACGCCGCGCGCCAGCGTCTGGAGCGCGCGCAGGCGCAGGTCGATGTCGCCACGGACGCGACCCGCGCCGAATTCGCCAACCGCGCCAAGGCCGCTCGCGAGGCGCTGGACGCCGAGCGTGAAGAGCGCAGCCGGCTGTTCGTGATCGATGCCGGTACCGATCCTGCCGCGCTGCGGTCGCACTATCCGCAACGCGACCGCTACCTGATCCTTGGCGGCCGGATCGGTGTGACGGTGCAGACCTGGGCCGACGGCGAGACGCTCGATCCGCCGCGCTACCGCGCCCACGTCACCGCATTGGACGTCGAATCCCTTCACGTGCCGGCCCGCTTCCACGACGCGATCGCCACCGCCGGAAACCGCGACGCGGCGCGCTACCGTCTCGACGTGGCCTGGGGTCGCCGCCACGAGCCCTGGCTGATCGCGGCGCAGCGCGGGTCGCCGTCCGCCGGGGACTCGAACTGAGCCGCGCGAACACGCCACGCGGTGCGACATACTGGCGCACACCGCTCACCGCATCCAGGAGCCGCCCATGGCCGTCGGAAAATCCGCCCCCTCCACCGCGTCCTCACGCCGCAAGGCCAGGCCGGGCACCGGAGCGAAGGCCGCGACCGCCGCGCAGGCGCTGGAAGAATCGCGCGTCGACGAGGCGGTCAGCGCGGCGCGCGAAACCTCGCGCGCGGTGGCCGAGGATCTGGCCGAGGCCGGCAGCAGCGTGCACGCCGCGATCGAGGCGCTGGAGTCGGTCCTCGCGGGCATGTCGCCCGACGACGCGCGCGCCCTGCGCCGCCATCTGGGCGAACGCGGAAGGTTGGCCGCGGACATCGGGGGAACCTCCCCGGCGCAGGATCTGGAGCTCTCGCCGCACTGGCGCGACGGCGACTATCCCTACCGCTACCGGATGCTGCGCCGCACCTACGAGCGCCAGAAGTACCGCCTGCAGGTGGAGCTGCTCAAGCTGCAGGCCTGGGTGAAGGAAACCGGCCAGCGCGTGGTGATCGTGTTCGAGGGACGCGATGCCGCCGGCAAGGGTGGCACCATCAAGCGCTTCATGGAGCACCTCAACCCGCGCGGCGCGCGCGTGGTGGCGCTGGAAAAACCAACCGAGACCGAGCGCGGCCAGTGGTATTTCCAGCGCTATGTGCGCCACCTGCCCACCGCCGGCGAGATCGTGATGTTCGACCGCAGCTGGTACAACCGCGCCGGAGTCGAGCACGTGATGGGTTTTTGCACGGACGTGGAATATGCCGAATTCATGCGCCAGGCCCCCGAGTTCGAGCGCCACCTGGTGCACAGCGGCATCCACCTCATCAAGTTCTGGTTCTCGGTGAGCCGCGAGGAGCAGAACCGCCGCTTCATGGAGCGCCAGGCGCATCCGCTCAAGCAGTGGAAGCTCTCGCCCATCGACGTGGCCTCGCGCGACAAGTGGGAGGCCTACACCCGCGCCAAGGAAGCGATGTTCTTCCACACCGATTCGGTCGATGCGCCCTGGACCGTGGTCAAGTCCGACTGCAAGAAGCGCGCGCGCCTCAACGCGCTGCGCTACACCCTGCTGTCGTTGCCCTACGACAACAAGGACACGGACCGCATCGGCGCACTCGATCCGCTGCTGGTGGGCCGGGCGAGCGCGGTCTACGAGCGTGGCGAACAGGTGGCACCGCCGCGGATATGATGCCGCGCCGGCGCGGCGGGTGCGCTGCGCGCACTGCATCGCGCAAGCCCTTCGCCATGGCTCCGGCACGCGCCTGCCCTTCAATTCCTGCCGCGGACACACCGCGTCGCTCCGCGATTCATCAATGTATGCTCCTGCATCACCCTTTCCTGGTCGAACGCCCGTGATTCTGAAAAAACTGTTCCGAAGATTTCGCGCAGGAAATCCCGAACCCGGCCCTGCACCCGTGGATTCGGACTATCGGCTGCGGGTCAGCAAGGAGCTGGAGATATTCCAGGAGCAGGTGGACGTCAACGCGCTCCCCGAGATCTTCCACTACTGGTCGAACAAGTATCTGCGCCCGATGCTGGAAGCGTACGGGTACTCCCATCCGGACGCCTTTTTCGCGCACTACATCCGGCAATGCGTCGCGGGAAGCGAGGAGGTCGGAACGATCATCAGCCTCGGCTCCGGCAACTGCGATACCGAAGTTCGAGTCGCCAGAATCCTGTTCGATCAGGGCGTCCGCAATTTCAGGATCCAGTGCCTGGACATGAATCCGGCGATGCTCCAGCGAGGGAGGGATTACGCGGCAAGCGAGGGCCTGGAGGCCCACGTCGTGACCCGCGTGACGGATCTCAACTGCTGGCGGCAGGATGAGCCCGTGGCCGGCGTGATGGCGAATCAATCGCTGCATCACTTCGTGGCGCTGGAGTCGATCTTCGACGAAGTCGCGCGAATCCTGCCGCCCGAAGGACGGTTCATCATCAGCGACATGATCGGCCGCAACGGCCACCAGCGCTGGCCGGAGGCCTTGGAAATCGTGCGGGAATTCTGGCGCGAGCTGCCGCCGGAATATCGCTACAACCTCCAGCTGCAGCGCCAGGAGGAGGTCTACATGGACTGGGACTGCTCAACCGAAGGATTTGAGGGAATCCGCGCCCAGGACATTCTTCCGCTGCTGCTCGAACGATTCCATTTCCATGCGTTCATCGGTTTCGGGAACGTGATCGACCCGTTCATCGACCGGGGTTTCGGCCATCACTTCGACGCGGAATCGCCGCGGGATCGCGGCTTCATCGACCGCGTCCACGCCGCCGATGAAGCCGCCATCCTTTCGGGTCAGATTACTCCGACGCATATGATGGCTGTTCTCGGAATCGGCACCCACTCTCTGACAACAGAATTCTCAAGGGGACTGGCACCTGATCAGTGCATACGGCCACCGGCGCGTATCGTCCCAGTCGCCCTCTGCCGTCCGAATCTGTGTCCAGCCGCGCAAGCGCCCGATGCACGCACCTGATTAGTCCTGACCCTCAGCTGCCAGTCGCAGGAGTATGAGACGGTCGGCGCGCAGGATGCTGCCACCCGACCCTGCGAGGTGACGACCATGAGCATCAACCACATCCAGTTCCAGCCCGGCCTGACACTGAGTGAGTTCTACCGCCTCTACGTGTCCCCCTGCAAGAATATTGGATGTGAAGCCTAACGCCTGAATTAAGCCGCGCCGCGAAGCGGCGTCGGCTTGAATGATCGAATGGACTCCTCCCGCGCCCCACACGGCTTCGATGAGCCAGACTGGGGTTCTCGCCGCCAGACACGGGATCACGAGAGGAGTCCGCCATG
>JACDJA010002769.1_pt1 | contig 12062 bp, 13 predicted proteins | sample 7449241 | NCBI WGS metagenome assembly JACDJA01 (sample SAMN14253289, study PRJNA609438) | sludge metagenome | isolation source: initial anaerobic sludge | collected 2018-12-20 | reverse complement strand
TTGTGAAATAAAAAAATCAAAGTTCGTTTAATTTATTTTACTCCACAACTTTTCAAACTGATCCTTCTTCTGTCTTCTGTCTTCTGTCTTCGGTCCTCTGTCTTCTGTCTTCTGTCCTCTGTCTTCTGTCCTCTGTCTTCTGTCCTCTGTCTTCTGTCTTCTGTCTTCGGTCTTCTGTTCCGATAGCTATCGGAATCTGTCTTCTGTCTTCCACCCCTTTCACCTTCCGTTCCGATAGCTATCGGAATCGTGCTTCGTGCCTCCCGCTTTCACCCTTTCGCTCCCTTCCTCCCTCAATTTGAACTTTTGAATCTTACCACTGGCCGTTTTAGGGAAATCATCCAAAAAAAACACATGTTTGGGAATCTTATAGCGTGCAATCTGACCACGACAATACTCCTGCACGGCCTCCTCGTTCAATGATTTTCCATCTTTAAGCTTAATAAAAGCGCTCACTACTTCGCCATACTTCTGGTCGGGCAGGCCCACCACTTCAACCATCTCAATTTCAGGCATATTGTAAAGAAAGTTCTCGATTTCGCGGGGATAAATATTTTCTCCTCCGCGAATAATCATATCTTTTATGCGTCCGGTTATTTGATAGAATCCCTCGGGAGTGCGAATGGCGAGGTCGCCCGAGTGGAGCCACCCTTCGCTGTCGATGGCTTTTCGTGTAGCTTCGGGATTATTGTAATAACCCTTCATAACGTTGTAGCCCCTGCAACAAATCTCGCCCTGTTCACCTGGGGCACACTCTACACCCGTTTCAGGGTCAATCACTTTTATTTCTACTCCCGGGAAGTTAGTACCCACGGTAGTGGCTCTAACCTGAGGGGAATCTTCGGTTCGGGTAGCCGTCATACCCGGAGAAGCTTCAGTGAGCCCGTAAACTATGATAATATCATGGCAGTGCATGCGGGTCATCACCTGTTGCATGGTTTCGATGGGACACAACGCCCCGGCCATGATACCAGTACGAAGCGAAGTGAGATCGAACATATCGAACATAGGGTGATTCAGCTCGGCGATAAACATGGTGGGTACCCCATAGATGGCTGTACACTTCTCCTTTTGAACGCCCGCCAGAACCCGCAAAGGATCAAAATCTTCGGTGATTACCATCGTCGCACCATGGGGCACAATGGCACATACAGCCAGAACACACCCAAAACAGTGAAACAAAGGCACACACAGCATCAACCGCTCGTCGCGGGTAAAATTCATGCACCGCCCCGCCGAATATCCATTGTTGAGAATGTTATGATGGGTAAGCATCACGCCCTTAGGAAAACCAGTGGTACCGGAGGTATACTGCATATTCACCACATCGTGGCACCCAACCCTGGCGGTTCGCCGGGTAAGCTCACTCTGGTTAATGTGACTACCCAGAATAACCAATTCAGGCGTATTAAACATGCCCCGGTGCTTTTGAGGCCCTAAAAAAACCACATTTTTCAGCTCCGGAAACCGGGCACTCTTCAGATGGCCCCTCTCACTGGTTTTGAGTTCCGGCACCAGCGTAAAAATCATATCCACATAGTCGCTGTCGCGGTAACCATCTATTAAACAGAGCGTATGCAGGTCCGAGTCCTTAATCAGGAACTCCAGTTCGGTAAGCTTGTAACTGGTATTGATGGTCACCAGCACCGCCCCGATTTTAGCCGTGGCAAACATGAGTGTAAGCCAGTCGGGCACATTATTGGCCCAAATCCCCACCTTAGCGCCGGGCTCTACGCCAACCGCAATAAGTCCTTTTGCCAATTTATCCACACGCTGGTTAAAAGTTTGATACGAAAAACGAAGGCCCCGGTCGGGATAGACCATAAAATCCTGGTCGGGTGTTTCGCGGGCCCATTTTTCGAGCACAAAGCCCAGGGTATCCTCTAATAACTCAAATGACATGATATAGTAATGTTTTAGGATAAAAACACAATCACCGGTAGGCTATACCGGCAGATAAACAACAGCCAAAACCAGCGCCTTTTGCCCGTCAACAGCTTGCACACGGTGGCCCACAATGGAATCGTAATAAATACTGTCGCCGGTTTTTAAACGATGTTTTTCCCGACCATAATTCACCTCAATAGTCCCCGATAAAACAAAAATAAACTCCTCTCCCTCGTGCGACGAAAACAATTCTTCCACCGGTGATTCGGGTAAAATCTCAATCAGGAATGGGTCCATGTGGCGATTGCTCTTTTCGCGGGCCAGGGAAGTAAACGCCAGGTTCTCGTGCCTGCCCAAACCTGAAGCCGCGAAATTAAGCGATGGAAGGTTATCTCCTTTACGCGTCACCACGGCGCCATCCTCTTCCCTGTCGTCTAAAAAGGTGCCCAGCCTCACCCCCAGCACCCGCGACAGCTTAATGAGCGTACCCAATGAAGCGGCAACTTCGCCGGTTTCTATTTTTAAAAATTGCTCCCGGTCAATTTTTGCTCTATCGGCCAATTCTTCAGCGGTAATCTCTTTCTCTTCGCGTTGTAACCGTATTTTCTCTCCAATTTCCATACTAATATTTTTATTTTTTTGTCTACTCCGAAAAGGCTTATTGCTCTACAAAAATCGCCATAGGTTTCAGGTAAAAACCCAAACCCAAAAAAGCCGTGGATATTTATAAATCGGAGTCAAAAAAAAGGCTTTTCCCGCAATGTTGCAACATCAAGGGCAAAAATAGTTATAAATACCGATGGAGAATGCTCTTTTATCGATGAATTGAAATTAGTACCCAGAAACATGATACCCTAAAATTTGGTACCTTTGCAGTAAAATAAAAGAAATTGGTTATGCAAAATATACCCGTTTATAAAGGGGTTAAAGGATTGATTTTTGACCTGGACGGCACCATTGCCGATACCATGCCGGCTCACTTTATCGCCTGGCGCGAAGCTGCCGCAAAATACGACATTGATTTTACCATCGAACTGTTTGAACAATTGGCCGGAATTCCTCTCTACCCAACTGTCGAAAAACTGAACCAACTCTATGGGAAAAATATTGACCCAAAAGAGTTGGGTGACCTGAAAGAGGGAATGTTTGTGAAAACACTTTCACAAACCAGGCCCATTAAACCGGTGGTTGACCTGATAAAGAAATACCATGGACGATTACCTATGTCGGTGGGTACCGGCGGAATCCGACACATAGCCTGGGAAACGCTTGAGACAGTGGGAGTGGCTCAATATTTCGATATCCTTGTATCGTCCAATGACATTGAACACCCAAAACCTCACCCCGAAACCTTTTTGAAATGCGCGACGCTAATGGGCGTTCCGCCACAACAGTGCCAGGTATTTGAGGATGGCATCCTGGGTATTGAGGCAGCCCGCGAAGCAGGTATGAAGGTGACGGATGTGCGTGAGTACTATGAGGTAACCATAGGGCAGAACGCCTAAAAGCCAGTCATCTATTTTTTTATCTCTCCAATTTTTTGTATCTTGAGGCTTGGGAAGAAAAGTAAAGGGTGAACGGTAAAAGGTGAACGGTAAACGGTAAAAGGTAAAGGGTGAAAGGTAAAAGGTGAAAAGTAAAAGGTGAACGGTAAACGGTAAAAGGTAAAGAGTAAACGGTAACTGTGGTCCGGCAGGCAGGTGCGGAACGGTTCTGTATAGCGATTTATTAAATCAGAACCGTTCCTTAACCCGGTAGGTAGAAGAGGGTGGAGGGTGGAAGGTGAACGGTTGTGTACGAAAAGACCTTGTAAAGACGCACAATTTTTGCGTCTCTAACCCAAAACGAAAAAAAACATTAGAGAAATGAAAATTACAGACATTAATGGAACCGTAACATTGGCAAACGGGGTTACTATGCCCTATTTAGGCCTGGGTGTTTTTAAAGTTAAAGATGGAGAAGAGGTAGTAAACGCGGTTACCTATGCCCTGGATGCGGGTTATAGGCACATTGATACCGCCGCCGCTTATCAGAATGAAAATGGCGTGGGCAAAGCGGTGCAACAACACCAGGTACCGCGCGAAGAGGTGTTTATCACCAGCAAACTCTGGAATTCGCAACAGGGTTACGATGCGGCCATACGTGCCTTTCATCAATCCATTCAGCGGCTCAAAACCGATTACCTGGACCTTTATCTGATTCACTGGCCCGTAAAGGAAAAATATAAAGAATCATGGAAAGCCCTGGAAACACTTTACAATGAAGGAAAAATCAAAGCCATTGGGGTAAGTAATTTCCTGAGGCACCACCTGGACGACTTGCTCCAATCGTCCAATATCACGCCTATGGTCAACCAAGTGGAGTTTCACCCTTACCTGGTTCAGCAGGAGTTGTTGGATTTCTGTCTGTCAAATAACATTCGTTACGAAGCCTGGAGCCCGTTGATGCAGGGTGAGGCTTTTGAAGTGGAGGAGCTGAAATCGCTGGCACAAAAATATGGCAAGTCGGTGGCACAACTTATACTTCGCTGGGATTTACAAAAAGGAGTAGTCACCATACCCAAAAGTGTACATGCCAATCGTATTAAAGAGAATGCCCAACTGTTCGACTTTGAGATTTCGACAGAAGATGTGGCCAAAATGGACTCTCTGGATCGCGGTAAACGCTTTGGTCCTGATCCCGATAATTTTAACTTCTAATAATCGGGTGTTTTATATCCTTACACAAAAAGATGGAAGAACCTCTCTTCAATTCCGGCATACTCGAACAGCTGGTCACTACCCCCATGCCTTACGGTAAGTACAAGGGAAGTCTTATCTGCAACCTCCCCGAATTTTACCTGGTTTGGATGTCGCAGAAAGGCTTTCCACAAGGCAAACTGGGCCAAATGCTGGGAACCATGTACGAAATAAAGCTCAATGGCCTGGAATATTTGCTGGAACCGTTGCGGAAAAGGGGTAATAGGCAATAGGCAGCAGGCAGCAGGCACCAGGCATTAGGGTTGAAAAGGATTGATGAAGATTGATGAAGATTGATGAAGATGAGGGAAGCGAAAGGTGAAGGCACGAAGCTGGAAGCACGAAGCTGAAAGGGATTAGGGATGAAGGAGCTGAAAGGTGAACAGTGATCGGTGATCGGTGAACGGTAAACGGTAAACGGTGAACGGTAAACGGAAGTCAGAATGATACGGAACGGTTCTGTATAGCGGTTTATTAAATCAGAACCGTTCTTTAATCCGGTGGGAAAAGGGGAAAAGGGTAAAAGGTGATCGGTGATCGGTAAACGGTAAACGGTAAACGGTGGTCAGGCTGATACGGAACGGTTCTGTATAGCGGTTTATTAAATCAGAACCGTTCCTTAATCCGGCGGGAAAAATCCTTTCAATCTCTTTCAATCTTCCTCAATCTTCATCAATCTCCTCAATCTTTTTCCTTCAATCTTTTTATTTCCCCTCAATCTTTTTCCTCCAATCTTTTTATTTCTCCTCAATCTTCTCCCCCCTATTGCCTGCTGCCTGGTGCCTGTTACCTGTTTCCTACTGCCTTCTGCCTGCTGCCTAACTCCCCTCCCCAATAAGGGTTTTCTCCTGCTTATGTGTCCTGTAATTGAAAGAGAATTACAAACATTAAATACAAAGCGCCATGAAAACCTTTAATTCCAGCAGCACCAGACACCTGAGAGGCCTGTTTACATGGGCCCTTTTGGCATTGATTTCAGGGTCGACACTTTGGGCATCACCCAAAAAAGACAACGAAGAGCCGGTGGACACCACCCACTTCTATCTGGTTCAGGGTCTCATTATGGATGTAGAGAGCCGTGAACCCCTGGCTTTCGCCACCCTGTCGATAGAGGAGACCAATATTGCCACGGTGAGCAACTCCAACGGTGAGTTTTCGTTTAAAATCCCCAGGGAAAAGAACGGCCATAAAGTAATGATTTCTCACATTGGATACGAGAAGAAGTTCATCCCCGTCAGCGAATTTATAAATAACAGAGGAAACCGCATAGGCCTTAAGATGGTGACCGTTCCGCTGATTGAAGTATCGGTGTTTCCCAACGATCCCAACCTGCTGATAAGAGCCGTTTTAAACCGGCGTGACCAAAATTATATGAGCGACGCCACCCGAATGACCGCTTTTTATCGCGAAACCATTAAGAAAGGATGGTCGTACGTTTCACTCTCCGAAGCCGTAGTAGGTCTCCACAAAAACCCCTACAACGACGGTCGCGAGGACAATGTCAAGCTTTTTATTGGCCGCAAGAGCACCGACTACAACAAGCTGGACACTTTGGTTTTCAAACTGCAGGGCGGCCCATATACAGCGGTAATGCTCGACATCATGAAGGACCCCTATCTGCTTTTTGACCATGAGATGATTGAGTACTACGACTTTAAGATAGGTAATGTGACACGCATCGACGATCGGCTCATCTACGTGCTTGACTTTCAGCAAAAACCATCGGTTGACATCCCGCTATTTTTCGGAAAGCTCTACATCGACACCCAAAATCTGGCTGTAACCAGAGCCATTTTCAACTTAAATACCAAAGACCGCAATAAGGTGGCTGCCATGTTTATCCGAAAAAAACCTCTGGGTGCCAAAGTATTCCCCACCGAGGCCTCCTACCTGGTTAACTACCGGCAAAACAAAGAGGGTAAATGGTACTACGGATACTCACGCGGCCAGGTATCGTTCAGGGTGAAGTGGCGGCGTAAGATGTTCAACACCAATTATCATACTACCATTGAAATGGCTGTAACCGACTGGCATACTACGGAAGAAAAAAACTTTAGAGGGGCCGACAGGCTAAAAATAAATGCCATTATGGAGGATGAGGTTTCGGGCTTCACCGACGACGATTTTTGGGGCGATTATAATGTGATTCAACCCGAACAACCCATCGAATCGGCCATCCGAAAGATTCAACGTAAAATTGAACGACTGCAATAAAGCCTTGTAACAACAGGTTGCTGCAAACCAATTCATTAAAATACATTTCCAAAAAATGGCAGTGACCACCTGCAAAAAACCCGCCTGGTTCATTTGAACCAGGCGGGTTTCATTTTAGGGGCAAATTTTTATTTTTCCCTAAGCGCACGACCATTAATCCTCTTCATCGAAGTCATCGTCCTCATCAAAGTCGTCGTCATCGTCATCGTCATAGTCATCCTCAAAATCGTCGTCATCGAACTCGTCGTCGTCAAAATCGTCGTCGAAGTCGTCATCAGAGTCATCAAAGTCATCATCGCTGAAGTCCATGACGTTCAATCTCCGGATATCATCTTCTGAAATCACCTCTGAAGAGCCGGAAAAAACATCTTCGTGGGAAATCCCATGAAGCTCATTATCAAATGCATACAATTCATTTTTCATAGTAATAACAATAAAAATTAAACCTGGTCAAACTTAGAAAAAACTGCGAATTATTGATGCTCAATATTCAAAAAAAAAACTCAAAAAATCAAAGGGCTTCATCCGGCCAGATAATCTCCCCTTCGTCATCGTCCCAGAACGGGCCCCACTGAATTTCGGAGAGCACACCATTGTCGAACCATAAATTAAGGCTGGCCTCTGGTACATAGGCGATCTGGTGACTGGTTTCTCCATTCTCTGACACATCGTCTATCTGAATATCACCCATTCCCATCAACTCTATCTGGGCCAATGCCTCCTGCTGGCTCAATCCAATCATATCCACCCCCTCGAAGGTAAAATCGGGTGAACTCACCGCCAATGAAGTGAGACGCCAATCTTCTATCTCATCGAAAGAAGCCGATATTTCCAATTCATCGTAATGCCACACTACCGATTTGTCTTTTTCTCCCATTTCCACGGTCACCATATCTTCAACCTCGTCGGGTTCTCCCATAATCGCTTTAAAGGCATCCCGCGACATCCCAAATTGAATGTCATCCAGGCCTTTACCCAGCACAATATCTTTTTTCATCGCATCTGTTTTTGTTATTTTAACACAACTTGATCTTACGCCGAACCTCCCTGATACACTATTCTTTTTTGCAGCTGCACCCCCTTCCTTCGGAGGGGGCTGGGGGAGGCTTTATTACCCATCAATCATCATAGGCATCAACAACATCAGCTCATCTTCGACCTCTGTTTTGTCGAATGGCACAAAGATGCCCGCTCTGGCGGGGTCAGAAAGTTCGAGAATCACGTCGGAGGATGAGATATTTTCGAGAATATCCACCAAGAAGCCCGATTTAAATCCAATCTCCATCTCATCACCATCGTATTGACAATTTAGTTTCTCGAATGCAGAAATGGAAAAATCAATATCCTGAGCCGATACAATCATCTCATTACTGGCTAAATGCAACTTTACCAGATTACTGCCCTGACTGGCAAATAACGACACCCGGCCCAACGTGCTAAAAAGTTCCACACGGTCAATGATCACCTTATTGGGGTTATTCTGTGGTATTACCGCGCTGTAACTGGGGTAACTACCCTCTGCCAGTCTGCAAATAAGCTTATATTTTTGCATGGTAAAGAAGGCATTCTTGTCGTCAAATTCCACAATCACATCTCCCTCCTCTTTGGGAAGCACATTTCGGAGCAGTCCGGCCGGTTTTTTAGGTAAGATAAAAGCAGCCTCGAACTCATTGTTGACATCGGTACGCTGATAGCGGACCAGTTTGTGTGAGTCGGAAGCAACAAAAGTAAGTTGGTCAGGCCGAAACTCAAACAGAATACCATTCATTACGGGCCGCAATTCATCATCGGCGGTGGCAAACAGCGTTTTTGCAATCCCCGTCTGCAACAGATGAGCCGGCAACTGCATACGACTCTGTTTCAGCTCATCCACCTGGGGCAACACCGGAAAATCGTCACCATTCACCCCTACCACACTAAATTTCCCTTTCTCGGTACGAATATCCACGGCCATACTCTCGAGCGATATTTCAAAACTAAGAGGCAGCTCGGGAAATTTGCGGAGTATCTCCAACAAGATTCTGGAAGGCAGTGCAATCACGCCTTCACCCTCGGTAGTCTCCAACTCCAGGGTGGTAATCATGGTCACCTCCATATCGGAGGCCGTGATGGTTAGGGTTTGACCGGATAGATCGAACAAAAAATAATCGAGAATGGGCGTGGGGCTCTTGGAGGAGATTGCCCGGCTAATAGCCTGAAGATGAGACAGTAGCCCAGAGCTGGATACAACAAATTTCATTGAATTCAAATTTTACGATTTTACTCAAAGATAGAAAGAATGATTTTATTCAAAGATAGAAAGAATGTTGCGAAAACAACCCTAAATTTTTATTTTTAAAAAATAAAGTTCCCCAGCCACCTTCACTTTTGAAGCCGGTAAAACAGCTGTAATCATGTCCTGCCTGCCCTGCCTGCCCTGCCTGCCCTGCCTGCCATCGGTCGCCATGCGCCTACGCTTCGCATCTTCGGCGCTCCGTCGCTTCGCAACCGCTAAAGCTTTATGCGAACGCGCCGTGCCGTCGGCAAGCCTTTGGCGGCCGAGGGGTGAAGCTTTGGAGCGTAAGTGACAAGCCTCCGGCGACCGAAGGGAGGAACACGGTGCTACCGGTAGGCAAGTAACAAATGACAAAAAACAAATAGCATCCCATATAGGGCGCAAAGTAAGTATTTTTAGCTAAATTTGTTCTTAAAAAATGAAGTTGCCGTCGATAAAAAATCGCGGATTTGAGCGTGAATGGATCATAAAAGCAAGCCGCAGTGGCGGCCCGGGCGGGCAAAACGTAAATAAAGTGAACACTAAGATTGAACTGCGTTTTTCCATTGCCAACTCTTCGCTTCTTTCCAACCGGGAAAAACAGCTGCTTATATCCAGACTGCAAAACCGGCTGGTGGGTGATGGTGAACTTATTATCACCGCGCGGGAGGAGCGTAGCCAGCTTCAAAACAGAGAAGCAGCCATCGCGCGATTCTATTCCATTTTGGAGGCGGGACTTAAACCGGTAAAAAAAAGGGTGCCTACCCGCCCCACCAAAGCGTCAAACCTGCGTCGCCTCGAAAACAAACGGAAACTGGCCGAGAAGAAAGCCAGACGAGGGAGACTGAAATAACAAAATTCGCCGCCTGCCTATGCCTCCATTTATTTCCTCTGCCGCCAATTTTGTTTTCTCGCTGTGCATGCCACAAAATGCCACAATACCTCCTCTGCCGCCGGGTGAAAATGCACTGGAGGATATTGTCTCCTTTGCCGCCCGCAACGGCGTGGCACCCTGGTGTTTTTTCCGGCTCAACGCCCTGGGAACCGGCAGTGACGATGGTTTGATTCGCCTCCAGCAAAAATTGAAGATGCACTATCTGCAGGCTTTGGTATTTAACCAGCAGCGCTGGAAAGCTTTTCAGGAGATTAGAGAACTACTTAACAATCATGGCATTGAAGCGATCCCGCTCAAAGGTCTGGCACTGGCATTTACCCTCTACCCCGACGAAGCATTGCGTCCCATGGGTGACATCGATCTGCTCATTCGCCCCGAACAGGTATTTAAAGCCCGCGACCTGCTATTGGCACATGGCGGCAAGTCCATTTATGTACCGCTGTCGCCCCTGCACGAGCGGGTGCATGCCCATGTTTCGGCACTCCACTGGAAAGGCATTATGGTAGAACCGCATCAGCGCCTTTTCGCGCTGGGATCACCCCTCAACCCGGCCCGTGTCGATCTGTTCGCATCGCTCATCCGTCCCGGTAATCATCCGGAGTTTCGGGTATTTGATCACCCCGTGATGGCTTATCACCTCACCGCCCACATGATTAAAGGATACAAAATGGGCGGAATGCGACTCAGTTGGCTGTTGGACATAGCGCTGCTCCTTCAGCGGAATCAAAACCAAAGCGGCTTCACCGATGTGGTGACAGAATTGCATCCGCCTGCAAAAAAAGATATCGCCATTGGGCTGGCCTGGGCCTCCCTCCTGCTGAGCAACACTAATGAGGCAAACAGAACCCTCTCTGCACCTTTCCCACACGAAGCGCTCTTCCACCGCGAACAGGACACCCAACAGAAACACAAAAAAATGGTGCTGCACGAAATAGCCCATCTGCCGGGCATAAACCGAAAAATCGCCATCCTCTTCAGAGAACTGTTCCCCACCCCCGCTTACATGAACCATCAATACGGTAAACACCAGGGCGTGAAGCTGCTTTTGTTGTATGTGAAGAGGGTGTTGGGGGTTTTCCGATAGCTGTAAGAACCCACAAATAGTTATCGCAGCTTATAAGACTTCAAAAATTGAAAAGTATACTTAAACCGAACATCCATGAAAATAAAATATGATCGGGAAACTGATGTGATATACATTCGTTTTTCCAACAATGCAGTAACCGAAAGTTCTGAAGAAAAACCGGGCATCATCCTCGATTAGGATGAAGAAGGAAAATTACCGGAATTGAAGTACTTAACGCTTCGGCCAATATGGGACAGGTGAACAGCGTTGAATAGGAATTCGCTTAAAAGGTGAATCGGGAACCCACATAGTAGAACTCATCCGATGAGGTTCGGCTCCCCTCATCGGATGGATTACGGAAATCACCCTTCCCTGACTTCTCATTGGGGGGAAAAAGAATCCTGCAGGCAGGCAGGCAGGCCCCAAAAGGGAGTTGCAATCCTTTCTCTAATTTCGTATCTTTACATGCAATCTTAAAGTTAAAACCTAATTAGCATGGTTAGGTTACCATCCGTCATATTACTGTTTTTATTTGCTTTGCCCTTTTGGGGTCTGGCACAGACCGAGGTGCCCTATACCCTCGAAGACCGCGACCGGCTCATCAGGCTCGAAGAGCGGGTTGCCTCGGTGGAAAACCAGGTGCAATCGTTGCGCAATGAAATGAATACACGCTTTGAATCAATGGAAATCCGCTTTGCATCCTTAGAGAAAACACAGGATATGATCTTAACCCTCATGATCTTCATGCTTGGGGCCATGGTGGCACTCTCCGGATTCGTGCTATGGGACCGGCGGGCGGCCATTCGGCCCTTGCAGTTTGATGTGAAAAACGTGGAGGCCCGGAACGCTCAAATTATAACAGCACTCCGCGAGCAGGCTTTGAAAGACCCTGACCTGGCAGAGGTGCTTAAAAAAACGGGGATTTTACTTTGAAAGCTATAATTGAAGAATCTGATCCGGGGTTTATTTAAATGCATTCATTAGAAAGACTTTACGCAATTGTAAAAG
>JACDJA010002768.1_pt1 | contig 12066 bp, 6 predicted proteins | sample 7449241 | NCBI WGS metagenome assembly JACDJA01 (sample SAMN14253289, study PRJNA609438) | sludge metagenome | isolation source: initial anaerobic sludge | collected 2018-12-20 | reverse complement strand
ATTCTGGTAAGTACATAAGCAACATAATTAGGTTGTCCAAAAATAGATAAAAAAATGATACACCAAGCATGAATACTACTTTTTTTTGAAAATAGACGGGAAATTAGGCGGAGTTAGGGCTTAAATTAAGAATCATTAAAAAGAAGTTCTTGTCTGGAATCACCTGTTTTTCGTGAGAAAAATAAAATCTAACGTATATGCCAAGAATCAATAATAATAACCACGCACAAAAGTTGATTTTTCGATGGGATAATGATTCAGGTATATATTGCCAAGATTGGCGTCTATGGCAATTTTATCGCCGGAGCGGATGGTGTTTCCATTGAGCTCGCAGCTTCTATCATTTTCATTTACAATGAGACTGTTACAGTTTACAACACAGGTTTTCCCCAGTCTGACTGCCGTTACTGCTGCATGTGAGGTGGCGCCACCGCGCGCTGTCACGAGTCCGTCGCAGTTAAATATCATGCTGATATCGTCAGGTGCAGTATCGGGACGAATAAGTATGACTTCGTGCTCCGGGTATTTTTTCTTTAAGTCAGCCAGATCCTCTTCGTCAAAAGCCGCAAGGCCGTTTAGTGCGCCGCCACCAATACCAATTCCTCTGCCTATCAATTCCATTTCCTGAGGATTGCTAACAAAGGCATTGACTTCAGAATCTATCATCAAATCCTGATCCCTGGTTTGAAGGATATATAAATCCTCCGCCTTTTCCGACTCAAATGTAAACTCGATTTCCTGTGGGCTATAGCCTAAATTTTCTGTAAGCTCTGTTGCCAGATCGTAGATTCGCTTGTAAATTGCCGGATAAGTAGTTTGCAATGAGGCTTGAACAATATTGCCCTGCTTACGCTGGGTTTCGCCAACAGGAGATGGTTTCACAAGGCCTGCGACAATATCTTCGCCCTGCGATCGCATCGAGAAGTCGCCGTAAAGATGTACGCCCGGTCGCTCGCGATGTGGGTTTTGGGTGAAAACAACACCAGTACCCGATTTGTCGGTAAGGTTTCCATAAATCATTTTTTGAACGATAACAGCTGTTCCCCAATTGTCGGAAATTTGAAGATGTTTTCTATAAGCAAAGGCGCGTTCCGACGACCAAGAGGCAAAAACCATGTCAATCGTTTGGATCAGTTGCTCGGCCAGTTTATCCTCAAAGCGAACCTTATGGGTTTTTAGCACTTCCTTATAGGCCAAGGCTATCTGTCGCATATCTGAAGGGTCGAAGTCTAACTTTTGATGTATCTTGTATTTTTGTTTAAAAGCTGAGATAACGGAGTCAAACACGTCACGGTCAATGCCATGCGCCATTCCCCAGCTTTGAATTAGGCGGCGATAGGAATCCCAGATTGACCAGCTCATTTTCGGGTTTTGACTGATTTCCTCCACCAGCTTATCATTCAAACCCACATTCAGGAAGGTGTCCATGGCTCCCGGCATAGAAATGGCTGTGCCTGAGCGCACCGAAAGCAAAAGTGGATTTGTGGCATCACCAAAACGCTCGCCGCTAAGCTTTTCGAGTTGTTTCAGGTTTTTGAAAATCATGTCGTGCAGCTCCTTTTTAAGCTCTTTAAGGCTTAAAATAGTTTGATGCCGCCTGAAAACTTCAGTGGTAATCACGAAACCCGGAGGCACCGGAAGGCCGGCCAGGTATAGTTTTTTTAAATGAAAGGCCTTGCTTCCCAAGAAGACTTGATTATCAGTTTTTGGTTTTTCTCTGTTGAATGTGCTGATTACCAGCTCTGAATTATACGACATTATATCGCTGATAAGCTTGGTGTCGAGGCGGTCGGCCATGCCGCGCAGCGACTGCAATATGCGGCTGATAAAATTATCAAGCGGCTGAACCAGAAAAGCTTCCGCAATTACATCGCGGTGAAACATTTCCGATTGTTTGTTGATCAGTTGTTGTATCTCTTTTTCGGTAAGTTTTAATTCAGGATCAAAGAGTTGTGGGGTAATTTTTTTAAGCGGATACTCATACGAACGCAAGAAGTATTTTATGATGATCCGTTTTATATCTCCGGCAATAAACTGAAAGATATTGATATACTGGTCGAAGGAAAAACTCCTGGAAGTGAGGCTGTAACGCAGCATTTGCAGGTTTGAATCAAAGCTTTGGTTGGTGATACCGTCCAGCTCAAGACCCTCGCGAAAATATTCCAGGATAACATTTATCTCCTCAAGTGTGCGGGCCGAGATATAATCGAGGTTAAGGTTTGAAACCACTTTTTCCATCAGCCGCGTTGCCACCTTTTCCAGGCGGAAAGTGAGGCCTAAAGCTTCAAATTTATTCTCGCGATATACGCCATACATCGACGGGATGCCGATGGCGATGTGCCGTTTGTGGTAAATATTTTCCCAGCTTTCACTCTCTTCAGGATTGAAAATTATTTTTTTCAGCCGATCCATAAAGGAATAAATGAGCTTCAACGACTGTTCGAAATTTGTTTTGTCCAATGCATGTTGCAGCTGTTCTATTTCCTCGTCAGGAATAAAAGGGTATCGCCGCAAAAGACTGATAATATTGACAGTTTCGAACGAATATTTTTCGCGCAGGTGATCATACAGCTCACGAATATCGTGCAGTCGTTCGCTGTCGCGCTGGATAATATCCGTCGGGGCTTTGCTTTGCTTTCCGGCTTTTTCAAGCAATTTCTCAAAACTGGCGAGGCTTATCGCTAAAAGTCCGTCAGGCCCGGAATTATTGAGCTGCGCCATTGTTTTGCAAAGCTGATTCACGGTGACAAAATATTCACTTTGGATGTCGATGTTTTGGTAAACATTGTCGGGCAATGCGTTACGCAGTTTTATGAGGTCGCCGTCATGCCAAAACTGAAAGATACGCCGCGTTAGCTCGATCAGTGTATTGTTGCTTTCGGTATGCACCTGTTTGCGCAAAAAATGGATGAGCTTATCGCGTCTGCCGCAGATTTCATCCATCGTAGTGGTTACTTTTCTGATCTCGCCTTCGGCACCAATTTCGCTAAAATAAACGGGGAAAATACGGGTGAGCTGTTTCACCTTCTTATAATAGGGTGAAATATTCGAGTTGAGGATTTTCGTGATTTCGCGTTGGAAAAGGTCTGTGTCGCTGATAAAAATACCGCCAAGACGCAGGTTCACTATGAGTGCCGAGAGTAGTTTTTCCATCAGCGACTGCGAATATTCAATAAGCTGTAGCCAGATGCGGATGTTTTTGATGTGATTTTCATTCACACTCAGCTGCCAGTCCTCATCCACGAACACCATTCCAGGCGTTACAAAACCAAATTCAATCAATTTTTTCTCAAAGTGATTGATGATTTCCTTGTATTCGGTTTTGTCGATATCGATTACTTTTAAACCCAAAGTGAGTTGGAAATCAAGCACTGCCGCGGTATGCGATTTTTGGAGCTCCTTGGAGACGTCAAATATCTGATCAATAAAAGGGATCACCTCCTCTTGAGATAATTCGTCAACCGCCTGACGAATCATCTTGTCCAGGTTCCAGATCAGTCTCTCTTGTTGGCTACTCATGCCAGGCAGTTGCAGCAGGTAAAAAATGTAATGAAATTTTTTCAGGAAGCTGTCCAAAATATCGCCTCCGCCACCAAAATAGTCTGCAATTTCATCATAAACCGGCAATTCGTTTAATTCGTCCCAGCTTTTGGCGGCTTCCAATTTTTTGGTTAATTCTAGAAAATAGGGTTTCCCGATGCGTTGTTTCAGTGCATCAACTTCTTTCGGGCTTAGAAGTCCGTCCTCCTTTTTTGTCCATTTTTCAGCTGTTGTGCTCGTTTGCCAGAACCTATAAGTCTCGGTCTTTATTTTTTTTAAAAGGTTGAAAGCATTCATTTTCAGGGGTTCATTTTCCGAAAGCTTGTTAAGATGTTTGCTAAAATGGTTGCTACTATTGATAAAGCAGTTCTTGTTTTCAGCAAAACCATCGTCAAGGATAGCGAGTGATTTTAGGGCCATATCTTCCAGTCTATTTCTCTTGCCTGTGATTAAGCTGATCAACTCGAGTAGTGTGCGCGCTATCAGCATGCGCAGTTCGCAGCTGGTTTTGTCATTGAGTAATTCCTGCATCATCTCAAGGGGTACTTCCAGCGCATTTTTGGGCATTTCATCCTTGGCATAAAACCAAAAATCGGTGATTAGTATCTCGCGCAGTTCTTCTATCACGAACTTTCGGTTGGATAATGGGTGATGAAACTCTGTAATGCAATCGGTTGCGCGTTTTTTTATACCAAAATATCCTGCAGCAAGCTGTATAAACTCTTGGTGTATTTCGGGGATGTAAATATCTCTGTATCTGGTTTCTGCGAGGTTTGCTTCGAGTGCTTTTGATGTGAATTGTGTAGCCATGATCTGTTAATTTAACCCTCGAAGATAGAGATTATTAGTAAATTTGTGCAAAAGAATTTACAAAGGACATGCAACAATCAGCATTAAAAGTTTTGCAAACACTATAAAAATTTATAAATATGACAAAAGTTAAAATTGGAATCAATGGTTTTGGACGCATTGGCCGCAATGTTTTCAAAATTGCAATGGAACGCAAAAATATGGAAGTTGTTGGTATCAATGATCTTACAGATACCAGGGTGTTGGCTCATTTGTTGAAATATGATTCGACACAAGGAAAATTTGACGGAACGATTACTTACGACGAAAACGCGATTATCGTTAATGGCAACCGCATCGTGGTTACCGCCGAGCGCAGCCCAATCGACATTAAATGGGCCGTTACACCTGATGTTGTTGTTGAGGCAACCGGTGTTTTCAGATCACGCGAAAGCAGCAAAGGCGGCTATGGCGATCACCTGAAAAACGGCGCTAAAAAAGTGATTTTATGTGTGCCTTCTAAAGACCAAATTGACGCTACCATCGTTCTCGGGGTTAACGACAACGACTTGAAAGACAGCGATCAGTGTGTTTCAAACGCCTCTTGCACCACCAACTGTCTGGCACCGGTCGCTAAGGTATTGAACGATCGTTTTGGCATCGAAAGTGGTTATATGACTACGATTCACGCCTATACCAACGACCAGGTTATTTTGGATGCGCCTCACAGCGATTTACGTCGTGCGCGTTCAGCGGCTTTATCGCAAATTCCTACCACAACCGGTGCTGCAAAAGCCGTAGGTTTGGTTATCCCTGATCTTTCAGGTAAATTGGACGGCCTGGCAGTTCGTATTCCCACACCAACCGGCTCGCTGGTGGATTTGGTTGTAAACCTGAAAACAGAAGCCACCAAAGAGGAAATCAATGCTGCTATGAAAGAAGCCGCTGATGGCCCGATGAAAGGAATCATGGAATATACTGAAGATGAGATTGTTTCGATTGACATCGTACACAATTCACACTCCGCGATTTTTGATGCGAAAAGCACCATGTCAATGGGAAAAACCATTAAAGTGCTTGCTTGGTACGACAACGAATGGGGCTACAGCTGCCGCGTGGTTGATTTGGTTGACAAATTTAATTTATAGCAATCAGGAAATCGGTTTCGAACTGATTAACATCCCGATTACTGGCAAAAAGCCGTCTCGTTGAGGCGGCTTTTTGGGTTTTAATAGCTTGGGTTTTTGCCGAAAATTATGACCAATTCTAGTGCGGTAAAAATCCTGCTCTGAGAAGGCTATTACCAGGTAGCCAAATTTTAAGTAAATCACTACATTTGAAACCTGAAATCTTGTGAGAATCAATCTGCTTGATTAAGCTCGTAATAAAATATAGCCGACGTAGTCGCAGACTAGGCCGTGCGGGGTCTCGCAGAATTGATAGCGAACACCGGTTAATTTATACCGTAAAAGAGGATGAAACACCTATTTTGAAATGTAGATTTCATTACGAATATCACGAAAAATTATTACCCAATTTATTCCCAACAAAGCCTACCTAATTATACTTACCGAACCTTGCAGCGTCTGTTGTATCTGCCCGTTGATGGTTTTAATGAACACCTCACACACATAAAAATAGGTGCCGTCGGCACAGTCTTTTCCGTTTTTCTGGTTTTTGCCATCCCATTCAATTTCAGGGTTTGTGGTTTCAAAAACGGTATTCCCCCAACGGTTAAACACAACCAAACTGATGCTTTCAACGGTAGCTTTCGGATTGCTGGTAGGGTAATTCATCGGAATCCATAAGTCGTTGAAAAGGTCAGCATTTGGCGTAAAAACATTCGGCAGTTCGTAAAGCGGACAGGTATCATAATCCACGCAAACAATATTGGAAGCTGCTGAAATATTGCCGTTTTCATCGCGGGCTTTCAGGTAGTAGCAACCAATTACCACATCCAGGTTTTGATGAACCCAGCTGCTGTCGGTCGGATTGGTGACAGAATCAATCAGCATAAAATCTGCTGAAGCCATTGGCGTAAAATAAATCAGGTAAGCTACCGCGTCATTTTTACAGCTATCAGCGACTGGATTTTGCCAGCTGAGGGTGTTATCAATGGTTTCGCAATCGGTTTGCACGGTTAAAATTGGCGGACAGGGTGGTATATTATCCACTGGAACGGCACAAACGATTGGTGAAAAATTGACAATGGGATGGATAATTCCGCTGGTAGAATAACCGCCGTACGATTTAATATAATAACAATAATTGTTGCCATTTGTCAGGCTGTCGTCCTTAAACTCGCGGGAATAAACCCGATTAATAAACTCAAATTCAATACCTTCTGCTGTTTGGCGATAAATGTCGAAGCTGTCATTTGTCCAGGGTACATTGGCGTTCCAGCGCAACAGCAATGCTTCATCCGTTGGCGAAATTTCAAGTGACAGCGCATCTGCCCGTGGGCTGCTTCCGATTCTGCCGTCCCGGTCGTTCTCTAATTCAACAGCATAAGCCAATGACTGAGTTATTTCATTGATATTTATGGAGTTATCTGTAAAAAGCGTATCCGAAAGTCCGATTCCGGTGAACACAACACTTGTTTCATTACCCAAATGCCGAATCAAATTATACCGATAGGGTGGAGGATATTGTATTGTATCGAGTTCGGTGGGTGGACTCCAGGCTGTTAAAACTTTTCCTGTCAGCAAGTTCAGGCTGTCGTTGCTTACGTGTGTGATAACCGGCAGGTCGCGTTTCAGGCTGGCGCATGCTTCGTTGCCGGCCAGGCTCTCGGATCCATCCTGGAAAGCGGTGGTAATCAGATAACAATAATCAACGCCGGGAACCAGCCCGTTGCCGTTGTTGTCATCTCTAAAAGTAATTGCACTAATATCTCCTATGCGCTGAATAAGCTGATAGCCGGTGTATGCCGGAACGCCGGTTTCACAATAGCCGGGTTCAAAACCATAAAAACCATTGCGCCGGTATATGCGGTATTCTATGGCGTTTTCGCAGGGCGCATTGTTCCAATTAAGTTCAATGCCATTTCCAAGTGCTTCTGCTGTCAGGTTTTCTACCGGTGGCGCAATCACGCGAATCGACACGGTTTTGAAGTTGGTAAGGCTCACTTCAGGATGTACATCTCGGGCTTTGAAAAGAACCTGGTAAGGGTTTAGACGGACGTTACGGCATTCAACATCCCAGAAAAAACTCGTTTGTGCCTGAGGCTGTCCAACCGCCGGATCGGGAATGATAGAAGCCGGATTCAAAGGCAGCTCAAAAGGTCCGCCGGTAGCTGTGAGGCTTAGCTTATTCCCTTCAGGATCAACGGATACAACGTCAAAAGTAAGGGTTGTACCGGCAACCACGCAGGTATCTGTTATGGTAATTATTTCAGGCGGATTATTGCTACAGGCACCAATTAATATCTGCATATCGCGCACTACAGAACCTACTTTTACGGCTTGTCGCCATTCTTCAACCATAAATGCTACATTATACTCGCCTTGTAGCAGTGGCGTTTCCCAGCGTAGCTCGCCGGTAATTTCATCAATTCCAAAAAAGACACTGGCGCGAGGTAAAGTGTAGCCTGGAATTTCGAGGCCGCCGGCACCTTTGCAATTCACGAGTTTAAAGCTAAGGCTGTCGCCATCAGGGTCGTAGGCCGAGGGGTTATGCAGATATAATTTCCCGACACAGCCCTGATCAACCGGAGGATTGAGGAGCTGAACTGAGTTATTGTTGCCTAAAAAAGGATTTATAATCAGCTCGCTTTCCACGTAAATCGGCACATTCACCGAGTTGGGGATATTCACCACGCCAAAGTTCCTGTTTGGATCTTCCACCGCAAGGATGTAACTGCCCGCTGCCGGAAAAGTATGGTTCATCCGGTAGATGTTTAAGGTGTAATTGTTCGGTAGATTTTGGAAAACAATACGCGGGATATCACCTATCGTATTGTCGCCGAATTTGATAGGTAAAAAAGTCCTGTCATCATCGGCAGGGCTGGGCGTGTAGGTATACATAGTAATGGTGATTTCGTAGGTGAAACCTCCTAACCATTTATAGGTAATTTCGGCAGCACGCTGATGTGTTGCGAAAAGCTCGGTAAGCCCTAAAAAGGCTATAAGTATTATAATTCCCAGTCGTTTTAGCATGGGCGAAAAATGATGGACTGCTTAGTATTATGCAAATGTACATGAATTTTTTTCAAATTGTCTATTCGTCCATTTCTGTGTCGGCATCCGATGAAAGGGCTTTATTTACATAAGTTTAGTGTTGATATACAGCATATTGTACAATTCAAAATCTTTTGTAGCTCTATGGTTCAGTTTTATAAATTGTCTTCAAAGAAATGGGAATTGGTTGACTTTCTGGATATTGCTACAGTCAAAATCTTTTATATCAAAATAATTAAGCAAACTTCCTACACTTTAACAGCTGAATTGTTTAATTTTGTAGGCTTTCAAGCTTTTTTATACTCAATATGTTAGAGACTTATTCACCGGCTGAACGCTTAGAAATTTTACGACGCTATCGTAATCTTATCGAAGTGTGGCATACGCGCAAAGACACTTCGGACAGGTGGGTTGTGCGCAAAGCTTTCCGTTTGGCTGCCGACGCGCACAAAGATATGCGTCGCAAGACCGGTGAACCCTATATTTATCATCCTTTAGAGGTTGCTACTATTGCAGCAGGCGAAATTGGTCTGGGACGCACCTCTATCATCTGTGCGTTATTACACGACGTTGTGGAAGATACAGAATATAAGCTGGCAGATATTCAGGCGATGTTTGGAGAGCAGGTGGCTCTGATTATTGACGGCCTCACCAAAATTGATGATATGGTGGAAGGCTCTGACGTGGAGAGTATGCAGGCCGAAAACTTCAGGAAAGTGCTATTGACCTTGTCTTACGACGTGCGGGTAATTTTAATTAAGCTGGCAGACAGGCTGCACAATATGCGCACCCTCGATGCTATGCCTGCCGTGAAACAATGGAAAATTGCTTCCGAAACCTCTTATCTTTTTGCTCCTTTGGCTTATCGCTTGGGTTTATATGCCATCAAAAGTGAGCTGGAAGATCTGGCACTGAAATATACTGAACCCGGCGTATATCAAGCCATACACCTGAAACTGGATCAAACCAGGGAGCAACGCAATATCAAAGTTGCAGAATTTTTAGAACCGATAGAAACAACACTGACTAAGTTAGGCCTTAACTTTCGAACCCATATTGCTGAAAAGTCAGCCTCTTCTATCTGGCAGCGGATGAAAGAGAAGGAGATTCCTTTTGAGGAAGTTTACGACACCTATGTGGTTCGTTTTATAGTTGATTGTCCGATAGAACTTGAAAAGGTAGAGTGTTGGCGCGTATATGCCACTATAACAGGTTTTTACAGACCAAACAATGAGCGTTTGCGCGACTGGATTTCTTTGCCTAAAGCCAATGGCTACGAATCGCTTCATGCTACGGTGATGAGCAAAACAGGCAAATGGATTGAGGTTCAGATTCGTACCGAGCGCATGGATGAAATTGCTGAAAAGGGCTATGCGGCCTACTGGAAATACAAAGATTCTGATCTCTCTGAAAGTGGCCTCGACGAATGGCTCACAAAAGTGAGAGAGCTGATCACCACCGAAGCTGCTTCGGCTTTGGATTTTTTAAATAACTTTAAGCTCAACCTGTTTTCGGACGAAATATTTGTGTTTACACCCAAAGGCGAAATGATTTCGATGCCCAATGGTTCAACAGCACTTGATTTTGCATATAATATTCATACACAGCTTGGTAATCATTGTATAGGCGCCAATGTCAACCATAAACTGGTACAGCTCGATCATACGCTAAAAACCGGTGATCAGGTAGAGATTATCACTTCCAAAGTACAATATCCCCGGGAAGAATGGTTTGAGCTTGTGGAAACTGCCAGGGCAAAATCCAGGCTGAAAGAAGGTATTCGTGAATTTCGAAAGCGATTTAGGGACGAAGGGCGTGAAAAGCTCGAGAATTATTTGAAACAGCTCAAGTTGGAACCTTCAAAAGTAAATATCAGTCGCATCATAGATTATGAAGATTTGAGCGGCTTAGTAGATTTGTACTATTACATTGCAAAAGATAAAATCAATTTTCAACGCGTAAAGAACGCTTTTAAAGAGAAAAGTAGTGGCGGGATCATGCGCTATTTAACGAATCCATTTAGCTGGTCAAGAACTCAGTCGGCAGAAACAGAAGACTCCAAAACGCCTGAGAAGCTTAATCCTTCCTTGATAAACGAACAAACCAGCGAATTTAATTATACAGTTTCGCGCTGTTGCAATCCCATCCCCGGCGACGAGGTGGTGGCACTGGTATTTCCCAACGAACCCATGCATATACACCGCGTTAATTGTCCCAAGGCAATCAACCTGATGTCGCAGTTTGGTAATAATATTGTTAAAGCCAAATGGAAACAAAAAGAAGATATTGCTTTTTTGGCCGGCCTGAAAATTGTGGGAATCGACAGCATGGGTTTTTTGCAGCGTGTTACCGAAGTGATTTCGGGGCAGTTAAAGCTCAATATCCGTTCGCTTCATCTCGTAAGCAGCAAAGGTGTCGTAGAAGCCACCGTAACTGTTTATGTGCATAATGCGCAAAACCTAAAAGATTTAATCGAAAAGCTCAAGAAAGTTAAAGAGATAAAAAAGGTAAGCCGTCTGGATAGAATAGATGATATTGAAGGATAACAGCTTCAACTGTAGTTAGTCCCATCCGCCGCTTAAGTTTTATTTAAATTCATTCTAATTAGAACATAAAAATAGTGTAATTTTACACTTTGAATATGGTTTACACAGATTTCCTATGGTGATGAAAGAAAACATGAACGATACCTATGAAACCGTAAAGAAAATTTTTACGGATTATCTGGAGCAAAGGGGACATCGCAAAACCCCAGAACGCTACACGATTCTCAAAGAAATTTATGCAACAGATGGTCATTTTGATATTGAAACACTTTATATCAGGATGAAGAATAATAAGTACCGCGTGAGTCGCGCAACACTATACAATACCATTGAATTACTGCTCGATTGCAACTTGGTGACTAAGCACCAGTTTGGTAATAATTGTGCGCAGTTTGAACGGTCTTTTAAGTTTAAACAGCATGACCATTTTGTAAGTGTTGAAGATGGAACAGTGCTGGAGTATTGCGATCCGCGTTTGCAGGAAATTCAAAAATCAGTAGAGGAACTGCTTGGCGTTGAAATTTCGCATCACTCACTCACCTTTTTCGGAAAAATAAAAGATAAAGAGGCAGCAAAAAAAGAGGATGTTTAGAAATTTAATTCAATGAAAAAGTTATAAATCAACAAAGTAACTACATTTTTAAGGAACTGGTGGAATTTAATTTTTAACGGTTTTTTTACTTAAATATAGCTTAACTTTGTCCACTGGTTATAAGCTTTGAGAAATAATTTGTAGTGTTTTGTGAAGCTACCTAATGCTATTTTATATAATCTAACGAAAACCAGTAATGAAAATTGATGTGCTATTAGGCCTCCAGTGGGGCGACGAAGGAAAAGGGAAAATCGTTGATGTGCTTACGCCCGAATATGATGTTGTTGCCCGTTTCCAGGGAGGCCCTAATGCGGGTCACACCATAGAATTCCACGGAAAGAAATTCGTGCTTCACACCATACCTTCGGGTGTTTTCAACCCAAATGCCAAAAACCTGATCGGAAATGGCGTTATTATCGAT
>JACDJA010002764.1_pt1 | contig 12083 bp, 14 predicted proteins | sample 7449241 | NCBI WGS metagenome assembly JACDJA01 (sample SAMN14253289, study PRJNA609438) | sludge metagenome | isolation source: initial anaerobic sludge | collected 2018-12-20 | reverse complement strand
GTTCGACAGCACTTCGGCACAACTACTCGCCTTCGTCGCGCGGCGCCTGCTGGCCGAACCGATCGCCATGGTGTTCGCTGTACGCGAACCGCATCGGGTGGCGGTGTTCGACGGCCTTCCGCGCCTGGCGGTTGAGGGACTCAGTGTCACTGACGCGAGGGCGCTCTTCGACGCGGTCGTGCCCGGCCGGGTAGACGAACATGTCCGTAACCGCTTCATTTCCGAGACGCGCGGCAATCCCTTGGCGCTCCTGGAGCTACCTCGCAGTACCTCGGTGGCTGCGCTAGCTGGTGGGTTCGCTCCGCCGGTGGCCGCTCCTTTGTCGGGTTGGATAGAGCAGAGCTTTCTCCAGCGCGTGCAGCGACTGCCGGTGGATAGCCAGCGACTGTTGCTGCTTGCTGCGGCCGAGTCGGTTGGTGACGCCGCGTTGCTATGGCGCGCGGCGGCCGCTCTAGGAGTTGGTCCGAGCGCCGCGGCCGCAGCTACGGCCGAGGGGTTGATCGAAGTGGGTGTGAGTGTGCGCTTCTGTCACCCGTTGGTGCGTTCGGCCGTCTACCGGTCGGCGGACGCAACCGAGCGTTCCGAGATACACCGTGCCCTGGCGGCGGCGACCGACCCGGTTGCCGATCCCGACAGGCGCGCGTGGCACCTGGCGCATGCCATCTCCGCACCTGAGGAGGAAGTTGCCGCCGCGCTCGAGCGCTCGGCCGAGCGCGCCAAGAAACGCGGCGGTAACGCGGCTGCCGCGGCCTTCCTCAAACGCGCGACAGAGCTGACGCCGAGCCCTGGGCGCCGGGCCGCGCGGGCCCTGGCAGCCGCACGTGCGACCTACGAGGCGGGCGCGCCAGAGGCGGCCGACCGGCTGCTCGGCGCCGCCGAAGCCGGGCCACTCGACGACATGCAACGGGCCCGTCTGCAGCGCCTTCACGCCCAGATCGACTTCGCCAGTCGGCGGGGGCCCGAGGCGTCGTCGTTGCTGCTGGAGGCAGGCGCTAGGCTCGAACCTTTGAACAGCGCGCTGGCGCGTGAGACCTACTTAGAGGCGTTTGCTGCAGCGCTTTTCACAGGTCGCTTTGACGATGCCCATGGACTGCAGGCGGTGGCAAAGGCCGTCTTGGCGCTACCGCAACATGGCAGCAATCCGAGACCAGTGGACCTGCTACTAAGAGGTCTGGCTACTAGGTTCACCGAGGGGCACGCCGCCGCCGTACCGCTTTTAAGGGAGTCCCTGGCGGGTTGCGAGAACGCTGACCGTAGCGACGAGGACACGACGCGTTGGCTGTGGTTGGCCTGGTTCCTGGCCGGCGACCTTTGGGACAGTCACTGGTGGAGGGTTCTGGCCGAGCGTGCTACCGCGCTGGCGCGCGAGGCGGGGGCCCTTAACTTCTTGCCCGTGTGCCTAGAAGGCAGTGCCGCGGCTGCGCTTCATGCCGGTGACTTCGCTTCCGCCGGCGCGCTGATCCAAGAGTCCGATTCGATCAGCGAGGTTACGGGCAACGAGCCGCTGCGCTACTGCTCGCTAGTGCTGGCGGCCTGGCGCGGAGACGAGGCGAGCGCCAAGCCGCTCATCGAGTCTCGGGTGGCCATAGCGACCGCTAATGGTGAGGGTCGCGTCATCGGCCTCGCGGGTTACACGACGGCGGTGCTCTACAACGCGCTTGGCCGCAACGACCTGGCGCTGGACGCTGCCCGCGTAGGCGCCGAACACGACGACCTCGAGCTGTGCGGCTTCTCGCTAGTCGAGTTGGTGGAGGCCGCCGTCCGGACCGGTGCGCACGAAGTGGCTGCCGAAGCGCTGACACGATTGCGACTACGCACCGACCCGGCGGGCACCGACTGGGCGCAGGGTGTCGCCGCGAGCTCCCAGGCACTCTTGGCATTGGGGCGGGAGGCCGAAGGCTTCTACCAGTCGGCCATCAACCTCCTTGAGCGCAGTGGCATCGCCATCCACGAAGCTCGGGCCCACCTCACCTACGGCGAGTGGCTGCGGCGCGAGAACCGGCGGCAGGACGCGCGTGAGCACCTGCGGATTGCCTACCAGATGTTCGGTGGTTTCGGCGCCGAGGCGTTCGCGGAACGTGCTCGGCGTGAGCTCATCGCCACTGGTGAGACGGTGCACAAGCGCTCGCAAAACACGCGCGACCTCCTCACTCCTCAAGAGCTACAGGTCGCGCGCCTGGCGGCCGAACGGCACACCAACCCTGAAATCGGCAGCCAGCTCTACCTCAGCCCGCGTACCGTCGAGTACCACCTGCACAAGGTGTTCGCCAAGCTGAACATCTCCTCGCGCCGGGAGCTCGCTGGGGCACTCAAGGCAGGCGAATAGCCCGGCGACTACTTCGGTCCCCAGGGTCTCGGCTAGGGGCCACACCAGGCACCCGGCTAGGGACCCGACTGGGGATTCTCACGGACGCGACGCCTGCACTGCAGGATCTACCTTCTGCCCAGCACGACCATCACCTGCCGCCCGGGCTAGGCAGCGGTCGTCGCTGGAGAGGAAGGAACCATGAGCTTCATCACGACCAAGGACGGCACCGAGCTCTACTACAAGGACTGGGGTCACGGCCCAGCAGTGGTGTTCTCGCACGGCTGGCCGCTCAACTCCGACGCCTGGGACGGGCAACTGCTCTTCTTAGCGCAACACGGCTACCGCACGGTGGCACATGATCGGCGCGGTCACGGCCGCTCGAGCCAAGCCTCGACGCGCAACGACATGAACGGCTACGCCGACGACTTGGCTGAGTTGATCGAGGCGCTCGACCTGACAGACGTCACGCTTGTCGGGCACTCCACCGGTGGGGGTGAAGTGGCACGTTACATCGGCCGCCACGGCACCTCGCGCCTTGCCAAGGCCGTACTCATCGGAGCGGTGCCGCCGCTCATGCTGCAGACCGCCGCCAATCCTGAAGGGATCCCGCTAGACGTGTTCGACGGGCTGCGTACGGCGCTCGCCAAGGACCGGACCACGTTCTATCGAGAGTTCGCCGTGCAGTTCTACGGCGCCAACCGCCCGGGCGCGAACGTCCCGCAGGGCGTACTCGACCAGTTCTGGCGCCTGTGCATGCAGGTCGGCCTGAAGAACGCCTACGAGTGCATCAAGGCGTTCTCCGAGACCGACTTCACGGAGGACTTGCGGCGCTTCGACGTCCCAACGTTACTCATGCACGGCGAGGACGACCAGATCGTGCCGGTCCACGACACCGCAAAGAAGGCCGAGCGCATCATCCAGGGCGTCAAGGCCATCTACTACCCCGAGGCCCCCCACGGACTCACCGTTACCCACCAGGACCGGATCAATGCCGACCTGCTGGCGTTCATCCGGTCGTAAGGAGACAACCATGCTTAAGACACTGCTCCCTCTGACGCTCGCCCTCACGGCGGGCCTTGCGGGCCAAGCCCTCGCCCAGCAAACCCCGACTATCGTTCTGGTGCACGGCGCCTTCGCCGACTCATCGGGCTGGTACGGCGTCATCAGCGATCTCGAGGCGGCTGGCTACACTGCCATCGCCGTCCCGAACCAGCTCCGCAGCGTTGCCAGTGACGCGGCTTCGGTTGCCGCCGTGCTGCGCTCGATTCCCGGCCCAGTCGTCCTCGTCGGTCACTCGTACGGTGGCCCGGTCATCACCGAGGCGGCCGTTGGCCAGCCCAACGTGATCGCACTGGTGTACGTGGCGGCCTTTGCCCCCGATGTCGGCGAGTCCTCGCTGACCCTCAGCAGCATGTTCCCCGGGAGCACGCTGGGTGAGGCGCTGCAGCCGGTCGAGTTGGCTGACGGCGGGCAGGATCTGTTCATCCAGGTAGATAAGTTTCCGCAGCAGTTCGCGGCCGATGTGCCAGTAGAGCAGGCAGAGTTGATGGCCGTAACGCAGCGCCCAGTAACGCTGACCGCGCTGGCGGAGCCGACCGTCGGGACGGCTTGGAAGACGCTCCCCAGCTACTTCATATACGGCTCTGACGACCTGAACATCCCCGCGCAAGTGCTGGCGTTCATGGCCGAGAGAGCTAGCGCCCGCGAGACTCGCGTCATAAGCGGCGCCTCGCACGCGGTCATGGTCTCCCATCCACACGAGGTGGCGGCCATGATCATCGATGCGGCCGAAGGCCGCTGAGCGCCATGTCAGGAAACAAGATCACGCCTGCCGGCAGTCTGGCGAGCAATCTCTCGGGTAGCGCCATCGGCGCGGCCACCACACAAGCGAAAGGGCAGATCATGAACATCGTCGTAATTGGCGGGACCGGACTCATCGGCTCGAAGCTCGTCAGCAAGCTCACGGAGCGCGGTCACCGTGCCATCGCGGCGTCACCAGAAACCGGCGTCAATGTCCTCACCGGGGCCGGCATCGCCGAAGTTCTGGATGGTGCGGACGTCGTCGTCGACGTCTCCAACTCCCCGTCCTTCGAGGACGCCGCCGCCATGGAGTTCTTCAAGACCGCTACGAGCAATCTGCTCGCCGCAGAGGATGCCTTCAACGTAAAGCATCACGTGGCGCTGTCAGTCGTGGGCACCGAGCGGCTGCAGCAAAGCGGCTACTTCCGCGCCAAGCTCGAACAGGAGCGGCTCATCCGCGAGTCAGGCATCCCCTTCACGATCGTGCGCGCAACGCAGTTCTACGAGTTCCTGGGCCGCATCACCGACGCCGCTACCGTGGGCGGCACAGTGCGTCTGCAGCCCGTGTTCATCCAACCAATGGCCGCGGACGAGGTCGCCCAAGGCGTTGGCAAGGCTTCAGTCGGTGAGCCGTTCAACGGCATCGTTGAGATTGCTGGCCCGCAGCGCTATCGCCTCGATGAGTTGGTGCGCGGCGCACTTGCCAAGAAGGGCGACCCGCGGGAGGTCGTCACCGACCCGCAAGCGCCGTACTTCGGCGTCGTGGCCATGGACGAAGACGTCCTGCTGCCGGGTGAGGGTGCCAAGATCGCCGAGCTGCAGCTTGCCGACTGGGTGACGCGCAACGCTCGCCCGGCGCCAGCCCAGGCTCCGGCCCCGGCTCCGGAGGTAGGTCTGCCGGTGAGCGGCGGGTAGCATTCCCGGTACCCGCGTTGAGCTTGGCCCGCTGGCGGGGTGATGGGTCTCTAGTCCCAACATCCCGCCAGCAACTTCTATGCCGTCCGACTGCTAGCAGCCTCAACGACTTCTTCGCGCGGTGACGCGTACTTAGCGCCAGGGCCTTTAGTGTTTGAGTTCCGTTATAGGTGAGACGGTTGTGGGTTAGAGAGTGGAGGTTCCTAAGCCGGCTAGGGATTGGAACCTCCAACATGAGATTTCTTAGTCTGTCCACGTCGCACTACCGTTACCCTAACGGACGGCTAGAGCCAAGGAAGAAGTACTGAGCCGCAGCCTGAGTATTGGGGATGGTGGTTCATGACCCCCAATCTTTCTGTAATACAATAACCCCTTGGCCTCACGGGAGACGATCAAGGGTGTTCCCGTTACGGAAGGGCAGATAGCCGAGTGGGTACCTGAAGCTAAGGCGGGTTATGACGTTGCGGCTCTGAAGAAGCGCGGCCGTGGTCGGCCTGGTCGCGGTGCGCAACCATCTCAGGTTTAGCGATCAGATTCACGCCCGAGGAACTCGAGGAGCTGGATGATGACAGTCCTGCCCGGCAGCTTCGGCTTGGTTTCGATACCAAGGGGGTCTTCTGGAAACCGTCGTTCTCGTCTTCGACAGCGGCAACGAGTTGGTGATCCACTCGATGAAAGCGAGGCCGCAGATGCTCGACTTACTGCCGTGAAAAACGCGGATCAGCAGTGGCCAGTGCGAGCACGGCCGAGTCCTGGGTGGGCGTCTGTTCTGGGGCGCCATCGGAGTGAGGATGGCAATGAGTTCCAGATGGGACCGCCTGCATTAACTTGTGGCACTCCGGTCGCTATTGGCACACCTATGAACTCCACCTCAGCTACGGCGCCTTCAAGTCGCGTGAGTGTGTCATCAACCATCCCTGAATCAACGTCTCGTAACCGCGCCCCAATTCATGTTTCGCACGTTGCGATTACGGCAGCTGGGTCCGGTTGGGTCGCGGCGCGAGGCTTTACCAGAGAGTTGGGGCGGAGGCGATGAAGTGACGAAGCGGAAGGAAGACTACCCGCTGACCGAGGTCGAGATCACGCCGGAAATCGCAGGACTTCTCAAGGGCTTCATAGAGGAGGAGATTGCTACGGGCGTAGTTTCTTCCTGTCCCGCGCCGGGAGTTGAGTATGGGGGACGCGCGGGTCGAGGAGCTCCGGGAGAGCGTTAGGGAGGCTGGCGCCGTCCTTCGCGGTGAGTGGGGGGTTGCGCGCAACACGCGCGTTGAGGATTTGGTGGGTGGGGCTCCGGTGGGCCCCTGGAGGCGACCTCGGCCGATGAGAAGGGGAGGGCAAGGCGTTGACGGCCCCCGGCCCAGAGGCTAGACTTCGTAACGCTGGCGGTAAGGGCGGCTAGCTCAGCGGGAGAGCACTCGCTTCACACGCGAGGGGTCACAAGTTCGATCCTTGTGCCGCCCACCAGAGAAAAGTCGATGGGCACGGCAAAGCGGCGAGGCGCCTCATGGGCCTCGCCGCTTCAATTGGCACGAAACTGGAGTTTTCCTGGAGTTCTTGCCGACCGTTAGTTGGGAGCCCCCGTGGGCTGCGGCGCCGGAACCACGTCGAACGACAACACGGCGGCGTCATGTTGTTCATCGAACACGTGCTGGTAGGTTCGAAGAGTGAACGCTACGTCTGTATGGCCGAGCCGGCGGCTGACGGCCTTGGCGTCTCTGCCTTCGAGGATGAGCAGGCTGCCGCTGGTACGCCGGAAGACGTGGAGGCCGTCGTATTCGATCCCGGCTCTCTTACAGAAGACCTTGACGAATGGATAGATGTACCAGGTGTTGATGTACGTGCCAAACTCAAAAACGAAAACGAAGTTGGGGTTGGCGCATTTGCCGCGAGCCCCATCAGCACCAACGATTGCATCGAGGACCGCATACAGCATCACGAAGCGGACGAGGACGTCGCGTCCGCGCAGGACCTCGCGACAAATGGAGTGGAAGAGCGGGTCGCCTGGAAGCGGCTCGGTAGGCTGTCGGGCCCCTTCTTTTTTTCGCCCGGCCCCGAACACCAACACTCGGCGCAGCCCGGCGCGAGTGAGTGGCCCAACCTCTGCCCGGAGAGTGTTGCGGGCACCCACGATGACGAGGTCACCGTCATGGACGACGGTGGTCGACGTGGGCCGCGACGGAGGTATCTGTCGTGTGTCGGTTGGCTTCTCCTCCACGGAACCTAGTCCAACGTCGCACAGGACGGCAAGTCGGTCTACGAGCGCTGACACGATCTGCAAACACCGCTCGGCGATGGCCGCATCCGCGGTGTCGCATACTGCGTCGATCGATTCGACGATAGACAACGCACCGCGTTCGGGCGTGCTCATGACCGCCGATAGCGTGCCGAACTCTGTGGCCACAGGTACATGGAGTTCCTCGCCGTCAGGGAAGGCGAGGCCCTCGAGGTTGGCCGAGAACTCCAACTTCATGCTGGCCACGGGTCACTCATACCAGGGCGAAGGGCACTGCCGGCGGTGAGTGGTAGTCGAGGACTAGGACAGAGCGCCCACGAGTGAGCCAACTCTCTGACGCTGTCTGGCAGGAGGATTCGGGAGTCTGCAGGGCAGCCTTCTGAGCCCGAGGGGTCGTCGCGGAAGGCCCAAGGCTGTGGAGCGTCCGTTTCGTAGTACCTGACGTAGCTGGTCAAGTCGCGCCCGCTGGCTTGACCCGTGCGCCGTGCCGGCCCCAGGCCCGACCTCTCACTTCCCGTCCCTCATGGAGAGCTTCCGGCTAACTGGTCTGCGGCATCCACTACCACTAGCACACTGATGGCTGACATCACGATGAGCTTGAGTGGGCGGCGGCCCATTGTCCTTCCGGATAGTCTCCGCCTTAGAGCACGAACGGCGCGGGTGGTATGCTAACGACCGATAGTACTACGCTCTGGAATGGAGATGGCGTGAAACGATTTGGCGCAATTATCGTCGCCCTCGGCATGATGCTCGCGCTCACGGCCTGTACGTCTGGCACCGGCCCGATTGCGTTCTACTACGGCGGGCAGTGGTCCGGAACAATCCAAGACAGTCTGGCCGGCAACGGCATCGTATCGGCGACTCTTACGCAGTCCGGGAGCGACATCGGCGGAACGTGGCAGGCGACGTTTGCCGGCGGTGGCAACGGCGGCACCGCTGTAGGCGCTATCAACGGTTCGCAGGTCATCCTCGAGCTGTACCCGTCGAACGTTTCTGCCTGTCCATATCGCGTGGTCGCTAACCGCTCGGGCAGCACGCTCAGTGGCAACTATGCGGCGTTCAACTGCACCGGCACGATTACGGGCACGCTCACCATCACGAAGCAATAAAGAGCAGCCCGGTTTGGCCAAGTGCGCGAGCTGCCTTGACTCGCGCACATTGCTCATTGGGGTTAAGAATGCATCGATTCAAGCAGGGCGCGTGCAAATGGTCCATTGGTGCAATCTTCCTGACTGGGGCGCTTGCTCTGTCGGGCTGCGCACCCACCGCAGGCAGCAGTGCGTTCTGGGACGGCTTCTGGCAGGGGTACACGGGCACACCATCGACGAGCACCTACTCGAGCCCGTACACGTATGGGACGGTCGAGAGTGTCATCACGAGCGACTTCCAACGGCTTGCCCACGGCGAGGTCTTCGTCCTAGCAAACGGCCAGGTCTGGGAGCAAACCGAGTACTACACCTGGTACTGGTACGCCTTTCGGCCGAGAGTCATCATCTACTCGAGCTATGGGTCATACAGGATGACAGTTGCGGGGATTGACCACGCCGTGACAGTTCGAAGGTTGCGTTAGCGCGGAGTACCGCGGTCGCCGAGTGCTATTATCGGCGCTAAGTTACAGTCTCAAGGGGGGATCATGAAGACATCCGCCTACCTCGCTGGAGTGCTTTTGACCTTCGTGACGGCTTGCGCGCCAGCTGCGGGCAAGCCCGCGGTTCCGTACTTGGCAGCGCCCCAGGAAGTCATCAGCGCAGTTGCTCAGTTTGGCCCGCTCATGCAACCGCCCAGCGGCTACAACTTCTTCAGTATCGAGACCATCGGTGACACGTACATCACACTGCGGGCAGATGCAACGACCGGAACGGCAATCCTCAGTGCCCTTGGCGGAACCTCCACTCCGCCGGCTCGCATCACGGTGACAACACTTGAGCAGGCCGACGTCACGAACGTGGCTGTTAGCGTCCTACCAGCGAACCTCGGCGATTGGTACGACAAGGTCTTGCAGGAACTGGACATGCGTTTCCGACGCGCGCCCATTCAGGAACCCGCCGGCGCCTGAGATGGCCTCCAAGCTGGCAGAAGCCATGTACCGCCTTATCTGTCGCCACCCCATGCGGTAAACCCTGTTTGGCGCCTGGTGGTGGAGCGTCAAGTGGACCCTTTCGGAGGCAGGCTACTACCTGGGGAGCAACGATGACCCCGTCCTCCGCGAACGCACGAGCAAGCGCGCGAAGCACGACCCCGAACGCATCCTGCAGGCCGGCCTGCGTAAGTACCGCAAGAACCTCGGCGGCTATCACGATGGCAGGATCACCGTCGACGGCGACCCGTACTTCCTACATGATGACCTGAACGTGACCCTCTACGCGGTGGGTCCCACGACTGACAGCGCCTAGGCGCCACCGCTGCACTACTTCCGCTCGGCCAGGCGCGGCCTAGTTGGTCAGCGCCGGCGAGCCTTGGTCGGGGCAGGCGGTGTGCTCCGGCCTCGCTGCTGTCTGCCGTGGCGCCTGGTTGACGTGCCCTCGGCCGCCTGGAGTTCTCCTGGAGTTGAACCGTGAATCCTTGGGACAGTTTGGTGACCGGCCAGCGTCACCAGGCTGTCCAGCACAGAGGATTGGCACGTGTTGGTGAAGGTTGGTTACCCGGGTTGGCTCTTCACGCGCAAGAGGTCACTGGTTCGATCCCAGTATCGCCAACCATAGAAAGAACGTGTAGGACGGGATGGCCGGCGATGTCGCAAGTTGCCGGTCTTTTGCTTTTTGGAGCTTGAGCGCTAGATGGCTGCTATACTTCTGCGGTTCTTGGTCCAGAGGTCCACTCCCAGGGGCTCTCCTGCACTTTGCGTGCCAGATCTAGTTTAGGTTGTGTTGACTTCGCACCGGCCGGGGCGTCACCGCGGCATTATGCCTAATGTCTAGAGTCGCTATCGTACCAGACTACCGAAGTTCGCCTGCCGTGGAGTTAGGCGATCGCCTCGTCATCGCTGCCCTCACGAGTGGTATGTGGAAGGCCTGGCCAGACCGCGGGACGCGAAGCTCAAGGCGCAGGCGCACGTTCGTCGAGGATCTGCCCAGCCTGGTGCGTCGGCACACGCGCCGCAAGGTCCGGTTGCAGGGCGTGCAGGTGGCCGTGGGTGTGGCGCTCGGCGGCGAGGAGACCTCGCGGCCGCTGGCGGGACACCGTATGCCAGTGAAAGCGGACACGGTGCTGCGCGACGTTCGACGCCTAGAACCTGGCGTCCGCCCCGCACCGCGCGTATTGGGCGTGGATGACTGGGCGCTGCGCAAGGGCCGCACCTACGGGCACCATCCTCGTCTACCTGGAGCGGCATGCCGTCGTCGACCTGCTTTCAGACAGGACGTCGGCCTCGCTCTCGGCGTGGCTCGTGGAGCATCCGGGCGTGGAGGTGATAGCGCGAGACCTCAGCACCGAGTACGCCAAGTGCGCCAGCCAGGTCGCGCCGACAGCAGTTCAGGTCGCAGATTGCTGACACCTGCTGCAGAGCGCCCGGCAGCTCGTTGAGCGCTATTTGCGTGGTGTGCAAGCTCACCTTCGTGGGCTGCCGGAGCCGCCATCTTCCGCAGTGCCAGCCTGGGCGCGGCAGCGCACCTTTCCCTGCACGCGCAGTGAGCTCTTGATCAGGAAGCGCGCCCGCGAGGAGCGCCGCCAGGTCTACGAGTGGGTCAAGGAGCTTAGGCGCCAGGGGCTGGGAATCGCCACCATCCTTCGGAAGCTGATATTCAACCGCCGGACCGTCTGGAATTGCACGTGCGCCTACTCCTTGCACGAGTGCGGTCGCCAGGCGGTAAGGGAGGGCCAGCTCAACCCCTACCTGCCTTACCTGCACGCCCAGCGGGAGGCCGGCCGTGAGAGCGCCTCGCAACTATGGCTCGCGAGATCCAAGAACACGGTTGCACCGGCACCTAGAAGCAAGTGCTGCGCTTGGGGGAGCGCCTGCCGGTTCACGCCCTTGAAGCACCCCCGCAACAGGCCGGTGTCGACGATGAGCCACTCACCGCCGCGGAATCAAGCAGCCCCGCCAGCAGGCTGTTGCCTGGTGCCAAACGCCTGGCCTGACTGCTGTGCCAGGCCGCCACCGAGCTGGGTGCTGCAGAGGGAGCCACCGCGGCGCACGTGCGGCATGATCCCGAACTAACCACCATGCACGACGCCGTCACGGACTTCATCGGACTCGTCAGTACCCTAAAGTTTCGACGCCTGGCCGCAAGCCTCCACTAACAGCACCATCCGTGCCCTGCGCACCTTCACCCGCGGCATTCAGGCCGACTACGCCGCCGTCAGGGCCGCGCTCAAACTGCCGTGGACCAACACCTGGTGCGAGGGCCAGGTCACACGCCCGAAGTTTCTGGAGCGGCAGATGTACGGCCGAGCCAACTTCGACCTCCTGCGCCAACGAGTCTTACTGACGGTATGAATGAGCATTCAAAGCGCGGGAGAGCCACTTTACTGGACTGGCTCTTGGTGCTAGGCCCGGTAGGGTAAGTGAAAGGCGTTGGCGACAGCCGCTGCCCTGCTCCGAAGCAGATGTCTATCTCGTCCTGTATTGAAGATGGCAATTGCGCCTCGGAATTGAAGCGGTGGTAGCGCGGAGTGGATAGCCGCTACGGACTTGAGCGCGACGGGGTACGTATGCCAGAAGCCAAGATGGGTCGATTGGCACTCAACAGCGTGACCGTCGGGACTACCGTTGCCGATCAACCGGGTCGGGACAACCAGATCGCAATAGGGTCGATTGATCTGGGCGTCCACCATCGACTCCTGGTGGTAAGGCTAGAATCCTAGATAATTGGGCTGGCATGAGGCCGC
>JACDJA010002762.1_pt1 | contig 12089 bp, 10 predicted proteins | sample 7449241 | NCBI WGS metagenome assembly JACDJA01 (sample SAMN14253289, study PRJNA609438) | sludge metagenome | isolation source: initial anaerobic sludge | collected 2018-12-20 | reverse complement strand
TGCATCTGGGTATGAACAGCGGCAAACAGATTGTCGAGGCGCGTGCGGCCTTGCGCCAACGGACCAGCGAAACCGTGCGCGGCCTGGCCGAAATCACGCTCTACGGCGATCCGCAACAACGCATGGATACCATACACGCGGAGAACAGCGCGCTGGTCGTGCCCCAGAGACAGCAAAACCGCATCGATGCTGGCAGCACGGCCCTTACGGGTCTGTTCAGCCAACTCACCTGGCTTGGCATGATCGTCATTGCCATTGGCCTGGTTCAAAGCGGAATGCTCAATGGGCCGGAACTCGTGATGCTGGCGTTTTTCGGCATGGCCAGTTTTGAGGCAGTCGCCGCCTTGCCCATTGCCTTTCGCGCCCTCGGGGAAACACGCAGCGCCGCCCGCCGGATTCTGGATCTGGTCGATGCTGAACCTGCGGTGATCGAACCGATCAACCCTGCTGCCGCGCCACAGCATTTCGACATACGATTCGACAAGGTGTGCCTCACCTATCCAGAAAACAAGCAACCCGCGCTGAACGATGTTACCTTCCACCTCGAACAGGGACAGAAACTCGCCATCCGGGGTGCCAGTGGCTCCGGCAAAACCAGTTTGACCCAACTGCTGCTCAAGTTCTGGGCACCCGACTCCGGCCAGATCACCATTGGCGACAGTAATCTCAATGATTTAAGCGGCGACACCGTTCGCGCGCTTTGCGCCGTTGTCAGCCAGCAAGTCCATCTGTTCAACACGACGCTGGCCGCCAATTTATACCTCGCCAAACCCGATGCCACAGAGGAAGAACTTCTGAATGCCTGCCGGGCGGCCGCTATTCTCGACGATATACTCGCCCTGCCCGATGGCTTTGAAACGGAGGTTGGCGAAGCCGCAGCCCGGCTGTCAGGTGGACAGATTCGGCGCATCGGCATTGCCCGCGCTTTATTGAAGGATGCCCCCATCGTCATTCTTGACGAACCCACAGAAGGGCTGGATGCAGCCACCGAACGAGAAGTCACCCATGCACTTGAGCGACTGTTGTCGGGACGCACGGCTCTGATCATCACTCATCGCCCTCACCTACTCACCTTGGCCGATCAGATCATTTTGATGGATGCCGGACATGTCACCGGCACTCGGCTGAACACGGATGCAATAAACATCTGATTTGCAAAATATAACTCATTATCCCATTCAAATCAGATGGTTATATTTTTAGTTTAATCTGCTAATAAATTTTAAAAATACTGGAAAAGTAATCTACTCTTAATGCTACAGATACCGATCTCCTTACTATTTTCAATGTCAGGATCGGATTGATACGCGCTGAGGTCGGCCAACCGCAATTCAGCACACAGATCACCCTATTTGGCGCCCGCCGCGCCATCTATTATCGGGAGAAAAAAATGACAGATCCGACGCTAATGACCGATCTTGCAAGACTTGATTTTGCGTGGATAACAACCATGCACATTCTCTACCCACCGCTGACCATCGGTCTGGCCTCGTTTTTGCTGTACAGCGAATGGCGCTGGCTTAAAACCGACAACGACGAGTGGTATCGCCTGACACGTTTTTTCGAGAAGCTATTCATCATCAACTTTGGGGCTGGAGTAGCCACCGGCGTCACCATGGAAATGTCGTTTGGCATATTATTCGGCCCCTTCTCACAAGCGGCCGGGCCATTTTTCGGCAACATCCTGGGATATGAAACCATCACGGCCTTCATGTATGAAGCCGGTTTCATTGGTTTGATGATTTTCGGCTGGGGCAAAATCAGCAAGAAGATGCACATCTTCGCCACGTTTAACGTCGCGTTTTCATCCATGCTGTCGGCCATGTGGATTTTGGTGGCTAATTCCTGGATGCAATCGCCTACAGGGGTTCATCTGGAGAAAGGTCTGTTTTTGGTGGACGACTGGACGGCCGCCATTTTCAATCCGAATTTCCTCACCGCATTTCCGCACATGTTCATTGCGTCCATCGAAATCGGACTGTTCTTCGTGGCGGGTATCTCAGCCTGGATGATTTATAAAAATCGCCATGCGCAGATGTTTATGCGCACCTTGACCGCTTCTTTAATGGCCTTGGTGATTGTTGCGCCTCTACAGGTTTATATAGGTGACGAATTGGGCCGCACGGTTGCCGAACATGATCCTGCCGCACTCGCCGCCATGGAAGGTCACTGGCATACCTACAATGCCGATGGCACACCAAATACAAGCTGGAATTTGATTGCATGGCCCGATGAAGAAAAAGGCACCAATACGTTCCAGATTGGCATCCCCCACGTACTGAGCCTGCTGGAAGACCATAAATGGGTCAGCACGGTCAAAGGCCTTGATCAGTTCAAACCCGAAGATCGCCCGCCTGTGCTCGCCCCGTTTTATGCCTTCCGCATTATGGTGGCCGCCGGCGGTATTCTCATGCTGGTTGCATTCTGGGCACTGTATCTTCGCTACAAGGGAAAATTTAGCGCAGAGGAACTCCAACGCCGTCCGTGGTTTTTACGCGCCATCATCTTCAGCGCCATACTGCCCTATATCGCCATCTGGACAGGTTGGTGGACGCGTGAAATTGCCCGCCAACCCTGGCTTGTCCACGGTTTAATGCGCACATCGGAAGGCGTAAGCCAAATGAGTATTGCCGCAGAAATCGCATGGTTTATCGGCTTTGTGTTCTTTGATCTGGTGGTTTGGATCGGAGCCTGGTATTTCTTCTCAAAAGTAGTTCGCACAGGTCCGGACATGAACGAAGAAATCATGCATGGCGTACAGGATGATGCCCTCAGTTTAGGGCAAATGCCCAAAAAATATCCGCCAGAAGGGAAACCAATGATTGAACGCCCTACCGTTTGAACCCATACGAAGAGAAGAACTATGCAGCATATTATGGACATCACCCACGGCTACCAATGGCTCACCGTTATCTGGTTGCTGTTGATCGGCTTATTCGTGGTTTTATATATCATTCTTGATGGCGCGGATCTGGGTTCCGGGATTTACTCCCTATTTAATTCAGATAGTGAAGAACGTGGTGCGATCATGGCCTCGATGGCGGGAACCTGGGATGCCAATGAAACCTGGCTGGTGGTCGCCGGTGGCGCAATTTTCGGCACTTTCCCCCTGGCTTATGGCTCCTTGTTTCATTACCTGATGATTCCACTGATGGTTGTGCTCTGGGGCATTATTATCCGGGCCGTTTCCCTCGAGTTTCACCATTATTCCAAGCGAAGCCGTAAAATTTGGGATTGGGGCTTTGGGATCGGCAGCCTGGCAACCACTTTCGCTGCCGGTGTTTCGTTGGGGGCGTTCTTGCAGGGCTTTAGTATGTCAACCGGCCAAGTACCCACCTTCAATGGTGGTGCGATGGATTTTCTGACTCCCTTTAGCCTGCTGACCGGTGTGACTGCGGTCATAGCGGCCTCGTTAGCCGGTGGCACCTACTTGCGCGCCCGCTTCAACCGCGATACGGAAATCTATGCCAAGGCCTTAAAATGGACTGACCTCATGTTCTACCTTGCACTGGTCGCTATTTTAGTCACAGTTGCCTGGACCTTTATCCAATTCCCATGGGCAAGGGATAAATGGATTGGTCCTTATTGGTGGGCATATGTCATTGCCGGTGCCATTGTTCTTTATGCAACCTGGTCTATGCGCAAAGCGTCTCGTGAGCAGCGCGACATAACTGCCATGCTCTGGCTTGCCAGTATCGTGTTCATTAATTTTGGCACGATGATGGCTACGCTCTACCCCTGGTTTGTTCCGGGCACAATGACGATTTTCGATGCGGCCAACCCGTCCAACTCCTTGGCTGCATTCAGTTACGCCATGCTCGGTTTTGTGCCTGTCATGTTGTCCTACAATTTTTATCAAGCATGGGTTTTTCGTGCCCGTTTGCACAAACTGGTAGGCTACGCGCACTAATCGTATCAGCGTTTTCGATAACGCCATGTTCCAATGGTGGAAAAGACAACCCACCTTGGTCGCCTTATGGCGATTAAGGGTGTTGTCATTATTTATGCTGGGACCTGCTGCCGGTATTGTTCTGGTTGATTTGATTTTTGGCTTACCCACCGCGCTATGGTGGTCTGCAGGCACCATGAGTTTACTGATGCTTGCCTTGTTTTTGATTCTGGTGCTCAAAGAGCGGGCGCAAATCGAAGCCGAAGCGATTAAACAGCATAAGGACTGATATGCTTGACACAAGAGCACCTCGAAAAATTCCACGGAAGGGGTTTTTCGAGGTTCCCTATTTTTGATCCTTTTCAAATCTGAGATGCTCTTATGCCCAGACTCCAAGCGATGACACGTGTAAAAAATGCCATTCCTGTTGGTCTTAATCTGATCTTGCTTTGGCCTGCGGTACTTTGGCTCGCCTGGATGGTGCTGTCCCAGATTAACTTTTTGTATCCGCTGGATTATCGGCTGTTAAACATTCCGGCAACAATCGAAACCTACGCACCGCAAAATCGTCACGGCAAACAAAACTTTATCGAAACAAATGCCAATGAACACGCGCGCTTGTTTTCAGCGATAACAAAAGCCATTAACAACGAAGGACGCGGTTTAAGCGAGCTGCATTACTTTTCACCCGACGGTCGCGACCTGGGCGTATTTTTAACGGTAGACGAGGTCACTCATTTAACCGATGTTTCCCGCGTAGTCGATATTGGCAAAGATATTGGTGGTTTGGCGCTTTTGGCGTGGTTAATCCTGCTCGGTTTCACACTCTGGCGAAAAAAACCGCTGCCCAGCCTGCGTTCATTTGCAACCGGCACGGCGCTAAGCCTGCTTATCGCGGGGATTAGTGTCTTTGCTATTGGGCCTATGCGTGTGTTCAACAGCTTTCACCGCAGCGTGTTTCCAGCCAATCATCCGTGGTTTTTTTACTATCAGGACTCGCTGATGACCACATTCATGCAGGCGCCAAACTTATTCGGGCTGATTGTCATCTGGTGGCTTATTTCCGCTTGCTCTTTTTTACTCATACTCTGGGGTACGGCAAAAGCGCTGACAACGATTCGAGCCGCACAACAACGATAGGGCACAGCAAAATTCAAAGAAAAGGCGCTTTCGTTCCTGACTCGACCATGCCAGCCTGACCGGTTAGCCGGACAACACCTCGGAAACCAAAGTCTTCGCTTCTTCGAGAATACGGGCAAGATGCTCACTTGAGATAAAACTCTCAGCATAAATCTTGTAAATATCTTCCGTACCGGATGGACGCGCGGCAAACCAACCATTCGCAGTTTCAACTTTCAGTCCACCCAATGGAGCCTGGTTGCCGGGCGCATGGGTCAAGACTCGAGCAATTTGCTCTCCTGCAAGGACGGTCGCACGCACGGCGTCAGCAGTCAGCCCTTTGAACCGGGCTTTCTCTTCAGCACTGATCGGCGCATCCACTCGGGTATAAAATGGCTGGCCATATCGATCAACCAGATCGTTGTAATATTCCCAGGGATCTTTACTCGTCACCGCCAAGATTTCAGCAGCAAGCAACCCCAGGATCAGTCCATCCTTATCGGTCGTCCATACCTGCCCATCACGACAAAGGAACGTAGCACCTGCGGACTCTTCCCCACCAAAGCCCAACTCGCCCGCAGTCAACCCAGGCTGGAACCACTTGATGCCTACGGGCGTTTCAAAAACGGTACGACCCAGACCCGCCGCCACGCGATCGATCATCGAGCTGGAAACGACCGTTTTGCCAATGGCCAGATGCTCGGCCCATTCTGGCCGATGACGGAACAGATAATCGATTGCCACCGCGAGGTAGTGATTGGGATTGAGCAGACCGCCGTCCGGGGTCACAATCCCATGTCGATCGGCATCGGTATCGTTTCCGAACGCAATATCGAAACGATCCTTGATGGCCAACAATCCGGACATGGCGTAGGCCGAGGAGCAATCCATGCGGATCTTGCCGTCATGATCGAGCGGCATGAACCGAAAATCGGGCTCGATGCGGTCATTCACCACGGTCAGATCGAGCTGGTAGCGCTCGGCAATCGGTTTCCAGTACGGCAATCCGGCTCCCCCCATCGGATCAACGCCGATGGAAATGCCCGCCCTGCGGATTGCTTCGAAATCGATTACCTGCTCCAGTTCCGCCACATAAGGCGTGACGAAGTCATCAGCAATCACAGAAGACTGTTTCAGGGCTTCTGCGAAGTCCATCCGGGGGATGTTCTCCCATTGATCAAGCAGCTCATTCGCGCGGTTCTGAATCCAGCCCGTGGCATCCGTATCGGCCGGGCCACCATGCGTGGGGTTGTACTTGAAACCACCATCGGTCGGTGGATTGTGTGATGGCGTGATCACGATCCCATCGCACAAGACGTCCGAGGACGCCGCATTATTGACGATGATCAACCGGGAAATAACCGGCGTGGGCGTCGGTTTGAAACCGGCTTGATAACGCAAAGGAACACCAGCGGCCGCAAGCACCTCAATCGTAGTCACAAATGCCGGCCAGGAAAGCGCGTGCGTGTCCGCACCGATCAGAATGGCGCCCGTAATGCCCTGCTCTCGCCGATATTCAATCAATGCCGCTGTAATGGCCGCGATATGCGCTTCATTGAAGCTCGTGTTCAGACTCGAACCACGATGGCCGGACGTGCCGAAACTCACCTGTTGCCGAACCAGCCGCGAATCCGGCTGCTGCGTGTAATAGGCACTGATCAGTTCGGGTACTTGGACCAGCATATCCGGGGTAGGCAACGAACCCGCAAGCGGAGATTGAGACATAAAACCATCCTTAAAAGTTGAGCGCAAAGCATCTGCTACAGAATGCCAAATCTGAGGCGTTCGACAAAGTTAAAATTGTCCCCCAGGGGCGCTTTGATTTAATCAGAAGCAGGTAAGAAACCTCTGCACGAATGCGGGCCTTCCCGTACAGGGCATGGATGCCCGGCCGCTCAATGACGCAAATCATTGAAATTCTGAGATCTGGCCGGGTGTAACCGCGGGCTTGCGCCTCCTTAATGCGCAGCAGGCGCAAGCCCGCATTCAGCTGGCGCAAGCCCACCGGTCCGAGCGTATCTGCTCGAAGTCATGGGTGGATTCGTAAGCGTTTCCCAAGAAAACCCCCAAGGATGGGGGGCTTTCTAGTTTCCCCCAATATAAGCAACAGTAGCCTCGGCATCATCCGGCGGGAAACCTGTTGACGAATAAATCCCATTTTTTCTCAGAATTTATTTATTAAATTAATCTATGCTAATATAGTTTATGTTATGGATGGGTTCGCTAAAGGTAGCTTCGAACCAGTAAGTAGTTTATCCGCAATTAATTAGTCGAGGACTTTATTATGCTGGTTAGAGATATTGGATCTAAGTTCACCCCCTTGTATTTTCTTGCGTCACTTGGCGCGGGCGGCTTGGCGGTGTCCTTTTTCATTTATTTGATGTTCTTGCTTCCCCACCCAAACACAGCAATGGTGACTTTCGGCGATGTGTGGCCAATTCTTACCGGCCCCAGCCTCTTTAATGCATTACTCACCGGTCTTGCTATTTCATCGATTCTATTTTTCACCTACTGGCACTTCCGTTTGCTTTTTTGGAACATCCGCGAATTCGGCCTGTTCAAACAAACAGATGCCTATCAGAAGCTGCTCGTAAGCAACTCAGAGATTGCATTGATGACCATCCCGCTCACCCTGGCCATGACTGTGAATGTGTCTTTTGTGCTGGGTGCTTTATTGATCCCGAATCTTTGGTCGATTGTCGAATGGTTGTTCCCGCTCGCAATCTCCGCCTTTTTCGTGATTGGCGTCTTTGCCATGAAAATTTTGGTGCGTTACTTCTCACGGGCCTTAGTTGGCGGTAACGTTGATTTCGCGACCAACAACAGTTTGGCCCCCATGGTTTCGATCTTTGCACTTTCCATAATCGCCGTTGGTTTCGCTGCACCGGCTTCCATGTCCAAAATCACGACAGTAATCGCCATATCGATCGCGCTCTCGTTATTTTTCATGACCATTGCGGTTCTTTTGGCAATCGTCAAATTGGTTAACGGTTTTCAATCCATGATGATCAACGGAATCAGTGAGTCCGCCAGCCCAAGCCTGTGGATTATGATTCCTATTTTGACACTGTTAGGGATTAGCTGGATTCGTTTGAGCCACGGGCTACATCATGGTTTTGATAGCTCTTTGCACTACAGCGGCTTGTTTGTCGGCAGCATGGTTGTGGTTTCGGCACAAATCCTGTTTGGCTTGCTAGGATACGCAGTCATGCGACATCTCGGTTATTTCAAACAGTATATTCACGGCGAAAAGGGCGACGCGGGCACCTTCGCTCTGGTGTGCCCCGGAGTGGCTTTCTTTGTGTTCGGCATGTTTTTCATCAATGTCGGCCTGACCCACAACGACATTATCACCCACCGTTCATGGGTCTACTTTCTGCTGATGGCTCCGTTCGTCTACGTCCAACTTAAAACGGTCCAGGTATTCTGGAAGCTCAAAAACAAGCTACTGACACGCAGATCGAATCTTTTGGAACAGCCTGCGACGCCCCATAGCTAAACAACCAGAAAGTCATGAAAAAGCCCCGGTTTTCGGGGCTATTCTCATCGGCCATAGGCTTGCACCGCAAAGCCCCTGCTACTGAGCCTGCTCCGCCTTAGCCACATAACGCTGCTGCAAATCGAGCACGCGTGTCACATAGTTTTGTGTTTCGTTATACGGCGGTACGCCAGAATACTTCTGTACAGCGCCTTCGCCTGCGTTATAAGCCGCCACTGCCAGTTTCCGATCGCCATGAAACAAATCCAGCAAGAAGGCGAGGTAGGCGACGCCCCCTGCGATGTTTTCATTTGGATTGAACCGATCAGCGACACCAAATCGAGCGGCTGTTTGCGGCATCAACTGCATCAGGCCACCGGCGCCGGCTGACGACAATGCATTGGGGTTGAACGCACTTTCTGCGTGCATAACGGCACGCACCAGCGTGGGATCGACGCCATACTGCTTGGCGTAATGTCTGATTTCATCGTCATACGTATGAACATCCAGGCGAGGCAGCACCTTGAAACCATCATGCCAAGCCTTGGGCGCTGTCCATGCACTTTTTTGAAACAACGTGTAGCCTGAATGCTTCGGCGGAGTCACGTTTGTCAGGTGTGCCACACCATTGGCATCCCGATGCACATACACATCCGCCCGCGCAGTGGAAGATGTCACCGCCGCCAGCAGACCGAAGAAAAAAATAGCGCCCACCACTCGTCGGTTAAAACTAAATTTGATTTGGCAATCCATCATGCCCTAACCTCTCGAATCATCGCATCACTGATCACAAGACACCCGCGACCCTTTTATCCGCATTGTATGGCACAACAGCGCTCATGAATACCAACACCATCCCCTTATATCGTTCGGGCACTTTCGACCAACTGATGGAAGCCTATGAGCAAAATTACATCCTCATGCGGCGGCTGTTCGGAGATTTGCGGCATCTTCAAAGTGGCGATGAGTGCCCATGGAATGCAAATGTCACTTCAAAAATCATCTCCAAGAGCAAATTTACCCTTGATATCCAGTTCACGGACCAACTCGTCATGGGCAACAAGAATCGCCCATTGAAGCTTAAAGTACGGGTGTATCACGATGCCCGAACTGCCGAATTGCTCGACTCGGTTCACAGAGACCAATGCCTGCAGAATCAAGCCGGCAAGTGCACAGAACTGCAGTTCAAACGCAACCAGCTGCTTAAAAACTGGCTGATCAAACAACTGAATATCCTGTCTGGCGAGTAAAATCCCCCTATTCCAGAGTAAATTACTCAGCTATGATTGATTCAAGGGTGCCTCGAAAAACCGTCATGAGCATGTTTGAGTGCAAGGAGCCGCACAGTGAGCAACGAGACATATCAAGTAGATAGGCGAGGCGCGGGCTTACGCCAGCTGCGCGTAAACGAGCACGCGACGCAGCAATCGGACAGCGGGCTGCCGCCAGCTTCGCGTTCAGTAGGTTTTTCGAGGTACCCTCAAGTCAATTATATAAAGCTGAGGTACAACCACCATGCGACTCACAACAAAATGCCGCCATGCAGTGACCGCGCTCATCCACCTCGCCAATCGATCCAATGAGCAAAACACCGTCTCACTTGCTGAAATATCTGCCATACAAGGCGTATCGATTTCCTATCTGGAACAGCTCTTTTCCAAGATGCGTCAGGCAGAACTCGTCATCGGCACACGCGGGCCGGGTGGTGGCTATCGCCTGAACAAACCAGCGGAACAGATCACCATAGCCGATATCGCCGATGCAATAGATGATCGTTGCCGGGAAGAACGCCTCGAAGCATTCGGCAAACCCTGTCCCGATAAGCGCAATTTTGCCCAGGACAAATGGAATGAGTTTTCACGAGAGCTTTACCTGTTCTTGGACACGGTTAACCTGTCTCGCTTCGTCGAAAACCAGAAGCCCACTCAAAACCGGCCCGAAAACGACTCGGCCCAAGCCATAAGGGAGCACAGTATGAAGCATGCCCCCACAAACACGACGGGAGCAGGTTACTAAAACCAAGAAACACCCGAAGGGTGATTGACAAAAAGCCCTCATCCATGAATAATTCTGCCCCTGTTTGCGGGAATAGCTCAGCTGGTAGAGCGCAACCTTGCCAAGGTTGAGGTCGCGAGTTCGAACCTCGTTTCCCGCTCCAAATTGGCTGGATGTCAGAGTGGTTATGTCGCGGATTGCAAATCCGCTTACCTCGGTTCGATTCCGGGTCCAGCCTCCACTAAATTCAAAGAAAAAAATTGGCCACCTCGAAAAACCTTTTGAGGTGGCCCCATATTTTTTTTAAAAAATAACACCAAAACGACAAAGTTCATTTATCTAGAAGCCAAGCAAAGTTCGTCTACAAAATTTGCATACTTTGATCATTTTCTGCAATTGAGACTGATCGATAGTCTGAAACAAGATGCTAAAACACTTTCCTGACCGGTCAACCACACCTTGTCCGATCAAACCGTAGGAAAAACAAGACACAACGCTGGAATCAACCTTTCCAATCAAAGGCGTCGACCCGTGCGGGGGGGAAGTTTCGCCAAACAATATGACATTCGCTACAGGAAAACGGGCCGATAAACGGCAGCTTGTTATCATGTAGATGGTAGGTGAATTGAATATACCGCGTACCCGGTTGGGAAATCTGATTGATTTCCCGGCTGATCTGTCGCACGACGGACGAAGGCATGCTACGTAAAGGCAGGCTGGAGACAATCGCGCGGATCGGTGCCTCAATTCCACTCAGGAGTTGGGATAACCCACAGGCATCACCGTGAATGATGTTGAGTCCGGGGAAACGCTGCCGCAGGAGCTGCGCGAAGGAATCGGTTCGTTCCACCAGAATCAGATCATCCGGCTCGATACCCCGTTGCAGAAGCGCCCATGTCATCGGGCCACTTCCAGGTCCGAGTTCAATGACTTTGCCTTTGCCCTCTGGCACCAGTGCGGCCATTTGCCGTGCGAGGTAAACCGAACTGGGGCACACTGCCCCTGTGTGACGTGGATGCCTGATGAATTCACGTGCAAAATTAAACCACTCTCGGGTACGGCTCATAAAACCTCGGCCAAACTAAATGCCGCAAAAGCGGTGGTGAAACTCGGCACTGACTTTACCAGTCTGAACCGTGGGGTCATATTAATGCACGTATATTGTGCAGAAATCAATTCAACCCAATCGAAAGGAACCAGCCCTTGCCAGATTTGATCCACCATGCGCTGACCGCATTCATGGCCTTTCTAGCCATGATGAACCCGGTCGCCAATGCCGTTATCTTTCTGGGGCTCACGGCCGACATGGGCGTAGCCACCACGCGCCATGTCGCCTGGCGCGCGGTGCGCACAGCATTTTTCATTGTGCTGACTTTCGCCCTGTTCGGCCCACTGGTGTTTTCATTATTCGGCATCACCCTACCTGCATTACGGGTAGCAGGAGGTGTGCTGATCGCCATGGTGGGTTTCCGAATGCTGCACGGGGAAAATTCGCGCGTGTCGCATCCCAAGCAGATCCCATCGGAATCCGGCAGTGAAGTGGATAGCTCGCAGAATGACATCGCCATCACACCGCTGGCCATTCCAGTGCTGGCTGGTCCCGGCACC
>JACDJA010002761.1_pt1 | contig 12092 bp, 11 predicted proteins | sample 7449241 | NCBI WGS metagenome assembly JACDJA01 (sample SAMN14253289, study PRJNA609438) | sludge metagenome | isolation source: initial anaerobic sludge | collected 2018-12-20 | reverse complement strand
TCTTGCAACATCAAAAAACAGAGTTCCTCTTGTATCTTCAAAGCCCTTCCTAAGACCAGCTACACTAAAAGCTTGGCAAGGAAATCCAGCTAAAATAATATCGTGTGGTGGAATATCTTTTTCATCTATTTTTGTAATATCACCATATGGAACTTCTCCAAAGTTTGCATAGTAAGTTTGTTGTGCATATTTATCTATCTCACTTGAAAACACAAACTCAATATTTTTTCCAAAAGCTTCCTCAAATCCCAGTCTTATGCCACCAATTCCTGCAAAGAGGTCTATGGCTTTTAGGCTATTGCTACTAAAATTTTCTACATTGCTAAAAAGTGATGGTTGAAATGCTTTGGTCATAATCTTATTTTGATAACCTCTCAATCTCTTTTATGCTCTTTGGGATCGCCTTTGAGAGATTTTTATAACCACTTTTGGTAACTAGCACATCATCTTCGATGCGAATGCCAATGCCACGATATTTTTTCGGTGCATCTTTATCATCTTCATCGATATACAAAGCTGGTTCAATGGTTAAAACCATCCCTTTTTTAAGCGGCAACTCTTGGTTTTTTTTGTTTTTATATGGTGCCATATCGTGCACATCAAGCCCCATCCAGTGCCCTATGCCGTGTGGAAAATATTTTTTATGTTTTTTCTGCTTTAAAATCTCTTTTAAACTACCTTTAAAAAAGCCTAATTTTTTTAGTCCACGAGCTAGGGTTCGCTCCACTTTTTGCTGGATCTCACTTCTTAGAACATCAGGTTTTATCATCTTTAAAGCTTGTAGTTGTGAGCTCAACACTAGCGAATATATATCTTTTTGAGCCTTGCTAAATGCCCCGCTAACTGGGATCGTTCTTGTTATGTCACTTGCATAATACTTATATTCACACCCAGCATCGATGAGCAAAAGTTCGCCTTTTTTCATCTTTTTTGAGTTTTTTATATAGTGAAGTGTGTTTGCATTATTTCCACTCGCAACGATGGAACCATAAGCATCACTAAAAGCACCATTTTTTTTAAAAACATACTCCATTTTGGCTTGAAGTTCATACTCATACTTTGAGCTTTTTTTCATTTTCATAGCCGCCACATGGGCTTTTGCGGTGATTTTTATGGCTTTTCTTACGAGTTTTAACTCACTTTTTGACTTTATGAGCCTATCTTTTTCTATGAGTTTTGAGAAGTTTTTTAGCTCATAAGCATTTTGTGACTTACCTAAAATCTCCAAAACCCTCTTATCTGCAAAGTCAAACTCGCAGTAGATGGCATTTTTACCAGTCGTATAAGAGATGATTTTTAACTCATCATACTCAAAAACATCATCTACATCAAAAAGCTCTTTAGCCTTTTGCACCCCTACTCTTTTACCATCCCAAAGCTCTAAAAGCGGCTCTTTTTTTTGCACAAACATATAGCATTTTGCCTCATTGGCACTCTTTGTAAAAACCAAAGCTGAGTTATCTTCACCAAAACCACAAAGATAGTAAAAGTTACTACTTTGTCTATATGGGTAGGTGGTGTCGTTGGATCTTGTTTTTGGCAAAGAGCTAAAAATAATGGCTACTGAGTTATCTCTAAGCTTTGCTAAGATCTTATCTCGTCTTTTTTTATACTCCACTCACAACCTCCTCCAGCCAAGCTCTACTCTCTTTTAGAAGTTCTAAAAGTGCCTCCTCGTAAGCTTTTGCACCACCCATAGCATCAAGTGAAGTTGCATCTTTTTTGGTACTAAAATATTTTGAAGATATAACTTTGTTTGTGCCATTGTCCACCAAAACCAAAGAGTATGAGAGTTTTACATATGAGGTGTTTTCATTAAAATATTGCATAAAATCCTCAATATTTAACTCAAGTGTTACATCGCTTTTACTTCTACTTTTAGATGTCAAAACAGAACCAAAAAGCCCACTCTCTCTTAGGTTTTGCACAATGTTTTTGCTTATCATATTTAGCGGGGTATCGCTCCATCTACTGTGGTTAAACTGATAAATCGCTCCATTTTGGGCATAATTTATCTCAGACATAGTAGCTAGGTTTAAACTAGAACTAGATGAGAGTTTTAGGCTCTTTTTTGCACCAGATGGCACAACATTTTGCGGTTGCAACTCAAGACTTAGCAGACCTATGGTTGGTTTTGTGCTAACACACCCACTAAAAAATATAGCAAATATTAAAATATAAAAAAACTTCATACTACTCTCCTGGTGCTTTTTTAAACTCTTGTGAGCTAAATATCATATCGGCTGGGCTCTGCTCATATCTATGCAGCAGCTCATTTGTCTTTTGCATAAGTGTTTGCATATCTTCAAGTGTCGCATTTAGTGCTGGGATAGTATCACTTGTTATGCTTTTTATATCAATTTGTCCATCAGCGATAGCACTTTTAAACTCAGCCATCGCACTTTGAATGCCTATATAGCTCGTTGCAATAGAGCTAAAAGATGTACTTATCTTATCTTGCCACTCTATACTATTGCTCATAAGCTTTTCTATTTTTGGCATCATCTCATCAAATTTTTTAGTTAAATCTTCTATGTTTTGCACGCTTTGCTTTAGACTTTTGGTTGTATTTTCATCTAGTGAAGCATTTAGTTTTTGTGTTACATCTGCTGAATTTTTCAAGATTTTTGAGATGTTTGCTCTATTTGTATCATCTAAAAAACTATTGAGTCCTTGTAGGGTTGTGTTGATGTTTAAGAACATATTTTCAAGTACATTTTCAGCTTTTGCTAAAAGTGATGGAGCCGATTTTATGACTGCATATTCATCATTTGGTAGTTTTTTTAGCACCTCAAAACTCCCTGTATTGTCGTGTGTTAGGTTTATGTAGCTAAGTCCTGTTATGCCTTGTGATGTCAAAATGGCAACTGTTGAAGTTGCAATTGGGGTTGTTTTTAAGATCTCAACTAAAACTTCAACTTGGGTTTTATCTGCTTGGTTTATGCTAAGCTTTAGCACCTTTCCAACACTTACACCTTTGTATTTTACGGGTGCATCTATGTTTAGCCCTGAGACTGATTCGTTAAAATATATAATATACTTTGTAACCTCTTGCTCATTTGATGGCTTAAGTAGCCAATAACCAAAAGCTAACATCAAAAAAAAGCCACTTAAGACTAAAAAACCTATCAAGGTATAATTTGCTCTATTGTTCACCCTACATTCCTTTAAAAAATGTCTTTATAAAGTTATTTTCAATATTATAAACACCATCTAACCTGCCCTCATAGATGATCTTTTTATCATCGATGATAGCTAAAAAATCAAGCGTATCTTTGACTGATCTTAGATCATGTGTAACCATTATAACACTAAGCCCTAACATATCTCTAAGACTAAGTATAAGTTTGTCAAACTCTCTAGCTGAAATTGGGTCTAACCCACTTGTTGGCTCATCTAAAAAAAGTAGCTTAGGATCAAGTGCTAAAGCTCTAGCTAGTGAAGCTTTTTTTCTCATTCCTCCACTCATCTGCGATGGAAAAAGATCAGCATCACTTGGTTTTAGTCCAACTATATTTATCTTAAAATCTACTATGTCATCTACGAGATTTTTTGGTAATTTTGTGTACTCTATGAGCGGAAGTGCTACATTTTGCCTTAAGCTTAGCGATGAAAAAAGAGCTCCATATTGAAACATTACACCCCATTTTGATATAAGAGCTTTGCTATCTTTTTGGTTGATATTGCTTAGTTTATAGCCTAGAACTTCTATCTCACCGCCACTTAAACTCTGCAATAACAACATCTGTCTTAAAAGTGTCGTTTTGCCGCATCCACTAGGTCCTAGTATGCCATAAATTGAGCCTTTTGGGATACTAAGGTTTAGCCCATCATGAACAACTTTGTCTCCAAAAATGGTTTTAGAGTTGATTACTTTTATAATGGAGTTCATCATATACCTAAGTTTGTAAACACAACCGAAAATATAGCGTCGCAGATAATAACTGCAAAAATACTCTCAACGACGCTTCTAGTGGTATTTATACCAACACTTTGAGTATCATCTTTAACTCCAAAACCTCTGTAAATGCCTATGGAAGCTATAAGTATTGCAAAAAAAACACCCTTGCTAACTCCTATGACATAGTGCTTTAGTGCAACAACTTCATTTAGTCTATCTATAAAGAGCGATGCGCTTATATCTAGATGGATGTTTGCTATGAACATTCCAGCTAAAATTGAAATAATATCTGAGATAAATATTAAAATAGGTAACATCAAAACCAGTGCAAAAACTCTAGGTAACACTAAAAATCTAAATGGCTCAAAACCCATCGTTCTCATGGCATCTATCTCTTGTGTTATCTTCATGGCACCTATTTGAGCGGTATATGATGAAGCACTTCTACCTGCTATTACAATGGCTGTTATAACAGGCGAGAGCTCTCTTAGAGTTGTTATGCCTATCATATCAACTATGAAGATATTTGCACCATAAATCCTAAGTTGATAAGCGGCTTGGTAAGCTACTACAATACCTATCAAAAAACTAGTAAGAACCACAATGCCAAGAGCTTTTATGGCACTTTCGTTTATCTCAAATGCTATCTCTTTGTATCTTATGGCTTTTGGCTCTCTTAGCATACTTATGATGTTTACAAACATCTCACCCAAAAAAGCTACAAAAAGAACTATCTCATCTATTATATGAACTACTCTTTTGCCAACTTTTTCTAAAAAATTATCTTTTTTTGTGTTATATATTTTTGGTGATGCATCTCTCTTGCCCTTAACTAACTCAAGTAGATCTATATGCTCTTTTTTTTGGGCTTTTATGGTAACTTCTTTGCCACTCTCTAGCAAAAATTGCTCTAGATTTTGAAGATAAATTACAGCAGCGGTGTCTAGCTCATCTAGGTTTTGAAGATCCAATAAAATAGTATCTTTTTGCGAAAAATCAATAGCTTGGATCTTGTTTTGAAAAAATGGGATGCTTTGCAGAGTTAGTGCATCACGAAACTCAAGTGAAATAGCACTAGCATCTTCTTTAATTTGCAAAAACTCCTCTTTCATTGCTCACTAAAAATCTCTTTTGAGAAGTTTATCTACTTTTAAAATAGTAATGATTCTATCATCTTGCTTACCAACACCATCTATGATAGTCTCTTCATCATTTGCAGTATCTGGAGCTGGACCAATCTTGCTTTTACTTATGCGAATCGCCATAGTTAGCCTATCTATGACAAAACCGGCTATCTCATTGCCGTTTCTCATAACGATAAACCTAGTCTCTTCAGTGTGTTTTTGAGGTGCTAAACCAAATTTCAACCTTAGATCAATAAGAGGTATAACTGCTCCTCGCATATTAAAAACCCCAATAACATACTTTGGAACCTGCGGAACTCTAGTCCAAGGAAATGGTTTTATGATCTCTTGGATAGACAAAATAGGAACTGCATACTCCTCATCACCTATGATAAAACCAACCAACTGAACAACATCATCTGTATATATATCTTTAGCATCAAGTTTTTGAGACTGTCTGCTTATAACCTCTTTTAATTTATCGCTCATTTTAAAAACTCCGCTTTAAAGTTAATGTTTCTAGAAACCACACTCGCTAGATAATCTGGTGAGTATGGTTTAGTTATGTACTCAACCATACCAGACTCAACACCTCTCATGCGATCTGATTTGCTTGTTCTTGAAGTAACGGCAATGAGTGGTAGGTTTTTGTAACGATTATATTTTTTGATCTCAAATGCAAGAGTATAACCATCCATTCTAGGCATCTCAATATCTATAAGCACTGCATCAAATATATGATCACCCTGCTTTAATATACCTAAAGCATCCATACCATCAACCGCTTCAACAGTTGAGACTCCAAGAGATTCTAGTGATTTTTTCATAATATTTCTATCGGTTTTAGAATCATCAACTATTAGTATCTTATAATCACTTGCTGAATTTTTCTCAGTTTTAGCCTTAGTTGCTGAGTCATTTTTGCTACCTATGATATTTTTCTTAATCCCTTTTGCGATCTCCATAAGTGCTACAACATCGACTATAAGTGTGACATTTCCATCACCCCTTATAGTAGCTCCTGCAATTCCCTCTATACCTTTTAGATACTCTCCAAGAGATTTTATAACAATCTCCTCCTGTCCTATCAAAGTATCTACAATAAGACCGATCTTGCGAGTTCCAAGCCCAAGAACAACCACATAAGCATACTCACTGCTCTCTAAAATTCGCTCAACTTCAAAAATATCACCAATATGAACAAGAGCTAAAACCTCATCTCTTAGTCTCATAACAGATCTTCCCTCAACCGTGTAAACTTCATCAACAGAGATGCGAACAGTCTCCAAAACAGAAGCGAGTGGGATAGCATAATACTCTTCTTGAACACCGACTAAAAGTGCTTGGATAATGGCTAGAGTTAGTGGGATTTTAAGTTTTATAGATGTTCCAACTCCAACTTCTGACTCAACATCTATGATACCATTTAGTTTTTCAATGTTTGTTCTAACAACATCCATCCCAACACCACGACCAGAAACATTTGTAACCACACTAGCAGTTGAAAAACCTGGTTTAAATATAAGTCCAAAAGCCTCTTTATCACTCATGGCTTCAGCCTCTTTTTCGGTGATAATCCCTTTTTCTAGCGATTTTGCTTTTAACATTTCAGGATCTAGCCCTTTACCATCATCATCTATCTGTATGACTATTTGGTTACCTTCATTGTAGGCTTTTAGCTTAACGGTACCGCCCTCTTTTTTACCATTTCTAAGTCTTACATCGGAAGTTTCAATACCATGATCGCAAGAGTTTCTAATGATATGAACAAGCGGGTCACCGACCTCTTCAACAATGGATTTATCTAGCTCCGTCTCCTCACCATAGATCTCAAGATCTATCTTTTTATTTAGCTCTCTACCTAGATCTCTTATCATTCTAGGGAACTTGTTAAATACCTTGCCAATAGGGAGCATCCTAGTTTTCATAACCGCGATTTGTAAGTCTGTTGTAACTAGCGAAACTATGGAGACAACTTGGTTTAACTCCTCTAAAAATGCCTCGCCTTCGTATCTCTCTTCAACATCATCATTGATTTTAATTAATCTATTTTTAGCAAGAACAAGCTCACCGATTAGGTTCATTAGATGATCTAACCTATTTACATCGACTCTTATTGTCTGCTCTGCTGGTTGATTTTTCTTAGTTGGTGATGCTGCTTTAACATCTGAGTCATCACCATTATCATCATCATTTTTAACGGAGGCCCTTGGTGCCGCTTTGGTTACTGCTGGAGCATTTTTAATCTCGTCTGATGATGCTTTTTTGTTTGTTAGTGGGGTATCTTTTTTCGATTCTCGTTTAGCTTTATCTTCAGCTTGGCGTTTTACTAGAAGTCTCTCGATTTCGGCTTCAATCTCATCAGCTGACATATTTTCATAATCTAGCTCATCTTCTTGTGAACTCTCAGCACCAACTTCCTCTTTAGGTAGCTCTGGAGCTTTAGTTTCAACTACTTCAACCTCTGAGAGATCTTTTCCACTACTACAAGCATCAAGTCTAGCCACACAAGCTGCAACATCAATACCCGCATCACTACTAGTATCTCTTATTTGCACGAGAAGCGATTTCATAAGATCGATCGACTCTAAAACAACATCCATAATATCTGGAGAGATGACAAGTTCGCCATGTCTAGCTTTGTTTAAAACATCTTCCATATGGTGTGTTAAGTGTGTTAAAACATCAAAATTTAAAAAAGATGATGCACCTTTTATTGTATGAGCCACCCTAAAAATTCTATTTAAAAGATCTAAATCTTCTGGGTTGCTCTCTAGCTCAACTAGATCTTGATCGAGTTGCTCTATTAACTCAAATGACTCAACTAAAAAATCGTGTAGTATCTCTTGAAACTCATCCATATTTAACTCCTATTTCATATGAGCACGAACAACTCGTGCTACCTCTTCATAAAATTTATCTGCTTTAAACTTAACTAAATATGCCTCGCCACCAGCTTCAGCACCTCTGATCTCACTAAATTGATCACTAATAGAGGAGTTAAAAACTATTGGTATTGTACTAAAACGACTATCATCTTTTACTCTTGCTGCAAAGTGAAAACCATCAACTCTTGGCATCTCAACATCAGAGATGATTATTTTTAACTTATTGCTAGTCTCATCCTCATATAGCTCATAAAATTCTTCTAGTTTTATCATAGCATCTTCACCATCAATAGCCTCAATCACCTCAAAGCCCATCTTGCTAAGAGCATCTTTGACTATTTTTCTAGCAGTTGAGCTATCATCTAAAACCATAGCAAACCCACTAAAACTATCCATATAGCCTAGTCTCAACTGAGTATCTGGCTCATAAAGCCCTAAATCTTGAACAACACTCTCAAGGTCTAGTATGAGCAAAACATTTCCATCTTCTATCTGAGTAACACCTGTTATCTTGCTACCATCTAACCCAGAAGCATCTCTCATAAATGAGGCTGGTTCAATGTCTGCCCAACTTATGCGTCTTATGCGTTTTGCTTCATGTACTACAAAACCTATGAGAATATTATTAAACTCAGTTATGATTATGCGGGAGTTTTTTCTAGCACCCTCAGGTTCATTTATGCTCATCCACTTAGCTAGATTTACAACAGGTATAACCACACTTCTAAGATCAAAAATCCCCTCTATAAAATCGGGTGTTCCTGGTAATTCAGTTAGTTTTGGATACTTTATGATCTCTCTTACTTTTGAGACATTTATGCCATAAATACCCTCATAAACACCATCATCCTCTTGTTTAAAGATACGAAAATCGACTAGCTCCATCTCGTTAGAGCCAACTTTTAGTGCACCATCTAACGCCATATTTTTACCTTATAAAAATTTTTCTTTTAGCAAACTATTACTCAATTCTACTACAAAATATCTTTGATTACAAGCAAAAGCCGCTATGTTTATGTACAAAAAATTACCCACCATAAAACTTCTATTTTGGTGAAAATGCCCCTCAATATAGTAGTCACACTTAGCATTTGCAACTCGTTTTTTTATAACATTTTCAAATCCAACAAACTCCCTACAATCCTCTTTTTTACTCAAATATTCATCTAATTTTTGTAAGATTTTATGATTTAGCCACTCATCTAAAAAAGCAAGGGTTTTTAAAACAAAACGGTTTCTAATGATGGCTGTATATATGTTATAGTTCACTCTATTTGGCTTATCGCCATGGCTTAGCAACACTTTTTTAGCATTAAACTTCATCTCTATGGGCTGATTTTTTATGTTAAAAACTTTTACATTTTTAAAAAGTGGTTGCAGATTAAAGTCGTGATTTCCCTCAAGATATATCACCTCTATCTTTTGTGAGATCTCATTTATAATATCTATGGCTTCTTGATTTATCTTGTGAGTATAAAAAACTTCTCCAAAAAGAGTGTCAAAAATATCACCTAGAAGTATAAGCTGGGTTGGTTTAAGCTCCTCGCTTTTAATCTTTTTTAAAAACTCTAAAAATTGTGGACGAATATGTGAGCAGTGAGCATCGCCCACTATAAATGCACCCTCCCTTAACTTAAGGCACATAGGCAATATTTGGCACTCCTAAGTCATCTTTGAGGTTCATCATAATGTTTGCATTTACAATGGCCGCTGATGAAGCACCTCGCATTAGGTTATCGATAGAGCTTGAGATAAAAAGCATATTGGCATTTCGTTTTATGTAAATATCACAAAAATTTGTCCCTGCAACATTTTTCATATCTACTGGTTTTAGTGAAACTCTAACAAAATTTGAGTCTTTATAAAACTCTCTTAATATCGCCATCTCATCAAAATCTGACTCAACTTGAAGATATATAGAACTTAACATTCCCCTAGTTACTGGGCAAAGATGAGGCACAAAGCTAACTCTATCTAGCTTGACTCCTAGCTTATGGGCTATCTCTGGAGCGTGTCTATGCGAGAGAGGATTGTATGCAAAAAGGTTATCATTTACATTTACAAAATGTGTATTTTCGCTTAGTTTTTTACCAGCTCCACTAACCCCTGTTTTGGCATCTATGATGATCGGGCTATCTTTTTTTATATAGCTTAAAAATGGCAAGATCCCAAGAATAGCCGAAGTTGGAAAACAACCAGGATTTGCTACTAGTTTTGCACTTTTTATCTCATCATAAAAAAGCTCTGGCATACCATAAACAGCTTGTTTTAAGTTCTCTTTGTCGCTATGTTTTGTGTAAAATTTTTCATATATTTCAAGTGGCAAACGATAATCAGCCGATAAATCAACTACCCGCAAACCTTTAGCTATAAGAGGTTTTACAAACTCCATAGCAGCTTGATGCGGAAGTGCTAAAAAGACAAGTTCGCAAAGCTTTGCACACACATCTACATCTGCTTTTTCTACACTCATCTCGCAAGTTTTACTAAGTGATGGATGAAGCTCATTTATGGTTGTGCCACCCTCGCTATTTGCAACATAACTAAGCTCAAAAACAGGGTGTTTTAACACCATTTTTACAAGCTCTAAGCCCGTATAGCCGCTAACTCCGATGATACCTACTTTAATGCTACTCAAAGGTTATCTCTTTATATGTCACTTCAAGAACTTCAAACTCTTTTTGCCCACTAGGAAGCTTAACTCTCACCTCATCGCCCTCCTCTTTTCCTAGGAGTTGCTTTGCTAGAGGTGAATTGTAAGAGATTAGCCCTTTATCTGGGTTGCTCTCACAACTTCCAACAATGGTGTAACAAACTTCTACCTCAGTTAAAACATCATTTAAAAGTATGGTTGAGCCAAAGCAAACTCGTGTGTGATCTAGCTCCTGCGGGTTTACTAGCTTTGAACAAGCAAAAAGCTCACCTAACTCATTTAACCTTGCATCTATCGTTCCTAACATCTCTTTAGCAGCGTGATACTCGGCATTTTCTTTAAGATCCCCTAACTCTCTAGCACTCTCTAGCTCTCTTAGGGTTTGTGGTCTTTTAACATCTTTTAACTCTTTTAATTCAGCTTGAAGTTTTTCATATCCATAAAGTGTCATTGGTTCTATTTTTTGCATAATATTTCTCTTATTTTTTTATACAATTATAACACTTATTGAGTTTAGTTATCTCTTAAAAACTCCAAAACCGCTTTTATAATATCTTCATCATCTTTTGAAGCTGATTTTAGTGAAACTTTTTTCTCATCTTCATAAACTAAAGTTATGTTTTGATGGTAGTTTGAGATGGTTTTTATCTCTTTTTGCATCGCTAGTATCTTGATATTAACTAGTTCAAAAAACTGCTTTGTTGGAGTGTCTATCTCGCCATAACGATCTATTAGCTCATCTTCTAACTCATAAACCTCCTCGCTACTTTGGCAATGCGATAACCTTTTATAAAACTCTAGTCTTAGCCTATCTTCGCTAACAATCTCATCGCTTATATAGGCACTTATAGTTAGTTTTATGTCCACTTTTGAGTGCTTTTGCTCTTTTGTGTTGCTTAGCTCTTTTATGGCATCTTCTAGCATCTTTAGATAGAGCGAATAGCCTATATTTTTTATGTGTCCACTTTGTGCATCTCCAACCAAGTTTCCACCGCCTCTGATCTCAAGATCATGATAAGCTAAAGCTGAGCCACTCCCTAAGTATGAGTTTGACTCAAGTGCTAAAAGTCTTTTTTTTGCATCATCGCCTAGCGTTTGTTTATCATCAACCATAAAATAAGCAAACCCCTCAACACTTCCTCTACCAACCCTACCTCGTAACTGATGCAGATCCGCCATACCAAAATGGTCCGCTCCATCAACGATGATGGTATTTACCCGTGGCATATGTATGCCTGATTCTACTATTGTGGTACTTAGCATCAGATCATACTCGTGCGATTCAAACTTCAAAAGCTCTTTTTCGCTCACTGTGGCACTCACTTTTGAGTGAAGCATAACAACTCGAAGCTCTGGTAGCAGAGCTTTTAGTTCGCCCATTTTTATAGGCATACTATCTATGGAGTTATGTATGTAAAATATCTGTCCGCCTCGCCTTAACTCCCTTAAGATCACCTCTTTTATAAATGCCGCATCCCACTCTTTTACAAAAGTTCTAACACCTTGTCTTTGGCTTGGTGGGGTTA
>JACDJA010002759.1_pt1 | contig 12101 bp, 10 predicted proteins | sample 7449241 | NCBI WGS metagenome assembly JACDJA01 (sample SAMN14253289, study PRJNA609438) | sludge metagenome | isolation source: initial anaerobic sludge | collected 2018-12-20 | reverse complement strand
TCCAGCGCATGTGGTTGGCCCACCTCATCGGCGACCACGACCGGACCGGTCAGCTGCTCGAGCTCATCGACGGACTCCCGTACCTGGAACTGAACGACGTCACCAGAGGGTGGTTGGCAGGAGAGGCGGGTCGCTCGTCCGACGCCGCGGCCGCCGCGGATCGGGCAGCAGCGCTGGAGCTGGCCGCGCTGCCGACCAGCTGGGTGTCGCCCGGTCTCTGGGCTGCGGCAGGCCTCCTGGCCCACCAGCAGGAACGCCCCGACCTGGCCGCCCAGGTCGTGCCGTTGCTGGAGCGCCTGTCGGGGGAGAAGGTCATCTGGGTCTGCAACTTCGTGATCGGCGACGCGGACGAGATGCTCGCCGACCTCCGACCGCTCGCCGCGTCGCTGTCGTGAGGCGGGCGCTGTCGTGAGGCGGGTGCTGTCGTTCGGTCGGGAGCGTTTCCGCCGGCTCCGGTCCGGCCGATCGGCATAGGGTCCGCGGCATGGACACCCACGCCACCGCTCTGCAGGTCGCCGCCGCCATCCGCTCGGGTGAGGTCAGCCCGAGCGAGGTGCTCGACGAGTACCTGGGGCGGGTCGACCGGTTGGATCCGCAGCTCAACGCGTTCAGCCTCCGCGACGACGAGCGGGCCCGCGCCGATGCCCGCGCCGCCGACGACGCGGTGGTCGCGGCCCGCCGCGACGGCACCGACCTGCCCCCGTTCGCCGGCGTGCCGATCCCGATCAAGGACCTCTACGACGTCGAGGGTTGGGTGACCGGTCACGGCTCGCTCGCCGTCAGCGACGAGCCGGCACCGCTCGACGAGCTCTCGGTCGAACGGTTCCGCCGGGCCGGGTTCGTGCTGATGGGCAAGACGACGACGCCCGAGTTCGGTGCGGTGTCGGCGACGGAGTGCAGGCGTACCGGCATCACCCGCAACCCGTGGAACACCGAGCGGACCCCGGGCGGCAGCTCCGGCGGTGCCGCCGCCGCGGTCGCCGCGGGCATGGCCCCGATCGCCCACGCCTCCGACGGTGGCGGCTCCATCCGCATCCCGGCGTCGTGCACCGGTCTGGTCGGCCTCAAGCCGGCGCGAGGTCGGATCACCAGCCGGGTGTACGGCGTGGTCGGCGCGTCGACCCACGGCGTGGTCACCGTCGACGTCGCTGATGCCGCCGCGGCGCTCGACGTGCTCAGCGAGCTCGACCCCGGGTCGTGGGTGGTGGCGCCGCCGCCGACACGCCCGTACGCGCAGGAGGTCGGTGCGGATCCTGGTCGCCTGAGGGTGCGGTTGAGCGTCGAGAACGCGCTGGGCCTCCCGGTCGACCCCGAGTGCGACGCCGCGGCACGTTCGGTGGCCGACACGCTGGCCGACCTCGGTCACGACGTGGTCGAGAAGGCGCCCGAGTGGCCCGACGTCGGCGTGTTCCTGGAGAAGTTCATCACCATCTGGAACTGCCTGGCCATCCTCGCCCCGGTGGTCGACGAGTCGCTCTTGGAGCCGCACAACCGGGCCGCGTTCGACGCGGCCCGGGCCACCGACGCGTTCGCCTACCTGGGCGCGGACGCCGCGTTGCAGGACGCGGCACGATCGCTGGTGTCGCAGTTCCGCAACGACCCGTCCGCATCCGGCTCCGACCCGACCGACGGCTTCGACCTGTTGATCAGCCCGACGATGTCGGTCCTGCCGATCCCGGCCGGCACGATCATGGACGGCATCGACGAGGCGCCCACCGCGCCGATCACCAACGCCATCCCGATGGCCTGCTACACGTCGATGTTCAACGCCACCGGTCAGCCGGCGATCTCCGTGCCGGCACACGTGTCGACGGACGGACTGCCGGTCGGCGTGCAGATCGTCGGAGCCCCGTGGCGTGAAGACGTCCTCCTCCGCGTGGCCTCGCAGCTGGAGCAGGCTCGACCCTGGGCGCCGCTGCCGGTGCTGTGACCGGTCAGGAAGGTCCTGGCTCTGCTGAGTGCGTTGCCAGATGCGACGCGGTACCGACTACTCGTGACGCAAGTCAGGCCATGGGTCGACGGTGATCGAGATCAGCTCCAGGTAAGCGAAGTCGTGAGCCGAAGGCTCGTCGTTCGGACCCCGCTCCGTACCCAGTGACGACTCGAGCAGCTCGAACACGGTCTCTGAGACCCGAACGAGACGTCTCGTCACCGCTGTTGGGTTTCGGTGGCCCCTCGTCCTCGGAGAGCCTGGCCCGCATCGGCGTTGGCCCGTGCCAGGAACTCGGGATCGACGTCGCACAGGTCGGTGGCGGTCCGTTCCCTGAGCAGGTCGAGGCGCTCTTCGGGAGACATCCGTTGGAGGTCCTCGACGGTCACGACTCGGTCAGCCACGGGATCAAGCTATCGCGCTCTACCGTTGGCTCGATGTTCGACGTGGTCGGTCGCCCGGCGCTGGTGCTCTCAACAGCCTGGGTCGCACCATGACGGGCTCGGCGATCCGTTCGGTCGAGGTCCTGCCGCTTCGGCTCCGACTTCGCGAGCCGTTCGCCGTCGCCTACGCCACGATCGAGCACGTCCAGACGGTGCTGGTCCGACTCACCGTCGACGACGGGACGATCGGCTGGGGTGAGGCGACGCCCGATGAGCACGTGACGGGTGAGTCGTTCGAGGAGTCGGTGGCCGCGCTTCGGGATCGGCTGGCACCGGCGGTGGTCGGGCTGAGCGTCGACGACGTCGACGGCATCGTCGCGTTGATCGACGAGGTCGCGCCCGCGACCCCTGCCGCTCGGGCGGCGATCGACGTCGCCGTCCACGACGCTGCGGCGCAGCGTTCCGGGCTGCCGCTGTGGCGGTTCCTCGAGCGGCGGATCGCGGCGGTCGGGGGCGTTCGGTCCAGCAAGGACCACCTCCAGATCTCCCGGGTGGTGAGCAAGCTGGATCCCGACGCCATGGCGGTCGCCGCCGCCGCTCACGTGGCGGCCGGCTTCTCCACCGTGAAGCTCAAAGTGGGCGAACCCGAGGACTGGGAGCTGGACGTCGAGCGCGTGGCCGCGGTGCGCGCTGCGGTCGGTCCCGACATCGGGATCAAGGTCGACGCCAACCAGGGCTGGCGCGTGCCCGACGTGGCGGTCATCGCGATGAGCGCGATGCGAGCGAGCGAGCCACGCTACGTGGAGCAGCCGGTCGATCGGCTCGACATCGAAGGCCTCGCCGAGGTGCGCCGGCGGGTGCCCGGCGTCGCGGTCATGGCCGACGAAGCGGTGGCTGGCGAGGCCGACGTCCGACGGGTGGTCGAGCTCGGTGCTGCGGACCTCGTCAACCTGAAGCTGATGAAGACCGGCGGGCTGGTCCACGCCGTGCGCGCCGACGCGCTGTGCGCGGCTGCGGGCATCGGGACGCAGATCGGCACGATGGTGGAGAGCTCGGTGGCCTCCGCTGCGGGCCTGCACCTGGCGATGGCGTTGGACAACGTCGCCACGGTGGAGATGGGCGGGCCGCTGATGGTCGTGGACGACCCGGGCGACCTGGTGCGCTGCTACGACGGCGAGCGCGTCGTGCTGCGGTCCGACCGCCCCGGCCTCGGCATCACCCTCACTGGGGTGTCGGCGAGGTCGGTTGGTTCAGGCGCCGAACGCCGGGGGCGCCAGGCCCAGCGCCCGCAACGCGTCGATGGTCTCCCGTAGCGGCAAGCCGATCACGGTGGTCGGGTCCCCGTCGATCGACTCGACCAACGCCGCACCCTGGCCCTGGATCGCGTACCCGCCGGCCTTGTCCAGCGGCTCGCCGCCGGCGACGTAGCCGGCCAGCACGTCGGGATCCGTCGGCGCGAACCTGACCAGCGCGACACCGAGCACGTCGGTGGTCGTGCCGTCGACCGAGGTCACTCGCACGGCGCTCAGCGCCGAGTGGGTCCGGCCGGCGAGTGACCGCAACATCCGCAGCGCATCGACGGCATCGGCGGGCTTGCCCAGGATCGACCCGTCGGGAGCGACGACGCACGTGTCCGCCGCCACGACGACCACACCCGGCTCCCACACGGCTTCGGCCTTGGCGGCGGCGAGGCGAGCGACGTAGTCGGACGGCCGTTCGTCGGGGAACGCGGACTCGTCGACGTCCGCGGCTCGGACCGAGAACGAGTAGCCGACCCGCTCCAGCAGCTCTGCCCGACGCGGCGACGCGGAGGCGAGGACGAGCGGAGGTGGCAGCGATTCCGGCCGAGCTGGACCGGGTGCGCTCATCCTCCCGACACCAGTGCTTCGGCGGCGGCCGACAGCTGCACGTCCTCGTCGGGGTCGTCGAGCCATCCGTCGGGCAGCGCCACCCTCTTGAGCGCGTGGTGGTGGCTGCGGGCGATCGCCGCGGGGTCGGTCACCGGGGCGGCGTCGGCGAGCGGACCCAGGCAGTCGAGCAGCGCGTCGAGCTCGTCGAGGTCGCCGACGTGGCCGGCGGCCTGGCGGATCGAGCCGCCGACCGGATAGCCCTTGAGGTACCAGGCCAGGTGCTTGCGGAACGGTGCCAGGCGGAGCCGTCCGTCCAGCGGACCGTCGGTGTGCAGGCCGTCACCGGTGAGCTCGGACCACTCCGCCATCAGCTCGACGTGGCGACGGATCGTCCTGACCACCTCGCCGAGCAGTGGCTCTGGACGCACCGGTCGTCCGGCGAGCGCGTCGTCGAGCTGGCCGAACAGCCACGGGCGCCCCAGGCAGCCACGACCGATGACGACGCCGTCGCAGCCGGTGCGGGCCAGCATGGCCAGTGCGTCGTCCGCGGTGAAGACGTCGCCGTTGCCGAGCACCGGCACGGTCTCGACGGCGGCCGCGAGCTCGGCGATCGCCTCCCAGCGTGCGGATGGCGCATAGTGCTGCAGCGCCGTGCGGGCGTGCAGCGCCACCCAGGCCGCCCCTCCGTCGACCGAGATGCGGGCGGTGTCGAGGAACGTGATGTGGTCGTCATCGATCCCCATGCGGAACTTCACCGTCACCGGAACCCGTCCACCCGACTCGGCATCCGCTGCATCGACCACCGCTGCGACCACCCGGCCGAGGAGCTTGCGCTTGTAGGCCAGCGCGGCACCGCCGCCGTTGCGGGTGACCTTGGCGGCCGGGCAGCCGAAGTTGAGGTCGAGGTGGTCGACAAGTCCGTCGCCCACCAGCTGGCGCACCGCTTCGGACAGGTAGCCCGGGTCGGTGCCGTAGAGCTGCAGCGACCGGATCGGTTCTGACGGGTGGAACCTCGTGAGCGCCCACGTGGTCGGGTGCTGCTCGACCAGCGCGCGGGCGGTGACCATCTGGTTGACGAACAGGCCGCCACCGAACTCGGCGCACAGCACCCGGAACGGCGCGTCGGTCACGCCGGCCATCGGTGCCAGCACCACCGGCGGGTCGATCGACAGCGGGCCGATCGACAGCGGCGCTGGTCGAGAGGGTGCGGGCACGAGCCGTAGTGTGCCGCAGATGAACATCCAGCCTGGGATCCTGGACGAGACCACCACCTGCCACTGCGCGCAGCAGTACGAGGTCGTCGGCGGCGTCGACGTGACGGCGCTTCGGAAGGTGATCGGGTCCATCCTCGACCTCGCCGGTGCCGATCGTGGCCCGACACACGTCGTGGTCGCGTTCGGGGCCTCGCTGCTCGGCACGCTCGCGCCGCAGGAGATGCCGGCCGGCATGCGCCCGTTCATGCCGATCGCCGGTCCGAGCGGCTCCGGCGTGCCGGCGACCCAGGACGACCTGTTGGTCTGGTTCAGCTCGACGACGGCGGACCGCTGCCTGTCGGGAGCGTGGTTGGCTCGTGCGGCCCTCGATGGCTTGGCCGAGCTGAGGTCGGAGACGCACGGCTTCCAGTACTTCGACCACCAGGACCTCACCGGGTTCGAGGACGGGACCGAGAACCCCGAGGGTTCCGAGCGGGTCGAGGTGCTGGCCATCCCCGAGGGGCCGTCAGCAGGCGGATCCTTCGTGCTGGCCCAGCGCTGGATCCACGACCTCCGGGCCTTCGAGTGCCTGGCGATCGACGAGCAGGAACTGATCTTCGGCCGCACCAAGGACGGTTCGGTCGAGCTGGACCCGCTGCCCGAGCGCTCGCACGTCGAACGCGTGGTGATGCACGACGACCAGGGCGAGGAGCGCGAGATCTACCGCCGCTCGTTCCCCTACGGCACCACCGACGAGCTGGGGCTGTTCTTCCTGGCGTTCAACAAGGACCTCGACACGTTCCAGGAGATGCTCGAGCGCATGTTCGGCGTCGCGGACGGGTCGACGGATCGACTCACCGACGTGTCGCGACCCGTGACGTCCGCCTACTACGTGGCGCCCCCCGTCGAGGTGCTCGACGCGATCGTCGCCCGATCCTGACGAGCAGCGGTTCCGACGAGCAGCGGTTCTGACGAGAAGTCAGGACCGTTCCGGTCGGATCCTCACCGCAGAATCCGTCGACGCAGCGGCGGACCCGCCGGCGGAGCAGATGCGTTGCCTGGTCCGGGGCGCGGGCGTATGGTGGAGCAGATGCACGCAGCGACCACCCTCCTCCTGCTCATGTAGGCGAGCCCGCCCCACGCCGCGGCTCGCCGAACCTCCTGCGCCCACGCAGGGGGTTTCTTGGTTTTCAGGGCCAGACCAGATCCAGCCAGACCAGATCCAGCCAGACCAGATCCACCAGACCAGAACAGGACACCCGCCATGTCAGGTACCTCGCCCACGAAGATGCCCTTCGAGAAGTACCGGCCGTTCCTGCCCCTCTCCGCGGAGCAGGGCGGGTCGGCCAACGGCGGGCTCCTCGACCGCACCTGGCCCAACAGCGTCGTCGACCATGCGCCGATCTGGTGCTCGGTGGACCTGCGTGACGGCAACCAGGCGTTGATCGACCCGATGGACCCGAACCGCAAGATGAAGATGTTCACCACGTTGGTGGAGATGGGGTTCAAGGAGATCGAGGTGGGCTTCCCCTCGGCATCGCAGACCGACTTCGACTTCCTGCGCGAGATCATCACCGGTGAGCGGATCCCCGACGACGTGACGATCCAGGTGCTGGTGCAGTGCCGGCCCGATCTGATCGAGCGGACCTACGAGGCGCTCGAGGGCGCGCCGCGGGCCATCGTTCACTTCTACAACTCGACGTCGGTGCTGCAGCGCGACGTGGTGTTCCGCAAGGATCGCGACGGCATCACGCAGATCGCGACCGATGCTGCTCGCCTCGTCCGCAAGTACCAGGACACCTTGCCTGGGACCGAGATCCGCTACGAGTACTCGCCCGAGTCGTTCACCGGCACCGAGCCCGACTACGCGATCGAGATCTCGGCCGCGGTCATGGACGCGCTCGACCTCGGTGCCGACGAGAAGGTCATCATCAACGTCCCGGCGACGGTCGAGATGTACATGCCGAACATCTACGCGGACGTCGTGGAGTACTTCGGTCGCAACATCCCCGATCGCGACCAGGTCATCTTGTCGCTGCACCCGCACAACGACCGGGGCACCGCGGTCGCCGCGGCCGAGATGGGCCTGCTGGCCGGAGCCGACCGGGTGGAGGGCACGTTGTTCGGCAACGGTGAGCGCACCGGCAACGTCGACCTGGTGACCATCGGGCTGAACCTGTTCACACAGGGCGTCGACCCGCAGCTCGACTTCTCCGACATCGACGCCCTGCGTCGCACCGCCGAGTACTGCAACCGCCTCCCGGTGCACGAACGCCATCCGTACGTGGGCGACCTGGTGTACACGGCGTTCTCCGGCTCTCATCAGGATGCGATCAAGAAGGGCACCGAGGCGCTGGGCGTCGGACCCGCGGGCGGTACGGTCGACTACGAGGCGTGGGAGGTTCCGTATCTGCCGATCGACCCGTCGCACCTGGGACGCACCTACGACGCGGTGATCCGGGTCAACAGCCAGTCCGGCAAGGGCGGGGTGGCCTACGTGATGAAGGCGGAACATGGCCTGGACCTGCCGCGCCGCCTGCAGATCGAGTTCTCCAAGGCCATCCAGGGCGTGGCCGAGGACACCGGGTCGGAGATCTCACCTGCTCAGATGTGGGAGGCGTTCGAGGCCGCCTACTTGAGCCAGGACGACGCGGCCGACGGTGGTCGGGGCATCGAGCTCCGGACGGCGGAGGCGACCACGAACGCACAGCGCTCTGTGGTCACGGCACAGCTCATCGTCGACGGCGAGCCCAGGACCGTGGTGGGCGAAGGGGGTGGCCCGATCTCCGCCTTCGTGCACGGGCTGCGCGACGACCTCGGCATCGAGGTGGAGGTCGTCGACTACTCGGAGCACGCGGTGTCGGCCGGCACCGACGCCACCGCCGTCGCCTACGTCGAGGCCAAGACGCCCGACGGCTCGGTCCGCTGGGGTGTCGGCCTCGACGAGTCGATCCTGACGGCGTCGATCAAGGCGGTGATCTCCGCCGTCAACCGACACCGGGCCGCGGTGCGCTGACGCTCGGGCGCGAGCGCGGGCACTGCCGGCCGGAACGGTCAGCGACCGGTGGTGATGTAGTCCTGCAGCTGGCGGCGCTCCTCTTCGAGCTGCTCCAGCCGGGCCTTCACGACGTCGCCGATGCTGACGATGCCGACGAGGACGCCGTCGACCACGACGGGCAGGTGGCGACACCGCGTCTCGGTCATCCGTCGCGCCAGGTGTTCGAGGTCCTCGTCCGGCTCGCAGGTCACGACGTCGAGCCGCATGGCCGACGACACCGGCTCGTGCAGCATCGAGTCGCCCCGCTCGGCCAGCCGACGCACGATGTCGCGCTCGGAGACGATGCCGTCGATGTGGCGCCCGTCGCCCGACACCACCAGCGCACCCACCCCGCGCAGGCGCAGCTCGTTGATCGCCTCGACCAGCGGCGCGGTGGGTGCCGTCGTGGCCACCGTGGACCCCTTGCTGGACAGGATCGATGACACCCTCATCGCTGGACCCCCTGTTCAAGGTCGTCCTCGCCGAACCCTCGGTGCGGCGACGACCGACGTGTGGTCACCACAGGATACGGCGGCAGGGGCGCGCTGTCATCGGATCTGTCACACCGCACACCAGAATGGGCGGGTGCAGCCGCGTGAGGTCCTCGGCGACATCGTGGAAGGGGTGGATCGTCGTGCCCCGGGCCTGGTCAGGTTCCTGGCGGCGCTGCGTTGGGGCGGGCTCCGCACGGTCAACCCTGACGCGTGGCTCTGGGGCGCCGAGGCCGCAGTCGCGACCGGTCTCGGGGTCGGGTTCCGTGAGGGTGTGCGCTCGGTGAGCTCGGGGCGGGTGCGCGTACCGGTCGTGCCGACCGTCGTCACGACCTGGCTCGCAGTGCATGCCGCGCTCTGGCGGTGGGACACCCTGCGCTGGCGTCGTCGGCGGGTGGCGCTGGTGGTGGACCTGCCGCTCGACGAGGTGGTGGCGCTGGCCGGCCGACTCGATGAGGTCGGGCTCGAGGTCGAGCGCTGGGAGCGCGGCGTGCGTGGTGGGCGGCGCGTGCACGGGCTGTGGTGCCGGGCCGGCGACGTGCGCGCCGTCAACGGTGCGATCGACGTCGCCCGCCAGTCAGTCGTTGATGCCTGAGGTCACCGTGGTGGTCGTAGCCCCCGGGAGCGAGCCGGTGGTCGCGCCGCCGGTCGCGGCGGTCGTGGTCGTGACTGATCGGGCGATCGCCGAGTAGCGGGCGACGGCGTCGAGGCACTGGCCATCGACGCCCTTGGCCGCGAGCACCCGACGGACCGACGCGAGGACCTGGTCCGGTGGGATCCGACCGGAGGAGATGGCGTCGACGAGCCGGTCGTGGACCTCGGGCACCACGTCGGCTCCCGAGACCATCGCGATGTCGGCGCCGGCGGTGATCGCCTTCTCCGCCGCCTCGGCCTGGGTGTCGGTGGCGGCGATCGCGCCCATGCCCAGCGAATCGGTGATGATCAGGCCGTCGAAGCCCTCGGCTCCCCGGAGCTCTCCTGTGATCGCTGCCTGCGAGAGGCTGGCGGGCTCACCGTCCTGCGTCAGCCCGGGGACCTCCGCGTGGGTGACCATGATCGCCGGCACGCCGTCCTCGATGGCGGTCTGGAAGGGGATCAGGTCCTTGGCCCGCAGCTCCGCGATGCTGTCGAGCGACGTCAGCTTCTGGTGCGGGTCGGCCTGGCCACCACCGATGCCGGGCCAGTGCTTGACGACCGGGGTGATGCCGTTCTTCTGCATGGCGGGCCAGACGGCAGCCACGAAGTTCGACACGGTCTGCGGTTCCGTCCCGTACGCGCGGGTGCCGAGCCCGGAGCCGGACCCCACGTCGGCGACCGGTGCGAAGTTCATGTTGAACCCGAGCTGGCGCATGGCAGCGGCGTGTTCGCCGGCCTGCGTCGCAGCGTCGGTCGTCGTGCCCTTGGCGACGGTGGCAGCCGAGGGGACCTCGCCGATCGCCAGGCGGAGTCGTTGCACGGTGCCACCCTCCTCGTCGGCTCCGACGAGGGGCGTCATCGGGGCGTCCTCGACCGCGGCGGCGATCTGGTCGCCGACGTCCTTGGTCTGGTTGCCCTTCAGGCCGAAGCCGCCGATCGTGCCCTTGGCGAGCGGGCCGGCCGCGACCTGCGGTGATGTCACCATCGCGAGCACGAGCTGGGCGGCTCGGGCCTCCACCGGCAGCATCTGGGCGCAGTCTGGCGGCTGGGTGGTCGACGTCGTGGTGCCGTCGCCGGGATCCGCAGCACGGACGTCGACCTGTTGGCCCGACGTCCCGGCGCATCCGACCGCGAACGCGGTGACCGTGGCCAACGTCATCGCGAGCAGCGATCGGGCGCGGCCGTTCAGTGAGGCGGCCGCTGACATGTCGGTTCACCGTAGCGCCGTCGGACAGACTGATGGCGATGTCGGTCCACAGGTTGACGTCGCCGAAGGGGCCCGACCGGGTTCCCGGCGCCGGGGGGACCCGATTCGCGTATCCGCCGACGGCGCCGGCCACCACGACGGTGGCGAACCTGCGCGCCGCCTTCGGTGACCTCGGTGCCGACCGGGTGACCGACCACGAGGTGTCGTTGGTCGGCAGGGCGGTGCTCGTCCGCGACCACGGCGGGATCGCGTTCGTGGTGCTCCAACAGGACGGCGATCGCATCCAGGTGGTCGTCGCTGACGAGCGCGTCTCGCTCGCCCGCTCAGGCCTCGAACGCAGCGACGTCGTCGCCGTCACTGGTGTCGTGGGTACGACGCGCGCCGGGGAGCTGTCGGTGTTCGCCGACGAGATCACCGTGCTGGCTCCGAACCTGCTGCCGCCACCCGACAAGTTCCGCGGCCCTCGCGATCCGGGCCGTCGCGCCCGCGAGCGCGAGCTCGACCTCATCGCCAACGAGACGAGCGCCCGAACGTTTCGGACCCGCTCGGCGGTGGTGCACGCCCTGCGCGCCGAGCTCCACGACCTGGGGTTCACCGAGGTGGAGACCCCGATGCTGTCCTCGTCGGCCGGTGGCGCGGTCGCCCGACCCTTCAGCACTCACCACCATGCCCTCGACATCGACCTGCACCTGCGGATCGCCCCTGAGCTGCACCTCAAGCGGCTCGTGGTGGGGGGCTTCGACCGGGTGTTCGAGATCGGCCGGGTGTTCCGCAACGAGGGCATCGACAGCACCCACAACCCCGAGTTCACGATCCTCGAGGCGTATCAGTCGCCCGGCGACCAGTACGCCATGATGGACCTTGTCGAACGGCTGGTCGGCGTCGCCGCGGCGGCGGCATCGGCGACGACGGTCGAGCTCGACGGAACCACGGTGGACCTCACCCGCCCCTGGCGTCGGGTCCGGATGCTCGACGTGGTCGAGGAGGTGACCGGTCGCCGCATCGAACCGGCCGGTGACCTCGACGACGCCCGTGCGGCGCTCGACGACCTCGGCGTCCACTGGCAGCCGACGTGGGGTCCGGGCCGGTGCCTGTCGGCCGTGTTCGACCAGCTCGTCGAAGCCACCCTGGTCCTGCCGACGATCGTGTTCGACCACCCGCTCGAGGTCTCGCCGCTGGCCCGGCGGCACCGGAGCGACCCCGGCGTCGCCGAACGGTTCGAGGTGTTCGTCGGTGGCCGTGAGCTCGCCAACGCCTACAGCGAGCTGAACGACCCGGTGGACCAGCGCGCCCGCATGGAGTCCGCGGCGCTCGCGGCGTCGGCCGATGAAGGCGTCCGGCTCGCCGAGGTCGACGAGGACTTCCTCCGGGCCC
>JACDJA010002754.1_pt1 | contig 12123 bp, 6 predicted proteins | sample 7449241 | NCBI WGS metagenome assembly JACDJA01 (sample SAMN14253289, study PRJNA609438) | sludge metagenome | isolation source: initial anaerobic sludge | collected 2018-12-20 | reverse complement strand
CCAGAGGAGCTCGATACCTTTACCAGGCGGACAATATTGAATGTTTTTGAAGTGCACGAGCATAGGGACCGTCAATATAAGGCTTATCCTGTGCGGCCCGTTTTGGATCAGATTTTTGGACAAGCCTGGAGAGCTGCAGACGAGATTGTCTTTAGCTGCAAAGATGGCTATCAGCCCAGTATTCCGGTTGCGAAGTTTCTCACTTATGACGCCTATCTTGCAGTTGCCAGCGCAGATGGTTCCCCTTTTATACTGGGTAACACGCTGCAAAATCATGAAGTGGTGGAACTGGGGCCGGTTTATCTGGTATGGGATAACCTGAAATTCCCTATCCTGCTTGAGGAAGGCGCTGCCGATATGCCGTATCAGATCATTGGCATTGAGCTCGCTTCTTTTGCCACCCGTTTCCCGGGGATGTTTCCGCCAGCGCGTGTTTCTGCCGAAGTCAAACGTGGTTTTCTGCATTTCCGCAAATATTGCATGGCGTGCCATACCATCAACGGACAAGGCGGGGGAAAAGCGCCTGAATTAAATTACCCGGTCAGCGTAACCGAATACTTCAAACCAGAATACCTGAAACGCTGGATTGATGATCCGGCCAGTCTACGCTACAACACGACTATGCCGGCGCTAGCTGCAGAAATACCGGAGCGAGAGAAAGTTTTAGAAGAAATTATTGCTTACCTGACGACTATGCAGAGGGTGAAGCACACTCCGCCTGCGAAAAACAGCAAAAAATGATTCTGTTACTGCCGCTGGTAACGATATACAGCACATCCAGTATGTTCAGTCCGGGATGACGGTAACGCCAGGCAATGATTCGGGGTCGTTGATTCCCTCAAGTATTTCACCCCGGTGAATTAATTTAACCGGTCGCTGCAGGATCTCGCGTACAAAATTAGGTTGTGCGAGCAGGGCATGGTGAGTCGCTCCGTTGTAGAGCTGCAAATCCTGCAATCCCTGTTTATCTAGACGTGCATTAACTTCTTCTGAGCTCAGAAGAAGAGGATCAGTCGTGTCGGAAGCCATGGCCATACACCATAACGTGCCGTAGAGCGGGACATACTGCAAATAGGGCCGAACGATGGCAAACACTTTCCGTAACGAAGCGGCAATTCTTGCCATGGGTATCTGCAAATGAATGGGTGATCCGATATGCAGCGAAATTACCCCACCGGGATTCAACAGCTTTTGGCAGGCACGATAAAATTCAACTGTGTAAAGATCGGTTGCTGGCCCGAACGGGTCGGTCAAGTCGAGAATGATCTGATCGAAGCGTTCAACGCTACTTTCAATAAAAGGCAGCGCATCGCCCAGGAGCAGCTCCAGGCGCGGATCATCAAATGCCCCGCGATGAATAGTTGGCAACCATTCTCGCGCCATCCGGATCACCTCACCATCCAGTTCAGCCAGTACCAGGCGCTGCACCCCGGGATATTTGAGTAACTCTTCTGCCGCGCCGCCATCGCCACCACCAACAATCAGGGCGTGGCGCGGTGCACCATGGCTGATGGCAGGCAAATGCACCATGGGTTCATGATAAAAAAATTCATCACGCTCCGAGGTCATGAAACAGCCATCGATGCGCATCACCCGGCCAAACAGTGGATTCTCAAAAATCTCAATTTTTTGCCAGGCTGAGTTTACCTTTGCCAGTTGTCGGCTTGCACGCAGATAAAAACCAAAATCCGGGCTCAGACGCTCTGCTACATAACGCGCTTTATAAGCATTGCCGGATTCTTCCATCACGCACGCTCAACCCGGTGCAGATGCGGATCAGCCGGATTGAAGGCTTCCAGAATGCTGTCGAACAGTTGCTGTGCTTTGGGGCGATTGTCGGATGAATAGTTACAGACATACACATCCAGGGTCACATAACCGGATTCCGGCCAGGTGTGAATGGATAAATGGGATTCTGCCAGTACCACTACACCAGTCACACCGCCTCCTTCGCCAAAACTGTGGAAAAGACTGCCAACGATGGTTAAACCAGCTGCAGTTACGCATTGCTTGCAGAACGTTTCCAGAAAATCAGCATCCAGCATCAAGCGTTCATCGCATGAACAACCGTATAAATCACCAATCAAATGCAAACCCATTGCACTGCGCTTAACGGTAGATGGCATGGATGTAACGGTAATCATAGTATTCATGGATATAACTCCCTTTTCTTTTACTTGGTCAGCAGAACCAGCAAGCTTTTTGCAGCACGAAATTCGTTATCCGCTTGCTATGTAACTTTTGTAGCATGTAAATAGACAGGAAGGCGTGTCGCCGGTCAAGTTGCCAAGCCTTCATTTCGTTGCTGTACAGCACTGTAAGCAAGCAACGCTGGCTGCACTCTGTCCGGCCAGGATTTTTTCAAGCCGCTGATTATAGCGCTCAAACAAGCTGAAACAAATAGCACTTGCCGGAAGAGCAGGTAGTACGGCCATAATTGGCCAGATATCTGTTGTTCATAGCATGATTCGCTATAAAACAGCTATATTCCCGACGATCCGGGCGTACCGCATAATGAAAGGATGATCTGTTTTATCAATAAATCTCTAACCAGGGCTTGTGCCTGGCTGCTGCACCCATTCGTGCAACAGTACATAATCGATTTTACCCGTCGCCAGTAACGGCAGTTTGTCAATGTACAAAATGTTCTGTGGGATTCCCAGTTCGCCCAGATCATTTTTGCTGAAATAAGTGATGATTTCACTTCGATCTGCTTGCTGGCGGGTGGTAATCAGCACAATCTGCTCACCTTTTTTCGCATCAGGACGCTGGATTACGGCATGACCATAACCTGGCCACAGCCGATTGATGGCTTCCTCCACCGCTGTCAACGAGATCATTTCTCCACCAATTTTGGCAAACCGTTTGGCGCGCCCCTTAATGAAAACATAACCTTCCTCGTTGATTTCAACGATGTCGCCTGTATCATGCCAGCCTTCGGCGGGCGGTACGATCATGCCGGGATTGGCGGCCAGATAATAGCCCAGCATCACATTCGGGCCAGATACCAGCAATCTGCCACCCTGGCTGATTCCCGCAACCGGTTCCAGTCTGCTGTGAATACCTGGCAACAGGCGACCCACTGAGCCGGGATGGTTATGCATCGGCGTATTTAAACTGAGGATAGGGGCAGTCTCCGTCGTGCCGTAGCCTTCAAAAATACGTACACCAAAATTTTCCGACCATAGTCTGCGTGTGCTTTCCCGCAATTTTTCAGCACCGGCGAATACATAACGAATGCTGTAAAAATCGTAAGCATTGGCATAGCGCGCATAGCCAGCAAGAAAGGTATCTGTGCCAAACATCAGGGTGGCGTTGGTATCGTAGATCAGCTCGGGAATGATCCGGTAATGCAGCGGTGATGGATACAAAAAGACCCGGATACCGGACAACACTGGCAGCAATGTGCCACCCGTCAAGCCAAAAGAATGAAAGATCGGCAAGGCATTGAATACCAGATCGCTCGGGCCGAAATCAATCCGGGCAGATACCTGAAAGCGATTTGCCTGTAGATTGGTATGGCTGAGTACAACCCCCTTGGGCGTATCTTCGGAGCCGGAAGTAAACAGAACCACAGCCGGTGCATCCGGATCGCGCCGGGAATCCGTCAGACGATAACTTATTCCGGGTAGCCAGCCTGCCACCAGTCCCATCAGCTTGTGCCACCAGTGCACCTGGTGCGGCAGATCTTCCAGATAAATCAGATTGATCTGCTGTGCTTTCAGACTGTCGATCTGCCTGCTCAGTTTTGCCACTTCGATAAATTTGCGTGCAGTAATGACTGTCCGGATTTGTGCAATCCGGCAAGCCATCACCAGATTTCTGGAGCTGGCAGAAAAATTCAGCATAGCGGGCACACGCCCGAAAGCATGTAGTGAAAAAAAGCAAATCAGGTTGCTCACCATATTGGGCAGCATGATCCCCACGTTTTCTTGCGCATGCGTACGGTGGCGCAAAATAGCACCCAGTATGAAGCTGCGGGTGATCAGTTGCGAATAATTCAGCGGATGACGTTCAACATCTTCTGCGATGGTATGTTTTCCGCCATGTGTAGCAGCAGCGTCGAGCAGAGACTGAAATAGGGTTTGCTGCATGGCATTGCTCTGAAAGACAGTGGTGGCCATGATGTCGTATAGCTTTAGCCCGGCTGTTCGGCGGCGGCGCCTGCCACGGATTGAGTCCGGCAGATTAAAGTTTTCTGGCGGCATGACGGTGATGGTGATCCTGGGAAACCAGCGTATTCTCACTTTGCCTTTCAATCTGGAAAAAGGCGTGTATTGTGGGCCTGACAGGCTAACTGGAAGCAATTTTGCATCGACTTTATCTGCAATCATGGCTGGGCCTTCGTAGATTTTCATGAGCGCTCCAGTCATTGTCATTCGACCCTCCGGAAAAATCACCACTCTTTCACCGTTTCTGACTCGTTTGATCAGCAGGCGTGTGGAAAGGGGATTGATCGGATCCACCGTCACCGTATCCGCCAGAAACAGGAATGGCCGAACCCACCATTTCCGGGCAATATCAGAATTGATGGCAAAACACAGGCGCTCAGGAAAACATACGCTTAGCAGTGCGGCATCCAGGAATGACAGGTGATTGGCAACGATCAATACCCTTTCTCCCGCCTGCTGATAATGTTCCAGCCCATTGATCTTCAGACGGTAAAAGGTATGAAAGACCCAATGCAAAATGGATCTGGCCAATTCATACGGCAACAATTTTGCAATGTAGATTGCCACCAGACCATTGAGCAGCGCGATCGTCAGGAATACCTCGGGAACAGTAAAATCCAGTGCCAGCATCACACTGATTCCCAGTGCAGAAACCACCATGAATAGCGCATTCATGATGTTATTGGCAGCAATGGCGCGTGATCGGTGGGAGGCTTCCGCGTAGTTCTGCACAATGGCATACAACGGCACGATGTAAAGCCCGCCACTGATCGAGATGACCAGCAGATCCAGCAGGATTCGCCAATGAGCGAATGATTCCAGAAAACTCAGTGCGCCGATGAGTTCCCCGCTTGCCGCAGGTGCAAGTGACGTGCTGGCAAAATACAGATCAGTTGTGAAGAACGTCATGCCCAGCACACCCAAAGGCACATAAGTGGCAGCCACTTTCCCCTTGAGCAACTTGTCGCACAGCAGGGCACCGATGCCGATCCCCACCGAAAAGAGCGTTAAGAACAGCGTAACAACCTGTTCATTCCCGCCGATAATTTCCTTGGCGAAGGTGGGAAACTGCGACAAAAATGTAGCACCAAACAGCCAGAACCACGATATCCCGAGAATGGCGTGAAACACTGTGCTGTTCTGCCGAGCTTGCTGAATGATTGTGCGCGTGTCTTGGAGAAGATGCCAACTGACTGTTGTATCCACTGCAGCCGGTTGAACCGGGGGAATAAACAGGCTGAATAACCAGCCTGCCAATGCCGCGCCAATTACGATACCGGATACAATCCATCCCCCTTGTTCAGCCAGAATAAGTAATCCACCTATGATTGTACCGAGCAGGATGGCAATAAATGTTCCGGCACTAACCAGCGCATTGCCGCCGATCAACTCATCTTCTTGCAACTGATCCGGCAGGATGCTGTATTTCAGCGGCCCGAAAAAGGCCGAGTGTGTGCCCATTAAAAACAGGATCATCATCAGCAGCATGACGCTGTCCAGATAAAACCCGGCGGCAGCTCCGCCCATCAGAATGATTTCGACGAATTTGACATAGCGGATCAGCCGCGCCTTGTCCCATTTATCCGCCAGTTGACCGGCAAGCGCAGAAAAAACAAAAAATGGCAGGATGAAAATACCGGCCGCCAGCGTAACCATGATCTGTGGGCTCAGGCCCGCGTTGTCCATAGCGGCATAGGTAATCAGGATCACCAGTGCATTCTTGAAAACATTGTCATTGAATGCACCCAGAAACTGGGTAACAAAAAAGGGTAAAAAACGTCTGCTTGAAAGCAGTTTCCACTGACTTGAATGCATGGCAAACCTTCTCGGATAGTGATCTTTTGATTATAGGGAACTCTTCCCGGAAACCATAGCCTCTAATACGGCATCATCTGCTGTTGACAATCGGCATGCACAACAGGTACCATTATTTAACCATTCATACCACAATATATTGTGGTTCAAGCTATTTGACGGTTATCGTCATTTTCATTGCAATTACTTGTTTTTAGTCATTTTTTCAATCAGCAGTACGCCCGGATTGAACAGGAGAAATTGATCATGCAGCTCGCTACAGACGCCCCTTCATCCTCCTCTATTCTCCAGAAAAATTTTCTGGGAGAGATGACCGATTCGCCAGCAACCCGGCAGGATTATTCCCAATATAAAGTGATCCGCCGCAATGGTGCTGTAGTGGCATTTGAGCCGGGCAAAATTTCCATCGCGATGACCAAGGCGTTTATTGCGGTACGAGGCGGACAAAGTGCGGCTTCCTCCAGTATGCGTGAGATCGTGGCACAGCTGACCGGCGAAGTGGTGCATGCGCTGACTCGCCGCCGCCCGGGAGGAGGCACGTTTCATATCGAGGATATTCAGGATCAGGTAGAGCTGGCGCTGATGCGCTCGGGTGATCATGACGTTGCGCGCGCCTATGTGCTGTACCGTGAGGAGCGGGCGCGGGAACGGGCAAGGCAGCAGAAAGAGCAGCCGACTTCTACCCAGGCAGCGGTGTTGCATATTGTGGAAAATGGACAAAGAATTCCGCTGGATCCATCCCGACTGACAGCACGCATTGAATCGGCCTGCCAGCATCTGGGGAATGTCGTCAATGCAGGGTTGATCGTCAAGGCAATGCTGAGAGATTTATATGATGGCGTGCCTGCGGAAGAAGTCAGGAAATCCGCCATTTTATCTGCGCGCGCCTTGATCGAAAAAGAACCTGCCTATAGCTTTGTGACAGCCAGGCTGCTGCTGGACAACATTCGCCATGAAGTTCTGGGTGAAGATGTTTCCCATGAGGCCATGCAGTCACGCTATGCCGATTATTTTCCAGGTTTTATCCGACAGGGGATGGAGGCCGGGCTGCTGGATGAGCGTCTGGGCCAGTTTGATCTGGCACGGTTGTCAGAAACACTGATGGCAGATCGTGATCTGCAATTTGGCTACCTCGGCTTGCAAACCCTGTATGACCGGTATTTTTTGCATATTTCCGAACGGCGTATCGAGCTGCCCCAGGCATTCTTCATGCGTGTTGCCATGGGACTGGCGCTGAATGAAATTGATCGTGAGGCGCGTGCTATCGAGTTTTATCATCTGCTGTCGACATTTGATTTCATGAGTTCAACGCCAACATTGTTTAACTCTGGCACACGACGCTCGCAGCTATCCTCATGCTATCTGAGCACGGTGCCGGACAGTCTTGATGGTATCTACGAAGCCATCAAGGAGAATGCCTTGCTGTCCAAGTTCGCGGGCGGGCTGGGTAATGACTGGACACCGGTCCGGGCAATGGGAGCGCGCATCAAGGGCACTAACGGCAAATCGCAGGGCGTGGTACCTTTTCTCAAGGTGGTTTCGGATACAGCAGTGGCCGTTAACCAAGGCGGCAAGCGCAAAGGCGCAGTCTGTGCCTACCTGGAAACCTGGCATCTTGATATCGAAGAATTTCTGGAGTTACGCAAAAATACTGGTGATGATCGACGGCGGACGCATGACATGAATACCGCTGTCTGGGTACCGGATCTGTTCATGAAGCGTATGCTGGAAGATCAGGAATGGACGCTGTTTTCACCTTCCGACACACCGGATCTGCACGAGAAATATGGCAAGGCATTTGAAGAAGCCTATATTGCCTATGAAGAGCAGGCGACGCAGGGCAGATTGGCGCTGCATAAACGTATCCCGGCCCGGCAACTGTGGCGCAAGATGCTGACGATGCTGTTTGAAACCGGCCATCCGTGGATCACGTTCAAGGATCCATGCAATATCCGCTCGCCACAAAATCATGTTGGCGTCGTACACAGCTCCAACCTGTGTACCGAGATTACGCTGAATACCAATGAAAAGGAAATTGCCGTATGCAACCTGGGATCGATTAATTTGCCGGCACATATTGTGGATGGCAAACTGGATCTGACTAAGCTCAAGCAGACAGTCGCCACGGCCATGCGCATGCTGGACAATGTGATCGATATCAATTTTTACGCAGTAGCAAAAGCGCGCAATGCCAATTTACGCCATCGGCCGGTCGGGCTGGGCATCATGGGATTTCAGGATTGCCTGCATAAACTAGGGATTTCCTATGCATCCCGCGAAGCGGTTGAATTTGCTGATAGTTCAATGGAAGCAGTTGCCTATCACACCTACTGGGCATCTACTGAACTGGCTGAAGAGCGCGGCACCTATGCCACCTATCACGGCAGTTTGTGGGAGCGCGGCATCCTGCCACAGGATTCGCTGGCGTTGTTGCAGGAGGAACGTGGTGGCCATGTGGAGGTTGATACCTCATCCACGCTAGATTGGACCCCATTACGTGAGCGGATCAAGCAATACGGCATGCGCAATTCCAATTGCCTGGCGATTGCACCCACTGCGACAATCTCCAATATTATTGGTGTTTCGGCCAGCATCGAACCCACCTACCAGAATCTATATGTTAAATCCAATCTTTCCGGCGAATTTACGGTCGTCAATCAATCGCTGGTTAATGACCTCAAGAAGCAGGATTTATGGGATGAAGTCATGATCGCAGATCTCAAACACTACGATGGCGCTGCCAGCAAGATCGACCGGATTCCTGAAAATCTGCGTGCTCTTTACGCTACCGCATTTGAGATCGATCCCCGATGGCTGGTTGAAGCAGCTGCCAGAAGACAAAAATGGATTGATCAGGCGCAATCCCTCAATCTTTATATGTCAGGTGCTTCCGGTAAGAAAATGGATGATTTATATCGATTGGCTTGGTTGCGTGGTCTCAAGACAACCTATTATCTGCGCGCCATGGGGGCGACCACTGCAGAAAAATCAACAGTGCATACCGGCACGCTGAACGCGGTCCCTGCACAGCAAAATGGGCATACGGACAGCTCAGGGCAAATCCATTCCGCCACAAAACAGTGCGCGATCGACGATCCTGAATGTGAAGCGTGTCAGTAAGTATTGAAAAATTTCCCCAGATAATTCAAAAATATAAAGAGGAATAAAAGGATGTTGAATTTTGAAGATGAAGTATTTCAGCCGAGAAATATCCCAGCAAGCGTCCCCACACAAAAAACAACTGCTGAACAGCAAGGGCTGCACGAAGAAATATCAGCAGAAAATCATCGCCGGGTTTCCGTAGAAGACAAGCGCATTATTAATTGCAAGGCGGATGTTAATCAGCTGGTGCCATTTAAATACAAATGGGCATGGGAAAAATATCTGTCAGCCTGTGCCAACCACTGGATGCCGCAAGAAATCAACATGACGCGTGATATTGCCCTGTGGAAAGATCCCAATGGGTTGACTGAGGACGAGCGCCGTATCGTCAAGCGTAACCTCGGTTTTTTCGTCACGGCTGATTCACTGGCGGCCAACAATATCGTGCTGGGAACCTACCGGCACATTACCAATCCCGAATGCCGCCAGTATTTATTGCGTCAGGCTTTTGAGGAAGCAATCCACACGCACGCTTATCAATATATTGTCGAATCGATTGGCCTGGATGAAGGCGAAATCTTTAATGCCTATCATGAAATCAAATCGATTCGTGACAAGGACGAATTTCTGATTCCCTTCATCGACACATTGACGAATCCCACGTTTCAGACAGGCACGCTGGAAACTGATCAGCAGCTGCTAAAAAGTCTGATTGTGTTTGCCTGCATTATGGAAGGGCTGTTTTTCTATGTTGGATTTGTGCAGATTCTGTCCCTTGGCCGGCAAAACAAGATGACCGGGGCTGCTGAGCAGTATCAGTACATCCTGCGTGATGAATCCATGCATTGTAATTTTGGCATTGATGTTATCAACCAGATAAAGCTGGAAAATCCACATTTATGGACGCGCGAGTTTCGGGAAGAAATCAGTGCACTCATGCGCAAGGCGGTGGAGCTGGAGTACCGTTACGCGGAAGATACCATGCCGCGCGGCGTACTGGGATTGAATGCACCCATGTTCAAGGAATATCTGCGCTTCATTATCAATCGCCGTAGCCATCAGATCGGGCTTGATCCATTATTTCCCGAAGCAGGCAATCCTTTTCCGTGGATGTCAGAAATGGTTGATTTGAAAAAAGAAAAAAACTTCTTTGAAACTCGTGTAATTGAATACCAGACGGGAGGCGTATTAAGCTGGGATTGAAATACTGATCAATCGATTGCTGATTGAAAAATGGTGTAGAATATTGGACGGGCCGGCTGGTTCACTTTAAAATTCAAAAATAGAGGTGACCAGCCTTTTTTATTTTCAGAAAAAAATTATGCGAGTGAACCGTTCGTTTTATTCCGGATGAAGACAAAATCGAATACCTTACTGGCATTGATTGCCGCAATAGTATTAACGTTTTCTCCTGTTACGGCGCAAGCCGATAGATCTTTAGAAAAAAATAACGGTATTACCGTTCTGGAAACAAAGCCGTATCAGGCACCATTACACAAACAGCAAGATGATCTATGGATGCGCGTACGGGCTGGATTCTCTCTGACCAATACACAAAGCCAGGAAGTTCGACTCCACGAAAGTAATTTCAGTAAAAACCAGCGGTTTATAGATCATGTCGTTGAACGCAGTCAGCGCTATCTGTTTTATATCATCGAAGAAGTGGAGCGACGACATATGCCGGCCGAGATTGCGTTACTGCCGATCATTGAAAGCGCTTTTGACCCGGACGCCTACTCCCACAGACATGCAGCAGGATTGTGGCAATTTATCCCCTCGACAGCAAAAGCATTTGGGCTGGAACAAAACTGGTGGCATGACGAACGACGCGATATTATCGCCGCCACTCAGGCGGCGCTGGATTACCTGCAGATGCTCCACAAAATGTTTGGTAACTGGAAGTTGGCGCTGGCCGCATACAATTGGGGCCAGGGGTCTCTGAAAAAAGCGATTGACGAAAATCATGGTGGGAATAAATCAATCAGCTACCAGCAGATCGACCTTCCCTCCGAAACCAGAAACTATGTCTCCAAGCTGATTGCCATCAGAAATATCATTGCCCATCCTAACCGTTACGGCATCAAGCTGAAACCCATCCCGAACCGGCCTTACTTCGAGCAAATTACAATCACCCAGCAGATCGACGTTCAACTGGCCGCCAGGCTTGCCGGAATTTCAGAAAATGAATTTAATGCCTTGAATCCGGCGTATCACCGGCCCGTCATCAAGGCAGAAGGATCTCCACGCGCCTTGCTGTTGCCCATCACCAAGGTCAAAACTTTTGTAGATAATCTTGAAAATTATGATAAAGCGCTGGTTTCGTGGCGTGTTTATCAGGCTCAGCCAGCAGATACCTTGCAGGATTTATCCAATCGGTATCGCATCCCGGTTGCGAAACTGGCCGAGACCAATGGTATCTCCGAGCGAGCAGTGCTGAAAAAAGGGCAGACACTGCTGGTGCCACGTGACGGCAACAGCATCAGGGAAAGAACCTATCTGGCGCATAACCTACTCAAGACATCAGCGCAGTCTCCCCGGCCAGAACACTTCGTATACACCGTCAGAAAGGGAGATACACTTCAGGCGATTGCCAGACGCTACGGAATTGATATCAACACCGTTCGTTCGTGGAACAAGGGAAGCGACCGGCTTTCTATTGGACAGAAATTGACGCTCAAGCTGACTGCACCCTTCAATAGCCCTTATTCCTCCTGAACAATCAGCAACAGCTGACCGGAACATACATAATCTCCCTGCTTGCAGCTGACTTGTTGCACGATCCCGCTGACAGGCGCACTCAGGGTGATTTCCATCTTCATGGATTCAATGACGATAATCGGATCTCCAATATTGACTGATTGCCTGGTTTCAATCAACAGCTTCCACACGGTGCCAGTCACATCCGAACTGACAGCGTGCGCACCATCCGACAAGCTGACCTCGTTTTCTGTGTGAGTGCTATCGAGCATATTTTCGCCAATATCATCCTTTATATTCTCTGTCTGCCAGCATTCACGCTCGGCCTCAAACGCTT
>JACDJA010002752.1_pt1 | contig 12129 bp, 8 predicted proteins | sample 7449241 | NCBI WGS metagenome assembly JACDJA01 (sample SAMN14253289, study PRJNA609438) | sludge metagenome | isolation source: initial anaerobic sludge | collected 2018-12-20 | reverse complement strand
TCCTTCGTAGCCCTCCAGCTCGGCCAGGCGGTGCTCGACCTCATCGTGGAAGCCGATCACTTCCGCCAAGCTGTCGCCGTACTTGCGACGCAGATCGCGCAGCAACTGCAGCCGGCCGCGCACCGCGTCCAGCCGCTCCGGGTCTTCCTCGATGTCCTCCGCTCGCCGACGAAGATCGGCGGCGACATCCTGCACTTCGGCACCCAGGCCACGCAGTCGCGACTCGAGCTCGGCGAACGGCGCGCGACCGGCAAGTGCCCTGACGGCGGCCGCGATGGAGTCGCCGGCACCGCCCTCGTCGGAGAGCGCATCGACCGCGACTCGGCCCAGTTCGCGATACTCCACGGCGCCAGCCAGCTCGTCGAGCTCGGCATCCAGGTCTGCGTCCTCCTGGCTCGACGCAATCGCGGCCGCCCTCAGCTCAGCAGCTTGGAAGCGCAGCAGGTCGAGCTCTCGGGCTCGCGACTTGCTGTCGCCACCCAACGCGGCAAGTGCTGCATCCAACTCGGTGAGACGAGCACGAGCGGCGCGCAGCGGGCCGAGATCGGTGCGGCAGTAGCGATCGAGCGCGTCGCGTTGCTCCGCCGCCGAAAGCAGGCTCTGGTGCGAGTGCTGGCCGTGCAGATCCACGAAGCGCGCCCCCAACTCGGCCAGGTTGCCCACTGTGGCCAAGCGGCCGTTGACGTACGCCCGTGACCTGCCGTCTGCGGGCACGACGCGAGCCACCACGTACTCGTCGTCGCCGACCACGAAGCGACCCTCCACTCGGGCTTCAGCGGCACCCGGCCGCACCATCGTCGCATCGGCGCGGCCACCCACCAGCAGGCTGATCGCTTCCACCAGCAGCGTCTTGCCGGCGCCGGTCTCGCCGGTGAGCGCTGTCAGCCCGGCGCCGAGCACGAGATCGAGCTGCTCGATCACGCCCAGCGATTCGATGTGGAGTTCCTGCAGCATCTAGCGGTCCGTCAACCCGAACTTCGCCTTCAGGATCTGATGGAAGCGTCGATCGCCGAAGCGCACGAAGCGCGCCACCTGGTCGGCCGGTGCAACAGACACCCGGTCGCCCTCCACCAGCGTCGCGGCCGGCTGGCCATCGATCGACAGCGTCGCCGAACGGTGCCCCAGCACCTCCACTTCCACGACCTCGCTGGGGTCGAGCACCAGCGACCGATCGAACAGCATGTGCGGCGACACCGGCGTCAGCAGCACCGCCCGCAAGCGAGGCGACAGCACCGGCCCGCGAGCCGAGAGCGAGTAGGCGGTGGAGCCGGTAGGGGTGGCCAGGATGAGCCCGTCGGCGGCATACGACGTGAACGGCGTGCCGTCGATCCACACCTGCAGCCGGATGGTGTGGCCCGCCTCCTGCTTCTCGACGACGCCTTCGTTCAGCGCCGTCCAGGTCTGGCGATGTTCGGCACCACACCGAGTGAGCGACACCGCCAGCAACATGCGCTCGTCGATGTGCCACTCGCCGACAGTGGGGCCGGCGAACCAGCGTTCCAGCGCGTGGCTGAGCGCCTCGGGCTCCACTTCGGTGAGGTAACCCATCAGCCCCACGTTGACGCCGATGATCGGCACGTTGGCGCTGCCGACCAGCTTCACCGTGCGCAGCATGGTGCCATCGCCACCGAGGCTGACCGCGAGGTCGGCCGTCGACGCGGCGCGAGTCGATTCCAAGTCGTGAAGGCCCAGCGGCAACGCATCGTCGGGCAGCATCCACACGTCGTGCCCGTGGTGCTGCAACCAGGCAGCCGCAACGCGAGCCAATGCTGCCGCTTCCAGACGATCATGATGGGCGACCAACAGCACGGAGCTCACGCGGGGAATCCTGGCCGATCGGTGGTGGCATGCACAAGGAACTCGCGATTGCCGTCGCCGCCGGTGATGGGAGAATCGATCCAGCCGAGCACGTCGCAGCCGGTCGCGATCAACGCGCTGTGCACTTCCTGGCGCACTCGATCATGGATCGCCGGGTCGGTGATGACGCCATGGCCCTTCGAGACCTCGGCCTTGCCGGCTTCGAACTGTGGCTTCACCAGCAGCACCAGGTGACCGCCCGGCTCGCACGCACGGATCAGCGCCGACAGCACCCGAGTGATGGAGATGAACGACAGGTCGGCAGTGACCAGCTGCACCAATCCACCGATTGCATCGGGTTCCACGTCTCGGATGTGGAAGCGCTCGAGCACCGTCACCCGCTCGTCGTTGCGGACTCGCGGGTGCAACTGGCCGTGCCCCACGTCGAGCGCAACCACGTGGGCCGCCCCACGTTGCAGCAGGCAGTCGCTGAAGCCTCCGGTGCTGGCGCCGGCGTCGAGCACCCGCCACCCGGTCACATCGAGACCGAACGCAGTCAGAGCGGCATCGAGCTTGTCACCGCCACGACTCACGAACCGCGGCGACGGGCCCGCCACCACCACTGCATCTCCAGGATGCACTTGCCGCGCCGGCTTGTCGGCGACGGCGCCGTTCACCAGCACCCGCCCGGCCTCGATGGCCCGACCCGCGTCGGTACGACTCTCGACCAGTTGCCGCCGAACCAGTTCCGCGTCGAGACGCTGTCGTCTCGCCACGATCAGGCCTGCTTGGCGGCAGCCTTCTTCGCCGGAGCAGCCTTCTTCACGGGAGCAGCCTTCTTCACGGGAGCAGCCTTCTTCACGGGAGCAGCCTTCTTCACGGGAGCAGCCTTCTTCGCGGGAGCAGCCTTCTTCGCGGGAGCAGCCTTCTTCGCCGGCTTGCTGGCAACCCCGGCGCGCTGTGCGAGTTCTTCGACACGGCTCTCGATGTCGTCGAGGCGGCCGGCGAACTTGCCCATCTGCTTGCTGATCTCGGCCTGCACGGTGGAGACCATCTGCTCGGTGGCCTTGCGGCCGCGGCGGACGAGTTGCTGCACCAGCTCCTCGCTGTCCTTGCGACGCGCCTTGCCGTCCTTCACGAGCTGGTTGACGACCTTTTCGGCTTGCTCTTGCGAGGTCTCGGTGAAGTGCATACCGGCGTCGAGCAACCGCTTGAGGAGAGAGGTATCAGGCATGTGCTCAGCCTATCGGCGGAAGTACTGACCGGTAACCAGCGCCTCCGCCACGCCGGCCAAGTCGTCAGCTTCCATGTCGGGCAGCGGATCGACCGCCGTGCCTCGCGGCGTGACGCCGCTCCACACCTGCGCGTAGCGACAGCCGAGCGTGCGCGCGAACAAGCCGTCGGTGCTGGGCCTGTCGCCCACCATCACCGCCGCGCGGGCGCCTGCTTCGCCCACCTCGGCGATCACCAACGCGGCCATCGGTTCGTGCGGCTTTCCCGCAACCTGCGCTCTCCTGCCGCATGCTGTCTCCACCGCGGCCAGGATGGATCCGCCGCCGGGTATCGGCCCGTCGGGCGTGGGATAGGTGGCATCGTCGTTGGTGCCGATCAGCCGCGCACCGCGCTGCACGGCGCGCGTGGCGCGCACGAGGCCGTCGAAGTCGAACGTGCGATGGAACCCCACGACCACCGCGTCGGCATCGCCGTCGAAGCAGACCTCTACACCGCGGCGCTCGAGCGATTGCACCAGTCCCTCGGCGCCGCACACCAGGGCCCGCTCGCCAGGTTGCAGCAGCAACGCCGCCGCTTGCGCCGAAGTGAGCACGTCACCCGCTGCCGGGATGCCAAGCCTCGCCAGCGTGGCCTCCTGCACCTCCAGGCGGGTCGCCGAGTTGTTGGTCACGAACAACACTCGGCGGCCATCGGCTCGCAGGCGTGCGACGGCCGCCACCGAGCCCGGAATCGGTTGATGAGCCAGCCACACCACGCCATCGAGGTCGCAGAGCACCACATCGGGTCGTTGTTCATCAGCCATGGTCTGGCCATGTTGCCACGAGAGGTGCCAACCTGTGGGGGTGCCCCGCTTCGAACCATTCACTGCGCTCCGCTTCTCGCCCTCGCTCCCGCTCGACGCCGTTGCCGCGCCGCCGTACGACGTGCTCAGCGACGCCGACGTCGATGCGCTCCTTGCACGGCACCCGCGCAACATCGTCGCGATCGACGTGCCACGCGATGCCGATGGCCCTCAGCGATACGAGCTGGCGGCGCAGCGGTTGGCCCAGTGGGTGAGCGAAGGAACGCTCGAGCGCGATGCGCAACCCTCGTTCACGCTCTATCGCATGCGCTTCACCGACGAGACCGGTCGCGAACGTGAGACCGTGGGGGTGGTGGGGGCTCTGGAGGTGGTCGATGAAGGCGCGCCCGGCGTGCTGCCGCACGAGCGAACGACACCCAAGGCCAAGACCGACCGCCTCGACCTGACGCGTGCGACCAACACCAACCTGTCGCCGGTGTGGGGGCTGTCACTGACCGAAGGCCTCACGGATCTGCTGCGCGAGCCGGGTGAGCCGATGGGCACCTGCCGCGACGAAGCCGGTGTGCTGCACATCGTGGAGCGTGTCTCGCATCCGCAGCGAGTGGCGGCCATCGCTGCGGCAGTCGGCTCGCACCCGGTGCTCATCGCCGACGGCCATCACCGCTACGCCATCAGCCGCACGTTCCGCGATGAAGTCCGCGCCGAGCACGGCGACGACACGGCCGCCGAGCTCACGCTCACCTACGTGGCCGAGCTCGTCGGCGACCAGCTCAGCATCGACGCCATTCACCGTCTGTACCACGGCGTCTCGGTGGAGCAGTTGCTCGCCGTGCTCACACCGGCCTTCCACTGCGCCGAGGCAGGGGCCGTCACCCCTGCGTTCGCCGCCGAAGTCGTCGAGCGTGGTTGTCTGTGCCTGGTGCGCCCCGACGGCACCGGTGTGTGGCTCACACCGGAGCCCACCGCCTTCGAGGGGGTGCGTGCACTCGACGGCGCCTACCTCGAACACGTGCTGGCGACCAGCGACATCGAGGTCAGCTACCAGCATGGCGTGCAACACGTCGTCGACCGCGTCACCAACGGCGACGCTGCGGCCGGTGTGCTGATTCGCCCGACCGGCATCGACGAGATCCGGCGCACCGCCGACGAGCGATTGCTGATGCCTCCGAAGTCGACGTTCTTCACACCCAAGCTGCGCACAGGGCTGGTACTTCGGCCGCTGAGCTGACACGCTCTACACTGTCGGCGTGAGCGCATCTTCCGACTTTCCCGCCGGCGTCCTGACCGGCGACGCCGTCACCGAGCTTTTTGCACTGGCCAAGCAGCGCGGCTTCGCGCTGCCGGCAGCCAACTGCACGGGCAGCAACACCATCAACCCCGTGATGGAGACTGCAGCCAAGCTGAACAGCCCCGTCATCATCCAGTTCTCCCATGGCGGCGGCGCGTTCGTGGCCGGCAAGGGCATCGCGTTGAAGGGCGATGCCGCCGCAGTCGCCGGCTCGGTCGCCGGCGCCCACCACGTGCACACGCTCGCCGCGGCCTACGGCGCGCGCGTCGTGCTGCACACCGACCACTGTGCAAAGGACAAGTTGGGCTGGGTCGATGGCCTGCTCGATGCCGGCGAGGCCCACTTCGCTCGCACCGGTAGCCCGCTGTTCAGCTCGCACATGCTCGACCTCTCCGAGGAGCCGATTGCAGAGAACCTCGACATCTGTGTTCGCTACCTGCAGCGGATGTCGAAGATGGGCATGACGCTGGAGATCGAGCTGGGCATCACCGGCGGCGAGGAAGACGGTGTCGACAACAGTGGCGCCGACGAGAGCGATCTGTACAGCAAGCCCGAGGAAGTCAGCTACGCGTACGAGCGCCTGCTCGAGGTCAGCCCGCGCTTCACCATCGCAGCAGCCTTCGGCAACGTGCACGGCGTGTACAAGCCGGGCAACGTGAAGCTCAAGCCCGCCATCCTGCAGGCATCGCAGCAACACATCCAGGCCAAGCACGGCACGGTCGCCAACCCGGTCAACTTCGTGTTCCACGGCGGGTCGGGCAGTACCGCAGCAGAGATCGCGGAGGCGATCTCGTACGGCGTGGTGAAGATGAACATCGACACCGACCTGCAGTGGGCACTGTGGGATGGCATTCGCCACTACGAGCTCGAGCACCACGACTACCTGCAGGGCCAGCTGGGCAACCCCAAGGGCCCCGACGCGCCCAACAAGAAGTACTACGACCCGCGAGTGTGGCTGCGCGCCGCCGAAGTGAGCTTCGCCAACCGTCTCGAGCAGGCCTTCGCCGAGCTCGGCAACGTGCAGACACTGAGCTGAGCACTGCGTCAACCACCATCGGGCAGCAGCTGCGCGACCGCGCGGGCAAGCGCCGCTCGGGCCGCGCGGCGCCTGCCGGTCGGCACCACCTGAGCGGCCACCACCTCGGTACGGCTCTGGGTGAGCCCGCCGGTGCGGAAGAACCTGCGCCGCACCGTGCCGGTGACCAGCAACGACTGGCCCGCGGCCCACGCCGTCTCCAGCGGTGGGTCGAACCATGCCACGGGTACCGAGACACTGCACCCATCGACCACCGTGGTGAGCTCGAGCGACACCAGCACGGAACCGGACGCGAGCACCCTGCTCACCGGGTCGCTGCTCAACGTTCCCTGTAGGACGACGACGTTCATGGGAAACCCCTCCTTGCCATTGCGCACCGAGCAGGCAATGGCACCACTGACTCACTGCAGACGGGGGGAAGCCGTATCGGTCATCCTAGGAAGAGCGTGTGACAGAGTGCGCCGGCGCGAGACGCCGCCAACACGAGCGCCGAGGGTTCAGCGACCGAGCGTTCGCAACCGCTCCTTCACGTCGGCGAACTCGCGGTCGGCCTCGAACACCAGCCCGAAGTAGCGCCGGGCCTTGATCACATCGCCCGAGCGATCGAGCAGATCGGCCAGCACGTACCACTGGCGCAGGTGGTAGTCGCGAGGCTTCTTGGGCACCTCCAAGGCCTTGCTCATGATGGCGAGCGCCCCCTGCAGGTCGCCTTGATCGGCGAGTGCGCCGGCGGCGACGATGCGCCCCTCGGCGAGCAGCGCGGGCGCCGGCGAGGCCTCTCGCAGCTCACGCCACAACTGTTCCACCTCGTGGTACCGGTGCAACGCGCGATAGCAGTCGGCCAGCACCGCATGGTGATTGACGGTGCCGTCGAGCAGACGAGCCGTCTCCAGTTCTGCTGCTGCCTTGCGCCACTGGCCCAACCGGTACAGCGACAGGCCGGCGATCTCATGACCGAACGCCATCTCGGGCAGGTCGCGCAGCACCGGCTGCACCATTCGGCGAGCGTCGGCGAAGCGACCTCGATCGAGGGCCTCGGCGGCCGACGCAAGGCGCTCCTGGAACCGCGCCTGCCGACTCGCCACCGCCACCTTCGACAGCTCCTCGGCTACCTCCGGCGCCAGCTCGGTGCGCGGCGCCCTCCCGCGCGGCACGTCAGCAACAGATGCTCGTCGGGCAGCCTTGCTGGCCTCCTCGCGCAGGGAACCTTCGTCGATCCACTGCTCGCGCTCCCACGGCGGGGGCGCAGCCGCCTCACGTTCCACCTTCGGGCCACGCTTGGCCTTCACCAGAATGGCGCGCTGATCGGCAGCGGTCATCGGACGTTCGACGCGACGAGGGGCACCCCGCTCGGGCCGACCGCGATCCGAACGGCCTGCCTCGGGCCGACCGCGAGCACCGCGCTCGACGCCCGAGTCCTGTCGTGGGTCGCGCCGTACTGCCCGCCCGCCGGCGCGCGGTGCATCGGGCCGAGGGCCGCGGGCACGGTCGTCGCCAGCTCGCGGCGGCCGCGACTCCGAACGGTTCGAGGACTCGGGACGGCTGGCGGACTCGGCACGGCTCGAGCGCTCTGGCCTGTCGAAACGCTCGTCGCGATCGGGTCGGCGTGGGGCGCCGCCGCGCCCGGTCGCTGCGCCGTCGGCCGAACGCCGGCTGGTACCTGACTTGTTGTAGCCGCCAGGTGCAGCGCCGCCATCGCGCGCGCTGTCCGGCCTGGGCTCGCCGGCGCCGTAGCGGCCCGACGACGACTTGCCGCCACCGCCTGACCGGGCGGCGCCACTCGGCCGGCTGGGCCGACCGGCACCACTCGCGCCGGCCGGGCGACTCGGGCGGGCGCCACCGGCGCTCGCCCGACCGCTGCCACTGCCGGAGCGACCGCCACTGGTACTGCGACCGCTGGAAGGCGAGTTGGGACGGCGCTGCTCGTTCGGCATAAGGCTTCAAGCCTACGAGCGTGCCAGCGCAAATCCGGCAGCCTGTCGCGACGAGCGCTGAAAACCACGTCAGATGCACGCGTCGAGCCGAAAACGGCAAGAACGCCCCCGAAGGGGCGTTCTTGTCATGAATGCTTGCCACCCCACAGGGTGACAAGGTAGAAATCCGGCGGCGACCTACTCTCCCAGGGGGTCTACCCCCAAGTACCATCGGCGCAGGCAGTCTTAACTTCCGTGTTCGGGATGGGAACGGGTGTGACCCTGCCGCTATAGCCACCGAAATCTTTTGTTGTCAAGGATGGCGCCCCATAAGGGCGGCCCTCCGAGTACTCCAGAGCAAGCACGAGCGATTGTAAATCCAAGCCCTCGGCCGATTAGTACCGGTCGGCTACACACGTTACCGTGCTTACACCTCCGGCCTATCAACGTGATGGTCTTGTCACGGGCCTTACTGCGTTAACCGCATGGGTGTACTCATCTTGGAACGGGTTTCCTACTTAGATGCTTTCAGCAGTTATCCCTTCCGGAGGTGGCTAATCTGCAATGCCCTTGGCAGGACAACAGACACACCAGAGCTCCGTCCGTCCCGGTCCTCTCGTACTAGGGACAGCCTTCCTCAATACACCTTCGGCTGCGGAGGATAGAGACCGAACTGTCTCACGACGTTCTGAACCCAGCTCGCGTACCGCTTTAATGGGCGAACAGCCCAACCCTTGGGACCTGCTTCAGCCCCAGGATGCGATGAGCCGACATCGAGGTGCCAAACCTCCCCGTCGATATGGACTCTTGGGGGAGATTAGCCTGTTATCCCCAGGGTACCTTTTATCCGTTGAGCGACCACACTTCCACACGTGATGGCCGGGTCACTATGCCCTGCTTTCGCACCTGCTTGACCTGTCAGTCTCGCAGTCAAGCTCCCTTGTGTCATTGCACTCGACGGCTGATTGCCAACCAGCCTGAGGGAACCTTTGGGCGCCTCCGTTACATTTTAGGAGGCGACCGCCCCAGTCAAACTACCCGCCTGACACTGTTCCTGATCCAGATAATGGACCCAGGTTAGAGCCCCGTCATACACAGGGTGGTATTTCAACGTTGACTCCACGATAGCTGGCGCCACCGCTTCCAAGTCTCCCACCTATCCTACACAATGCAGGACAAAGCTCAATATCAAGTTGTAGTGAAGGTCCATGGGGTCTCTCCGTCCTTCCGCAGCTAACGAGCATCTTTACTCGTACTTCAATTTCGCCGGGTCTATGGTTGAGACAGTGGGGAAGTCGTTACGCCATTCGTGCAGGTCGGAACTTACCCGACAAGGAATTTCGCTACCTTAGGACCGTTATAGTTACGGCCGCCATTCACTGGGGCTTAGGTTCACAGCTTCGCCTTACGACTAACCGTTCCCCGTGACCTTCCAGCATTGGGCAGGCGTCACAGCGTATACTGCGCCTTGCGGCTTGGCACGCTGCTGTGTTTTTGGTAAACAGTCGCTACCCCCTGGTCTGTGCCACCCTCTCGAGCTCTGGGAGTAAATCCCTTCACCCTAATAGGGTCATCCTTCTCCCGAAGTTACGGATGCAATTTGCCGAGTTCCTTAACCATAGTTCTCCCGATCGCCTTGGTATTCTCTACCCGCCCACCTGTGTCGGTTTGGGGTACGGGTGCCGTGCCAACTCACTGTTGGGCTTTTCTTGGCAGCATAGGATCAGTGACTTCGCCTTAATCGGCTCGGCATCACGTCTCAGAGTTAATGACCCCAACTCTCATCGGGATCCTCCTACACGCTTACCCGGGGACAACCATCGCCCCGGTTCACCTACCTTCCTGCGTCCCCCTCCAGCTATCCGCCAGCAACGCGAACGGCTCGCCCGAAGGCAGCCCCGATGTTGTCACTCTTGGACCTGGCGCGGGCACGGCAGTACTGGAATATCAACCAGTTGTGCATCGACTACGCCTCGCGGCCTCGCCTTAGCTCCCGACTCACCCTGGGAGGATTAGCCTTCCCCAGGAACCCTTGGGCTTTCGGCGGAGGGGTTTCTCACCCCTCTCTCGCTACTCATGCCTGCATTCTCACTCGATGGCGCTCCACGTCGGGTTATCCCGCCGCTTCGCTGCACCATCGACGCTCCTCTACCACTCGTACTAAGTACGAATCCATAGCTTCGGCTCAGGACTTGAGCCCCGTTAAATTGTCCGCGCAGGACCACTCGACCAGTGAGCTGTTACGCACTCTTTCAAGGGTGGCTGCTTCTAAGCCAACCTCCTGGCTGTCTAAGCAGTCCCACATCGTTTTCCACTTAGTCCTGAATTAGGGGCCTTAGCTGATGGTCTGGGCTGTTTCCCTTTCGACTAACGAAGCTCATCCCCCGTAGTCTCACTGCCATGCTCTGGAGTCTCGGCATTCGGAGTTTGGCTGGGTTCGGTAAGCTTGTAGGCCCCCTAGCCCATCCAGTGCTCTACCTCCGAGACTGAACACATGACGCTGTACCTAAATACATTTCGAGGAGAACCAGCTATCACCAAGTTTGTTTGGCCTTTCACCCCTATCCACAGTTCATCACCGCCATTTTCAACTGACGTGTGTTCGGTCCTCCACGGGGTCTTACCCCCGCTTCAACCTGACCATGGATAGATCACTTGGCTTCGGGTCGACAGCATGCGACTCATTCGCCCTATTCAGACTCGCTTTCGCTTCGGCTCCCCATCACTGGTTAACCTTGCCACATACCGTCACTCGCAGGCTCATTCTTCAAAAGGCACGCCATCGTGGCCTCCTTGCGGAGACGACACTCTGACTGTTTGTAAACCAACGGTTTCAGGTACTATTTCACTCCCCTCCCGGGGTGCTTTTCACCTTTCCCTCACGGTACTAGTTCACTATCGGTCGCCAAGGAATACTTAGGCTTATGGGGTGGTCCCCACAGATTCACGCGGGTTTTCTCGGTCCCCGCGTTACTTGGGATGACATGCGGAGGTTGCGTGTGTTTCGAATACGGGGCTATTACCCACTACGGCCGGCCTTTCCAGAACCGTTCTTCTACACAGCAACTTGGTAACTCCGTGATTGATCTGGTGTTCAATCTCATGGTCCCTCAACCCCGCGTCAGCAACGCCACCAGGCTTGACACTGACACGGTTTAGCCTCTTCCCGTTTCGCTCGCCGCTACTAAGGGAGTCGCGGTTGCTTTCCTTTCCTCGGGGTACTGAGATGTTTCAATTCCCCCGGTTCCCTCCACCGGCCCTATGTATTCAGGCCGGGGTAACACTCCATCACGAGTGCTGGGTTTCCCCATTCGGACATCTGCGGATCAACACTTAGTAGACAGTTCCCCGCAGCTTTTCGCAGTCACTCACGTCCTTCATCGGTTCTTGGCGCCAAGGCATCCACCGTTGGCTCTTTATAGCTTGGAATAAACAAAGATGCTCGTGCTTGCTCTGCAGTTCTCAAAGGGCATCGCCAGCGACGGGATCGTGCGAACACGCTCACCGGACACGCTGTGGCAGCGGAGCTGAGCTCGTGCCGTGCGAGAAGGGCTGTACCCTGACGGGTCAGCTCCCTCAAAACGGAAGAGAAGACAAAGTTCGTCGATTTGAAATCGCGAGGAGGACGGATCCTACAACTTTCGATTTCAGCTCTCATGAACCAACCAATGCACCAACTGGGAACTGGTTCGAACCGGACCGGACGAAATGCCGATCATCGATTGAACAGTAGCTCCTTAGAAAGGAGGTGATCCAGCCGCACCTTCCGGTACGGCTACCTTGTTACGACTTCACCCCAATCACCGACCCCACCTTCGACGGCTCCTTCCTTACGGTTAGGCCACCGGCTTCGGGTGTTGCCGACTTTCGTGGTGTGACGGGCGGTGTGTACAAGGCCCGGGAACGTATTCACCCCGGCATGCTGATCCGGGATTACTAGCGATTCCAACTTCATGCAGTCGAGTTGCAGACTGCAATCCGGACTATGATGGGTTTTTTGAGATTCGCTCGACCTCGCGGTTTCGCTGCCCTTTGTACCCACCATTGTAGTACGTGTGTA
>JACDJA010002749.1_pt1 | contig 12131 bp, 13 predicted proteins | sample 7449241 | NCBI WGS metagenome assembly JACDJA01 (sample SAMN14253289, study PRJNA609438) | sludge metagenome | isolation source: initial anaerobic sludge | collected 2018-12-20 | reverse complement strand
TCCAAGCTGCCCGACCCCACCGAGGGTGCCGTCGTGCTCGATCAGCTCAGCCTGGGCGGCATCGATCCGACGACGCTGCTGTTGGAAGAAGGCGACCTGCCCGCCGACTGGAAGGTCGCACCTTCATTCCCCGGCCTGGTCGGCGGAACCTGGTGCGGTGAAGAGGTGGAGACGACCGGCATGCGGTCCTCCCCGGTCGATACGGCCACCTTTCTGTTTCCCGAGAACAACAGCGTGTTGGTCTCCGAGGTCGCCAGCTTTGATCGTCCCCAGTTCGCCGCGAACTACGTGAGTGACGTCACCGAGGTGATGCTGGACTGCCCGAGCTACTTCGAGCCTGGCTTCGACGGAAAGTCGAAGGTCAAGGTCGAAGTGACCGATCTGGGTACCAAGCAGCCGATCACCGACTATGTCAGCCGGGTGTTTCAGGTGGAGGGCGGCGGCAACTACGACATCAGAACCGTGTTCCAAGTGGGTTCATCGGTCGTCGCGCTGCACTATGCCGGGTCGGAGCGACCCAGTCGCAACCTGATGTCCGACGTCGAGGAGACCATCCTCACCCGGGTCAGCCCCGACGACTTCGGCGACACGTCGACAACGGTCGCCGGGGTGACGCCGCTTCCGCCGCAATCGACCAACAAGCTCGACGACGGCAAGCTGGAAAAGGCCCCGGCCAACGAGACCGACGACGGCATCCCTCCACCGACCACCGTGGGCTAGAGCGCCGACGCTCGGTGCGTCACAGGTCATCCATCAGCTTGAAGACCTCGCCGAGCGCCACCCCGAACGGATGGCCGGCCTCGGCGAGCAGGCGGCGTTCCCGGTCGACGAATTCGGCGTGCAGTTCCGCCGGGTCCAGCCCGGACCCGGCGCCCCCCACCCGGTGGTAGTGGGTGGTTTCGAACTGGGAGCGATGTGCCTCCAGCGCAGCGATCCGCGCCCGGAGGTGTTGGGGCTCGGCCGGTTCCACGTGATCGACCTCGTCGGCCTCGAAGAGCAGCAGCGCACTCGGGCGGTGGCGCTCGAGGCCGAGCTCGGGCAGGAAGTGGGGGTCCCGAGCGGCGACGATTCCGTCGATCGTCAGCCAACCAGCGGCCCGGTGATCGGGGTGGAGCCGGTAACGCTTCCACGGGTCGTGTCCCAAGATGACGTCGGGCCGGACGGTCCTGATCGCCGCGACCACCTCCGACCGGGCACCGGCATCGTTGGCGAGCTCGCCGTCGATGCGCCCGAGGAACGTCACCTCGCCGGTCCCGCCGAGAGAGCGTGAGGCCGCTCGCTGCTCCTCCTGACGTCGGCGCACCAGCTTGGGAAGGTTGGCGGACGGGTCCCACGTGCCCTTCGAGCCGTCGGTGCAAATCAGGTGATGGATGCGGGTGCCGGCGGCGGCCCAGCGGGCCAGGGTTGCTCCGCAGCCGAACTCGACGTCGTCGGGGTGGGCGCCGATCGCCATCGCCACGTCGGGCCGGGGCAGCCCGAGAGCCGAGGCTGGCCGGGCCGCTGGGGACTGCCCCGGTGGGGCAGATGTGACTTGGTGAGACGTCGGCGGCGGAGACGCTGCCGGGGGAACCTCTGGTGGGGTCACGGGCGAACCTCTGGTGTGGGTGTGGGTGTGGGTGTGGGTGTGGCCGTGGGGCGTGGCAGCTCGGGCGGCCAGGCCCCGAGTTCCTGGGGCGGCCACAGGTCGTCGGAGCGGTCGACGTCCCAGGCCAGGGTCGGGACGTCGATCGAGTCGACGCCCAGACCGAGCCGCCTTGCCTCCGCTCGGTGCCGTGCATAGGAACGGGGGCCGTAGGCGGGCCGGAACCCAACCGAGGTGGGCAGGCACATCACGTTGGTGCCGTCCCGGTGCCGGTCGGGCACCAGCACAGCTCGGCCGGGGTGCACCAACGACGGAAGGTCGGCTGCGAAGGGCAGGTCGGCGTGCGCGATCACCGTTTGGGACGCCCCGGCACGCTCGGCTCGGGAGAGCGCCTCGGCGAGGGCGCCGTTGAGGCCGAGCCCCGGGGTCCAACACACGTCGGCCCTGTGGAGGCGGGCGAAGCCGGCCACCTCCTCGTCGTCGCAGACCACCCAGACCGCAGCGGGTGCGGCAGCCTCGATCACACGGGCGGCCATGCCCCGGGCCAAGGCGGCACGTTCGTCGGGGCCGAGCACCGGCCCGAGGCGAGCCTTGGCGGTGGCGAACGACTTCACCGGGATCAGAACGACCATGTCGCTCGACACCCGATCCTGAGCGTGGAGGTTGACGAGGGTCTCGTCGGTGCGCACGTGCGGGCTCGTCATCTCGCTCGCTCGCTCGCCATCCACCTCGATCGTAGCGGCGAAGGTACCGACGTTTGGGCGGAGGTCGGATCGTTGGCTGAGGTACCCTCGGCCAACCTCGGCTCGGCCACGTCGCCGCAGGTGGTGAGCTGTCGTCGGTCAACGTGGTCACGACGTAGAGGGGTCCAGACATGAAACCAGTTTCGGTATCGGTCATCGGGGGCGGATCGTGGGGCACCACGGTGGGCCACTTGGCGGCGCACAACGCCCAGACCCTGTTGTGGGCGCGCTCGGAAGCGACGGTGTCCGACATCAACGACTACAACGCCAACCTCCGGTATCTCGAGGGCTACAACCTCCATCCGGGCCTGCGAGCCACTTCGGACCTGGAGGAGGCGGTGCGCTGCGCCGACGTGTTGGTGATGGGCGTTCCGAGCCAGGCGTTTCGCGAGACCTTGGGGCAGGTGGGGCAGTTCCTGCGCCCATGGGTGCCGGTCGTGTCGCTGACCAAGGGCCTCGAGCTGAGCACCCGCAAGCGCATGAGCCAGGTGATCCACGAGGTGTTGCCCGGTCACCCGGCCGCCGTGTTGACCGGGCCCAACCTGGCCAAGGAGATCCTGGTGGGTGATGCGGCCGCCACCGTGATCGCCACGCCGGACCCGGTGGTTGCCGAGACGCTGCAGGCGGTGTTCGCCACCGAACGTTTTCGCGTCTATGCCAACCCGGACGTGATCGGCTGCGAACTGGGTGGCGCGCTCAAGAACGTGATCGCCATCGCCTCGGGCATGGCGGACGGGCTTGGCACGGGCGACAATACGCGTGCGGCAGTGATCACCCGGGGCCTGGCCGAGTTGACCGCTTTGGGGGTGGCGATGGGTGGCCAGCAGGTGACCTTTGCCGGCCTGGCCGGCATGGGCGACCTGATCGCCACCTGCATCTCGCCCCAGAGCCGCAACCGACACGTCGGCGAGCAACTGGGTAAGGGCCGCAGTATCGAGGAGATCGTCGACGAGATGAACATGGTGGCCGAGGGGGTCAAGACCTCCAACGTCGTGATGGAGTTGGCTCGCGAGTACGAGGTGGATGTGCCGATCACCGCTCAGGTGCAGGCGGTATGCCACGAGGGGCGCTCCGCAGCCGACGCCTACAGCGGCCTGCTGGGCGGCCGGACTGGCGTTGAGCACCTGGGCTACGAGTGAGCACTCCCAAGGGAGTGACGGGCCGCCTCCGCACCGTCGGACGGTCCGCTCGATCGGTGTCGCCCCAGACCCGGGTGGCCCCCGGCTGGTGGGTCCGCCAACACGACCCCGAGTCGTCGTTGTACCTGCCGACACCCCTGGCGGCCCGAAACCGCCTCGAGGTCGGTTGGTCGTTGGTGTCCACGCTCGACGGGGCCGGCGCCGCGGCGCTGGACCGGCGCGGCGTGCTCCAGCTACCGGACGCGTCCTGGGTGCTCGACTGGTGGTTCAACCACGACGGCACCTGGGAGCGGGCGTCGAGCGTCGGTGGTGTCCGCCAGCGGCGCACCGATGGTCTACCGGTGGCTGACACACGGGTCCGTGTGGGGCCCAACGAGCTGATCGTGCGTCACGGAGCTGCCCCCAGGACGGGCCCGCCAGGGGCTGCCTGGGTGACGATCGAGATCGAGGTCGATGGTCCGGACCCGATTGGTCTGGCGATCGTCGCAACACCCTGGACGCTGAGGGATCAGGGCCGGATCGACCACGTGCAGGTGGAGAATGGCCTCCTGACGGTCGATGGTCGGCCGGCGTTGGTCGCCGAGCGACTTCCTCGTGCCGTGCACCTCGTCGAGGTGGCCGACGAACTGGTCGATGAGCTCGCCGTGATCGACCAACCCGCCTCGGCGGGCGAGGGTTCGGCCCGGGAGGTGGCGGCCAGCACGTTGGTGGCCCAGTCGCCCGACGGTGTGGCCGGCGCAGCGCTCGTCTGGCCGATGGCGCATCGCAGCACGCTTCGCCTCGGTGTGCCGATCGGGCCCTCGGAGCCTGGCGTCGAGCTGGATCCCGACGAGCTGACCGGCCTGGGCGACGTTGATGCCGTTGCCAAGGGATGGGCGCTGCACCTGGCCGCCGAACCGACGATCGAGTTGCCCGACGCGACGCTGACCGCCGTGGCGCGGGCTGCGTTGGCCCAGCTGTTGGCGGCGTCCGACGGCGCTTGGTTCACCGGGGCGGACGCCCACTCGGCGGCGATCGCCGCCGGGGCGGTGGCCAGGGCCGGGCACGGCACGTTGGCCCGGGGCGTGGTCGGCGAGGTGGCCCGCCTGACCGACGACGATCCGGCTGGCTTGACAGCGGTGTTGGAGGCGTGCGCTGGCCTCGGCATCACCATGTCGGCCGACGAGGTCGCCGATGCGCCCGAAGACCTGCTCGTGCACCTGGCGCGGGCGCTGCACGTATGTCGGCGACGGCTGCGCCGCTACGGCGTCGGGTGGTGGCCGGCCGCCGGTCGCGACGAGCTGCGGCGTCTGGTCGCCGTCGCCACCGTGCTCGCCGACGGCTGGGACCAGGACGGGGTGGCGGACAATGCCCGGGCGGTGGCCGAGCTGTTGGTGGAGGGGGCAAAGACTGAGCCTGTGGCACCTGTGATCGCCGAGGCTGTGGACCCCGAACGGTCGTCCGTCGGGGCAGCGCGCGCCGACGACGGGGCGACTGTGGACGGGGCATCCGACCCGGGGGATCAGGAGCTGCAGTCCGGGCTGACGACCGAGGTGCGCTGGCTACGTCGAACCCCGGGCGCCGATCTCGATCTGCCGGCCACCCTGGCCGCGGCACGAGCCGATATCGCTTGCGGTGACCCCGCCGGGGCGGTGACCGTCGCTGCGGTGGCCTCGCTGCTGAACCGTCTGGAGTGTTGGCCCGACGCAGTGCACCCCATCCGTCCGCTGGGCGTGGGCGAGGACGGAGCATCGGTGGCCACGATGGCACACCTGCTGGCGGCCACCTTCGAGCTGTCGGCGCCGATCCAGGCGGATGGCTTGGTCGTGTTTCCGGCGTTCCCGCCCGAGTGGTGGGGCAAGCCCGCTCAGTTCAGCGCGATGGCGGTGCTCGGCGGCTCGGCCTCGTGCGCCCTGCGCTGGCACGGGGCACGCCCGGCGCTGATCTGGGAGCTGAGGCCCGACGCAGGTCGAGGGGCATCGAAGCGCTCCGAGGGCCGCCGGCTGAGCGCACCGGCGCTCGACCCGGCGTTTGCGGCCGAGGATCTGGACGGCGAGGCCCTTCTGGCGATGCCCCCGGGAGCCGCCGAGTTCCTCACCGCCAGGGCCGAGGCCGCCCAGGCAGCCGAGGCCGTCGCGGAGACCTCGGGGACGGGCACCCCGCAGGAGGCTGGTTCGTCGACCGACGACCGCGGCGCTTCAGCTGGTGAACCTCAGACCGGTGATGGCCGGGCTGGCGGCGGGGTGACGATGAACGTCGGCATCCCCACGCGGCGCCGCTCTGACGGCGCCTGAGTCGCGGCGCCGTTCCGCTGGCAGGAGTCGGGGGTACCGCGCCGCCCGGGCCGTGCTTCGCTGCGCCGGTCAGAGTTCGAGGCGCTTAGCGGCGGCGAAAGCGGTCGGCTAGCCGGGCGAAGAAGCCCCGGCGCTGCGGTGCCGCCGCCTTGGCTTCATCGATCGCCCGGCGAAGTCGACGAACCCCCGAATGGTCGGGATGGGAGACCTCCAGGTGGCCGATGAGGGCGTCGGCCCGCTTCAGATGGCCCCGGCGGCGCGCTACCTCGGCCTCACCCAGGCGCCCCTCGGGCTCCTCGGGGGCCAGGCGGCCGAGGGCGGCCGAACTCGATTGGGCCGCATCGAGGTCGCCGCAGCGCAGGGCTGCGCGCACCAACGCCTTGTGGTAGGCGGGCACCAGCGGTTCGCGGTCGACGGCGGCTTCCGAGGCGGCCAGGGCCGGTGAGGCCTGCCCGAGTTGCAACAGCACCCGGGCTCGCAGGTGGTGGCCCTCCGGGTTGTTCGGCTCCGCCGCCACAACCGCATCGGCGGAGCGCAACGCCTCCTCGGGCTGATGGAGGCTGAGGAGCGTGGACGCCAGCAGTGCCTGGGCCTCGATCGAGCGCGGTTCGCCCTGGAGCAGCCGACGCAGCCGGATCACCGCCAACTCGCCTCGTCCATCGGCCACCAGCGCCCGCAGGGCGCTGAGCTGTTCGGCCGCCGATCCGGCGGTGTCGTCGATCACCCCCTCAGGCTAGGCGGATGCGCCACCGCCACGAAGGAGACAGGTCGGCCGTTGACGTGCGTTCGGAGCCTGAGGGGCGAGGCCGGCGGCGGGTACCGTACGGACATGCGCATCGCTTATGGGGCAGACGAGTCGACCCTCGTCACCGAGCGGATCGCCGAGTGGATCGGCGGCCAGGGGCACGAGGTGGTCATCAATATGATCGATCGACCGTGGCCCTCCGTGGGCGCCGGTGTGGCCCAGGCGGTGGTCGACGGCGAGTGCGAGGCGGGCATCGTGTGGTGTTACACCGGCACCGGGGTGTCGATCGCCGCCAACAAGGTGGCCGGCGCGCGGGCTGCGCTGTGCGTCGATGCGGCGACGGCGACCGGCGCTCGCCGCTGGAACGACGCCAACGTGCTCGCCCTGTCGCAGCGGCTAACCACCGAGGACGTGGCCAAGGAGATCATTGCCGCGTTTCTGGCCGGCGAGCCCGATGCCGATGAGGTGGCCACGATCGCCGCCGTTGAGCCGGCGCGCACAACGGGCGATGGCGATGCCTGAGGGCCCGGGCCCGACGGGCGGGTCCGGCGCGGTTGCCAAGGCGTCCCGCTCGGCGTCGGCAGGTTCGCGCCGGTCGGGCAAGCGGGCGGTCAGCACCAAGCGGGCGCCCAGCCTGGAGTTCGAGCGTCGCTGGTGGGATGAGGGCGCCGAATGCGTCGTCGGCATCGACGAGGTGGGCAGGGGTTCGTGGGCGGGCCCGCTCACCGTCGGGGTGGCGGTGTTGGCCACCAATCGGCGGGTCAACGGCGTGCGTGACTCCAAGATGCTCAGCGAGGCACGTCGCGAGGAACTCTTCGACCGGGTGGCCGAGCGGTGTGCGGGTTGGGCGGTCGGCCACGCCTGGCCGGGAGAGTGTGACGAGCTGGGTATGTCCGCCGCCCAGCGGTTGGCCGCACGTCGGGCGCTCGACGCGCTGAACCTCCCGGTCGATGCCGTGCTGCTCGACGGCAAGTGGGACTTCGTCGGACACGAGAACACGACGATGCTCGTCAAGGGCGACGCCCGCTGCCGGTCGATCGCCACCGCCTCGATCCTGGCCAAGGTCAGCCGGGACCGGATGATGCGGGCAGCGGCCGCCGATCACCCCGGCTACGACTTTGAATACAACAAGGGCTACCCGTGCCCACGTCACCAACTTGCCCTGCTCGGCTACGGCCCGACCGCGATCCACCGGCGCAGCTGGTCGTTCTGCGACGATCTACCGTGGCCTGGTCAGCGCTACGTGCGTCCCGACCCGCAGCTCTCCCTGTTCGGGTGACGAGGCCCGGTAGCGTGACGGCGTGAAGTGGGACGAAGAGGCCTCGCCGGACATGACCAACGTCGACGATCGGCGGGCCGATGGCCCCCGCTCGGGTGGCGGCCTGCGGTTTCCGTTCCCCGGTGGTGCCGGCGGCCGCGGCGGGTCGGGTGGCCTGCCCATCGGCAAGGGCGGCGGCATCCTCGGCCTGGTGATTGCCTTGGCGGTGGTGTTCGTGCTGCCCCGGCTGGGAGGGGGCGGGGAGGGGCTGCCCTTCAATGTCGACGGTTTGGACCTTCCGGGTTCGGTGCCGCAGGCATCCGGGCAGGGTGGACGGGTTGACGATGTCCCGCCGACCGATGAGGCCGGACGTTTCGTGGTGTGGGTGTTCAACGACGTGCAGCGCACGTGGACGAAGCAGTTTGCCGACGGCGGTCGAAACTACGAGGACGCCAAGCTCAACCTGTTTCGGGGTTCGGTCGACAGCGGTTGCGGCCGGGCGTCCTCAGCGATGGGTCCGTTCTATTGCCCGGCGGACTCCGAGGTGTACATCGACGAGACCTTCTTCGACGAGCTGTCCAGCCGTTTCGGTGCCCCGGGTGATTTTGCTCAGGCCTACGTGGTCGCCCATGAGGTTGGTCATCACGTTCAGAACCTCGTCGGTACCTCCGACGAAGTGCAGCGGCTCAGCCGGAAGCACCCCGACGAGGCCAACGCCCTCTCGATCCGGTTGGAACTCCAGGCGGATTGCCTGGCCGGTGTGTGGGCCCGCAACGTCTACCAGGACGACTCCTCGGAGCGCGGGCTGGAACCCGGCGACATCGAGGAGGGCCTCGGCGCGGCGGCGGCCGTGGGCGACGATCGCATCCAGGAGCAGGCGACCGGTCGCATCGACCCGGAGTCCTGGAACCACGGCAGCTCCGAGCAACGGGTGAGGTGGTTGCGGGTGGGCTTCGACAGCGGGGCGGCCGAGCGCTGCGACACCTTTGGGGTGGAACGCCCCTGAGCCGGTACGATCTCGGTCCATGGGTCAGCCGGTCGTCGTTACGCAGAAGAATTCCAGTCGCCCGGGTGTGGTTCGTTACGAGCTCAACCGCACGCTGACGGGTACCGGTCACGAGGTGTACCTTCCCGACTCGCCGATCTCCGGCCACCGGCCGCCCGACCTCCTCGCCCGACGGCTCTTTGAGCAGGTGCGCGGCGTCGAGTCGATCCACATCCTCGGGGGCATGGTCACCGTCGAGATGGCCTTTGGAACGGACGCGGACGTCGCCAAGGCGATCATGGAGGAGCTGTACACCTTCTATCGTCCGGGCGTCCCTCTGCCGAGCATCGAGGTCGAAGAACCCGTCGGTTAACGCCGTTCGAACTCTGCGTTTGCGTGCCGAGTGGCCGCCGAACTTCCTACACGGCAACCCCGAGCAACGTGTGGATGCCGAGTACCGCCACGCCGAGACAGCCCAGCATCCGCCCACGGTGGATGAGCTGCGGGGTGAGCACCCGGCCGAGGGCGTCGCCGAGCACTAGGAAACCGCCGTGGACCAGCACGGATGCCGACACGATGCCGACGACCCACCCGGGGCCCAGCGCGGCGCCGGCGCTCATCGCCAGCGTGGCAAACGCCACCAACGTCAGCGGGTTGATGGCGCACAACGCCGCGAACCGGGCGGCCAGCCCGACGGGGGCCGGCCGAGGCGCATCCGCTCGTCCGGCGGCGATCGCCGAAGGTGTCGGGAGTGGTCCGGATGAGCCCATCGGCACCGGCACCGGCACCGGCACCTGAACCGCCATCGGCGCCGGTGCCGAATCGGTTGGCCCGACGCTGTCGGCGCCGCCCCGCTGGGAGCGGGCGTGGGTGAGCAGGTAAGCGGCCAGGACCATCAGCGCCAGACCTCCGCCCCATCCCAGGGCCTGCTGATGCTCGTTGAGCAGCCGCTGCAGGCCCAGCCCGGCGGCGGCGGTGGCCGAGGCGTAGGCCAGGTCGACGCCGGCGACGCCCAACGGCGCCGGCCAGCCGCCTCGCACGCCGGTGGTCAGGCCGGTGTCGAGCACCATCAGCGAGACAGGGCCGACGATCAACAACAAGGGGAGGGAACTGGTGAATCCCACGATCAATCCGTTCATGACCGCAGTCTGACCACAACGACCCCGTGGCGATCGGGGTCAACAGCGGCTAAAACGAGTGTATGGCCGTGGAAAACGTGGAGTTAGACGATATTGACCGTGCTCTTGTTGGACTTCTCCGCCGAACGGGACGGATGTCATACCGCGATCTGGGCATGGAGGTGGCCCTTGGCGCCAGCGCCACCGCCGATCGGGTGAAGCGGCTGGAGCGCGCAGGGGTGATCGCCGGTTACTCGGCGGTGATCGACCCGGAGACGATCGGGCGCACACTGCGGGCTGCGATCGACGTTCGCTTGCCGGCCGACGGCGATCACGAGGGCTTTGAGGCCGGCCTGGCCACCCTCGATGAGGTCGACCTCGCAGCCCACGTCACCGGCCCGTTCGACTACCTGATCCTGATGGCGGTGGCGGGGGTGCCTCGGCTGGACGACATCGTGCGCAACTGGGGTCACTCGTTTCTGGCCGAGACATCCACCCGGATCCTGCTGCACACGGTGGAGCTGGAGAACCAACCTGGGTAGGTCGACCGGCCAAAAGTTGGATCACCCCAGGCGCTCACGCCGTGCCGTACCGTTGGGAATGGCCGTCAATCGCAGCCGTCGAGCCCGGGCGGCGCGGAAGCGCCAGCGCCGCATGGGACGCGTCGAACACGACCTGAGCGAGGCGCAGTGGGCGGCGATCCAGGAACTGTGGGGCGGTTGCGCCTATTGCGGTGTGGTCGATGTGTCGCTGCAGCGGGACTGCGTGCTGGCGCTGTCTCGCGGCGGGCGTTACACCCTCAACAACATTGTCCCGGCGTGCGCGTCGTGCAACGCCAGCAAGTGCAATGCCGAGGTCACCGGGTGGCTGCGGCGCAAGCGGCTCGACGAACGGGCCTTTCTGCTGCGTCACGTCGAAGTTCGGGCTGCGTTGGCCAAGCAGTTCCCCATCACCACGATCGACGCCGAACAGCAAACGGCGGCTCCCTAGGGCGGCGTCCGCAGCCGAGCGTGCTCAGGCGGCGTGAGCCTGGTCCGGGCGCACCCTCGAGGCCACCAACAGCGCTGCCCGGATTGTGCCATCGAGCGTCCAGGCGGCGATTGCGCCGACATAGAGCGGAGTTCCCAACCCGGCGACGGCGGCGATAGCGGCGACGTTGCCGGCGATCAACCCCACCCAGGAGCGGGTGAGGGCAAAGTTCGCCGTCAGGCGCCGGTGACCCCCGCCCACCAACACCGGTCCGAGATAGGACAACGACGCCACCAGCAGCTGCACGTAGGCGCCGAGGGCAAGCGCGGGGATCACCGCCCCCGAGAAGGGTGGATGGCCGTTGGCGGCGTGAACCGCTGCCAGTACCACGGCACCGACCCACCACGCGATCGACGCTCCTGCCTGGATCAGTCGGGGTCCGGCCCACCGGAACTGCTTGGCGCCCAAGTCCGGCAGCAGCGATGCGAGGACGAGCAGCGTCAACGCATAGGTGGCCAGGCCGATCGTCGTCACCACAGGCCATTCGCCCAACGAACCGATCACCGCCAGCGTCAGCCCCGTTGCCATCGTTGCCTGCACGCCGAACTGAGCCTGCTGGGTGGCCCGGGGCGACGGCTTGGTCTTGGCCTGGGTAGCGACGAAGAACGGCAGGGTGCCGGCGATCACCAGCCCGGACAGGCCGAGCAGGTTGATCGTCGCATGCACGTCGCGCAGTTGGCCGTAGTACCCACCGCCACCGCCCGAGCCCAGCACCGCCCCAAGGGTCACGCCGACCGCTCCCAGCCCGGCGCCGGTGACATAGGCGACGATCGCCGGACGAAGCCTCCGTTGGATGGCGCTCCGGCCGATGCCGACCAGGATGACGATGAGCAGCACAAGCCCGGCGAGCACCAGCGTCCCGCCCAACCCGGTGAGGGCATCGATTGGCACCTCGCGTCCGATCGCCACCAGGACGACCCCGGCTGCGATCAGGACCCGTTGAGAGCTCACCAGGATCGACCGGGGTGCAGGAGCGGCTCCCCAGGTGACCCCGAGGAACTGCGTCACGCCCGAGATCGCCACAAGGAGCGCCCCGGCCAGGGCCAGGTGCAACGGCAACCACGATCCGGTCGAGTGGGGCACGGCGCCGGCGACTGCTGCGGCTATCAGGAACAGCACCACCAACACGGCCGTCGGACGCAACTGGGCCTGCGCCTGGGCGACGCGGTTCGGTGCTGCCTTCGGTTTGGCGGGAGCCGGTTCGTTCACACCTCCATTGTGGCGCTCGGGCCCGGACGGAAACGGGACCGCTCAGACCT
>JACDJA010002747.1_pt1 | contig 12133 bp, 9 predicted proteins | sample 7449241 | NCBI WGS metagenome assembly JACDJA01 (sample SAMN14253289, study PRJNA609438) | sludge metagenome | isolation source: initial anaerobic sludge | collected 2018-12-20 | reverse complement strand
CGAGGCTGTTGCGCATCGCCTTGGTCAGCTCTGGGTAACGGAACGGGTCGGTCCAGGCATCCAGGCTGAACCGTTGCCACGTGAGGTTGAACTTGCCCTGCGGCTTGTTGAACGAGAACAGCACGATCACGAAGATCGGTGCGAAGAGGAACAACAGCACCAGCCCGGCGGACAGCCTCAGCAGCACCTCGCCGATCAGGCCGAAGCGTCTCGGGCGTGCGGGGGTCACGTCGGGCGCAATCGGTGCCGATCCGGCAAGCTCGCCGGTGCCCTGCTGCACAATGCCTTGGAGCGACATCAGACCAGGTCCTCGGTGCCCAGGGCCCGGGTGTACACCAGCACCAAGGCGAGCACGATCGCCATCAGCACGAACGACATCGCGGCGGCGGTCGGGTAGTCCTTCACCACGAGGAACTGCTTTTGGATGACGGTGCCCATCATCGTCGTCTTGGTGCTTCCGAGGTAGTCGGCGTTGATGAAGTCGCCGCTGGCGGGGATGAAGCACAACAGGCTGCCGGCGAGCACGCCGGGCATCGACAGCGGCAGGATCACCTTGGTGAAGCCGCGACCCGCCGAGGAGTACAGGTCCCTGGACGCCTCGACGAGGCGGGGATCGATCTTCTCCAGGCTGACGTAGATCGGCAGCACCATGAACGGCAGGAAGTTGTAGACCAGCCCGCCGACCACCGCCCACGACGTCGAGAGGATGCGGCCCTCCGGCGGCAGCAGGCCGACCGTGCCCAGCGCCTCGACGATGAAGCCGTCGTCGGCCAGGATCGTCTTCCAGGCGATGGTACGAACCAGAAAGGTGATGAAGAACGGCAGGATCACCAGGCCGAGCATCAGGTTCTTCCAGCGCCCCGCCTTGAACGCCAACACGTAGGCCAGCGGGTAGGCCAGCACAATCATGATCACCGTGGCAACGGTGGCGTACCCGAACGATCGCCCGATCTCGGCTCGGTACTGGGTGAAGGCCGACGAGTAGTTGCCCCACTCCCAGCCGAACTTCTGCACTGGCAGGTACACCGAGCCCGTGTTGGTCGACAGCGAGGTCTTGAACAACGTGAAGATCGGGATGACGAAGAAGATCATCAGGAAGATCAACGTCGGCGCGATCATGGCGTAGGGAACCCACCTGGCGGTGCGGCGCCCGCTGGACGCGGTGCCGGCCATCAGGGCCTCGTCGCCGTGATCGAGCGTTGGTGGGTCACGTGCTCAGCCCCCGGTGACCTTGGCGTAGGTCTTGACCATGGCCGCCTCGTCCTCCTCCTTGAGGGGGGGCCAGGCCTGCACCCGGTCCAGCACCTCCTGTGAGGGGTTGACCAGCGGGTTGTCGACCAGTTCGGGGTTCACCTTCGCCAGTGCATCGTCCATGTCGCTGAGCACGGGGATGTACTGGACGTAGTCGGTGAGCATGGCGTAGTTGTCCTTGTCGTAGACAAAGTTCATCCAGGCCTCGGCGCCGTCGAGGTTCTCTGTTGTGATCGGCGCCACCATCGTGTCGATAAACATGGTGCCGCCGCCCTCGGGCACCACGAACTCGATGTCGGGGTTGTCCGCCTGCAGCTGAGCGACGTCGCCCGAGTACACCTGGGCGATGACCACGTTGCCGTTCGTGAGGTCGTCCTGGTAGTCGTTGCCCGTGAACCGCCGGATCTGCCCATCCTGGTTTTTCTCGGCCACCAGGTCGGACGCCTGCTGCACATCCTCGACGGTGACGTCGGCCAAATCGACGCCCTGGGCCAGCATGATCATGCCCAGGCCGTCCTGCATGTCGGACAACATCGACACCCGGCCCTTGAACTTGGGGTCCCACAGGTCGTCGACCGAAGTGATTTCCCGGCCGGTCTCGGCCTTGTTGTAGGCCAGTCCGGCGAACCCGGTGAAGTAGGGCATCGAGTAGACGGCTCCCGGGTCCCAGACGCCCTCGATCAAATCGGGTCGGACGTTCTTCATGTTCGGGATCTTGGCGTGGTCCAGCTTGGTGAGCCACCCGAGGCTGATCAGGCGGGTGGTCATCGAGTTGGTGGGGATCACCAGGTCGGCTCCGATGTCCTGGCCGGCGGCGAGCGCGTCCCTGTTGGCGGCAAACCAGGTTTCGTTGTCCTGGAAGTTCTCCTTGTAGTCAACGGTGTATCCGGTCTCCTTTTCGAACTTCGCGTTGAAGCCCTCGGCCATGTACAGCGGCCAGTTGGAGATCCGCAGCAGCTTGCCGCCCGAGTTCTGGTCGCCGCCTCCGTCTGAGGAGGACGTCTCCGAGTCGCCGCCGCAACCGGCCAACAGGCTCGGTCCCAGCAACAGGCCGCCACCAAGCGCGGCGCCACCACCCAGGAACCGTCGTCGTGACCACTGGGCTTGAGCGAGTCGGCTGGTGGCATCGGTTGGGGTGGGGCTCATGAGCGTTCCTCTGCGGTCGGTTGGGCGTAGGGTTGGTTGATCGGCGGTGTCGGTGGCCGGCTACTCATCGACCGCGTCGGGGTCGTCCACTGCGGGTAGCGGGGCGTCGGGCAGCACGCAGGCGGCGTCGTCGGGCCAGTGGGCCCACAACCGGTCGCCGGGCCGCAAGCCGGGCAGGTGGTCCTCCGGGCCCAGGTGGGCGATCACTGGGTGCCCGTCGGCCGCCCGCATCGACAGGCGCACCACCGGGCCCTGGAAGGTGAGGTCGGTGACGGTCCCCTCGACGGCGGAGGCGGCCTCGGGCCGTTCGGTCGCCACCGAGAGGCGCTCGGGGCGCACCATCACCACCACCTTGCCGGGTTGCACTTGGGGCGAGAAGCACCTGGCTCCCACCGTCGAGCCCAGCGTGGTGGCGGTGGCGTGGCCGCCGCCGACCGACTCGGCGGTGCCCGGCCACAGGTTGGCCTGGCCGATGAACCCGGCCACGAACACCGACGCGGGCCGTTCGTAGACCTCCGAGGGCGTGCCGATCTGCTCGACGCGACCGGCGTTCATCACGGCCATGCGGTCGGCCATCGTGAGCGCCTCCTCCTGGTCGTGGGTGACGTGCACGAAGCTGATGTCGATCTCTCGCTGGATGCGCTTCAGCTCGAACTGCATCACCTGACGCAGCTTCAGGTCGAGCGCGCCGAGGGGCTCGTCCAAAAGCAGGGCCGCCGGCTCGTTCACCAGGGCTCGCGCCAGCGCCACCCGCTGCTGCTGGCCGCCCGACAGTTGCGAGGGCTTGCGGTCGGCGAACTCGCCCAGGCGGACCACCTCGATGACGGCATCGACCTTCTCGCGCACCTTGGCCGCATCCCACTTCTTTGCGCGGGGGCCGTAGGCGACGTTGTTCCACACGTTCATGTGGGGAAACAGGGCGTAGTGCTGAAACACCGTGTTGACGTTGCGCTTGTGCGGCGGGGTGCGCGAGACGTCCTCGCCATCGAGCCGGATGGCGCCGCTCGTCGGGGTTTCGAAGCCGGCGATCATGCGCAGGGTGGTCGTCTTGCCGCAGCCGGACGGGCCCAGCAACGCGAAGAACTCGCCCTGCCCGATCGAGAAGTTGGCGTCGTCGACGGCCACGAAGTCGGTAAACGCCTTTGTCACATGGTCGATCTCGATGATCGGTGGGCGTTCGCCGACCGCAGCCCTGGACGTTGGGACGCCGTCGGTCGACACCTGCCCGGGGGCGGTCTCACCGTCGGCGGTCGCAGCAGTACTCACACCAGTCGTCCCCTCGTCGGTGCCGAGCGATGCGGCGCCGGCGGCGCCACCCCCTCGCTGCGGACCGTCCGGCCCGCCCACCCTGTCCCCTGATCCGCAACTGTGCCACCGGACACGACCCCTCGCAAGCGTTTCTAACGTGAAAGAGAGGATTTACGACGGAATCCCTTGCATTCGCCCGCTCCAGCGCCCAGCATCTGCACTCAGGGGCAACCACGAGCGGTACGCGTCGTCGGCTTTCGGGCCGGCGACGCTGGCGTATTCAGGGTCGCGGTCGCGCAATCGAATCGTCCGCACCCTTCAACTCACATCACACGGGGAGCGACGGACCTATGGCCATGCAGAATTACATCGGGGGCGAATGGCGAGACGCCGCGTCGGGCAACACCGACGCCGTCGTCAACCCGGCGACGGGCGAGCAGATCGCCGAGGTGGCGGCGAGCGGCGCCGAGGATGTCGATGCGGCGGTCCAGGCGGCCACCGAAGCGTTTGGTGCCTGGAGGCGCACCACGCCGCGCGACCGCTCCGAGAAGCTGCTGGCCCTGGCCGATGCGGTGGAGGACAACCTGGACGAGCTCCAGCGCCTCGAGATGGAGAACGTGGGCAAACCGGCCTCCATCATCGAGTTTGAGTTCGACCTGACGGTGGACAACCTGCGGTTCTTCGCCGGGGCGGCCCGCACGCTGAGCACCCAGGCGGCCGGCGAGTACCTCGAGGACCACACCTCGATGCTGCGGCGCGACCCGCTGGGCGTGTGCGCCGGCATCGCCCCGTGGAACTACCCGCTCAACATGGCGACGTGGAAGCTGGGTCCGGCCCTGGCCGCGGGCAACACCTTCATCCTCAAGCCCAGCGAGCTCACCCCGATGACCGCGCTGAAACTGGCGGAGATCTCGGCCGACATCTTCCCGCCGGGCGTGTTCAACGTGGTGACCGGCCAGGGCGAGACCGCCGGCGACGCCATCGTCACCCACCCGGATGTGGCCATGGTGAGCATCACCGGCGACGTCGACACCGGCAAGCTGATCGCCCGCAACTCGGCGGACAGCCTGAAGCGGGTGCACCTCGAGCTGGGCGGCAAGGCACCGGTGGTGGTCTTCGACGATGCCGACCTGGAGACGCTGGTCGCCACCCTGGCCGAGACCGGCTACTACAACTCGGGTCAGGACTGCACTGCGCCGTGCCGGGTCATAGCCGGGCCCGGCATCTACGAGGACCTGGTCGCCGCCCTGTCGTCGGCCGTGGGCGGGCTGGTCACGGGCGACCCCACCGACGAGGCCACCGAGATCGGTCCCGTCGTGTCGTCCGGGCAACAGGAACGCGTGGCCGGCATGGTCAGCCGGGCCGCCGAGGCCGGGGCCGAGATCACCGTCGGTGGCTCCACGCTGGCCCGCTCCGGGTACTTCTATGCGCCGACGGTGGTGGCCAACCCGGCCCAGGACGCCGAGATCGTGCAACGCGAGGTGTTTGGCCCCGTCGTGTCGGTGCAGCGCTTCGCCGACGAGGACCAGGCGCTCGCCTGGGCCAACGACGTGAGGTACGGGCTCGCATCCTCAATTTGGACCAGCGATGTCTCCCGGGCGATGCGCATGAGCTCGCAGTTGCACTTCGGCACCGTGTGGGTGAACGACCACATCCCGATCGTGTCCGAGATGCCCCACGGAGGCTTCAAGCAGTCGGGCTACGGCAAGGACATGTCGATCTATTCGATCGAGCACTACACCGAGCTGAAGCACGTCATGGTGAAGTTCTAGCGGCGCCGGACGTGGCCGCCACCGATCATCCCCCGCACCCCGGGCGGAACGATCCGCCCGGGGTGATGCCCGCCGAGACCGACCGGCACGAGCGCACCCTGATCGCCTGGCCGACCGAGGTGCGGCGGGCGTTCTTCGGCGGTCACCTCGAGGCCGCCCGCACGGCCTGGGCCGACGTTGCCCGGGCCGTGGCCGGGTACGAGCCGGTCACGATGGTGGTCAACCCGGGGGAGCGAGCGAGCGCCGAGGCGCAGTTGGGCGAGGTCGCTGCGGCCCCGGCGCCCGGCGTGACGTTGCTGGAGCTGGCGATCGACGACGCCTGGATGCGCGACTCCGGGCCCATCGTGGTGCGTCGGCCCGGCGGCGAAGGCGCCGACGACCGCATCGCGATTCAGTTCGGGTTCAACGCCTGGGGCGAACTGGTCGAGCCATTCGACAGCGACGCCGTCGTTGCGACTGCGGTCGCCGGGCAGATGGGCCTGCCGGTGCTACGAGCGCCGTTCGTGTTGGAGGGCGGCTCGATCGCGGTGGACGGTGCCGGCACGCTCGTCACCACCGAGCGGTGCCTGCTCAACCCCAACCGGGGGCCGCTGCCCGACGGCTCACCACGCACCAAGGCCGGCATGGAACCGTTGCTGTCCCACTGGTTGGGGGTCGAGCGCGTGGTGTGGCTGACCGACGGCCTCACCGACGACACCGACACCGACGGCCACGTCGACAACGTGGTGGCCATCCCCCGGCCGGGCGTGGCGCTGCTGCAGGGGTGCGACGATCCCGGCGATCCGGACGCCGCCACGGCAGCGGAGAGCGAGCGCCGCCTGAGGGCGGCGGGCTTCGAGGTGGTCATCTTGGAGGCACTGCCCCGCACCGAGTGCCACGGGCGCATGCTCGAGGTGCCGTACCTCAACTTCTACGTCGCCAACGGGTTGGTTGTCGTGCCGGTGACCGGCCACGCCTACGACGACGAGGCGTTGGGAATCATCGGCGAGCACTATCCGGGCCGGGAGGTCGTGGCGGTCGACGGCGCCATGATCGCCTACGGCGGGGGTGGGCCGCACTGCATCACCCAGCAGGTGCCGGCGGTTGGGCGGGTGCGGTGAAGCTCATCACCAACCTCGGGGGAGCGGACTCACCGGCCCGCACCCGTGCGCCCGAACGGGGCACCTTCCGGGTGGGGGCGGTTCAGACGGCGTGGCATCGCGACGCCGGCGAACACCGGGCCACCATGACCGCCGGCGTCGAGCTCGCCGCCCGGGCCGGTGCGCAGCTGGTGTGCCTGCAGGAGCTGACGCTGTCGCCCTACTTCGCCATCGTGCCCGACGGGGCCGAGGCGCTCGGCGTGGCGGCCGAGCCACTGCCCGGCGGCCCGACCCACGCGTTCGCCGCCGAGCTGGCGGCGCGCTTCGGTCTGGTGGTGCACGCCTCCCTGTTCGAGGCGGCGGGGGAGGGGGAGCACCCGCCCGGCGGCACCGTGCCCGCCGGTGGAGGGGGGTTCAACACCGCCATCGCCGTCGGCCCCGATGGCGAGCTGTTGGCCCGAACCCGCAAGCTGCACATCCCGGTGACCGCCGGTTACTACGAGGACCGCTACTTTGCCCCGGGCGACAGCGGCTACCCGGTGGTCGATGTGGGGTCGGCCCGCATTGGGTTTCCGACCTGCTGGGACCAGTGGTTCCCCGAGCCGCCACGGGCCTACTCGTTGGCGGGGGCCGACCTGCTGGTCTACCCGACCGCCATCGGCTCGGAGCCCGACCATCCCGGCTTCGACACCCGGCCGCTGTGGCAGCAGGTGATCGTGGGGAACGGCATCGCCAACGGCCTGGCGATGGTGGCGGTCAACCGCATCGGCACCGAACGGGCGGCCGACCTGGTGGCTGCGGGGACGGCGCTCGACCCGCCGGACACGGCGATCACGTTCTACGGCAGCTCGTTCATCTCGGACCCGTACGGCCGGCTTTTGGCCCAGGCCCCACGCGACGCCGACGCGGTGCTGGTGGCGGACGTTGACCTCGACGCCAAGCGTGATTGGCTGGAGCTGTTCCCGCTGCTCACCACCCGGCGCCCCGACACCTACGGTCCGCTGACCGCGCAATGACCGACCCCTCAGCGATGGTCCTGGAAGTCGAACCAGCGGCTGACCAGCGGCAGGTAGGCGTGGCGCCAGGACGACAGGGGCACGTTGCGATGCTTCAGCTCGGCCAGCGCCGGGGGTGGCGCCTCACCGGTGAGTACCTGGCCCAGCCGATGCCCCAACCAGGTGTTCATCGCCACGCCGCTGCCGTTGCAGCCGGTGGCGTACCAGGCTCCGTCCAGGTGCCCGACATGGGGCAGACGGTCCAGCGTGAGCGCCACGTTGCCGCCCCAGGCGTACTCCACGGCGGTGCCGGCCAGTTGGGGGTGGACCCGCAGCATCGAGTCGTAGAGAAAGTCTCGGGCCTCGGGCACGTCGACCGGGTCGAGGCTGCGGCGCCCGCCGAAGGCCAGGCGCCGGTCGGGCGTGAGGCGCCAGTAAAACAGAAAGTTCTTGGTGTCCACCATCATCCGCCCGGTGGGGCTGACGCTTCGGGCCAGCTCCTCGGGCAGGACCTCGGTGGCGATGATGTAGCTGCCGACCGGCACCACCTTGCGTCGCAGGTCCGGCGTGGCGGCATCGGCGTAGGCGTTGGTGGCCAGGATCACGTCGGCGGCATCGACGCTGCCCCGCGTGGTCGTCACCCGGTGGCGCCCCCCGCGTCGGCTCAGGCCGGTCACCCCGGTGCGGTCGATCACCCGGGCACCGGCGTTCATGGCCCGGGTGGCCAGGCCGGCGTGAAGCCTGGCCGGGTGCAGCCCGCCCGTGCGGTCGAAGACGACCCCGCCGTGAAACGCCTCGCTGCCGATCTCGGCGCCCAGGTCGCCGGCCTCGACAAACCTGACGGCCTCGCCCAGGGCGGCGTGTTCGGCCGCCTGGTGGCGCAACTCGTCGGTGTGCGATGGCGAATGGGCCAGGTACAGCTGACCGTTCCGGACGTAGTCGCAGTCGATGCCGGCTCGGCCGTCATCGCCGGCGATGGTGGTCTCGACGAAGTCGAACGCCTCGTTCGCCTCGGCGTACAGGCGGGTGCCCAGCTCGCCGTAGTGCCGCTCGAGGCCGGCCGGCCCGGACTTGAGCTCGGGGATCACCATGCCGCCGTTGCGGCTGGAGGCGCCCCAACCGAGCGGCTCGCGGTCGAACACCACCACCGAGCGTCCGGCAATCGCCAACGTGTCGGCGGCGGCCAGGCCGCACAGCCCGGCGCCGACGACGACGACGTCGACCGAGGTCGGCAGGTCACCGCCGGTGGTGAGAGGCGGCGTCACCTGTGCCTGCCACAGCCCGGTTTCGGTGTAGCTGGGAGCAAGCAGGGCAGGCACGTTGCGCAACCTACCGCCGCGCCCGTCGCCTGTGACCGAAAACCCCTGCCCAACGGTGCGCCACCGACCAACTCACCGACACGATCCGCCTCGCGGTGGATCCGACGATCAAGGACATCATCGTGAACGACACCGAGCGCAACGAAACCGGCACAGCGCTGCCCACCATCGACCACTGGGTGGACGACGCACGCTGGGCGGGCAACGGCGAGCGCTTCGGCGACGTGTTCGATCCCGCCCGGGGCGAGGTGGCGGCGCGGGTGCGGCTGGCCTCGAGCGACGACGTCGACACGGTGGTGCTGTCGGCCCGTCGGGCGCATGTCGGCTGGCGTGAGACATCGTTGTCCAGGCGCAGCGCCGTGCTGTTCGCTTTTCGGGAGGCGCTCATGCGCCGGGCGGACGAGCTGGCGGCGGTGATCAGCGCCCAGCACGGCAAGGTGCGCTCCGACGCCGCCGGCGAGTTGCAGCGGGGCATCGAGGTGGTCGAGTTCGCCTGCGGCATTCCCACCCTGCTCGCCGGCGCCCACAGCGAGGGCGCCTCGACCCACGTCGACGTCACCACGATCCGCCAAAGCGTCGGCGTCACCGTGGGCATCACCCCGTTCAACTTTCCCGCGATGGTGCCGCTGTGGATGTGCCCGGTGGCCATCGCGTGCGGCAACTCGTTCATCCTCAAGCCGTCCGAACGCGACCCGGGGGCGTCGATGATCCTGGCGGAGAGCTGGGCGGAGGCCGGGCTGCCCGCCGGTGTGTTCAGCGTGCTGCACGGCGACGCCAACGTGGTCAACGCCCTGCTGACGCACGCCGACGTGGACGCCGTCTCGTTCGTGGGCTCCACCCCGATCGCCCGTCACGTCTACGAGACCGCCTCGGTCACCGGCATGCGGGTGCAGGCGCTGGGCGGGGCGAAGAATCACATGATCGTGCTGCCCGACGCCGACCTGGAGGCCGCCGCCGACGCTGCGGTCAGCGCCGGCTACGGCTCGGCCGGTGAGCGCTGCATGGCCATCTCGGTGGTGGTCGCCGTCGACCCGGTGGGCGACGAGCTGGTCGAGGCGATCGCCGAACGCTCCAGTAGCATCGTGGTCGGCCCCGGCTCGGATGATGCCTCCGAGATGGGCCCGCTGGTGACCGCGGCCCATCGCGACCGGGTGCGGGGCTACGTCGACGCCGCTGAGGCCGACGGGGCCACGCTGGTCATCGACGGCCGGACGCTCGAGGTGGCGGGCAGCCCCGACGGTTACTGGATGGGCCCGACGCTGATCGACGACGTCACCACGAACATGTCGGTGTACACCGACGAGGTGTTCGGCCCGGTGCTGTGCGTGGTGCGGGTGCCCGACTACGAGGCGGCCGTCGAGCTGGTCAACACCAACCCCTACGGCAACGGGGTGGCCATCTTCACGGCCGATGGCGGGGCGGCCCGGCGCTTCAGCGCCGAGGTGGAGGCCGGCATGGTGGGGGTCAACGTGGCCATCCCGGTGCCCGTCGCCTACCACTCCTTCGGCGGCTGGGGGGAGTCGCTGTTCGGCGACACCCACATCTACGGTCCCGAGGGCGTTGCCTTCTATACCCGCAACAAGGTGATCACCACCCGCTGGGCCGATCCGTCCACCAGGGGTCCCGACCTGGGCTTCCCCACCCACACCTGAGGAGTTTGACCATGACTACCGACGTGACACCGATGCGGATCGACGGGGCGGCCGTCGGCGCCGACGAGCACACCACCGTGTGCTCGCCCTACGACGGGCGTGAGCTGGGGCGGGTACCCAGGGGGACCGAGGCCGACGTCAACCGTGCGGTGGCCGTGGCGCTCGAGCGTCATCTCGGGGGAGCGCTGCCGGCGCACGAACGGGCCGAGATCCTCGATCGGGCGGCGGTGGCGCTCACGATCCGTCACGAGGAGTTCGCCCAATCGATCAGCGCCGAGGCGGCCAAGCCGATCGCCACCGCCCGCGTTGAGGCGGCCCGGGCGGTCGACACGTTCCGCTTCTCCGCCGCCGTCGCCCGCACGATGACCGGTGAGATGGTGCCGATGGAGGCCTCGTCGGCCGGCCTCGGCAAGTTGGGCTTCGTCCTGCGGGTGCCCATCGGCGTGGTCGGGGCGATCTCACCGTTCAACTTTCCGCTCAACCTGGTCACCCACAAGGTGGCGCCGGCGATCGCCGCCGGGTGTCCGGTGGTGCTCAAGCCGGCGTCGTCCACCCCGCTCACCGCGCTGCTGCTCGCCTCGATGCTCGAGGACGATGCCGGCCTGCCGCCCGGGTGGCTCAACGTGGTGACCGTCCCCGGTTCGGTGGCCGACGCCCTGGTCACCCACGACGATGTGGCCGCCATCTCCTTCACCGGCTCGCCCGACGTGGGCTGGGAAATTCGGGCCAAGGCGCCCCGCAAGCGGGTCGGGCTCGAGCTGGGCAACAACGCCCCGGTCATCGTGCACCGCGACGCCGATGTGGCTGTCGCCGCGCAACGGGTGGCCGCGGGCGGCTACTCCTACTCCGGGCAGACGTGCATCTCGGTGCAGCGGGTGTACGTCCACGACGACGTGGCCGACGAGTTCCTCGGCGCGTTCGAGGCCGAGGTGTCCGCTCTGGTGGTGGGCGACCCGGCCGACGGCGCCACCAACGTCAGTGCGTTGATCGATCGGGGCGAGACCGACCGGGTGGTCGGCACCGTCACCGAGGCGATCGCTGCGGGGGCCACGGCGGTCGTCGGCGGCGGGGTCGCCGACGGGCTGCTGGCGCCCACCGTGCTCAGCGGGGTCACCCCCGACATGGCGGTCAGCCGCACCGAGGTGTTCGGCCCGGTGGTGGGCGTGGCCAGCTACAGCGACGTGAACGACGCGTTCGCCTGGGCCAACGACAGCCGCTACGGGTTGCAGGCGGGGATCTTCACCAACGACCTGTCGCTGGGGCTCGATGCCGCCCACCGCCTGGATTACGGCGGGGTGTGCGTCAACGAGGTGCCCACCTTCCGAACCGACCAGATGCCCTACGGCGGCATCCGCGATTCGGGCAACACCAAGGAGGGTCCGGCCTGGGCGGTGCGGGAGATGACCGAGGAGCGCATGGTGGTCATCACCCGCTAGGTGCCTTCAGACATGCTGGGCCCGTGGTTGGGTACGCAAGTGCACGAATGCGTAATAAAGTGCCCATATGGGTAGATGAGTACCCAATCTCACCCGTGCAGGAGGGGCGCATGGATCTTGCCAACCCGATCCGATCGGCCATTCCGTCCTCACATGGGCTGGTTCTGGCGGTCCTGGCGAGCACCGGCATACCCTTGTCCGGCAGGCGAATCGCCGCCCTCACCGATGGTCAGCT